>Ga0209698_10002320_pt1 | contig 21687 bp, 18 predicted proteins | sample LitLauG_LLR_2012_FD_187203 | JGI IMG/M metagenome (GOLD analysis project Ga0209698, IMG submission 187203) | Freshwater sediment microbial communities from Pennsylvania, USA - Little Laurel Run_MetaG_LLR_2012 (SPAdes) (version 2) | ecosystem: Environmental > Aquatic > Freshwater > Creek >...
GCCCTTGCCCAATAATGATGTCGAGTTTGTAATCTTCCAGCGCGGAGTACAGTAACTCCTCAAGCACCGGCTGCAGACGGTGTATCTCATCGACGAACAGCACCTGCTTGTCCCGCAGGTTGGTGATGATCGCCGTCAGGTCGCCCTTAATCTGCAGCAGCGGCGCCGCCGTAGGCTGAAAATGCACGCCCAGTTCGTTGGCGATGATATTGGCCAGTGTCGTCTTGCCCAGCCCCGGCGGGCCGTATAGCAGGACGTGGTCCATGGCCTCGCCGCGCGAGCGCGCCGCCTCAATGGCCACCGCCAGATTCTCCTTGACCTTGGACTGCCCGATGAACTCGCCCAACCGCTGCGGGCGCAGCTTCAGTTCAAACGAAGAATCGTCCTCGACGGGTGCCGCCGACACCAGCCGCTCACGGTGATCGTTCGGTTTGGGATCGTTTCCGGAAATGGCCACGCTATGGCGATACTAAAGCCCGCACAATCACGTTGCAACCCGCAGCTGGATCACTCCCAACCGCCCGTTGGCAGTCAGCGTAAATAGTTGTCATCCAGTTAGACGCAACTCCCGAGTCGCGATCAGCCATTCCCCGAATTCACTGAACGTTAACTGCTCTGTCACAGTCCCGTAACACAAGGCCGCTAGTGTGTTTCCATCCGCGCGTCACCCTACCACTGCTCTCAGAAGACTCAGTACAGGTCTCGTGCAAGGCGGTGGAGCTAGCCAAGAACCGCGGGTTTCCAGGGGTTCAAGACCACACTCTATTGAGGAGAAACAGCAGACTATGACCAAGAAGATTTTATCCGTATGCCTGTTTGCCTTGCTCACGGCAGCCATGTTCGCCCAGCAGGGCGAAGCTCCCCGAGGGATCCCACACCTCGACCACGTGTTCGTGATCATGATGGAGAACCACGGTTACAGCCAGATCGTGGGGAACAAAAACGCGCCGTTCGCAAACCAATATGCAAAGTCCGCCAATTCCACGACGAATTACTTCGCGGTCGGCCACCCCAGTTCCACCAACTATTTGGAAATCGTGGGGGCATCGAACTTCGGTGTGCGCAGCGATAATGCTCCCGACTGGCACAACGGGACCTGCAGTCCGAATCTCGGGCCGAATCCCTATACCACGACCGACTTTCCCTCCAGCGCCAACGTTTGTCCCATCGCGGGCGAGGGCATGGACGCGGCTACGCCAGCTGTTGACCTAACCAACGAGTGCCCGAATCCGAGCGTCACCGACCCCTGTCCCCCGGGTTTAGTGAGCATTGACGGGCGGTCGATTCCCGCCGCTCATACCGTTGGCAAGACAATTGGAGATCAGCTAGCCGAGAGGGGTCGCCGTTGGAAGAGCTATCAGGAGAGCCTGCCACCGACCGGAGCTGATGGCATCGCCTACAGCGACGGGTTCTTTACTGACCTGTCGACCATCCCCGACTCCCTCGGAGGCTCGGGCGCCTTTGTCAAACTTTATGCCGCAAAGCACAACCCCTTTGTGTATTTCAAGAGCGTGCAGGAAGGCCACGATCCCCACAACAGCCTGGCCAACATAGTGGGGTTTGAAGGCAAAGGTGGCCTTTACGATGACCTGAGTTCCGGCCGCCTCCCGTCGTTCGCGCTCATTTCGCCCAACCAGTGCAACGATCAGCATGGACGTGGCAACGGCGGAGCGCAGTGCGCTTTTGATCCAGTCACCGATGGCTCGCAAGCGGGCCTGAACCCGGCGCTGATTTATGTGGGCGACCTCACCTTGAGAACGATTGTGGAGGCGATCCACAAGTCTCCTGCGTGGGGAGATGGGCGCAACGCGATTGTGACGGTGTGGGATGAAAACGATTACAGCTTCGTGCCCAACTTGAATAAGGTGCTCGTCATCGTGGACACCAACTATGGGGACCACGGCAAGACGAGCGGGAAGTTCTACACCCACTTTTCGCTAACCAAAACTCTGGAAGCAGGTTTCGGCCTTGGCTGCCTGAACCATGCCTGCGACGACGGTGTGCAGGTCATGTCCGACCTGTTCGGGGGACGCGACTAGGACTTTTTCCAACTGAAACATGGGCCGCCCGGAAGGGCGGCCTTTTGTACTCCTGTCCGCGAATCTAACTGTATTACGGTCAATAGCATACACGCAGTAAGATATATTTATATATGATGGGATACTATAATATAATCTCAAGATGGCGCTCAGTCTTAAGAACGAAGAAACCGAGAGGTTGGTTCGGCAGATCGCGGCTAAAACCGGCGAGTCCCTGACCGCCGCGATTCAGAAGGCCGTGGAGGAACGATGGGAACGGCTCCAGAATCAGCGGCGCGCTCAAGTTCTAGCCGATCAGATTGAAGATATTCTGCGACGCGTTGATGCTATGCCCACCCTCGATTCTCGATCCGAAAACGAGATCCTCGGCTACGACGAGCACGGACTGCCGCACTAGTCCTGATTCAACCATGATTATCGACACCTCCGCGCTCGTAGCGATCTTCTTCGCTGAACCGGAGCGCCAGCACTTCCTCGATCTGATCCTCGCATCGGAAAACCGTCTTCTCTCTGCCGCCAGCGTAGTCGAGGCAGGTATCGTGATCGAGGCGCGACGCGGGGATGCGGCCGGTCGCGAGTTCGATCTCTTCGTTCTCCGTTCCGGTATCCAGATCGTCCCAGTGGACGCCGAACAAGCCGACATCGCACGTTCCGCCTGGCGCAAATACGGAAAGGGCCGCCACCCGGCAGCCCTCAATCTGGGTGATTGTTTCGCTTACGCGTTGGCGAAATCCACCGGTGATCTGCTGCTCGCTAAAGGTACGGATTTCGCTCTCACCGATATCCAAGTCTGCGAATGAAAAATGTCATGGAGCGCCAGATCGGCACCTACTTCTGTCCGATCGGCACTCCGTCGTGGAAGAAAAGTGCTTTCCTTTCTCCCGAGGGCAGCGTGACCGTGGTCTGCACCAGTTCCTGCCCTTTGAACTGGTACTCATAGCGAAATACTTCCCCGTCTGCGAGCTTCTGCTCAGAAACTCGCCCCCGCAAATATTTGTTGCGCAGCAAAATGTTCCAATCGCCGTCAAGGATGGCCGTGAGCAGCCAGCGGTCAAAGCCTTGTTCTTGAATCAGCGGCGCATATTCGAATCGGTACAGAACACCAGACCCGTCGGAGACGGTCTCGACGTGCCCGCTGGAGTTGTACGAATACTTGCGAATGTGCCCCGCATCGTCTTGCGCCTCGACGATGCGGTCGGCAGCGTCATACTGGAATGTGATTTTGCGCCCCCCCGGAGAAATCAGCTCTTCGAGATTGCGCACCTTGTTTCTCTTGAGTTGAATGCGGTGACCCGCGGAGTCCACCATCTCGGTCGCAGCTCCCTGCGCCAGGTTCTTCGCGTAGTACGCCTCGGGAAAATAAAACTTTCGGCCGTCGCGGAAAGTCATCGTCCAGCCGTTTCCGTTCCAGGCGATCTGGGCTCCGTAGAACTCAGACGCAGTCTCCTCGTGGCGGAAGACGGCATCCGCATAGCCCGTACCTTTTGAGATGCGCCTCAGGTGCAGCCACCGGTCGCCTTCGAGGTTGAACTCCATGTAGGTGTAGGGATTTCTCGTTCCGGTCGGGCAGACATCGTAGGGATGATTTCCGCCAACGCCGAATGCTCGACTGTGATCGTCCCAGGGGATGTAGGTCCGCGTTAGAGACAGTGGCATCACGTCAGGAATGAAGAGATCCGTCTGGCGGAGCACGAATCGCCCGCTCTGCAAGTTGACCAGGAAGTCGTTGACCGGCGAATCGTGGCGCACCGTCGGCGGAATCAGCGAAATCGAACTCGTGAACTTCAGCGGACGGGACCCAGAAACAGGAGAAATTACTACATACGGATAGGAACCATCCCACGCAGGTGGCGAATCTGTAAACGGCAACAACTCGACCTTCACCGGGCGCGGGGGCGCTAAGAACAAAACGGCGGAAGTGGCAACCAGAGCGACAAACACAGCCCACTTCCAGGTGGGTGGGCGCCAAAACCCCGGCCTTTCTTCACTTGAGTCCACCCGTCTCCAATACAAAAAATGGCGTCCCTCAGGCCGCCCACGCGCAGCTGCTATGCGGCGACTACTTCGGGTGCCAGTCCAGCAACCGAACCACGATGCCAGTACCTTCCAATCCTTTTCAAAATACTTCGAGATCGGAACCGCGGTAGTGGTATGGGATCACAACTTTGGGGTGAAGGGCTTTGACGGCGTCAGCAGCCTCCTCGGGCGGCATGGTGTAAGGCAGATTCATGCACACGAACGCCACATCGATGTTCTTGAGCGCGCGCATCTCGGGAACGCCTTCGGTGTCGCCGGAGAAGTAGAAGCGCTTGCCCCCGTAGGTGAGGACGTAGCCATTGCCGCGTCCCTTGTCGTGAAAGAGTTTTCCCGGAGCGGGACCGCGTTTCAGGTTGTATGCGGGAATCGCCTCGATGGTCCAACCCTGCCAGCTCTTGGTTTCTCCGTTGGCTATGGGTTTGGCGCTGGTGACGGTCTGCACCACGGCTGGCGCAGCCAGAATCTCCGTCTCCGCTTTGCTGGCTTCCTTAATCGAATCCGGGTCCATGTGGTCCCCGTGAATGTCGGTAATCAGAATGAGGTCTGCTTTGGGAAGTCCGGTAAACTTTACGGGCTTGGCGGGATCCAGATAGATCGTTTTTCCTCCCGCCTCGATCAGCGTGCTGGCGTGGTTCAGGGCGGTGATCTTCACCGGGCCGGCTGATGTCGGAAAGGTTTGCGTCTGGTCGGCGGAGTGAGCAAGTGGGTTCATCGCCGACAGGAAACAGAAAACAGCAGCAGCCACAATCACTCTCATAGAGACTCCTTGAAAGGCAGCCGAGAGGCCGACCCACTCGGTACTGGCTAATCTACTCTTCCTCTTCCTTCGCCTCCCCCGAAAACTGCGAACCGACACCATCTCAAAGCACCTTCGCAAGCTCCGATAGCACGATGTCACCATAGTCCGCATCTTTTATAGAGAACTCGCCCTTCCCGGCCACAAGGTTAAAGTTGACAAATACTTCACCCTCACCTTTAGCTAGAAAAATCTTCATCGCCGTCCAGTCTCCGGATGGCTTCTGACTGAACCCTCCATCAGAAGATCGGGACTGTTTTTCTCCCAGAATCGCAAATTCAAAGGGCAACTCCGCAACCCTTCCAACCTTCTGCGGGATGGTCTTAGCTTCGAGCGCTCTCTTCAAATCGATGAGCAGAACGCTCGCATCGGATCCCGGTTCCGCCAAGAAGCGGCCGTTGCCAAAAGAGATAGGGAAGTCTTTGTCGCCGCCAGGCTTGTTCGGTCCCAGCTCTATCCTGAACTTGGCTGTTTTTCGGCCCGACGCGTAGGTTGCGACCCATTGCTGCCGCTCGGATCTATTGTCAACGGCAATGTCGAATCCAACCGAGCCCTCAGTTGGACCGCCAGGTTCAACCATTCGGCCCGTTGGCTTGGAGGCGTTCCGTGAGCATGCGACTAGGTTTGCCAACACGATGACCGCGAAAATGGCCCGAACACTGTTTCGCCTCACGCTGAACTCCGGGTGCCTCCAAGGGCAGATCTCGGACTCGGTACTCCGTAACCCGCTGCTCGGTACTATCTACTCCTCATCTTCCTTCACTTCTCCCCGCTCCGCCCTTGCCTTCTCAATGATCTTCTCCTGCAACTGCCCCGGCACGACATCGTAATGATGCATTTCCATGTTGAAGCTGCCGCGGCCCTGCGTCATCGAGGTCAGTTCCACGCCATAGGTCAGCATCTCGGCCATGGGCACTTCGGCTTTCACGACGGTGTTGCCGGCCTTGTTGTCCATGCCCTGGATGCGCCCGCGTCGGCTGTTCAGATCGCCCATGATCGAGCCGGCGAAGTCGTCCGGCACCGTGATCTCGACCGCCATGATGGGTTCGAGGATCGTCGGCTTGGCCGTCTCCATGGCTTTCTTGAACGCGATGCGGCCCGCCATCTGGAACGACAGATCGTTCGAATCGACGTCGTGATACGACCCGTCGTAGAGCACGACTCTGAAATCGACGACCGGAAATCCCGCCAGATACCCGCGCCCCGCCGCGTCGCGGATCCCCTTCTCCACCGCCGGAATGTAGTTCTTCGGAATCGCGCCTCCGAAAATGTCGTTGACGAACTCGAACTCTCCGCCGCGCGGCAGTGGTTCCATCTTGATCTTGCAGTCGCCGTATTGGCCGTGCCCGCCGGTCTGTTTTTTATGCCGCCCCTGCACGTCGGCCTTGCCGCGAATCGTCTCGCGATATGGCACCTTCGGCGCTTTCAGATTGACTTGCGTGTTGTAGCGCTTTTTCAGCTTCGCGACTGTGACTTCGATATGCTGCTGCCCCGTTCCCGCAATCAGAAATTCCTTGGTCTGGGCATCGCGGAAGAAGCGCAGCATCGCGTCTTCTTCCATGAGCTTGTGCAGCCCCGGCCCCAGCTTGTCTTCATCGGCGCGGCTCTTGGGCTCGATGGCGAACGTGATCGCCGGCTCCGGCAGATTCACGCGCGGATACTGAATCGGTGCCGCCTTGTCGCCCAGCGTATCGCCGGTCAACGTCTCTTTCAACTTCGCTACCGCGCCGATGTCGCCTGCATGCAGCTCGTTCACCGGAACCGCGGTCTTACCCTGCATCACCGAAATGTGCGAAAGCTTTTCCGCGGAGTTGCTGCGGAAGTTTTGCATGCTGGCTTCATTCTTCACCACGCCGGAGAACACCTTGAAATAAGAAATCCTGCCCGCGAATGGATCCGACACGGTCTTGAATACGTACAGCGAAACCGGCTCGGCGTCAGTCTCATGCCGCTTGGGAGCGTCGCCATTCCCCCCAGCTTCCCCCTGCACCCACTCGTGCTCCGACGGCGCCGGGGTGTAGTCCACGATGAAGTCCATCACCCGGTCCGCGCCGATGTTGCCCAACCCGGAGCTGAAAATCACCGGGAAGATCTTGTCTTCGCGAATGGCGTTGTGCAGCGCCGGCACCAGGTCCTCTTCTCCAAGCGTTCCGGCCTCGAAGAATTTTTCCATCAGTTTGTCGTCGCCCTCGGCGACCAGCTCCACCAGCCGCTCGTGCGCCTCCTGCGCCTGCTCTTTCATGTTCGCCGGAATTTCGCCTTCTTTGCCTTTGCCGTCGCCTCCGAGCTCGTAGGTATATGCCTTCATCCGCACCAGGTCGATCACTCCCGACAAATTCTTCTCCGCTCCGATGGGCAGCTCGATCGGAATCACGTTCCGCCCAAACGCCTTCTCCACCGACTCCAGCACGCGCGCCGCGTCGGCCCGCTCGCGATCCATGCGGTTGACCACGATCAGCCGCGGCGTCTTGTACTCTTCGCAGTAATTCCACACGCGCTGGGTCACGACTTCCACGCCAGCCACGCCATCGACGACCACAATGGCCGCATCCACCACCGGCAGCACCATCTTGGCCTCGTGGACGAACATGTTGAACCCTGGCGTGTCGAAAATATTGATCTTCGTCTTGCCCCACTCCACCAGCGCCACGCCAGTCGAAATCGACATTTTGCGGACGATTTCTTCGTCGTCGTAGTCGGTCGTGGCCGAACCGTCGTCGACGTGCCCCATGCGCGGCGTCGCGCCCGAGGTAAAAAGCATGGCCGATGCCAGAGTCGTCTTGCCCGCATGGCCATGTCCGACCAACGCTACATTACGGATGTTTTCTCCCGAATAAACTTTCAAGTTGGGCTCCTTCGGCAGGCGCAGGGAAAGATACGGCCAATAAAAAAGACTGAGGATGAGGACAGCTTGGCCAGCCCGACCTCACCTGCCAAAACCTAGGATGCTACCACGCGGGAAGCGAGTGCCTCAACCGGAGGGACGGCACATGTTATACCACATTAGAAATGTCCCCGAGCGGCGGCAATTGGCTCGGGTGCCCCATCCTTTCGCGTTCTTTGGGTCTAGTCCCGGGACATGCTTTACAGTTTGTCCCTAGACATCCTTTACAGTGGGTGGCGAGGAACTGGGCCTCGGAATCCAGCGCTGGATTCCGGGGTCCGGCGAAGATTGATCTCGGAGTGGGCGGCGCCTGGCTGGTCGCCTCGCGGCTGGGAATGCGGCTCCGGTGTGGTGGCGCAGGTGGCGGGGTTGCCATACCTGGTGGCGGCCGGGTTTGTGATTTCTCCGGCGCTAAAGATGGGGGCGGCGTTGATCTTCTCGGCGAGTGTGGCGGCCCTGACAGTGTTTTTGCGAACCTGCGGTAAGCAGGCGCATGACTCTACGGCGCGAGTGCTGCTGCAAGTGGCATCGGCGGCGGTGTTCGCGGGTATGATGCTGTCGGGCGCGTATGCGGTGGCGGATTTTCTGGGGAGTGACGTGTTAACGATCCCGCAAATGGCAAGGACACACGGGATCCTGAATGCGATGGGATTCTGTCTGCCCGGTCTACTGGGATGGTTGGTCGAGAAGGGGAGCGAATCAAGCGGGTTCCCCACGGTGTAGGAACCAGACTCAGGGAAACAATTTCCCTTGGAGGCGAAACTGGAGCCTGTAAACTACCAGCGACAACCAAAATGCCGTGGTGGATAACGGCACAATTCCAATGACTCACCCAGAGCAGTCTAACGGACCAGTTCCCGGGGCGGAGCCTGAGCCGACTGGGACAGTTCCCGGGAACGGACTTTTCACGAATCGGGTCTCTGGGACGCACTCCAAAGAATCCCGGTCGGCAGTGAACAGTCTGTCGGCATCCTCGACCGAACCTTCCTCTGAACCTATTGCCGATAGCAGAACCAACAAAGAGCTTCGCCGCCTGAACCGGGCGTTAAGGGCGCTCAGTGCTTGCAATCAGGCCATGGCACAAGCCGGCAGCGAGCAAGAATTGCTGGATCAGATTTGCGACATCATTGTGCGCCTGGGCGGGTACCGCATGTCGGGCATCGCATATGCGGAACGGAACGAAGAGAAAACGGTGCGGCCTCTGGCACACGCGGGGTACGACAGCGGATATCTGGAGAGGATTAACGTGAAGTGGTCCGATGCGCCGGAGGGGCAGGGCCCCATAGGCACCGCCATCCGGGAGAGCCGGATTTGTGTCATCGCGGACACGGCTACCGACCTAACCTTTGTGCCATGGCGCGAAGCCGCATTGCAGCGGGGATATGCGGCGGTGATCGCGCTGCCCCTGCGTGCAGCGGGTCAGGCTTTCGGGGTCCTGGCGATCTATTCCGAACAACCGGGTTCTTTTGAGAGTTCGGAGGTCGAGCTGCTCGCGGAGATCGCCGACAACCTGTCCTACGGGGTAGCCGCCATACGGTCCCAGGCAGAGAACCGGCGCGCAGCCGCGGCGCTGCTCGAGGCGGAGGCGAAATACCGGGAGCTCGTGGAGCACGTGCCGGCCATCTCTTATGTATCCGAAACAGGAGTGCTGGGAGGCTTTGTCTACCTTAGCCCGCAGACGGAAACGATTCTCGGTTACAGTATCGCGGAGTGCCTGTCGGACCCCTGTTTTTGGTGGGACCACCTCAACCCGGAAGACCAAGAAACCGTTCTGATCGAGGACGATTGGGAGGAAGGTCTCCCTTTCCAACTCGAATACCGCTTGCGGAGACAGGATGGCCGCGAGATGTGGGTTCGCGACGAAGGGTTGATTTTCCTGCACCCGGAATCCGGCAAACGAATGACCCGCGGCGTGATGATCGACATCACGGAACGAAAACGAGCCGAGGAGGCGCTGCGACGAAGCGAAGAGAACTACCGAAGGTTCGTGGAGCAGAGTTCCGAAGGAATTTTCCGCGTAGACCTGGATGCTCCGCTGCCGATCGATCTTCCGGAGAACGAGTTGGCGCACCATATCCTGCACGATTCTTATATCGCAGAGTGCAACGATGCCATGGCCAGAATATATGGCTTGAATTCGGGCAAGGATTTGCTGGGCAAACGGCTTAGCGAGAGGCCGGCTGCCGCTGACCCCAACATCGTCGAGCTGACGCGCACCTTTATTCGGGCTGGATTCCGGCTCCTGGACCGGGAATGGCGCGAGCTGGACATCCACGGGAAGGCCAAGGTTTTCCTGAACAGTGTGTTCGGAATTGTGGAGCAGGGGAAACTGCTGCGGATGTGGGGCATTCAGAGAGACATCACCGAACAGCTGAGAGCGGAGGAAGCGCGCCAGAAAGCGGAAGAGGCTCTCAGAGAGAGCGAGGAGCGGTACAGGGCTTTTGTCACGCAGAGTTCGGAAGGGATCTATCGCATGGAGTACGATCCGCCTATTCCCTGCCATTTACCCATCAACGAACAATTGGTGCTGGGCCTAAAAAATGGCTACGTGGCGGAATGTAATAACGCCATGGCAAAAATGTACGGCCGAGCGTCGGCGCAGGAGTTGATCGGGAAGCGTCTATCCGACTTTCTGGTGCTGAATGATCCGATCACGCGACAGTTCATGGAGAACTTTGTCCGCTCCGGATACCGCATCACCGATCAGGAATCCCGGGAAATGGACCCCCAGGGAGAGACAAGGATTTTTCGCAACACCATGATGGGGATCGTGGTGAATGGAAATTGGGTGCGGACCTGGGGCATTACGCGTGACGTGACCGAGCGGATGCATCTGGAAGAGCAACTGCGGAATGCGCAGCAGTTGGAAGCGATCGGGAGATTGGCGGGAGGGGTGGCACACGACTTCAACAACATTCTGGGAATCATCATGGGGCATGGAGAGTTGCTGCTGGCGCGGGCTGCGGATGAGCAGGCGCGCGGCGGGTTGGCGCAAATCCAGCGGGCAACGGAGCGGGCGGCCTCGCTTACGCAGCAACTTCTGGCGTTCAGCCGGAAGCAGGTGTTGCAGCCCAAGGTGCTCGACCTGAACGAGGCGGTGGCCGACATCCAGAAGATGCTGACGCGCGTAATTGGCGAAGATATTGAACTGATCGCGAGCCTGCATCCCTCCTTGGCACCGGTAAAGGCCGACCCGGGGCAGGTAGAGCGGGTGCTGATGAACCTGGCGATCAACGCGCGCGATGCCATGCCGCAGGGCGGAAAACTTAGCATGGAGACCTCGAACGTAGAGGTTAACGCCGAGCAGGGGAGGGAGATCGAACTTCCAGCTGGACGCTACGTCATGCTGAAAGTGGCGGATACTGGAAATGGGATGAACCCGGCAACGATGAGCCACATTTTCGAGCCGTTTTTCACGACGAAGTCCGTGGGGAAAGGCACTGGCCTTGGGCTTGCGACCGCGTATGGCATTGTGAAGCAGAGCGGAGGCAGTATTCAGGTTCAGAGTGAGCCGGGCCGAGGTACGGAATTCCGCGTGTACTTGCCGGCAATCGATGGCGGAACGAGTACGAAACATAAGACCCCAGCCAGCGTGCCGGTAGCGGGCGGGACCGAAACCATCCTGGTGGCGGAGGATGAGGCGGGCTTACGCGAGTTGACGCGCATTTTTCTCGAGGGCTACGGCTACAAAGTGCTGGAAGCGTCGAACGCCGAGGAGGCGATCCGCACTGCGGAGAGTTTTCCCCAGCAAATTCATCTGTTGCTCACCGATGTCATCATGCCGCGCATGAGCGGGCGGCAACTGGCGGAGAAGGTTCTACGCGCGCGTCCGCAAACCAAGATCGTGTATATGACCGGTTACACCGACGATATGATCGTGCAGCACAAGGTGCTGGAGCCGGGCGTGAAGCTATTGCAGAAGCCTTTTACCAAGGTGGACCTGGCCCGGAAGGTACGCTCGACGCTGGACGGAAAGTAGCCCAGGTTCGGTAGAATTGCCGATCGGTCTTCCACCGTATTACTTCCAGACGAAAAGGATACAGGGCAGATGACGGAGTTGCACGGCAGTGGCGGGGTTCAGGATGTGGCACGCGAAGTGGCCGACAGAAAAATCTGGGTGACGCTGACCGGACTGCCGCTGACGATCAAGCTGGAGTGGCCGTTTCACCGGTCGACGTCGGGGGCGGATTTTTGGGTGCTGCACGGAGACATCCGGCTGGAGGGGTCGGAGGGGCTGCATGCGCCGGTGGCGGTGAATTTATCGCAGACGGTGCGCGAGGTGATGCCGTCGCTTGAGCCGCAGGACGCGGAGGCTCCGGTGATCAACGCGCTGCGTAAGGATGTGGACCGCAAGCAGATTGAGTTTCTGAAGTCGGGGAAATTGTTGCCGGTGCCGTTTTCCAGCCGGCATTACGACTTCAAGCGACAGCAGTGGGTGTTTGGCAAGGCCACCGATGAGGCGATGGCGGAGTTCGTGGAGAGGAAAGTGTATTGGGAGACGAAGCTGGGGAAATCCCCACCCTTCGACAAGCTCAGGCCAGGCATTCTCGCACAGGACGCGAGAAATGGGGCACCCGGTGCTGGAGATGGAGGCCGAGTGTGGATCGGCGATCCCGCGGAGGCGCAGTACCTGCAGACTACTCCCGCGCACTTGCTGGAAGTGGCGGCTCGGTTGGTCGCGGCGCAGGGATTGCTACGGATCGAAGGCGAGTGGGGGGCATCGACCCAGGGACTGATGAATCAGGCTGAACGATTCGAGAGCGCGCGCCGCGCGGCGGTCGAGGAGTTGGAGAAGAAGCACGCGTTTGAGAGAGGGTAATTCGTAACGAGTTCCGAGATGACACCAAGTCAAAATCCCCACCCTCTCGCAAAAAAAAAGCGAGAAGGGTGGGGCACCCGCATTTGCCAGCCCATGCACGTCAAATGAAAGGCCGCTCTTCCACGGCGAAGCATCCGTTCAGAAGTTCTTCCGCAGCCTGTGAAGCCAGGCCTTTCCTAAATCGGTTATGAAGCGGCGGTTATTCTTCTGCTGACTTCCGCGAGAACAAACCCCAGCAGAATTGCGGCGCGATGGCGTAGTTCACTTGGACTAAGACTATCGCGGCGATGCTGTAGTACGTGTTGAAAACGCAGAGCGCGGCGCCGCAGGCGTAGAGAGACTGCGCGATTACGATGCGCCGCACGACTGCGGGGTGAATTTCCGTGGGGACATCATCGGTGAGGAGGCGGGCTCGGGTGGCGTAGCTCCAGCTCCAGTAGAGGGTCAGGCCAAGCAGAAAAATATTGAACCAATAGGCCAGCAATGCCGTCCGATAGTGGATGAACTCGGCGAGCAGCGACGTGGAGAACGGTGTGAGCGAGACGGCACAGAGGAATGCGATGTGAATCCATGCCAGGTTGCGGTCGGCGCGGGCGAAGTGGTTGAGCTGTGTCTGCTGGCCGACCCAGAAAATGCCGAGGGTCATCACGCTCATCAGAAAAATAAGAAGACGCGGGGAGAGCGCGACCAGTACTTGCCAGAGATCGTGCTCCGAGTGGACGGCTTCGGCGGCGGGGACGCGGAGGTCTAGCACCAGCAGAGTCATGGCCACCGCGAAGATGCCATCGCTCAGGGCGGCGAGGCGTTCGACGCTTTGTCCGGCAACGCGATTGTAGAGGGAGTGCATCGAAAGGAGTTTAGCGGGTTGCGGGGACACGGGCAAAAGCGAGAAGGCTGGCGCGCAGTAAAGGGCCGCGAAGCACGCGGAAGGGTAAAGAATTTGGGGGCTGGACTCCGCGGATGGCGTGGGCTCGGCGGGAATCTTCTGTTGACTTATGCTTTGGTGATCGCTTGCGGGAACGCTCTCGCTCAGGACCAGCCCAGCGCGCCGACAGAAAATCCTTCGCCGTCTCCGCCGCAGACTGAGAAGAAAGACGACTCGCCGAATCCGGCGCAGGCCACGGCGCAGAAGACCAAAGCAGCCACCGTGTATGCCGCCGAGGCCACGAAGAAGCTGGGAACAGCGACCCTGGTGAAGGTGCGGGATTGGGAGAGCGACTGGCTCACCGGACCCTATGTTGGGCGACATCGCGAACTGCAGCCATTGAGCGCAGAACAGAGGAGAAGAATTTATCTGCAGCAGACACTGGCAACTCCGGGGGCGTATTTCAAGCGAATGTTCGCAGCCGGAATCGACCAGGCGCGGGGTGTGCCCTCGCAGTGGGACGACGGGTGGGGCGGATACGCGGAACGGTTTGCGTCGCGCGAAGGGCAATTCATTTCGGCCAATACTTTGGCGGCGTGGGGGAATGCGAAGCTGAAATACGAACCGCGCTACGATCAATGCCAATGCAGCGGGTTTTGGCCGAGGACGCGACACGCGATCCTGCGGAATTTTGTTACTTACAACGAGAGCGAGCAGGAGTTGCGTCCGCAGATCGCGCTGTACGGAGGCTCCTTCGGCGGCGGGCTGATTTCGACGGCGTGGAAGCCGCATCCGCGCAACGCGTTTGCCGAGGGCGGACGCGCGATGCTGGGACAGGCCGGGTATGGAGCGCTGCTGAACTTCTTCACCGAATTTGCCGGCGACATCAATCGCAAACTGGGCGCGAAGAGAGCCGCCGAGCCCAGGCAGTAGCGTCTTCCTTCTGACTTGCGATTCAGGTCATCACCCGACAGCGAGGAAATAGAATAGGGTTTGAACTGAAAGAGGGGCAGGTATCCGGCGGGATGCTGTGACGCGGATCGCCCCCTCGTTGCAGCCTTTTCCCCGCCCGCTTAACCTGTCCCCGTGTTCGTGTGTTCGTCGGGGCATCAAAAAGGCTTCAACCGGAAAGAACGCTAAGACACCGCAAAGGTCCCGAAGAAGAAAGATATCCCGCTGCTGTTTAGGCGTTACGGGACGTCGGATTTGCGCACGAACTGGGCTACGACAGTTCCGAGGTTGAGCAGCGACATCAGCGAGATGATGCCGAGAGAAATGACGCAATAGATGCACCAGACGCCGAGGACGTGAGCTTCAATGTTCGCGAGATAAAGGGAGAAGGCGAGTCCGGCGAAAGTGGGGACGAGGAGCAGACGGAAGAAGCGAAGAAATGCGAGTGCGCCCATGAGAATGTATCCGGCGATACCGAGAGCCGCGACGGGGATTCCGGCGAGCATGGCGTAGGGGCTGTGATTGACGACGCCGCAGTCCCAGTGCGCGTTGATGTCGCAGGGGGAATCGCCGTACTCGCGATAGTGCTCGCGCAGGGCTAGGGAAGAAACGATTACGCCGAACAGGGCCAGGGTGAGTAAGAAATATTTCATGAACCTTTCCTCTAGAATACCGACGAACCGCCGCCAGCGAAAACGGTCGTTAGACCGTGGCGGAAAGACGACCACAGGGGCTGAAGCCCAAAAGGATTCTAACGCGCGCCGCGGCCCTAAAGGGCCACTCTTCCACGGTAGTTAAGAGCGCTATTCCAGGATCGCCATGAGAGATCTTCCACCGCCCTCAACCGGGACGTGCGATGGTGATCCTGTCGAGAGTCATTCCGCAGCCGGGTTTGACTCAACCCTGTGTGCGAGCGCTTCGGATGCGTCTTTTATTAGGTCAGACGGTTGCCAGTCGCCGCCGTGATTCCACTTCACAATTTTGCCGTCGGGGCCGATGACGGTGGTGGTCAAGTTGTGCGTAATCAGGCCGCCTTCAGGCTTAGCGATCAATCCAAAGAAGTCAGCAATTTTGGGTAGATCCGCGTTGCGGGGGGCGGCGAACTCCCAGCGACGGAAAAGCGCGGGGTCGTGGGTGTGAGCCACGGAGAAAGCGTAGTCACGAAGAACTTTGGGTGTGTCGTGTTCGGGATCGAAGCTGACGCTTAATAGGTGAGCCTTAATTAGCGCCGGATTAGTTCCGATTTGCTTATAAATCTCGGCGAAGTTGCGGCTCATGCGGGGACAGAAATCGGGGAAGGGGCAGCGGGTATAGATAAAAGTGACGAATACAACCTCGCCACCGTATTGCTTAAACGAAACTCGCTTGCCGCTTTGATTGGTGAAAGCGAAATCGGGGACTGCTTCTCCGGGGGACGGCATGTGCGGGGCGTTTTTAGAAGCGGCCGGGACCTTGTCGGCGTGGGCAGTGACTTTGACGTTCTCAAGCCAGTAGTCTTGGCCGCTGTTCGCGGATTCGACGACCACCACTTCGGCAGAAATCGAATCGCCTGAAGCAAGTTGGCTCAGCGCGGTCGGAGGATTGATCTTGTAGCTCATCGCCATCGCACTCATGAAGCCGGGGATGTTGTCGCCGTTAATGACCGCGGACTGGTCTTTAGTATCAATGGACACCACGCGGCCGGTGAAGGGGTAGCGCTTCTCGGCGGAAGGCCTTGAATGATGGCAGGAAGAAAGAAGGAAAGGGATGGTGAGGAACAGAGCGACGGAAAAAATGAAGCGAAAGCGACAGGTGTGATTGTTCACGCTGTACACACTGTAACTCGGAGGGAGACTGGGTTGCCACCGGCGGGGTCAGAGCGCGAAGGAGGCGGATCAGGCCCCGTTCGACTGCGCTACGTGGAGGCCGGTGGCGGGGCGGCCGCGCTGCGCGCTGGCCGGGATAGCCGAGGCGGCTGTCCCCACAAGTTCATTGTTGCCATCCGCGTTTTATGAAATCCTCAGGGGCGATTGGACGCAATCCAGACTTCCGCGACGAGGCAATGCGATGGGATGCAACCCCGAGGTATTGAAACATGTTCCGCTGTTCGCGCTTCTCGACGAAGATGAAACGGCGGTGCTGGCCGGGCAGGTGCAGCTGAAGACCTTCGCGCCCCGGCAGCGCATCTACAAGATGGGAGACGCCGGTGGCCAAGCTTACGTAGTGGTCTCGGGCAGGGTGCGAGTGACAACGGTCGATCAGGATCAGCAGGAGGTAGTGGTCGATGAGCCGTCGCATGGCGAGTTTTTTGGTTTCGCGTCGATGCTGGAGCAGACTCCGCACCAGACCGAGGCGGCGGCCATCGAAGAGGCGGTGTGTCTGGAGGTGGATCGAAAAGACATCGCCGTACTGCTGCAGCGCAAGCCGCTGGCCGGGATGGACATGCTCACCGTGTTAGGTCGCCAGTTTCACGCATCGCAGCAACTGGTGCGGGTGCGCGCCAGCCGGCATCCGAACGACGTGATTGAGAAGGATGCAACCTTCGGCGAGCGCATCGCCGACATGGTCGCGGGGTTCGGAGGATCGTGGACGTTCATCATCCTGTTCAGCATCGCTCTGGCTATTTACATGACGGCCGATGCGGCGTTGGGCAAATCCGCTTGGGATCCGTATCCATATATTTTGCTGAATCTGTTTTTGAATATGCTGGCGGCGTTGCAGGCGCCGATCATCATGATGAGCCAGAACCGGCAGGACACGAAGGACCGGCTGCGCGGCGAACTTGACTATGACGTCAACCGAAGGTCCGGGGCTGAAATTCAGGGGCTGGCACGGAAGTTGAATCTGCTGGGAGAAAAGATGGGGGATGTGGAGGAGATACTCCGCGAAAAGTTGGCGCGGGGGTGAGGACGTGACTTCAGGCGGCGGGGCTCATCTTCAAGAACCGTGGGCTCCCTCCTGTCCTCTCTCTACTTTACGGGTTCCGGAAGCAGCCCGAGATCCCTCATGATCCTGAGTTGGTCGAATTCACTCCACTCTTCGACGATCTTCCCCTTCACGATCCTCCAAATCGTGATGCCACGGGTCTGAATCTTTTTCCCGGTGGCGGGAAGGCCATTGCCCTCGCCTGTGTTAGTGCCTGTTCCCGTGTACAGCACCGTGACCAGGTCGCCTTCGGCAATCTCCTTGACCACCGTCATTTTCCCGTCGGGGAAGGCGAGCTTCCATCCGCGGGCGGCGTCCTGATCTTCTTTGAGGCCGACGTCACGATGCACGCCGTGGTTCACGAAATCCTTGGCATAGATTTCGTCAGCCACCTGAAACTTACCTTGGTTGAAAATCTCGTCGAAGACGCGACGGGCAACGGCTTTGTTCCTGTCCTGAATGCTCGATGCGACAGCGGGTAGCGTAACCAAGCCGCTGCACAATATCAGGAATAAGACGGACAATCCTTTCTTCCTGGCAATTACCTGCCGCGGAGTGGTACACATGCCCTTTGTGCGCACAATTGCCTCCCTCTGCCGAACTTTGATCGCCTCAACCAGCCCGCTCCTCCTCAGGCCGTTATTGCCGGTCGTGAAGCCCGATACAGCTGCCCAGCAAACGCTCCTAAACCCAGGCAAACCACACCGAAGCGGACCAGCCCGCCAAGATACGGGATGAACCCAACGATGGTAAGGATCAACAGGCCCACGAGGAGTCCCAGCACCCAATCGCCCTTTGTGGTTCCGGATGGCTTCAGAAGGATCCGCCCCAGGAAGGCTCCAACCCAAACCTTCGCCAAGTAGATCGCGGTCAGATAAACGGCGAGCAACATGAGCGAGATCGGGAGTCCGACCAGCGTGACGCCGATCACGATCATGGCTACCGGCACGCCCGCCAGAACCCCAAGCCCCAGCCCGAGGCTGAGCCAGCCTGAGCCCACCGCCTGAGTCGTGGCCTGGAAGAAACCGGGAAACAGAAGCAGGCCAAGGAATCCCACCAGCAAGGCAGCAGCGAACCAGATAGCCTGGTGGAAGTAGAATCTGGGGCGCGTGAATTGGCTCTCCCTTACCTGCACCTGGATGTCACGCTTGCCCGCAATGGTCGCGCCGTCGGCAATGTGCACGTGGTTCAACTGGCGCACATGAGCGCTCAGGTTGCCGCCAACGCGGGCCGTGCTGGTCAGCGTTAAGCCACCCTCGCGGCTGGCTCCGGACACGGTCAGATCGCGGCCGATACTGCCACTCACATCGGCGTTGCCCGAGAAGAACATGTCCACGCTCCGCTTGACCTCGCCCTCGAGGCTAACCTCGCCGGCGGCGGCCACTATGCCTTCGCCCACGTGGGCCCGTTCATCCACATGCAAGGACTGAGCAAAACCGTAGAGGCTGTGAGCCAGTTGCCCGTTCAGGTCGAACGACCCTGAAAAGTTATAGATGCGGCCTTCCACGCTTCCGCTGACCACAGTCCTCTTGGCGAAACTCACCAGGTCGCCCTTGACGGTGCCACGCACTTCCACGGTCCGGCCAAAGGCGAGCAGGTCTCCATTGATCACGCCTTCTATGCGCACAGTGGTGCCTGCGGCGAAAAGGGTGTCGTCCACAGTCTCGCTCGCCGGTACGGTGACGAACTCCGCGTGACGCCGGTCCAGGGCAAAGCTGGGCAGTGTCAACATAAGCAGGACGATCAGCAGGCCCAAGCCAGACTTGGGGAGCCGCCACCGGCGTCCCAACAAAAGTGCACTACCACCCAACAGCGATAGAAAAATGAGACCCCCAATGACAGCAGCATAATCAGTCAGCATGGCAGTATCTCCGCGTGCAAAGTAATCGGAAAGGTTGAATAACAGGTTCGTGAGGCCGTTTGGGCTGAAGGGATTGAACCATTCCAGCGCTTCCGGAATATTCAGCTCATCGAACCAAACTAGAATGATGGAACCGAGCGCGAGCACGGCGGCCAGCAACGCCAGGTCACCCCACGTACGCGACCAGCGCCAACGGGATAAGGCCTCGGGGCTGGCCGCTTCTTCCGGAAGTTCGCGCAGGCTTTCGCTCAGGGCGCGGTTTTCAGCGCGCAGTGCGTCCACCAGATCCCGGCAGCGCTGGCACGAGGCCAGGTGGTTTCGCAGGAGCCTTGCCTCATCCGCCGGCAGTTCGTCGTCCACGAAGATGGCGCAGATTTGTTCCGAATAACATTCCATGATCACTTGCTCCCCTGGGCCAGTTTCCGGCGCAACTCCTGCTTGGCGCGAAATATCAGCGCCGCCACATGGTTCCTCTGCAGGCCCAACTGCTGCCCAATCTCGTCATAACTCAGCTCGCTGTAATACCGCAGGACCAGCGGCACGCGATAGTTCTCCGGCAGGCGCGCGATGGCAGCCTGCACCTGCTCCCTCTCCGCCGACCTGATGACAGTGCTCAGCGCAGACGGCTCCGAACTGGTTGCCTCGATGACCGCGGCTCCGTCTTCCACTTCCACCATTACCTGCCGTTCTCGCCGTCGGCGCCGCAGAAAGTCAATGCATTGGTTGCCGGCCACCCTCAGCAGCCATCTTGGGAACGGTATCGAACCGTCGTAGCTCTCGATGTTGCGCTGCAGCTTGAGGAAGACTTCGCTGGTGGCATCTTCCGCGCTCTCCCGCGAGTCCAGCATGTGACGGCACAAGCCGAACACGCGCCGGACATAGCGGTGATGGATCTCACCCATGGCTTCGGCATCGTGGCCCCGTGCGCGCACTAATACGCTCTCCAAATCGAGGCCCTCCATCCGCCTGGCTTCGCCCTCGCGGGGCTGCGGTCCTTTCGCCATGTTTCTCTTGGCATCCATAAGGCAGTACGCTGCGAATCGAAGGAAATTACATACATTTTAGGGGAAGAGGGAAGCCCAAGGCTGGACGCCTTGCGCCGGTTGCGCAGCGACCCCTGCAATCAGGCCATACACAAGCAAGAACGCTGCTCTTTCTGTCGGCGGATTGGGGCACACTTGTCAGAAGTGAAAGCGGTAGCGGAGTTCGACGTAGACTTCGCGGGGATTGTTCCAGTGGAATCCGCCGAAGGTTTGGCTGTTGTCGAGCTCGACGCGCCGGTTGGCCACGTTCAGAAGATTGAGGGATGCGGAGAAGCGCTCCCCGAACTGCTTTCCCAGCGAAAGATCAAACGTGGTATGCGACGGAAGATGGCCGCCGGGATACGGTTGTCCGGGAAAGGCGTTGCTGAAGCCAGAACCGTAATAGATGTTGGTCGATGCATAGGCCCGCCAGGGAAGGGTGACGTCGCCGCCGAGGTTGAGCGTGTTGCGCTGGTCGTGATCGAGGGGGCATAGGCTGTTCGGAGGCGCGGGATCGCAGATGTTAGTGACGAAGTTGGTCAGGCCGCCAGTGATGGCTCCGCCGGTATTGGCGACCTGATTCGAGTAGGCGAGGTGAATCTGCCCGCGGTGGGCGAGGCGCGGGGAGCGGAGTGTGGCTTCCCATCCGCTGATCACCGCGCGCCCGATCGTGATGGGAAAGCAGGTGCCGGAGCCGACGCAGTTGTGGTCGAAGAAATTGCTGGCGTGGGTCACGAAGTTGTCGGCGTCGAACGTCCACCCGCGAAACGGAATGGTCACGCCGAACTGATGTTCTTCGTCGCGCTCGCCGAGAAGTCCGGCGAAGCCGCAATTGGCGCTCTCGCAAAACTGCTGCAGCGGACCAGAGACGGTAACCAGCGGGGGCGCCTGGTAGAAGTGGCCGTAGAAGGCGCGGACAGTCCAGTGCAGACGCGGCACGGTGAGAGCCGCGCCGAAACGGGGACTGATGGAATTTTCGGTTTCGACTCCAGAGAAGTGAGTCGGGCGCAGGCCGGCGGAGAGCGTCACCCACGGAAGTGGTTTGAACTTATCGTCGAGAAAAAATGCGGCCATGCCCCCGGTGGGCCGCTCACGGTCATTGAACGATGGCAAGCTGTTGTCATTGAAAACCACGGCGAACAGTTCGTCATTGCGTTGATAGAAACCGTAGACGCCGGCCTGAAGATCGTTCTTCGCCACGCCGGCAGTCAGGCTGACCTGGCCTCCTGCATATTTCGATGACCGGTGGTCGGTGGAGGCGCTGGGGAAATCGGTGGGCAGGCTGTCGTAGTTGGCGTGATTGTAGTGGTAGAAGGGCGAAACGGTGAGCAGCGACTTGGAATTGAAGGTGTGGACCCAGGATAAGTTGGCCAGAACGTCGGATTCGTGCTGCGCGTCGCGGAGGCCGATGGTTGGATACTGTGCCTGGAAATCGTTGGCGGCGCTGGGCGCGTTCTCGCTGTCATTGGGGAAGGGATCGTAGGGAATCTGGTAGAAATCGCGGCGCAG
>Ga0209698_10002321_pt1 | contig 21685 bp, 16 predicted proteins | sample LitLauG_LLR_2012_FD_187203 | JGI IMG/M metagenome (GOLD analysis project Ga0209698, IMG submission 187203) | Freshwater sediment microbial communities from Pennsylvania, USA - Little Laurel Run_MetaG_LLR_2012 (SPAdes) (version 2) | ecosystem: Environmental > Aquatic > Freshwater > Creek >...
GGCGCGGGTGGGGACCGCGGTGGGGTCCTCGGGTGACGTGGTCCGCCTCATCAGCACGAGGACCGCCGCGGCCAGGACCGCCAGCATGGGGTTGTCGGTGCGCGTCGACGTCGGCAGCGGCATGGGCGGCACCGCCAGCGGCGCGGCGTCCGGCCCGATGACCACGACCGGCCAGGGGGCCTTCGACTTCACGGCCAAGCAGGGCGAGCTGCACCTCGACACCTCGGGAGCGACCGCCGCGGGCGCGCCGACGTCGACCGACGTCGTGATCGACGGCTCGACGGGCTATGTCAAGGTGCCCGACTCGGCGCTGGCGAGCACGGGGGGCAAGCACTGGGCCAGCATCTCGACCTCGGCCGGCGCCTCGTCGGGGAGCCCGGCCGGTGGGTCCCTCGACCTCGGGCAGCTGTCGCAGCTCTCCGATCCGACCTTCGCCCTGGAGCTGCTGCAGGGGTTCAAGGGCGGCACGGTCACCACCGTCGGGCGCGAGACCCTGCGGGGCGTGGACACCACGCAGTACCGCATCACGATCGACCCCGCAGCGGGGGGTCCCGGCGGCGCCGCCTCCGGCCTCGGCGCCCTGGCCGGTGGCGCAGGCACGACCGGTGGCGCGATGCCGGCGGACGTGTGGGTCGACGCCGAGGGGCGCATGCGGAAGTTCTCCATGACCATCGACCTGAGCGCGTTGCTCAAGGGCCTGGCCGGCGATCTCGGCGGCCTCGGCGGCCCCGGCGGCGTGGCGGGCGGGGCGTCGCCGATCGGCAACGTTGCCGGTGACCTCCACTTCTCCATGACGGTCGGGATGGAGCTGTGGGACTTCGGCAAGCCGGTGACGATCACCCTGCCCGATCCTGCCGACGTGGTCGACGGCGCGTCGGTCGGCGGCTTGGACGACAGCGCGGTGCCAGCCCCGCTGCCCACCTGAGCGACGGGCGGCCGGCCGCGGCCGGGCTCACATGGCGAAGAGCGTCCTCGCGCCACCCGAGGAGGGATGGCGCAACTTGGACATCGCGCCCGCCTCGATCTGGCGGATCCGCTCGCGGGTCAGGTTCAACCGGAAGCCGATCTGGTCGAGGGTCTGCGGCTCGCCGTGGTCGAGGCCGAAGCGCAGCCGGATGATGAGGCGCTCCCGCTCGGCCAGGGGTTCGAGGAGGCGGTCGATCTCGCGGGGCATCATCGCCAGGATCGCCGCCGCCGAAGGCTCCACGGCCATCGAGTCGGGGATCATGTCGCCGAGCTCTTCGTCGCCGTCCTCGCTCAGCGCGGCGGACAGGCTCATCGGCTCGAGCGAGAACTCCCACACCGTGTCGACCCGGCCCTCCGCCCAACCGAGCGCCGCGGTCAGCTCGGCGGTCGTCGGCTTGCGGCCGAGGCCGGTCTCGAGCTCGTCGCGCGCCTTGCGCAGTGCGAAGGCCTGATCGCCGGCGTGCACCGGGAGCCGGATGGTGCGGCTGCTGTTGGCGATGCCGCGGGTGATGCCCTGGCGGATCCACCACGTGGCGTAGGTGGAGAACTTGAAGCCCTTGCGGTGGTCGAACTTGGCCACCGCGTGCATCAGCCCAAGGTTGCCCTCCTGGACCAGGTCGAGCAGGGGGAGCCCGGACCACTGGTACTTCTTGGCGATCGAAACCACGAGGCGCAGGTTGGCGGTGACGAAGGCCTCCGAGGCCCGGTCGGCCGCGATCACCTCGGCCCGCAGCTGGCGGCGCCGCGCCGGGGTGAGGCGCTCGGCGTCGGGCAGCTCGGCCGCTTCCAGCGCGGCCCGAGCCGTCTGGCCGTCCTCGACCTGGCGGGCGAGGCGCACCTCGTCGGCCTTGGTGAGCAAGGGGTGGCGGCCGACCTCGACCAGGTACAGCCGGACCAGATCCTCGTCTTCTCGGGTGAGGTGGTTGCTCTTACGTCTGGCCAAGATGATCCTCTTCAGCGGTGTGGCGGCGGTTGGAGCACCACATCCGCGGAGGCACGGCTCCGGCACAGGTGGACGTTCCACCGTATCGCGAGGCCATCTCGACCGCGCGGCCATTCGCGACAAACGCGCCGCCCGGAGCACGCCACCCTCTGGATCTCACCCTCCGTGGGCAGGCTGACACTCGATCAGGTGGACGCGTGGACCACGATGCGGTAGCCGACCGGCACGGCCAGCTCCCGCGACATCCGGCTCTGCACCCGCTTCCACAGCGACGGCTTGGTGAGCTCGGTCATCGCCGCGGTCTCGACGCGGGCGAAGCCGGCGGCACGACACATCGCGTGGAGGGTCGCCTCGGTGGGCGCGAACCAGTTGGTGTGGTCGCCGTTGAGCTCCTTGCCCGGATAGAAGGAGAGGAGGTGCTGCGCCGGGTGCCCGGGGACGAGCACCGCCTCCGTCTCGATCACGGCGACGCCGTCGGTGAGCTGCCGTATGCGCTGGAGCGCGCCGAGCGGGTTGACCAGGTGGTAGAGCACGCCGAGGAAGAGCACGACGTCGAACGTGCCGATCGGCGCCAGGTCCATCGTCATGAAGTCGCCGACGACCGCTTCGACGCCGCTGCCGAGCGCCTGCCGGGCCAGGTCGAAGCCCTCCTTGCCGGGGGTGTTGACCGGGTCGAGGAAGCCGTCGTAGGAGGGGTCCGGCAGCCGGCCGGCGGCCTCGCACTCGGCCCAGTAGTGCATCCGTGCGACGAAGTCGACCTGCCAGACGTAATGGTCGAGGGCCACCACCCGCGATGCCCCCGCCTGCTCGGCGCGGAAGGAGTGCTTGCCATCCCACGCGCCGATGTCGAGCACGGTCCGCCCACGCATGTCGGGGAACGCACCGGGCTGCTCGAGCACCGCGTTCACCGGCGCGCCGGGCGTGACCACACCCCGGCCGAGGTCGATCGTGTGAAACCACTGCCTGGCGTTGATGCGGGCGACCAGCTCCGGGTCGATCGCTCCGGGCGACCCGACCACCGACGTGGCGCCGCTCGGGGTTGGCTCGTGTGCCAAGGCTCGACCACCTCCTCGCCGGTCAAGATACAGGGCGCCCACCGGCGGTGGTCGGACCGGCCGCTCCTGGAGTCCGGCCGCTCCTGGAGTCCGGCCCGGAGCGCGGCCCCGAGCCCACTCCCGCCGCCCCGCCCGCGACGCCCGGGGCGGCGGCGGCTCGCTCGGGCTAGAGCTCGACGCGCCCGGCGCGCACGAAGCGCGAGGTCGGGCGGGGTTGGGCGACGCCATCGAGGGTCACGTCGACCAGCTCGTCGAAGAACGCGACCAGCCCGGCGATGGGTGCCGACTCGCGCACCGGCACCGGGTAGCTCCAGGCGATGTCGCCGACGCCCGGCAGCGACCAGTAGCGGGCCGTGCCCTTGTAGGGACAGCGCGACGTGGTGGCGCTCGGCTCGAGCAGACCCATGCGCACGTCCAGCTTCGGGACGTAGATCCGCCGGGGCAGGCCGGTCTCGTGCAGCAGCGTCGGGCGCGTCGAGGTGGCCAGGACCGCGCCGTCGAGGGCGATCACCACGTGGCGGGAGCTGGGCAGGATCTGCACCCGGGTGGCCGGGTTGCGGGGGTGGACGAAGATCTCCTCGTCCTCCTCGAACCACGCGTCCATGGCGTCGAAGTCGAAGCGGACCCGACCCACCAGCTCCGGGATCGGGCTGCCGGGGTGGGTCCAGGCGGCATCGGGCGCTTCGCGGCCCCCGGCGCGCACGGTGAAGTGGTGGGCGCTGCCCCTGCTCGGCGATCGGGTTCTGGTCGCGGTGTCGACGAGGACGCCGTCGGCGATGTCGCCGATCGGCAGGTAGTACTGGGGGTACCACGGGCCTTCCCACACATAGAGGGCGTCGTCGGAGTCGGCGATCACCTCCGCGCCGAACACGATCCGCACCCGCTTGTGGCTGGGCTCGACCCGCACCTTGCCCCGCGGCTCACTCATCGCCGACCTCCCTCGTCCAGATCTCTCCGTCGCTGACGCTCCCTGGCTACCCCATCGGCGACCCGACCACCACCCGCGGATCGCGCTTGACACATCCCCCACCGACCTGTTTGCGTCGTTGGACGCAAACGAACCACACGCGACCGAGCGATCGGGGATCGACCTGACCACCGAGGGCCGGCGGCGCCTGCGGGACCGCCAGGAGTGGAAGTTCTTCACCGCGCTGCCCCGGGCCGACGCGACCCTCGCGACCGCGTGGTGGGTGATCCTCCTGCTGCGCGGCGTGCTCCCCGCGGTGTTCGCCGTCGCCATGGGGGTGCTGGTCGGTCAGGTCCAGCACCACCACCCCATCACCGGCGCCGTCACCCTCGTCGGTGTCAGCTTCGTGTTGCTCCAGGTGCTCGCGCCCGTGCACCAGGCCGTGAGCGCCAACCTGGGGAGCCGGATGTCGGCCTGGCTGTTCGATCGCCTCGCCGTCGCGTGCACCGGCCCCGCCGGCCTCGGCCACCTGGAGGATCCCCAACTGGCGGGCGATCTCGCCGTGGCCCGCGAGTTCGACGCGGGGATGACCGGGCCGCCCATGCACCTCAACGTCGACTTCATCGCCGGCGGCCTCGTCGATCTCGTCGGCGGCGTGGCGTCCGTGCTGCTCCTCGTCGCCTACCGGTGGTGGGCGGCACCGTTGCTCGCGGGGGCATGGGCGGCAACCCACTGGCTGCTGCGGGAGAGCTCGGTGTGGAGGGACCGCAACACCGACGAGGTCCGCAACGCGCAGCGCCACGCCGACTACGCCTACCGCTTGGCTGTCGACCCGCCAGCGGCCAAGGAGCTGCGCCTGTTCGGCCTGGCCGGCTGGACCGTCGACCGCTTCGTCGAGCGGCGCCGCCGGCTCTTCGAGCTGCAGTACCGCGCCACCCGCCTGCGCGAACGCCCCGTCGTGTGGTGCCTGCTCCTCGTCGTCGCAGCCAACCTGGTGGTGTTCCTCTCCCTCGCCGCCGACGCCCACGGCGGACACCTCTCACTCGCGCGCCTCGTCGTCTTCGCCCAGGCGGCGGTGGGCGCCGGGCTGATCGCGTTCGGCGGGCTCAACTGGGCTCTCGACGGCGCGGCCGCCCCCGTCGCGGCCGTGCTGCGCCTCGAAGCCGCCATGGGGGCCGTCGGCGGTCTGCGCGACGGCTCCCGCCCGGCCGCGGGCCTACCGGCGCAGGAGATCCGTTTCCGGGACCTGCGCTTCGCGTACCCCCACGTCGAGCATGCCGTGCTCGATGGCCTCGACCTGCGGATCCCGGCCGGCTCGTCCCTCGCCATCGTGGGGCGGAACGGCGCGGGCAAGACCACCGTGGCCAAGCTGCTCTGCCGGCTCTACGACCCGACCGGCGGGGCCATCGAGATCGACGGTGTCGACCTGCGCGAGCTCGACGTCGAGGCGTGGCGTCGGCAGGTGACGGCCGTGTTCCAGGACTTCGTGCGCTTCGAGCGATCGCTGCGCGACAACGTGGCCCCCGCCGGCGCGCCTGACGACGTCATCCTCGCCGCGCTGGCCGACGCCGGGGCGGACGGCCTCGCCGAGCTCGACACGCCCCTGGCCCGCGGCTACCCGGGCGGGACCGACCTCTCCGGTGGCCAGTGGCAGCGGGTCGCCCTGGCCCGGGCCCTCTGTGCGGTGCGCCTCGGAGCCCGGCTCGTGCTGCTCGACGAGCCGACCGCGCAGCTCGACGTGCGGGGGGAGGCGGCCGTGTTCGAGCGGGTGCTGGCGGCGACCCACGGCGTCACGACGATCCTGATCTCGCACCGCTTCTCCACGGTGCGCCTGGCCGACCGCATCTGCGTCCTCGAGCAGGGCCGGGTCGTCGAGCTGGGCACCCACGACGAGCTGATGGCGCGGCGGGGCCGGTACCGGACCATGTTCGACCTGCAGGCGCAGCGCTTCGCCGCGACCGAGGACGAGGAGGGGCGGGTCTATGACGTCCTCGCCTGAGCACGGGGTGTCGAGCCTTGGTCCCACCGGCGCCGCCGACACCGACGAGATGCCCCCCGGACTGGCGTCCATGTGGCGGTTGTGCCGCATCGGCTACGAGCACGAGCCGCGGCTGCTGCTCGCCGCGTTCGCCCTGTCGGTGCTGACCGCCGTGCCGGACGCGCTCATGGCGCTGTGGCTGGCGCTGGTCGGCGACGGGGTCATCCACCACCACCACGGCGAGCTCGTGGTGGGCGCCGTCGGACTGGCCCTGTCGGCAACCGCGATGTGGTTCCTGCGCACGGTGGGCACCCGCATCCAGCGTCATTTCCGGGACCGGGTCACGATCGCGCTCGAATCGCACGTGGCCGCGCTGCAGGCCTCGGTGAGCACCATCGCCCACCAGGAGCGGCCAGAGTACCTGGACCGGCTCTCGGTGCTGCGCGACCAGGTCTTCGTCCTCGACCACATGTACATGTCGCTGTTCTCCACCGTCGGGTGGGTGATCCGTCTCGGGCTCACCGTGGCGCTGCTCGCCTCGATCAACCCGTTGCTGGTGCTGCTCGCCGCGTTCGCCGTGCCGACGGTGCTGACCTCGTCGTGGCGGCCGGCCGTGGAGCGCGCCGTGCAGGAACGAGGGGCCCGCCATGATCGCTTGGCCCGCCACCTGTTCCTCACCGCCACCACCGCGACCGCCGGCAAGGAGGTGCGGGTCACCGGCATCGGCCCCCGGTTGGTGACCGAGCGGCGCGAGGCATGGGAGCGCTGGTATGGCCCGATCGCCGCCGCCCGGGCTGCCACCGCGGCATGGCACAGCGCGGCGTGGGCCCTCTTCGGTGGCGCCTACGTCGGTGCGGTCCTGCTCGTGTCGTCGGGCAGTCGGCGTTCGGTGGCCGGCGTGCTGCTCGTCCTCGCCGCCGGCGCGCGGCTCTCGTCCTACATCGGGGGCGCGGTCGGCGAGATCGGGTTCCTCCGGGGGATCTGGCTGGACGGGTCCAAGCGGCTGGTGTGGCTCGAGCGATACGCAGCCTCGTTCACGTCGTCGGCGGACCGCTCCCCGCCAGCTCGCCTCGCAGAGGGGATCCGTCTGGAGCACGTGAGCTTCGCCTACCCAGGCACCGACCGCCTCGTCCTCGACGACGTCAGTGTCGATCTGCCCGCCGGCAGCGTCGTCGCGATCGTCGGGGAAAACGGCGCCGGTAAGTCCACCCTCGTGAAGCTGCTGTGCAAGCTGTACGAGCCGACCTCCGGGGAGATCCTGGTGGACGGCTCGTCCTTGGCACTGGTGCGCACCGAGGAGTGGCGGGAGCGGTTGGCGGGGGCGTTCCAGGACTTCTTCCGCTTCGAGCTCCCCGCCCGCCAGTCGGTCGGGGTCGGGGACCTGCCGCGCATCGACGACGCGGAGGCCGTGACCGATGCGCTGGCGCGCGCGGGCGCCGAGGACGTCGTCGACCAGCTGGGGGCGGGCCTCGACACCCAGCTCGGCCGGAGCTGGCCCGACGGGGCGGAGGTCAGCTTCGGGCAGTGGCAGAAGCTGGCCGTGGCGCGCTCGTTCATGCGCGACGACCCGTTGCTGCTCGTGCTCGACGAGCCGACCGCCGCGCTCGACGCCGAGACCGAGCACGCCCTCTTCGAGCGCTACGCCGAGGCCGCGCACTGCGAGGGCGGGATGGCGGCCGGGCGCATCACCGTGCTCGTGTCGCACCGCTTCAGCACGGTGCGGATGGCGGACCGCATCGTCGTGCTCGACGGCGCCCGGGTGGCCGAGGCGGGCACGCACGAGGAGCTGATGGCCCGTGGCGGTCCCTACTCCGAGCTCTACCGCATCCAGGCCGCCGCCTACCGCTGAACGCTCGCCGGACGCGGGGCTCGCGGCCACCACCTCGTTGCCTCCGAGGAGGTGCTCCGCCGCTTCGAAGACGGCGACGACACGTGATCTCCCGCCCCGCGGCACCAAGCCACGGAGGCTGCCGTATCGTGGAGCGCAGCCGCTGATCAGCGGCATACGCCCCACCTGGTAGCGCGGGTCGGCCGCATCCGTCACGACCGCAAGCCAGGTACACGCAATGCCGATATCGCCGTCGTCCGCCGTCCTCGTCCCGCCGCGCCCGTCTCACCCCGAGCCGACCGAGCCCGCGGCGCCGACCCCCCACCAGGAGGCCCATCGCCTCGGCCTGCTGGTCGGCCGCAGTGTCACGGCGCTCCTCGTCGTCGGCCCACCGGTGTGCCTCGCGGTCGCGATCCCCCTTCTGTGGGGGCACCTGATCGACCTGCGCGATGCCATCATGGCGGCCGTGTTCTACGTGGTGAGCGGGTTCGGGATCACCGTCGGGTACCACCGCTTGTTCGCCCATCGCAGCTTCCGGCCGGCACGGTGGCTCAAGATCGCACTGGCCACCGCCGGCTCCCTGGCAGTGGAGGGTTCGGTTGCCGGCTGGGTCGCCAACCACCGCCGCCACCACGTGTTCAGCGACCGGCCCGGTGATCCGCACTCACCGCACGGCTCGGGGACGGGGCTGGCCGGCACGCTGCGCGGGTTCGCGCACGCCCATGTCGGTTGGCTCTTCGCCGCGGACACGACCTCGGTCGAGCGCTACGCGCCGGACATCGTCGCCGACCGGGACACGAGGATCGTCAGCCGCTGGTTCCCCGCGTTCGCCATCACGTCGTTGGCCGTGCCGTTCCTGCTCGGATGGACCATCTCGGGTGCGATCGGCGGCGCGCTCACCGCATTGCTGTGGGCCGGGCTCGCCCGGATGATGCTGCTGCACCACGTGACGTGGAGCATCAACTCGATCTGCCACATGTTCGGCCGGCAGCCGGCGACGACCAACGACCACAGCACCAACTTCGCCCCGCTCGCCGTGCTCTCCTTCGGGGAGTCCTGGCACAACTACCACCACGCCCACCCGAGCTCGGCCCGCCACGGCGCCCTGGCGCACCAGGTCGATCCATCCGCGAGGCTGATCCGGCTCTTCGAACAGGCCGGCTGGGCGACCCAGGTCCGCTGGCCCACCGCCGCGCACCTGGCGATGTGCCAGCCGGCCTGAACCATTCAGGGCGGGTCTAGGACATGCGGGAGGAGGCAGCGACGAGGCGGTCCCTCCCCTGCCGCTTGGCGAGATAGAGCGCCTGATCCACGCGGGACATGAGTCGGCCGGGGTCCTCCATGCCATCCCAGGTCGCGTAGCCGATGCTGCACGTCTCGTCGCCAGGTGTGGCGTGACGGATCCGGTCCAGCACGAAGACCGCGTGGCCGGCGCCACAGTCGGGCAGCGCGATCGCGAACTCCTCGCCGCCCCATCGGGCGATGGTGTCGCCCTCGCGGATCGCGGCAAGGCCGTTCAGCGCGAAGGTGCGCAAGAGGTCGTCGCCCGCCTGGTGGCCGCCGCGGTCGTTGTAGCTCTTGAAGCGATCGAGGTCGGCGAGGGCGACGACCAACGGTCTCTGGCTCCGCCTCGCCGCACTCAACAGCGCGCTGAGGCGCTGCTCCCATCCCCGCCGGTTGGGGAGACCGGTGAGGGCATCGGTCTGGGCCATGGACCCGAGCTCGTCGATCAGGGCAGATTGTCGCAGCGCCGCGCCAGCAGCGACGGCGAAGCGAGGGGATCGCTCCCGGCGTCGGGGAGGAAGATCGGCTGTCCGGTGCTGAAGGTCTGCACGACCATGGACGTCGCGGTCAGCGGGACGACGGTGCCGTCGACGCGCGGGTCCGTGGTCGCGGTCACGACCAGCGCCGGGATGCCCTTGGCCGGTTCGAGGAGCGTGCCGTGTGCGGCATGGGCGAGCGCCACGGCCGCTTCGACGATGGTCTGGCGGGCGTCGTTGCCGCTCTGGATGCGCTTGATGACCTCGGCGACCGCGGCGAGGTTCCGCTCGGAGGCGACGACGGCTCGTTCGACGGCCCGACGGTCCGTGACGTCCTCGACGTGCGCCAACGTCCACGGCTCGCCGTCGGGACCCGGGATGCTCGTCGTCCGCAGCCACGCCCACCGCTCGCTCCCATCGGGGCGGACGTAGCGCCGCTCGATCGAGGCGTCGCCCCTGACGGCGTCCGCGAGTGCCCCGCCAGCGCCCGGGTGGGCGATGAGATCGTCGGGGTGCGCGAAGTCCGAGGTGCTCCGCCCGATCACGTCGGCGTGGGGGCGTCCGAGGAGGTCGCAGAGCGCGCCGTTCGCGATGACGAGGCGGTTGCGTTCATCCGAGAGACCGATGCCGATCGGTGACGCCTCGACGAGCGACCGCCAGCGCCGCTCGGAGTCCTGGAGGGTGCGCTCCACCAGGACGTTCGCCGTCTGGTCGCGCATCTCGACCTGGACCGCCGTAGCTGCGCAGCACCGCCAAGCGCGCCGCCTCGAGGTCCACCTCGCCGGCATCCGTCCCGTCCGATCCGGCCGGTGCCTCGTCGTCCAGGCACCGATCGACACACTCCACGAACCGCTCGCCTCCTCGCCCGGCCTCGGCCCTGCTGACCCATCGGCACAGATCCGCAGGACTTTAGAGGTGCGATCCGATCCGGGAGGTTTGGACATCTGGCGCCGCAGTCCGCCGACGGCGACCGCGGGGCCGCTGCCACCCTCCGGCACCCTTTCCCCGCCGCTGCATCCGGATCCGAGGCGACGAGCGCCGGCTCAGTCGCGCCGGCGGATCTGCTGGTGCTGGACGATGCCCAGGTGCAGCATGCCGAAGCGGGCCGGGTCGCCGACGAGCTCGAGGCGCGGGAGCAGCGGGGCGAGGGCCGCGAGGGCGGCGCGCAGCTCCCAGCGGGCCAGGTTGGCGCCGAGACAGAAGTGGGCGCCGTGCCCGAAGGCCTGGTGGTAGTTGGGCAGGCGGGTGATGTCGAAGCGGTAGGGGTCCTCGAAGGCACGCTCGTCGCGGTTGGCCGAGGGGTAGAAGATCCCGACGGTGTCGCCCTTGGCGATGTGCTGCCCCCGCAGCTCGACATCGGCGGTCGCGGTGCGGGCGAACTGGATGACCGGCGACACCCAGCGCAGGATCTCCTCCGCGGCCGGCTCGACCAGCTCGGGGTTGGCGGCCAGCAGCGCCAGCTGGTCCGGGTGCTGGAGCAGGGCGGTGACGCCGCCGGCGATGGCGTTGCGGGTGGTCTCGTTGCCCGCCGCGAGCAGGAGCAGGATGTAGCCGTGCAGCTGCTGGGCGGTCAGCGGCTCCCCGTCCACGGTACCGTTCGCCACCCGCGCCGCGAGGCTGCCGTCGTGGCGGGCCTTGGCCGCCTCCGCGATCTCGCCGCAGTAACGGAAGAACTCGCTGGCCCGCCGGATGCGCAGCTCGTCGAAGCTCTCACCCGGCAGGGCTTCGCGCATCATCGCCTCTTTGGGGCTGAAGGCGAAGCCGGTCATGTGGTGGACCCGTGACCAGTCGTCGATGGGGACGCCGAGGATGTCGCAGATGGTGGCGAGCGGCAGCTTGACCGCGAAGTCCTCGACCAGGTCGGCCGAGCCCTCGCGGGTCAGGGTCGCCTCCAGCTCCCCCACGAAGCGGGCGGCGTACTGCGCGAGGTGGGCTTCGAGCTCGCGCATCGCCCGGGGGGTGAACGAGCGGGCCGCGAGGTTGCGGAACGCGGTGTGCCGCGGCTTGTCCATGTACACCAGATCGGGGACCTCGAGGGGGTCCCATCCGAAGCGCTCGATGCGCAGCCTGCTGCGGTGGTCCGCGTCGAGGTCGTCCTGGCGCGACGCAAGCCGCAACCGCCCGCCCCCGTTGATGAACAGGCGGTCGTTGGCGCCGATGAAGCGGACATCGTCGTAGCGGGTGACGGCCCAGAACGGTTCGATGTCGTCGCGCTCGTACCAGTGGACGGGCGCCACCTCGCGCAAACGGTCCCAGTCACCCCACGGGTAGCCGCGCGACTCGAGCAGGTCGGTCGAGTGGATGTCGATGTCGTCGAGCGCCGTCGCAGTCGCCATGGCGCATTGTACGAACAGCCGCCGTCGGCGTGCTCGGAGGACCGCGGGTTCGCCCGGCGCCATCCGCGAAGCGGGGGGTGGCGTCTCGTACTGAGCGGGCGCGTTAGGGTCGGCCGGGTCGGGGTCCCCGGGGGTGCCCACGGCGTCCACGGCCCGGTGCCGGGTGCCATTGGCCAGCCGAGCGCGGGAGACCCATGCCACGCAAGATCGTCAACTTCGACCTCCGCCATCCGGCGCAGTTCTCGATCTCCGGCGCGGAGACGTATCGGGCGGCCCTCGAGATCGCGGCGTGGGCCGATCGCAACGGCTTCGAGCGCATCGGTATCGCCGAGCACCACCAGAACCTCGACGGCTACATCCCCTGCCCCCTGTTGTTCGCGTCAGCCGTCGGCGGGTGCACGTCGCAGATCAAGGTCCGCACCGGGGTGGTCCTCGCCCCGCTCTACGACCCGGTCCGCCTGGCCGAGGAGGTCGCGGTCGCCGACCTGTGCACCGGGGGACGCCTGGTGTTCGGCATGGGGCTCGGCTCGCAGCCGGCCGACTTCGCGGCGTTCGGCATGGACATCGGCCGGCGCGGGCGGACGATGGACGAGCTGATCCCGCTGCTGCGGCGGGCCTGGACGGGTGAGCCCTTCGAGCACCGGGGCGCCGAGGTGCGGGTCACGCCCCGGCCGGTCCAGGACCCGATGCCGATCTACCTCGGCGGCACCACGCCCGCCGCGGCCGATCGCGCCGCCCGCCTGGCGGACGGCTTCCACACCGCGACCGCCGCGCACTGGGATCTCTACCGGGAGGCCTGCCAGAGGTACGGCAAGCCGGACCCGGGCCCGAGGGAGCCGCGCGGGCCGATGTTCCTCTGGGTCACCAAGGACGACAAGGACGAGGTCCGCGCCGAGCTGGAACCGTCCTTCCGCTACCAGGAGCAGTCCTACATCGACCAGACCAACCAGGCCGGCATCGCATTCCGCGGACCGTGGGTCCGGGCGCCAGGCACGCCCGAGCCGTACCGGGTCGTCGATCCCGACGAGGCGATCGAGCTGGCCGACGCCCTCGGCCCCGACGGCGAGCTGATCTTCCACCCGCTCCTCGCCGGCATCGACACCAGGTCCGTCACGCGCATGCTCGAGGTGGTCGAGCACGACGTCCTCCCCCACCTGGCGCACTGACGACGATGAGCGAGACACGTCCCGGTGCTCACCGGCAGCGCTTGGCCCGGGGACCCTCCGATTGCTGTCATCTGGTTACAGTTCGCGCATGAGCGAGTTCCCGAGCCTCTTCGCGCCGTTGCGCATCGGCGACGTCACCGCGAAGAACCGGCTGATGACGTCGGCGATCAGCCACGATCTCTGGCGGGTGGACCCCGAGGGATACCACCAGTTCACGTTGCTCGGCTCGCGCGCCGCGCACTTCTACGCGGATCGCGCCGCCGGTGGCTTCGCCATCATCACCGCGGGCCAGGCCATGGTGCACCCCTCCTGCGGCACCAACCGGCCGGCGGCCTTCCTCGATGCATGCGTCGACGAGTACCAACCGCTCACCGACGCGGTGCACACACACGGCGCCCTCATCTTCATGCAGCTCAACCACAATGGGCGGGGCCGCATCAGCGGCACCGACGATTGGGACCCGGTGCTCACCGTCAAGCCGGGGCCGTCGTTCTACCCGGGCGCGGGCGGCGAGGTGACCAAGGAGATCGACCGCAGCGAGATGCGCGAGATCGTCGGCGGCTTCGCCCGCTCGGCCCGCAACATGCAGCGAGCCGGCTTCGACGGCGTCGAGATCCACGCCGCCCACAGCTACCTCATCTCCGAGTTCCTCACGCCCGCGTACAACCGGCGCAGTGACGAGTACGGCGGGCCCCTCGCCAACCGGATGCGGCTCCTGCGGGAGGTGCTCGACGCCGTTCGCGTCGAGGTCGGCCGCGAGATCGTCGTCGGCATCCGGCTCAACAGCACGTGGGACATCCCCGACGGCTTCACCCTCGAAGACGCCATCGCGGTGGCATCGACGCTCGACTCGGCCGGGCTGATCGACTTCGTCAACGTCAGCGCGTGGGGCTACGAGCTGTCACTGTCGGGACTGGGAACACCCCTGGCGCCGCTGGCCCCTGCCGCCGGCCAGATCCGCGCCGCGCTGTCGACGGCCAAGGTCTTCGTGGTCGGCCGGGTCGTCGATCCTGTCGATGCCGAAGCCATCGTGTCCTCGGGACAGGCCGACATGGTCGCGCTGGCGCGGGCCAGCATCGCCGACCCCGAGTTCCCGCGGAAGGCACAGGAGGGTCGGGCCGCGGAGATCATCCGCTGCATCGGTGCCAGCCAGGGCTGCATCGGCCGCCACTACCAGCACCTGCCCATCACCTGCACCCAGAACCCGACGGTCGGCCGCGAGGTCGAGTGGGGTCTGGGCACCTGGCGCAAGGCCGACCGGCCCAAGCGCGTCGTCGTCGTGGGGGGCGGCCCCGCGGGCCTGGAGACTGCGGTCACCGCGGCCCGCCGCTCGCACTCGGTCGTGCTCTACGAGCGATCCGACTCCCTCGGGGGGCAGGTCGAGCTGATCACCCGCTCGCCCCGGCGGGGCGAGTTCGGCGCGGTCACGACCTGGCGCACCCGGCAACTCGACGAGCTGGGGATCGAGGTCAGGCTGGGCGTCGAAGCGACACCGGACATCGTGCTCGCGGAGCGGCCCGATGCCGTCGTCGTCGCCACCGGGTCCGCGCCGCGGACCCACCACCTCGACAGCAAAGCCCTCGGCCACTGGTCGGTGTCGGTCCCTGAGCCGCTCGGCATCCCGGGAGCCGACCGGGCCCATGTGCTCACCGGGTGGGATGTGCTGCTCGGCGCCGCGGACGGGTGCCGCCACGTCGTGGTCTTCGACGACGTCGGGTACTACCAGAGCTCGGATCCGCTCGAGTACCTCGCCGCCCGTGGGATCCGGGTCACTGGCCTCGCATCGCTGAGCACCTTCGCCGCCGACATGCTGTACAACGACCGGCCTCGCTTCATCGAGCTGATGCACCGCAGCGACGTGACGTTCCACGCACCCAGTCGCATCGTCGAGATCGGCGAGCGCTCCGTGCACGCCCGCGACACCGACACCGGCAGGACATTCGTCGTCGACGACGTCGATGCCGTCGTGCTCTCGGTGGGTCATGTACCGGTCAACGCCCTGTACTACGACCTCCAGGACGAGGTGCCCGAGTTGCACCGGGCCGGGGACTGCGTGACGCCACGGCGCGTCGAGCACGCCCATTTCGAAGGGCACCGGATCGGTCGCGCCCTGTGAGCACAGCAGGCCCGCTGCGGTTGCTCGTCGACGGCCTCGTCTTCCCCGAGGCCCCCCGCTGGCACGGCGGCAGCCTGTGGCTCTCCGACATCCACGCCCACGACGTCGTGCGCGCCACCGAATCGGGCGAGGTCATCGCCCGGCACCATTTCTCCGACCGGGTGTCCGGCCTCGGTCATCTCCCCGGAGGCGATCTGCTGGTCGTGTCCATGATCGACCGGTGCGTGCTGCGCATCGGCGGCGGCGCGCCGGTGGTGCACGCCGATCTCTCGGCGGCATGCGGGGGGTTCCTCAACGACATGGTGGTCGATGCCCGGGGCAACGCGTACGTCGGCGCCCGCAACCCGGGGGGCGGGGCGGAGGGACCGCTCGACTCGATCATCCTGGCCACCCCCGACGGCGAGGTGCGGGTGGTGGCCGACGGCCTGCAGTCGCCGAACGGCTCGGTCGTCACGCCCGATGGATCGACCTTGGTCGTCGCCGAGACGAGCCAGGCCCGGCTCACCGCGTTCACCATCGGCGACAACGGATCGCTGACCGACCGGCGGGTCTTCGCCGAGGTGCCGGGTCGGCACCCCGACGGGATCTGCCTCGACGCGGAAGGGGCGATCTGGTTCGGCTCGCCGCCGACCGGGGAGTTCGTCCGGGTCCACCAAGGCGGCCGGGTCTCGGCGACGATCCCCACGCCCGGCCGGTGGGCGGTGGCGTGCGCGCTGGGCGGTGGCGACGGCCGCACGTTCTTCGGGGTCACCGGGATCAACAGCGTGGCCAACATCACCCGCCTCGGACTCGACCGCGACGCCGACGCCACCAGCGACGCCACCGGCGAGGTCTGGGTCACCCGCGTCGACGTCGCCATGCCGCCGCCACCTGGCTGAACGGGTCGCCAACAACCCGGCGTGACAACACGGGTTACACGTCGCTGCCTGCGCGTATCGCCCGTCGCCCCGAGAGGAGGTGACATGGAGGACCCCTACGACCTGGAGCGCTTCGTGAGCGCTCAGTCCGAGTGCTTCGCCGCCGTGTTGTCCGAGCTCGGCGCAGGCCACAAGCGCACCCACTGGATGTGGTTCGTGTTCCCACAGCTGCGGGGCCTCGGCTCGAGCGCTCGCTCCGAGCACTTCGGGATCCGATCGACGGACGAGGCGCGCGCATACTGGGGTCACCCGGTCCTCGGTGACCGGCTCCGCCGATGCGTCGGTCTCGTGCTGGCCGTCGATGGGCGTTCCGCTCGCCAGATCTTCGGCTCTCCCGACGACCTGAAGTTCTGCTCGTGCATGACGCTCTTCGCGACCGCGGTGCCCGAGGAGAGCTCGTTTCCGGTCGCGCTCGACCGGTACTTCGCCGGGGACATGGACCGTCGCACCCTCGAGATGCTTCGTGGTCGGTGAACCGATCTCGTGGCCTGGTTCGCGGCACCGGTGAGCCCAGTGCTGCGTTGGGCTTGCTCCTGGGGCTCCCTTTCCGAGATGCCGACGACCGGGCGTGGTGCGATACTTGTCGGACCGCATGAGCCGTCAGGCGACCTACCGGGCTCGCTGCTGGGGGGAGGACGAGCATGAAGGTGCACGGTGCCGTCTTTGTCGCTCGAGACCAGGAGCTGGTGATCGAGGAGCTCGACCTCGATCCCGATCCTGGGCCGGGTGAGGTCCTCGTCCGCTACGACGCCAGTGGCCTGTGCCACTCGGATCTGTCGGTCATGAACGGGACCTTTCCGCTGCCACCGCCCGCGGTCCTCGGTCACGAGGGTGCGGGAGTGATCGAAGCGGTCGGCCCCGGCGTGGTCGGCCTGTCGCCCGGAGATCGTGTGGTCGGGACGTTCATCCCGCATTGCCAGATCTGCTGGCACTGCCTGCGGGGCGAGTCACAGCTGTGCGAGAGCGGCGGCGACTGGGGTGGCGGGCAGGGAGGCAGGTACACCCGCGCAGATGGCAGCCAGATCGGGTTCGGCCTGTCGACCTTCAGCGAGGCCGCCGTCATCTCCCAGCACTCGGTGGTCAAGGTCATGACCGACCTGCCGCCGGTGCAACTCGCCCTCATCGGCTGCGGGGTGACCACCGGCGCCGGCGCCGCGATCAACACTGCGGGCGTGCGCCCCGGCTCGACGGTCGCCGTCGTTGGTTGCGGCGGGGTCGGCCAATCCGCGATCCAAGGTGCGCGGATCGCGGGCGCGTCGACCATCGTCGCGGTCGACACCGTCCCCTCCAAGCTGGACACCGCGCTCAAGCTCGGGGCCACCCACGGCGTGCTCGCCGGCAAGGACCGGGACCCGGTCTCGGAGGTCAAAGACCTCACCGCAGGGCGCGGCGTCGACGTCGCCCTCGAGGTCATCGGATCCGCGGCGACGCTCAAGCAGGCCTACGACATGGTCCGCCGGCGCGGCGTCGTCGTCGCCGTCGGTGTGCCCGCCGGTGACGCCATGCTGTCGGTCCCCATCGTGGACCTGCTCATGGGCGAGAAGCAGATCCGCGGCTCCCTCTACGGCTCCTCGCAGGTGGCCCTCGACATGCCCCGCCTGGTCAGATACGCCGAGACGGGCCAACTCGATCTCGGCACCATGGTCTCTCGCACCATCGACCTGCCGCAGATCAACGAGGGCTTCCGCGCCATGCAGGCGGGCGAGGTCATCCGCTCGGTCATCACCTACACCTGAGGCCATCGAGACGAGCGGGGATGCACCTGCGCAGGCGGCCACAAGGGGTTGACCTAGTCCTAGTTGGACTGATACAACTTGAACCATGCCGGGTGCGCAGCTGCCAGTGAGCTCGTACGCAGTGCTCGGTCTGCTGTCACAGAGTGAGGCGTCCGGCTACGAGCTGGCCCAGCAGGTCGACGGCGCCATCGCCAACTTCTGGCCGATGTCCAAGAGCAACATCTACGGAGAGCTGGTCCGCCTCGAGGAGCTCGCGTTCGTGTCGGGCAGTGAGGTGGCCCAGGAGAAGCTGCCGACCAAGCGAGTGTTCCGGCTCACCAGCGCGGGTGCGGCGGCGCTCGACGAGTGGTTGCGAGAGCCGACGTTCCGCAAGGAGCGCCGCAAGAACTCGTTGCTGGTCAAGATGCTCTTCGGGGACCGTCTGAGCGCCGAGGAGGTCAGCCGCCTGGTCGACGCTGCTGGGGTCGAGGCGGAAGCCGAGCGGGCCCGTCTGGCGACGATCGTCACGATGCTCGAATCCGTCCCGTCGGCCTACTTCGCCCGATCCACTGCCCTGTTCGGTCTGCGCCACGCCGAGGCGACACTGGCCTGGGCCGCCGAGATGCGGCGGGACGCGGCGGCGCGGGCACGCACCAGGTCTTCGTCTCTCAACTGACGCCAATCGGTCGGCCGCCCCGCGGCCGCCACCAGAGGAGGTCCCATGACACCGGCGCCGTTCAACGCGCCCGGAAGCGGCCGCCAGCGCGATCGGACGAACCACAACCCCTCCCTGTTCAACCGGTTGGGTTGGTTCACCGTTCGGCACCGGCGCGGCGTGCTCGCCGCCACCGCGGTGTTCGTGGTCGCTGCTGCACTGGTGGGAACCCAGACGTTCGGTCGCTTGAAGTCCGGTGGGTTCCAGGACCCCGGCGCGCAGTCGACGAGAGCCCAGCACGTCCTCGAAGACGTCTTCCGTTCGGGCGAGCCCAACGTCGTCGCTCTGGCCGCGGTACCAGCCGGCAACGTGAGCAGCCCGGCCGCAGTCGCTGCCGGCAACCAGGTCACCGCGAGACTGGCGGCGATCCCCCGCGTCACCCAGGTCGTCTCCTACTGGTCGCTGGGGGAGGCGGCGTCGCTGCGCAGCCGCGACGGGACCGAGGCGATCATCGCCGCGCACGTCACCGGCTCCGACAGCCAGCAGAGCGACACCTACAAGCTGATCAAGCGCACGATCGGCGGCACGCAGGGGGCGATCACGGTCCGTCTCGGCGGCGGGCTCGCGGTGGGCTCCGACATCGGCGCTCAGATCGGAGCCGATCTCGGCAAGGCCGAGGGCATCTCCGCTCCCATCACCATCATGTTGCTGACGGTCATCTTCGGTGGACTCGTCGCGGCCGGGATGCCCCTGTTCGTTGCCATCCTCGCCGTGCTGGGCACCCTGCTGGCCCTGTTCGGGATCTCCGAGCTGACCGACGTCTCGATCTACGCGATCAACCTCACGACCGCGCTCGGCCTCGGGTTGGGAATCGACTACAGCCTGTTCATCGTCAACCGCTTCCGGGAGGAGCTCGAAGGTGGTCGCGAACCCGACGAGGCGGTCGTGCGCAGTGTCGAGACGGCCGGTCGCACCGTCGCCTTCTCCGCGCTCACCGTCGCCGCCTCGCTGTCCGCCCTCCTGGTGTTCCCGCTCTACTTCCTGCGTTCCTTCGCCTATGCGGGGAGCTCGGTCGTCGTCATCGCCGCGGTCGGCGCCGTGGTCAGCCTGCCCGCACTGCTCGCGGTCACCGGTACCCGGATCAATCGGCTTCAGGTGTGGCGGCGTGCCCCCAGACCGGTCGGTGAAGGCTTCTGGCATCGCCTCGCCGTCGGTGTGATGCGACGTCCCTTCGCAGTCGGGATCTCGGTGATCGCCGTGCTGGCGGTGCTCGGCTCGCCGTTCCTGCACGTCAACCTCGGACTGTCCGGGGCCAAGTCGCTCCCCCGCGGAGCCCAGTCGCGCGCCGTCGCCGAACGCCTCGGCAGCGACTTCACCGGCAACAGCGCCAACTCGTTCGCCGTCGTCCTCAATGGCATCGGCAACCCGACGGGCAGAGGCACGCAGATCGCCGAGCTGGCGGCCCAGGTCTCCGGCCTCCCCGACGTGGCCAGGGTCCAGGGCCTCACCGGCACCTACCAGGCCGGCCGGCTCGCCGTGGCGCCGAACTCGAGCTCTGCGTCATTCGAGCGGCGCACCGGGACGTGGCTGACGGTCGTGCCCACCGTCGACGACCAGTCCAACGCCGGCCAGCGGCTCATCCACCAGATCCGCCATCTCCGCTCTCCTCTGCCCTTCGCCGTCGAAGGCCAAGGCGCCACGCTCGCCGACACCAAGGCGGTGATATTCGACCGCCTCCCCTCCGCCTTCGCGATCATCGCCGCCATCACGTTCATCCTGCTGTTCGTGGTGTTCGACAGCGTCGTCGTCCCTCTCAAGGCGATCGTCCTCAACCTCCTGTCGCTCACCGCCACCTTCGGCGCCATGGTGTGGATCTTCCAGGACGGACACCTCTCCGGACCCCTCGACTTCACCGCCACCGGCAGCCTCAACGTCACCATGCCGATCCTCATGTTCTGCATCGCCTTCGGTCTGTCGATGGACTACGAGGTCTTCCTGCTGAGCCGCATCAAAGAGGAGCACGACGCGACCGGCGACAACACCCGCTCCGTCGCGGTCGGCCTCGAACGAACCGGCCGCATCGTCACGGCGGCCGCCGCCCTCCTCGCCGTCACGTTCCTCGCCTTCGCCACGAGCCGCATCAGCTTCATCGAGATGTTCGGGCTCGGCCTCGCCCTGGCGGTCGTCATGGACGCCACCCTCATCCGCGGGCTCCTCGTCCCCGCCTTCATGCGCCTCGCCGGTGAAGCCAACTGGTGGGCCCCGGCCTGGCTCCACCGGATCCACGCCCACATCGGGATCAGCGAGACCGCGCCCACGACCGCCGGCAACCCGGGCCGCGGTCCCGCCGGCACGCCCACGGGCTGACCGACGTGGGGACCGGGCCGCGGTCCCGCCGGCACGGCGACGAGGGGCGGCGGGGTCAGGTGTCAGCGCGTGGTGGAGCCGGGAGGTGGCGAGGACCACGACGGTGACCGCCCAGTCGGCGAGGACCAGGAGCGGTCTGGTCGCGCGCCGTGGTGCCGACACGAGCCAGAGCGGATCGCCCTTCGTGGCGACCGCCTCGAGCTACGCCGTGTTCACGACCCCAGTTGCATGGGTCATCCTGCGGCGGTCATAGGGACGGTGGGGCCGGGTAGGCGACTTTGAACTTCGTGAGCGCGTCGATGTGTTCGTCGACGGTGAAGCCCTGCCCCTCGGTCGACACCGAGATGTGGGTGGCGCCGCTCGCCTCCTGCGCCTGCGCGGCGGTGACCGCCTCGTCGACGTTCCCGTCGCGGGTGACGTACACGCCGCTCATGAACCCGAACGCCTCTGGGTCCCGCCCGGCGTCGGCGACCATCTGCTTGAGCTCGGGGATGGGCCGCATCGGGAAGCAGAGGCCGTCGGCCATCCGCGCTGCCCGCCTCAGCACGGGTTCCTTCCAGCCGCCGATCCAGATCGGGATCGGTCGCTGCACCGGCAGCGGGTTGATGCCTACGCCGTCGAGGTCGTGGAACCTGCCCTTGAAGTGGACGACGTCCTGGGTCCACAGCATCCGCAGCACCTCGATCTGCTCCTCGATGCGCTGGCCCCGAGTGTGAAAGTCGACGCCGAGCCCCTTGAACTCGATGTCCGTGTGGCCCACGCCCGCGCCGAGGATCAGGCGGCCCTCGGAGAGGATGTCGATCTCCGCCGCCTGCTTGGCCACCAGCCCAGTCTGGCGCTGGGCGAGCAGGAGGATCGTCGAGAACAGCTTGATCCGCTCGGTCACCGCGGCCGCGAACCCGAAGAGGGTGAACATCTCATGGAACGGGTTGTAGAGGAAGTAATGGGCGGGGAAGCCGGGGATGGGGTCGTAGCC
>Ga0209698_10002322_pt1 | contig 21682 bp, 19 predicted proteins | sample LitLauG_LLR_2012_FD_187203 | JGI IMG/M metagenome (GOLD analysis project Ga0209698, IMG submission 187203) | Freshwater sediment microbial communities from Pennsylvania, USA - Little Laurel Run_MetaG_LLR_2012 (SPAdes) (version 2) | ecosystem: Environmental > Aquatic > Freshwater > Creek >...
TGCGTAATCGGGCGCCAGGGTGGTCGAGCCCACTGTCGCCAGAACCTGGATCGAGTTCGCGACCGGCAGCCCGGAGAGCACGCGTACCCGCGCCTGCGTCGTCGGCACGAAAGCACTGGCTGGCACCGTGATGCCCTGGGGAATCAGGACGGAATTGACCAGCGCACCACCGGGCGTGCTGGTCAGGGCCAGGGTGTATTGCTGCGCGCTGGCGAAGTTCGGGCCCGCGAGGGTCAGCCGGAGGTCCGTGGGCTTGCCCGCCGCCGTGACGACGATGTCGTAATTGATGGGCGGCGTGGCCGCAGTATTCGTCGATGCCAGCGTGACGGCGGTCGACAGGCCCTGCACCGATTGGAACGAAGGGGACAGGCCGGTCAGCGACGTGAACGGATGCGAAACCAGATAGACATCCACCGGGCCGGCGTCTACCGAGACGTTGGCGATGTTCAAGGACGAAAACCCGGCCAGCGGCACGGCCTGGTTGTCGGTGTAGGTGGCCGAGTAGATGACGTTGTTGCGCGGGTAGGCCAGCGTCGTGTAGTTCTGGCCGGTACCCAGGCCGACGGTGTTGGCCGACGAGGCCACGGTGGTGGACGAACCGGAAACGCTTTGCGTGTAGGTGCCCGGCGTAACGGACAGATAGCCGCTGGACGAGTCCGCAGCGACGCTTGAAATGGTGCCCGCACCATTGAGGTTGAGCACCAGCGCCGCGGAGGTGTCGTTGACCATACGAATGGTCGCCGGCACCACGGTGTTGCTGCCGCTGCCGCAGGCAGCCAGTATCGCCGCGGCAAGCGCCAGAACGGAGCCCAGCAGGATTTTTGTCACGGATTGCATGTTTGTGAAAGTCTCATGGTTGGTTGTGCTGTGCCGGTCCGCCGCAAACGGCGCCCGGATCCTGCGGGCGCCTGCCTGGCCAAACAGCGGGTATGGAAAGCCTGCCGAAAGTCCTGCAGCCTGCGCGCGGCATGCCTGGCCCGCACGCAACATACCATTGTAACAACATCGCGCGACGGGCCTTTGCGCGCGACCGGCCCATCGGCCGAGCGCGCACCGGCGCGTGTCCGCGCCAGCATGGCCCGCGCGGGCCGGCGCGGCTCACCCCGTGGCGCTGCGCTCGGCCACGATGGGCGCTGCGCCCGCCGGTACGCGGTAGTCGATCGCCATCATCAGGCTCAGCGCCAGGACTACAACCAAGGAGAAGCTAAAAACGCTGCGCGCCCAGGCAAAGTCGTCGGCCGCCCTGGCGCGCGACCAGGCCAGGCGCAGCCAGCTCAGCCCCAGGATTGCCGTGACCAGGGCATAGGCGCCGCCGGCGTACTGCAGCAGGGCCAAAGCCAAGGCAGCGGCGAGGAAGGCGGCCACATAGGCCACCATCTGGCGCCGCGCCGCCGCGATGCCGCGCTGCAAGGGCAGCACCGGTATTGCAGCCAGCTGGTAATCGCGCAGCCGTGCGATGGCGATGGCGTAGGCGTGCGGCATCTGCCATAGCCCGAAGATCAGCAGCAGCAGCAGCGCCTCGCGATCGAAGCGCCCGCTGACCGCGCAATAGCCTGCCACCGGCGCCGTGGCGCCGGACAGGCTGCCGACCAGCGTGCCGTGCACCGAGCGCCGCTTCCAATACAGGCTGTAGGCCACGACGTAATTCAGAAAGCCGATCAGCACGACCGCCACGACGAGAGTTCCGCCCCACCAGGCCAGCAGCGCGAATCCGCAGCAGCCCAGCAGCGCGGCCAGGGCTAGGGCGGTGTGCAGGCCGACGGCGCCGGTGACCAGGCCGCGCCGGCGCGTGCGGGTCATCTTGCGATCGATGTCGATATCGATGAGATTGTTGCCGACGCAGGCCGAGCCGATCGCCAGGCCCACGCCGGCCCCGCACAGCAGCAGGCGCCAGGGATCGATGTGGCCCCTGCTGGCCAGCAAGAAAGCACCGGCAAACGACACCAGGTTGCCCAGGATGATGCCGGGCTTGGTAAGCACCAGGAGTTCGCGCAGGTAGGGGGCGCGCGCGGTGTGGACAGTGGGAACGATGGGGATACTCGCGGCGTCAACGGAAGGGCCGGCGCAACGCGGACGGGCGCTGCGTCCAGGCCGCGGCCGATCTTATACGCAGTGCAGCAAAATGTCCAGGCCTTGTCTACTCAACCATATGATTTGAAAGGATAAATGGATACGGTATGGGCGCCATAGGTGCGCCGCAAGAGCGCACTCACCGGCACCGACGCGCTGTTGCATACTGCACTTTGGGCTCGGGTCCTTTCGACTCTTGGCACTTTCGGGAGCAGCAGCGATGAAACTCACGGGAAAATCGGCCATCGTGACCGGCGCGGCCAGCGGCATCGGCAAGGCCATTGCGCAGGTGCTCGCAGGCGAGGGTGCGGCGGTGGCCATCGCCGACCTCAACCTGGAGGCCGCGCAGGCCGTGGCCGCGCAAATTGAAGCCGCCGGCGGCAAGGCCATCGGCGTGGCCATGGATGTCACCAGCGAGGCGGCAGTGGACTCGGCCACCGACCGTGTCGCGCAGGCCTTCGGCGGTGTGGATATCCTCATATCCAATGCCGGCATCCAGATCGTCAATCCGATCGAAAATTTTTCCTACGCCGACTGGAAGAAAATGCTGGCCATCCACGTCGATGGCGCCTTCCTCACCACCAAGGCGGCCCTGCGCTACATGTACCCGGGAGATCGCGGCGGCACGGTCATCTACATGGGTTCGGTGCATTCGCACGAGGCTTCGCCGCTCAAGTCCGCCTACGTCACCGCCAAGCACGGCCTGCTCGGGCTGGCGCGGGTGCTGGCCAAGGAAGGGGCCGCGCACAATGTGCGCTCGCACGTGATCTGCCCGGGCTTCGTGCGCACGCCGCTGGTCGACAAGCAGATTCCGGAGCAGGCCAAGACCCTGGGCATAAGCGAGGAGGAGGTCGTGCGGCGGGTCATGCTGGGCGGCACCGTCGATGGCATCTTCACGACGGTCGACGATGTTGCGCAAACGGCCCTGTTCCTGTGCGCCTTCCCGTCCGCGGCGCTTACCGGCCAGTCGTTCGTCGTGAGCCATGGCTGGTTCATGCAATAGCGCGGCCATGGACCGCCCCGCTTCCGAGGTCAACGAGCCCGCACCGGCGCTGGGCGCGGAACTGGCCGCGCGCTACCCGGTGCGTGCGCTGGTGCTGCAAGGCGGCGGTGCGCTGGGCTCCTACCAGGCCGGCGTTTACGAGGGCCTGGCCGAGGCCGGCGTGCACCCGAACTGGGTTGCCGGCATTTCGATCGGCTCGATCAACGCGGCAATCATCGCCGGCAATGCACCCGAGCGGCGCGCTGCGCAGTTGCGCGGCTTCTGGGAGTCGATTTGCCGCCAGCCCTGGTGGGCGCCGGCGGCGCCGGCGGCGCTGCCCTCGGGCGCTGGGCGTTTGCCCGCCGCGTGGCGCCCCTGGCTCGACGCCGTGTCGTCCACGCAGGCCCTGCTGCATGGCCAAAATGGCTTTTTCGTGCCGCGGCCCTGGCAAACCCTGCCGGTGGTGCCGGGCGACCCGCGCGCCGCCAGCTATTACGACACGCGCCCGCTGCGTACCACGCTGGAGCGCTTTGCCGACTTCGAACGCATCAACGATCCCACGCTGATGCGCGTTTCGGTGGGCGCCGTCAACGTGCGCAGCGGCAACTTCGTGTATTTCGACAACACCGAACTGCGCCTGCGCCCGGAGCACTTCATGGCCTCGGGCGCCTTGCCGCCCGGATTTCCCGCCGTCGAGATCGACGGTCAGTTCTACTGGGACGGCGGCCTGGTTTCGAACACCCCTTTGCAGCAGGTGCTGTCGGCCCGGCCGCGGCGCGACGCCCTGATCTTCCAGGTCGACCTGTGGAGCGCACGCGGGGAACTGCCGCGCGACCTCTTGCAGGTGGCCGAGCGCCAAAAGGACATCCAGTATTCGAGCCGCACGCGCATGGTGACCTCCACCGCCCACGCCGAGCAGGAATTGCGCCGGCTGCTGGGCGCCGCCCTCGAACGCCTGCCCGAGTCCGAGCGCCAGGGGCCATGGTACGAGCACCTGGCGGCGCAGGCCTGCAATGCGCGCCGCAACCTGATCCACCTCATCTACCAGGACAAGCCGTACGAAAGCTACGCCAAGGACTTCCAGTTCAGCCTGCTGACCATGAACGAACACTGGGCCAGCGGCCTGGCCGACCTGCGCGCCAGCCTGCGCCACCGCCAATGGCTGGAGCTGCCCAGCGCCGACCAGCCTTTCGTCACGCACGACCTGCACCGCATGCCACCCCCGTGAACGCCGCCGTCGCCGCGCCCGCCCCGTTTCTTCCGACCGACCTGGCGGACCTGTGTACCCCGCTGCAACACGACGGCTTTGCCTTCGTGGCGGCAGCGGCCATGCGCGCCGTGCTGCAGGCGCACGGCCTGGAGCGCTGGTCGGAGTTTGCCGCCAGCTGGGATGAACTGGGCCTGGACACCTACATGGCCGATGGCGGGCGCTACCGCCGCCGGCGCCACGGCGCCTACGGCGTGGGTGCCGATGGGATCGTGCGCAAACCGCGCCAGCCGCATTATCAAAGCCGCGATTACAACCCGCTCAACGGGGGCATAGAACGCTGGTTCGAGCCGATCACCGAGGCCATGGCCCTGCACCCGGCGCTGCTGGCGGTGCTGCGCACCGGGCAGCGCATCTTCGATTGCCTGACGCCCGTAGCGGTCCGGCCGCCGGCCTGGCACGTCGAAGTCCATCAGTTCCGCGTCCAGGCGCAGATGGCGCAGGCCGGCTTGCCTACCCCGGAGGGCGTGCACCGCGATGGCGTCGACTGGGTGCTGGTGCTGCTGGTGGCGCGCCACGGCGTGAAAAGCGGCGTGACCACGATCCACGATGGGCAGCGCCGCCCGATCGGCCGCTTCGTGCTGACCGACCCCTTCGATACCGCGCTGGTGGACGATGCGCGCGTCTTTCATGGTGTGACGCCGATCACGCCGCTCGATGCGCACCTCGAGGGCCGGCGCGACGTCCTGGTCGTGACCTTTCGCCGCTAGGAGCAGCGCGCGTGCGTCCGCCGGCGCGGCGGCGCGCAGGACCGGAGCGCGGGCCGGCGCGTTTGGTGTTGTACGCATGCCGCCGCAGCGCAGGGCGCGCTTGTGTCCCGCGTCCGCCGATGGCAAGCTTGCGAGCGCGGCGCAGGCCCCGGGCCGCCACCCTCGCGTTTCGTGCCACACCCATGACATTGCCCCCGTCGGCCGGCGTCCCGTCGTGCCGGTACGCCACCGCCTATCCGCCGCACCCGGCGCTTGTGCTCGCAGCAGCGACTCTGCTGGCGCTGCTGGGAACCGGCCGCGCCCAGGCACAGGAAACGCGGCAACTGCCGCTTTGGGAGCTGGGCCTGGGCGTGGGCGCCGTCACGGTGCCCAACTACCCCGGCTCGGACCAGACGCAGAACTACGTGCTGCCGCTGCCCTACGTGATCTATCGCGGCGAGATCTTCAAGGCCGACAAGGACGGCGTGCGCGCGGCCTACACCGCCACGCCGCGCGTGGAATTCGACCTCTCGCTGGGTGCAACGCCGCCCGTGGCCAGCGAGGAAAGCGATGCACGCCGCGGCATGCCCAACCTGCCGCCGGCCCTGGAAATCGGCCCCGAATTGCGGGTGCACCTGGCGCGCGACAGCGACAACGAGGAGCAACGCCGCTACGAATGGAACCTGCACATTCCCGTGCGCCGCTCCGTCACCGTGCGCAATGGGCATTTCGAGCAGATCGGCAACGTGGCCTACCCGCACGTGAACTGGAAGCAGAAATTTCACTGGCTGTCGCGCGACTGGCTCCTGGACAGCGACCTGGGCGCCTATTACAACAGCCGCAGCTATCACCAGTTCTTCTATCAGGTGCTGCCGCAGTACGCCACGCGCACGCGGCCGGCGTACGAGGCTGCGGGCGGCTATGGCGGCTGGGAAGGCACCGTCTTTTCCTCGTGCCGCTTCGAGCGCCTGCGCCTGGCCGGATTCGTGCAGGTGGGCAGCATCGGTGGCGCGGCCTTCGAGGACAGCCCCCTGGTGCGGCGCTCCTTCGTGCTCAGCGCCGGCCTGGTGGTCAACTACGTGTTCTGGGTTTCCTCGCAAAACGCCGCCGGCAGCACGGCGCCGTGAGTGCCGCGCCCGCGCACCCGCACTGGCAGGGCTACGCCCTGGCCACGGGCGGCGCCATCGCCCTGTCGGCCAAGGCGATTGTGGCCAAGCTCTTGTATCGCCACGGCATCGACGCGCTCGATGCCGTGGCGCTGCGCATGCTGCTGTCCTGCCCCTTCTTCCTCGCCATGGCCTGGTGGGGCGGCCGCGGCAAGCCGGCCCTTACCGCGGCCGATGGGCGGCGCATCGCGCTGCTGGGCCTGAGCGGCTATTACCTTGCCAGCATGCTCGACTTCTACGGGCTGCAGTACATCACCGCCTCGCTCGAGCGGCTGATCCTCTTCGCCTACCCGTCCATCGTCGTGCTGATCGTGGCGCTGCGCCAGCGCCGGCCGGTGGCCGGCCGCCAGGCCCTTGCACTGGCGGTCAGTTACGGCGGAGTGCTGCTGGCCTTCTGTCAGGAGGCCGCAGCCTCCTTGGCCACAGGCGGTGCCGGCACGATCGCCTGGGGCGCGGCACTCGTGCTGGGCAGTGCACTTTCCTACGCCATCTACCTGATCGTGAGCGGCGAGGCGGTGGCGCGCTTGGGCGCGATGCGCCTGACCGGCCTTGCCACCTTGGTCGCCTGCGCCCTGTGCCTTGCTCAGTATTGCCTGCTGCGGCCCTGGCATAGCTGGATGTCGTTTGCCCCGGCAGTGTGGGAATTGTCGCTGGGCAATGCCCTGGTCTGCACCGTGCTGCCGCTGTGGATGGTCATGCGCGCCATGGAACTCATCGGCTCGGCGCACACGGCGCAAATGGCGATGGTCGGACCGATAGCGACGCTGCTGCTCTCGGTATGGCTGCTGCACGAGCCATTCACGGCGCCGCTGGCCCTGGGTACGGTGCTGGTGCTCGCCGGCACTGCCCTGTTGCCGCGGGCGGGCGCGGGCAACATGAAAGAAACTTCATCGACTGCCGTGCCACCCGCCCCTTCGGCCCCGTGAGCCGGGCCAACGGCGGATTTTCGTCGCCGCTTGATGCGCAACAAGGGCAAGGCAGCGACGCCGGACTAGCATCGGGTCGGATTGGTGCCGGCACCCGCGGCCGGCAACCTCCAGTACGCATATACATCGCTGTCTTTGGAGACCAAAACATGAAATCGCTGCGCCCCTTCGCGCTTCTGGCCGTCCTTGTCCTGGCTGCCGCACCGGCCCTTGCCGACAGCACGTGGCCCGACACGAAACTGACCTTCAACTCGATTCCCATCGCCGAAAAGCTCGGCGAAGCGGCACATCGCGTGCTGCCATACCGATCGGAAGACCGCGTGATCGTGGTCGTGGTCGACCCCATCTTCTGCGGTCAACGGCCCATCAACCCCGGATTCAAGATCGTGCCGGGCAAGATCCAGTTGCACTACGATCTCACCGAGGCACCGCTGGGCTCGTCGCTACCCAACTGCACGGCCCACTCGACCTTCGACCTCGATGTGGTGCCGCACGGCGAATTCCAGGTCGAATTCACCGGCGGCAAGGAGGCGCCCCACGTCGCCCAGATGACGCGCTGCCCCAACTCCTCGCCCAAGTTCGACATCTGGGATTGCATGGTGCCGCGCAAGTAAGCCCGGGCCAGAGGGGCGGCGGTGCGGGCACGACCGAGCCCACCCGCATCGCAGCCGCCGCTATGGTGATTCGCGCACCGGCTTGATCGGCGCGCCCTCTCCCCTGCCCGCTGTGCGTCGACCGCGCCGGGGCGCTGGTGCGGAAAATGGTTTCGAACCCTTTTCCGGACACGCGCTAGTCGCGCGCTTCAATCGCGCGATTGATCCACAGCGCGCCCAGCGTGCACAAGGCGCCCGAGAGCAGGTACAGGCTGACGTAGCCCAGGCCGAAGTGGGCGGACAGGAACAAGGCCACCAGCGGCGCAAAGCCGGCGCCGACCAGCCAGGCCAGGTCGGACGTGAGGGCCGCGCCCGTGTAGCGAAAACGCGGCTCGAAACTCGCATTCATGGCGCCCGCCGATTGCCCGTAGGAAAGCCCCAGCAGGACGAAACCCACCAGCAGGAATACGTCCTCGCCCAGGCGCCCGCCATTGAGCAAGGTCGGCGCGTAGCCGCTGAACACGGCGATCAGGATGGCCAGCGATCCGAGCATGTTGCGCCGGCCGATGCGGTCGGCGATCAGGCCCGAGGCCACGATGCCGCCGGCCCCCAGGAAGGCGCCGAAAATCTCCACGTCGAGAAACTGGCTGACCGACTGCTTCGAGTAGAGCAGGATCCAGGACAGGGGGAAGACCGTGACAAGGTGAAAAAGCGCGTAGCTGGCCAGGGCCCCGAAGGAGCCGATCACGACCATATGGCCCTGGGTGCGAAAGAACTCGGCGCTGTTGGCCGGCATCAGTTCGCGCGCCTTGAAAAGCTGTTCGAACTCCTCCGTGACGACCAGGCGCAGGCGCGCGAACAGCGCCACGACGTTGACCGCCAGGGCCACGAAGAACGCGTAACGCCAGCCCCAGGACAGGAAGTCGGCCGGGGCGACGCTGGTGTACAGGAAGGTGAACAGGCCGCTGGCCATGATGAAGCCCACCGGCGCGCCCAACTGGCCCATCATCGCGTACCAGCCGCGCCGGCCCTTGGGGGCGCTCAAGGCAAGCAAGGACGGCAGGCCGTCCCAGGACCCACCCAAGGCCAGACCCTGGCCCACGCGAAAAACCGACAGCAGGACGATGGCCAGCGCACCGAGGCTGCTGCCATAGCCCGGCAGAAAGGAGATACCCGCCGTTGACGTGCCCAGCAGTATCAAGGCCAGAGTCATCTTGGGGCCGCGGCCGTAGCGGCGCTGGATGATCAGGAACAGGAAGGAACCGATGGGACGCGCGATGAAGGCAAACGAGAACACGACGAAGGCGTACAGCGTGCCCTCGAGGCGCGGGGCGAAGGGAAAAAAGACGGACGGAAACACCAGCACCGACGCGATGCCATACACGAAGTAGTCGAAATACTCCGAAACCCGCCCGATCAGCACGCCCACCGCAATATCGCCGGGCTCGATGTGCATGGCCTCGCCCGCAGGGGGTCCGCCATGGTCGCTGGGAGGGGAAAATCCGCCGGGCTCCTGCACAAGCGTACTCATCATAATTTCTGCCAAAATTACCCTTTTTGCCGTCTATCCACGCGATCAGCGCGGGATCTCAATCTGGCGCAAGCGTCGCGCAGCAGGAAATGCGGGGTTTTGTATGTAGAATGTTGCTATACAGCAATTCTCAGCCGCACCCGCAGCACGCCCAAATGCAACGCAACTCGATTATGACGCTTCCACGCGGCCCGCGTGGCGCGTCAGGGACTTTGCCGATCTTTCCCCCGCTGCGCGGCCTCGGTCTGGCATTTGGGGCTGCAGCACTGTCCGGGTGCAATATGGTGCTGTTGCACCCATCCGGCGATGTCGCGGCGCAACAAGGGCATCTGCTGGTCCAGTCCACCGAGCTCATGCTGCTGATCATCGTGCCGGTGATCCTGCTCACCCTGGCCTTTGCCTGGCATTACCGGCAATCGAACCGGGCGGCGACCTACGCGCCCGAATGGGACCACTCCATCAAGCTCGAGCTGGTGATCTGGGCCGCACCCCTGATGATCATCATCGCGCTGGGGGCGCTGACCTGGATCAGCACCCACACGCTCGACCCCTACCGCCCGCTGGACCGGATCGACGCGCAGCACGGCATCGGCGCCGAGGTCGAGCCGCTCGTCGTCGATGTGGTGGCGCTGGACTGGAAGTGGCTTTTCATCTACCCCGAGCAGGGCATAGCCACCGTCAATGAACTGGCCGCGCCCGTCGACGTGCCCATCCGCTTTCGCATCACCGCCGAATCGGTCATGAACTCCTTCTACGTGCCGGCTCTGGCCGGGCAGATCTACGCGATGCCGGGCATGCAGACCCAGCTCAATGCCGTGATCAACCGCCCCGGCAGCTACGAGGGGTTTTCCGCCAACTACAGCGGCGCCGGCTTTTCGGGCATGCGCTTTGCCTTCCGCGGTCTGAGCCGGGGCGATTTCGATGCCTGGGTGCGCGATGCCCGTGCCGCCGGCGGCATGCTCGACCGCGACGGCTACCGCGTGCTGCGCCAGCCCAGCGTGCGCGATCCGGTGCGCCGCTATGCCATGGTCGCCCCCGACCTGTACGAGGCCATCTTGAACCGCTGCGTCGAGCCGGGCTCGGCCTGCATCAAGGACACGATGGCCATGGGCGCGCCCGACACCACCACGAACCGCCGCCACGAATAGCCCGCAGCCGCCGGCGCTGATGCCGTCGCGGCGGCGCCTCGCCATGAAACCCGACCTCGCCTGCCAACATGCCTGAATCGCCCCATCCCACGACGCTGCTGTTCGGCCGGCTCGGCCTCGATGCGCTGCCCTTGCACGAACCGATACTGGTAGGCACCTTCGCCGTCGTGGCGCTGGGCGCCGCCGCGGTGCTCGCGGCCCTGAGCTATTTTCGCCTGTGGGGTCCCTTGTGGCGCGACTGGGTCACCAGCATCGACCACAAGAAGATCGGCGTCATGTACATCGTGCTGGCGCTGGTGATGCTGCTGCGCGGCTTCGGCGACGCCGCCATGATGCGCGCGCAACAGTCGATCTCCTTCGGCGACGCGGCCGGCTTCCTGCCGCCGCACCACTACGACCAGCTGTTCACGGTGCATGGCGTGATCATGATCTTCTTCGTGGCCATGCCGCTGGTCACGGGCCTGATGAACTTCGTGGTGCCGCTGCAGATCGGCGCGCGCGACGTGGCCTTCCCCTTCCTGAACAACTTCAGCTTCTGGATGACCGCCTTCGGCGCGGCGCTCATCATGATCTCGCTGTTCGTCGGCGAGTTCGCGCGCACCGGCTGGCTGGCCTACCCGCCGCTGTCGGGCCTGGCCTACAGCCCGGACGTGGGGGTGGACTACTACATCTGGTCGCTGCAGGTGGCCGGGGTGGGCACCCTGCTCTCGGGCGTGAACCTGATCGCCACCATCGTCAAGATGCGCGCCCCGGGCATGCGCATGATGCGCATGCCGGTCTTCACCTGGACCGCGCTGTGCACCAACATCCTGATCGTGGTCGCTTTTCCGGTGCTCACCGCCGTGCTGGCGCTGCTGTCGCTGGACCGCTACGTCGGCACGCACTTCTTCACCAACGACCTGGGCGGCAACGCCATGATGTACGTGAACCTGATATGGATCTGGGGCCACCCGGAGGTGTACATCCTGATCCTGCCGGTGTTCGGCGTGTTCTCCGAGGTCGTCGCCACCTTCTGCGGCAAGCGCCTTTTCGGCTATGCCTCGATGGTCTATGCCACGGTGGTCATCACGGTCCTGTCCTATCTCGTGTGGCTGCACCATTTCTTCACGATGGGCTCGGGTGCCAGCGTCAACTCCTTCTTCGGCATCACCACCATGATCATCTCGATACCGACCGGCGCCAAGATCTTCAACTGGCTGTTCACGATGTACCGTGGCCGCATCCGCTTCGAGCTGCCCATGCTCTGGACGCTGGCCTTCATGGTCACCTTCGTCATCGGCGGCATGACCGGCGTGCTGCTGGCGGTGCCGCCGGCCGACTTCGTGCTGCACAACAGCCTGTTCCTGATCGCCCACTTCCACAACGTCATCATCGGCGGCGTGGTGTTCGGTGCCATGGCCGGCATCAGCTACTGGTTCCCGAAGGCCTTCGGCTTCCGGCTCGATCCGTTCTGGGGCAAGTGCTCATTCTGGTTGTGGGTGGTGGGTTTCTATTTCGCGTTCATGCCGCTGTACGTGCTCGGCCTGATGGGCGTGACGCGGCGCCTGAGCCATTTCGACGACCCCTCGCTGCAGATCTGGTTCCAGCTCGCCGCCTTCGGCGCCGTGCTGATTTTCCTGGGCATCGTCTGCTTCATCGTCCAGCTGCTGGTGAGCGTGCGCCGGCGCGCCGCGCTGCGCGACTGGAGCGGCGATCCCTGGAACGGGCGCACGCTCGAATGGTCCACCGCCTCGCCGCCGCCGCCCTACAACTTCGCGTTCACGCCGGTCATCCACCACGGCGACGCCTGGTACGACATGAAACGGCGCGGCTATGTGCGCCCCAGTGCCGGATTCATTCCCATCCACATGCCGCGCAACACGGCCGCCGGCTTCGTCCTCGCGGCCCTGAGCACCTTGTGTGCGTTTGCGCTGATCTGGTACATGTGGCTGCTGGCGGCTGGCGCTTTCGTGGCGCTCATCGTCGCCATCATCGCGCACACCTTCAACTATCAGCGCGACTATCACATCCCGGCCGACGCGGTCGCCCGGACCGAGGACGCGCGCACCCTGGAGCTGGCCCGGCATGTCTGACACCCGCAGCGGCGCCGACGCGGCAGCGCCCGTCCCGCGCTTTTACCTCGAGACCGAGCACCACAGCGAGAACGGCACGCTGCTGGGCTTCTGGCTCTACCTGATGAGCGACTGCCTGGTGTTCGCCTGCCTGTTCGCCTGCTACGGCGTGCTCGGCCGCAGCTACGCCGGCGGCCCGACCGGCGCCGAAGTGTTCGAGCTGCCCACCGTGGCGCTGAATACCGCGCTGCTGCTCTTGTCCTCCATCACCTACGGCTTCGGCGTGCTCGAGATGCAGCGCGACCGCCGCGGCGCGACCCTGCTCTGGCTGGCCATCACCGGGCTGCTGGGAGCCGGCTTCGTGGCCGTCGAGTTGCAGGAGTTCGCCCACCTGATCCACGAGGGTGCCGGGCCGCAACGCAGCGCTTTCCTGTCGTCGTTCTTCACCCTGGTCGGCACGCACGGCCTGCATGTCAGCTGCGGCATTGTCTGGCTGCTCACGCTGATGGTGCAAGTGGGGCGCCACGGCCTCAGCAGCGCCAATCGCCGGCGTCTGCTGTGCCTGTCGATGTTCTGGCACTTCCTCGACGTGGTCTGGATCGGGGTCTTCACCTTCGTATACCTGATGGGAGTGCTGCCATGAGCGCACTGGGCCAGGACGCCTCGCACGGCAATGCGGATCATGGGCACGGCGCGGGCAGCCACGCCACCGCGCGCGGCTACCTCACCGGTTTCGTGCTGTCGGTCGTCCTGACGGCCATACCCTTCTGGATCGTGATGGGCAAGGTGTTCGCCGCGCCTGGCGCCACGGCGCTGGCGGTGCTGCTGCTGGCGGCCGTGCAGATCGTCGTGCACATGGTCTACTTTCTGCACATGGACGCCCGCAGCGAAGGCGGCTGGAACCTGCTGGCGCTCATCTTCACGCTCGTGCTGGTCCTCATCACGCTGAGCGGCTCGCTGTGGGTGATGTATCACCTCAACGAGAACATGATGCCGGTTTCGCCCCAGCAGATGCGCAACATGCCCTGAGCCGCCCTGAGGCAAGGACCGCCATCGTGAGCCGCCGCGCGCCTATCGTGCTGGCCCTGGCCGCCAGCGTGCTGTTCCTGGGCCTGGGCAGCTGGCAGGTGGCGCGACGCGCCTGGAAGCTGGCCCTGATCGAACGTGTGGAACAACGCGTGCATGCCCCGGCGCTGCCGGCGCCGGCGCGCGGCGCCTGGGCCGCGGTGTCCGTGGCCAGCGACGAATACCGCCATGTGCTGGTGCGCGGCACCTTCCTGCACGATCGCTCGACCCTGGTCCAGGCCGTGACGGAACGCGGTCCCGGCTACTGGTTGCTCACGCCCCTGCGCCAAGCCGACGGCAGCGTGGTGCTGGTCAATCGCGGCTACGTGGACCCGGGCTGGCGCCCCGCGCCGGGCCCCGGGTCGGATCCTGCGCCTGTCAGCATCACCGGCCTGCTGCGCATCAGCGAACCGGGGGGCGCCTTTTTGCATCACAACGACGCCGCGGCCGGACGCTGGTATTCGCGCGATGTCATGGCCATCGCCAGCGCGCGGGGGCTGGCCGACGTAGCGCCCTATTTCGTCGACGCCGACGCCGGCAGCCCGGGCGCAGAGCCGGTGGGCGGGCTCACCGTGGTCCGCTTCAGCAACAACCACCTGGTCTACGCCCTGACCTGGTACGCGCTCGCGCTGCTGGCCGCCGCTGCGGCCCTGCGCGTCGCACGCTCGGCGCCTGAGCAGGGGCGCGGCGCGTGAACGCAAGGGCACTGCCCAGCGCGCGCGGCGCCGCGCCATCGCGTGGCCCGCTCGCGCTGTGGCTGCTGGGCTGCGCGCTGCTGGTGCTTGCCGTGCTGGTGGTCGGGGGCATCACGCGACTGCAGCACGCGGGGCTGTCCATCGTGCAATGGCAACCGCTGGCCGGAGTGCTGCCGCCGCTGGATGCACAGGACTGGAGCCGCAGCTTCGATTTGTACCGGCAGTCACCCGAATTCCGGCTGCTCAATGCCGACTTGACCTTGCCGGGCTTCCAAAGAATCTTCTGGTGGGAGTACGCGCACCGCCTGCTTGGGCGCCTGGCCGGGGTCGCCTTTTTCCTGCCCTTGCTGTGGTTCGCCGCACAGGGGCGCCTGCGCCGCGCCATGGCGCTGCGGCTGTCCCTCATCTTCGCGCTCGGGGCGGCGCAAGGCGCGCTGGGCTGGTACATGGTCGCGAGCGGGCTGATCGACGATCCGCATGTCAGCCCGCTGCGCCTGGCTGCCCATCTGGGCCTGGCACTGCTGCTGATCGGGGCGCTGCTGTGGAGCGCTGCGGATCTGTGGTTCGATCCCCCGGCCGGGGCCCGCGTGCCGGCCTGGGCCGCGGCTGCGGTCGTGCTGGTCTTCACCATGGCCCTGAGCGGGGCGCTGGTCGCCGGCTCGCGCGCGGGCCTGGTCTACAACACCTTTCCCCTCATGGACGGCGCCTGGGTGCCGCCCGGCTTGCTGCGCCTGCAGCCGTGGTACGAGAACCTGCGCGACAATCTGGCCACGATCCAGTTTTTGCATCGCGCCCTGGCGCTGACGGTGGTCCTGGGCCTGCTGGCGCTCTGGCATCGGGCCCGGCGCGAGGCGGGTCCCGGCACGGCCGCTGCGGCCTACCGCCGCCCGGCGGCCGCTGCCATGGCGCTGGCGCTGGCGCTGCAGGTGAGCCTGGGTCTGGCGACGCTACTATCGGGCCTCGCCTTGCCGTTGGCAGCCCTGCATCAGGCCGGTGCCGTGCTGCTCTACGCCACGGTCCTTTCGACCGCCTACACCCAGCGCCGTCCCACTATCGAAAGGCCAGACCATGGACAAGCTCGCCGGAAGTTTTGAACGCCTGGCCGTGGGCGCCTTGATGGCCCTGGTCATGGTGACCATCGCCTTCGGCACCGGCGTCACGGCCTGGTCGCTGGTGCAGGATCTGCTCGATCCGCAACAACTGCTGGCCGAGCCCAAGGCGCTGTTCGACAGCTTCGGTCTGTTCGTCGCGGTGCTGGTGGGCGTGGAACTGCTCAAGATCCTGCGCCACCTGATGCTCAGCCACGAAGTCGAGACCACGCTGGTCGTGCAAACCGCGCTGATCGCCCTGTGCAACAAGGTCATCACGATGAACATCTCGGGCACTTCCTGGACCGTGCTGCTGGGCATGGCGGCCCTGATCCTGGCCCTGGCCGCGGCGGCCTTCGCGCTGCGGCCAGCCGGCGCCGCGCCGCACTGAGCGGCGCCGGCTACTCGGCGCTGTTGCCGGCACTGCGCTCCCAGGTGATGCGCACCAGCGGCGTGGGTTTGCCGAATTCGACCAGCTCGGCGTGACTGGCGGAAAACCACTGCTGCCAGAAGTCCTCCAGCGCCATCAAGGCCCGCGGATCGCGGTACGACTGCCCCCCGGAGCCGGCGCTGCTGATGCCGCCGGCGCCGATCACGATGATGCGGGCGCCGTTGAAATCGGCCTTGACTCCCGCCTGCCCCACGCGGCGCAGTTCGGCCTGGGGATCTATCGTGCGCACCCGGTTGCCCTGATAGAAGCTCGTGATCGACGAATTCTCCAGCATGTCCGATACCAGCACGACGATGCGCCGGTCGGCCGCCGTGTCGCGCACGTGACGGCTCAGATCGCGCAGCGCCGCCAGGATGTCGCTGCGCGCCACGGCCGGATCGATGCCGGCAAAGGCCGTGTCCAGGTTCTTGGCGACCAGCCGCCGCGCGTAGGCGAGCTGGTCTTGCAGGCACTCATCGTTCTGGCGCAGATCGCGCTTGGAGACGAAATCGCGCTGCGCGGCATCGACCGGCGCCTCGGCCTGTCCGGAAACCAGCACGTCCAGATAGCGACCCTGCAGATAGGCCGAAAACGTGGCCACGGCGACGTGGGTGCCCGGCCGGATCAGGCGCTCGACGGTCTCGTGCACGATCTGGCGCAGCCGGCCATCGAGATAGGCCGTCTGATCGATGACCACCGTCAGGTCGCCGGCCGCGCGCCGGGGCGCGTAATCGCCCAACTGGTCGTAGCAGGAGGGAATGGCGTTGTCGCGCGGCGCGGCGGGCGCGCCGCCCTTGGCCGGCGCCGCCGCCGCAGCCAAGGCCAAAGCCGCCGCCAGTACGCATAGGCCGGCGGCCTTTGCTGCACCTGCCTTCAACACCTCAGGACTCCACCAGCCCGGAGCCTTTGCGCTTGGGCGCACGCCCCCGCGTGGCGCGCGCCGCAGCGCGCTCGCGCTCGAGCTTTTCGGCCAGGTCGAGGCGGGCCTGGACGCTGTCGTCCTCATCCGGCGGCAGCGCCGAGTAGGCCGGTGCCGGCGCGCGCGGGCCCTCGGCCCTGGCCGCTGGCAATTCCAGCGGGGTGGTACGCGGCGCCTCATGGCGCAGCCAGCCGGGCGGCGAGCCTGCCGCGCCGTTGAGCTCGGAGGCTGCGTCGGGCAGCGGCGCCAGCGCGACCGCATCGCCTGGCGCGCTGGCGGCCGGCGCAGCAGCCGCGGGCAGCGCGGCGGCCGGCTCAGGGGCCGCCCCCAGGGGCTTGTCGCGCCGCTGCGCATCGCGCGCCAACAGGTAATCGCGGAAGGCATACGGGGTCTGGCTTACCGGATTGCCCATGCTGTCGCGCGAACGCTGTTCGAGCAGCTCCTGCAGGCGGTCGACCTTGCTTTGCGCGATATCGGCGACCCGGTCGTAGAACTGCGTCAGTTCGTTGTAGGAGCTGAAGCTGTCGATGCGCAAGGCGCGGTAGGCCTCCTGGCTGAGACGGCCGTTGAAGGAGTGGCGATAGCCGAAAAAAATGCTCAAGAGCTGCAGGAAGAAGAAGATGATCATCAGGATCACCAGCGTTCCCCATCCGCCCCGGCGCTTGATCGAAATTTCTTCCTGCAGGGCGCTTTGCTCGGCGCTCATGGCCCCCGGCGCGGCGGCCTCGGTCGCGCCCAGGTCAAAGCGCTGCATGCTGCGCGTATGGTTGGCCGTCTCGCTGGCGATTTCCTGCTCGAGCACCTGGCCGCGCACGAACGCCGCGCCACTGCCCACCGCCAGCACCATCAACAGCGTGATCGTGGTGAGCACGTAGGTCTTTTTGCCGTGGCCGCGGGTGGCGCGCTGGCGATAGGCCGGTTCGCGGTCGTCGACGCTCTGCGCGTCGTTGAGGCTGAGGTCCGGACCGAACAAGGGGCCTTGGCCGCCGGCAGCCAGCCATTCGTTGCGGTCGCGCCGGTAGCGATTGACCTGGTCGATCTCCAGCCCGGCCCAGTGGGTGAAAAAGACCAGCACGACGGCAATCAGGAAACCGATGCCCAAGGCGGCGATGCGCTGGGCGAACTCGGAGGCGCCCGGCAGCGTCCAGCCGGCCAGCACGTAGGCCAAACCCGCCGCTTCGATGAGGATCATGGCGAAGATCACGCCGCGCAGGTAAGGCGGAAACGGCCGTATCCCCAGGTCGCCGGCCTTGCGCAGGTAGTTCATGTAATTGTCATAGTCCGCGCGATTGAGCACGCGGATGAAGCGCCCGTAGCTGCTGCACAGCGCCAGCACGGCCGAGGACGGGCCATTGCCGCGCTCGGCCAGGCGCCGCGCGTTCTGACGCCGCGCCAGCGTGGCAATACCACCGATCAAGGGCAGGGAATACCAGGTCGAAAGCAGCCAAAGCGAAAGCGACTCGGACCGGATCATCAGGGCACCCATCACGAGCAACAGCAACAGCAGTACGGCCATGGCCCCCGTGTGGGCGAGCGCGAAATCGATCATCTACCTCTCTCCTGTTGCTGGTGCGCGCCGCCGGGCGCAGCTTTGGACCCCGGTACCCGTTGCCGGGTGCAGGCGCCAGGCGCGGCTTTCGGAAACTTCATCAAGCCTCGCGCAAGCGCAATGCAAAAAACGGTGACGCCGCGCGGCATACCCTGTAAATGCCCCTCGTGAAGTGCGGCGAGCGCTCGTACCGTCACCGCAATGCACCGCGGCCATGCCTGGCGGGCTGCGGCTGCGCGTTCGCGATAGTAAATATCTTCTCGGCTGCGTGCTACCACGGCAAGGCGACATGGCGCGCCGCGCCCACATTTGTGCCGGCGCGCCGATTTCGAACCTTGGCACAATCACCGGATCGCGCATCGCCACCCGTGGCGGGGAGAGGAGACCATGAAGATTGCCGTGATGGGTGCCGGCGCCGTCGGCTGTTTCTACGGCGCGCTGCTGGCGCAGGCCGGTAACGAGGTGGTGCTGATCGGCCGGGCGCCGCATGTCCAGGCCATCCAGCGCGACGGTTTGCGCCTGCGCACCGCCGCCTCCGACACGCATATCGCGGTGGCCGCCAGCACCGACGCGGCGGACCTGCGCGGCGCAGCCCTCGTGCTGTGCTGCGTGAAATCCACCGATACGGTGTCGGCTGCGCGCGCCATGGCACCCCACCTCGACCCCACGGCCTTGATCCTGAGCCTGCAAAACGGGGTGGACAATGCACAGCGCCTGCGTGAACTGCTGCGCCCCGCCGTGGGCGCCGCGGTGGTCTATGTGGCGGTCGAAATGGCCGGCCCCGGATATGTGCGCCACCACGGCCGCGGCGACCTGGTCATCGAGAGCGCCGTCGCGCGCCCCGACGTGATGCAGGTCTTCGCCCAGGCCGGCATAGCGTGCCGCGCATCGGACCAGGTGCTCGGCGAGTTATGGGGCAAACTCATCATCAACTGCGCCTACAACGCCCTGTCGGCCATCACCCAGCAGGTGTATGGCCGCTTGTGGCGCGCGGACCCGATGGTGGCCGTGATGCGCCATGTGGTGCAGGAGTGCCGTGACGTGGCCCGCGCCGCGGCCATCGAGCTGCCCACCGATCCCTGGCCCGAGGTCGAGGCCATTGCCACCAGCATGCGCGACCAGCTGTCCTCCACCGCCCACGACCTGGCGCGCCGGCGCCCGACCGAAATCGACCATCTCAACGGTTACATCGTGACCCTGGGGGCCCGCCTGGGCGTGGCCACGCCCGTCAATCAGGCGCTGTATGCGCTGGTAAGGCAAATGGCCACGGCCTGAGCGCCCCGCCGCACCCGCGCCGCGCGCTGGCGGCGCCGCGTCGCAGTGCCCGGGCAAGGCGGCTTCACGCCTCCTCATGCTGATGGCTTTCCAAGCTGGCCTCGCGCAGGTCCAGCTCGTGCTCGATGCGCCGGCGCGCTTCGTCTTTGAGGTCACCGTCGCGGTACAACTGGTTGATGCGCGCGCGCTCGGCGGCGATCAAGGCCAGTTCCACGGCGTCGTGCCGCGCGCCATGCTCGTGCACGCCGTTGGCCTGGTCCGGGCCGGTTTCAAAATGGTGCAGGCGCGCCCGCTGCTGCGCGCGCAAGGCCCGCATGACCTCTCCCGACAGCCTGTGCTGCTGCGCGAGCGCCAACAGGTGTTCCTGTGCGGCGAGGATGCCCTGGCGGCGGGCGGCACGCTCCTGGGCCCGCTCGCTGCGCTGCTCGCGGCGCCCGGCATGGGCCAGCCCCAGCGCGCGCATCACTGGCGGCAGCAACAGGCCCTGACCCACCAGGGTTACCAGGATCACGGCAAAGGTCAGGAACAAGATCAGGTCGCGCGCGGGAAACGCCTCGCCCACTTGGGTCTGCAGCGGGATGGCAAGCGCCGCCGCCAAGGACACGACGCCCCGCACGCCCGTGAACGCCACCGCGGCGGTCCATTGCCAGGGCGGCGCCGGATCCTTGCGCGCCAGCGCCGGAATCAGCCAGCGCGGCACATACGTCGCCGGGAAGATCCACACGAACCGCGCCAGTATCACCGCCGTGCAGACGAGCGCCGCCGAGCGTGCCAGCTCGGCCAAGGCCTGCGTGCTGACCTCGCCCGACAGGCTGCGCGCCTGCAGTCCGGTAATCAGAAAGACCAGGCCATCGATAAGGTAGATCAGCACCTGCCAGAAAAAGATGCCTTGCAGGCGCGTTGCTGCACTGATGAAACTGGCCCCGTTCCAGCTCACATAGAGTCCGGCCGCCACCGTCGCCAGGACGCCGGAGCCGCCCAGATGCTCGGGCGGCCAGAAGGCGAAATACGGCGTCAGCAAGGACAGCAGTATCTCGATCTGGGGCTCGCCGACCCAGCGGCGTACGCGCAGCATCAGCCAGCCCACGCCTATGCCCCAGGCCACTTCGCCGACCACGATCGCCGAGAAGGTTCCCACGGCGCTGCTCAAGGAAAAGGCGCCGGCGCTGACTGCGGCGATCGCAAATCGATACAGGATCAGGGCCGTTGCATCATTGGCCAGCCCTTCGCCTTCGAGCACGACGAGGATGCGCCGCGGCAACTGCAGCCTGCGCGCGATCGACAAGGGCGCCACGGCATCGGGCGGGGAAACGATGGCACCGAGCACGAATCCCACCGCCCAGGGCAGGCCCAGCAACCAGTGCGCGACGCCGGCCACTGCCGCCGTGGTGAAAACCACGCAGCCGACGGCCAGCAGCGATATGGCGCGCAGATTGAAGCGAAACTCCTTCCAGCTCATCGCCACCGCTGCCGCATAGACGATCGGCGGCAACACCAGCAGCAGCACCAGCGGCGGCGCCAGGCGCACCGTGGGCAGCCCCGGAACCAGGGCCAGGGTCACCCCGGTCAGCACCAGCAATATCGATGGCGGTACGTCGAGGCGGCGCGCGATGACGCCCACGGCCGCAATGACCAGCAACAGCACTATCAGAATTTGCAGGGTTGCAACCATGAGGCCATCCGCGCACCGGAGCGCCGTGCCACCACGGCAGGCTGGAGCAGGGATGCATATTACGCAGGCGCCCGGCGCCAACCCAGCCTCGCGCGTGGCGATGTTGGGCTTGTGCCTAGCCTTGCTGGCCCAACAGCCGATCGCGATCCAAATTTATTGTCGACTCAGTATTCGCCATGGACCGTAGGCTCAGCGTCAGACTGCGCGCAAAGGGGCTTGCGGGACTGGTCCGTCACGCGTAGCGTTGACACGGGCTAATGACCGGAGTTTGTGAAGATGAGCGGTTCGACCACGAATACCCAGGACCCGCGCCGGCGCTCGGCCAATCCGGAGATGGTTTTGCCCTCCACCATCAACTGGCTTGCGAGCCTGCCATCGGACATCCGGCCGCGACACCTGCCGGTAGAGTTCACGCATGTGGCCAATGCGCTGGCGCGCCTGTGGAGCCGCCCCGAAGATTGCCTTGCATACTTCGACAACCTGCTGCTCGACCGTCGCGGCGATCGCAAAGGCTTCCCCTTGGTGGTTGCGATGGAACTGGCCGGCGTCAAGGATCACCTGGAGAC
>Ga0209698_10002323_pt1 | contig 21682 bp, 14 predicted proteins | sample LitLauG_LLR_2012_FD_187203 | JGI IMG/M metagenome (GOLD analysis project Ga0209698, IMG submission 187203) | Freshwater sediment microbial communities from Pennsylvania, USA - Little Laurel Run_MetaG_LLR_2012 (SPAdes) (version 2) | ecosystem: Environmental > Aquatic > Freshwater > Creek >...
TTTCACGAACGGGGCCAATCCCAAGGACAGACTGTATACCGTGCCGGCGCTGCCCGACTTCCCGCCATAGAAGGTCGTACCGTAAAAGGTCCCGTTGGTAGCTTGAACCAATCCACTTTCCGGGTAATACCCGTCATCGCACCCCGATTGAGAGCAGAAGTTATAGACCGTGGTGAGCGTGCCCGCGGGGGTGATTTTGAAGATCGTGCCGCAACCGCCGCTGCAGGAATCGGTGTTCGTCCCACCAGCATAAGTTGTCCCGTACAGATTCCCGTCGCTGGCTTGAATCAGTGAGGCCTCGGGATTGGCGCCATCCGTGCAACCCTTCTTGGCGCAAAAGCTGTAAATGATTTTGAACTTGCCCGCCGGGGTGATGGAAAAAACCGTACCGCCTGCGAGGTGGGCCCCGCCCGTGATCGTCGTCCCGTAAAGGGTCCCGTCGCGGGCCTGAACCAGTCCACCGACGGGGTCACCGCCGCCGGGTGCGCCGTTGAACTTGTGCAGCCTGGTGAGGCCCTCGTTCTCCGTGACTGCAAAAACCGTGCCGTTGCCCGACGTTACTTCGCCAGTGGTCCCATAGAAGTTTCCGCTCGTGCCCTGTACCAGCCTGGCGAAGGGATAGATACCGTTCGTGCCAGTGAAGCTCACGGAAAAAGGATTGGCCCCCGTAGTGGTCATTTCATAGATCGCGCCCTCGTTCGCGGACCCGCCCTCGGACGTGGTTCCATACAAGAGCTTATTAGCGGCCTGAATCGGGGCAGCCCATGGCACGGCGCCTTCGCCGCCGCCGAAGGAGTGCAGCCGGGTCAGCTTGCCCGCCGACGTGATTTGAAAAACCACGCCAAGGTTATAGTACCCGCCCAATGAGGTCGTACCGTAAAACATCCCATTGCTGGCGAGCGTCACTCCTCCAAGAGGCTTGGCGCCGAACAGGCAGGGCTGACCTTTAGTGCAAAAAATACAGAGCGTTTTCAGCTTGCCCGCTGTGCTGATCTTGAAAACCGTGCCTTCGGTGCCAACGCTCGCCTCAGTTGTTCCGTAGAGGTACCCATCCGGTCCCTGAACGAGATTGCCGAAGCCTGGATTCGCGCCGCCGTGCGCTCCCTCTCCGTCGAAACTGTACAAGCTCTTGAACGTGATCTGCGCCGGCGACTCGGTCTGTGCCGGCGTGACAATCGTGGCGGCACAGAACGCCAAGACGATGCAGGCGATTTTCGACAGGCTAAGTTTCATCATAATTGTCCCCCTTTCGCTTTCCCACTCGTTTCCGGCAACTGTGGCGTTGTTAATAGCTACAGCCAAAGAGACTCTGGACATGAGACACATGAACGCAGGTATGGTGAGCAGGGGGGCAACGCGAGGGTTTCTTGGCATGGATCGCCTCTCTCCCATGGTCGAGCCAGTGGGGAGCGGCGCAAACCATGGGCCGAAAAAGTATACAACTGCGGCTGGAGCGCCGGTGGTTTTTGATCTATGCGCTGCCTGCTCCGCAACCCAACCATCTGGCCGAAATGATGGGTGCGGCGACCTTCATTACATGTCCGTGTGCGATTGCGACGTGATCTCCTGTGTCGCTCTGGCCGACGTGAGCGGGCATGGTCGCGATGTAAGTGCCGCAACGCAGACGCTGCGACCGCTCGTCCACAAAAACATCAACCTCTTGGGACCGGCCGGCGGGCCTTCAGCAACGCGGGGCACGCGGTTTGTGGGAGACGGAGACCGCTATACTCTGGTCACTCTCGTGCTGACTTTCGATCAACTCGGACGCCAACACCAGAAACAACGTACCACCAACTTTCTCCGTCAACTTGAACCTGGCCTCTTCGACTACGGAATCCATCGCCCTGATATTCTTGGCAATAGTCAACAATTCGTGGACGATGGGTCGGGAGGACTTCAGCAGTTCGGCCCGCAATGCAACAGAACGAAAATCATTCTTGTAAGTGATTGAGAATAAAGTGGAAGCGCATGCGGTCCGGTGATCGTCCCGGTCTTCAAAACCGGCGGGCGGCAGGTTTCCTGTCACCGGTGGGTTCGACTCCCACTCGCTTCCGCCAATTTGAGAAATCTCGGGTTTGGCGCCGTAGTCGTTGGGCGGTACAAGCACTTAGATACAAGCAGCATCGTGCCCGCCCTCGCGAAGAGCGCGAGGACGGGGCACCCACAGTCCCGGGGGAAAGACAAGCAAGTTGAGAGGCTGGGCCACCCGTCCGCGACAAATCAACCGAAGGTGCGCCGCCCTGCCGCGCCTGGATCCGTAAAAAAAGTGCTACGGCTGACTGACGCCAGAGTATAATGGTGTTGGTCGTGGGGTGAGATGCATGTCACTCAACGCACATCGTAAAAACGGCTGGCGCGGGGCGATCTCGAGTCGGGCGTTGTTTGCATTGGCCGCGCTGTTCGCACTCCTGGCGATCCGAAACGCCCCACCGAGTTTCCCTAAGCCTCTCTCGCCGCACCATTCGTCGGTCAAAGCTGTCTCCGGCTCCGATCAACGGCCTCATTTTGTCGCGGACGGATTGCAGTGGGCGGCTCTAGTCGGCCATTTTCTGCCGTTTCCGCCCACGGCGGAATCTCCGCATCTGGCCTACGCTTTTCAGCCTTGGTCCACATTGCAGGCCAAGGGCTTCCACTATAACCGCCCGCCTCCAACCACCTAATTGTCTCCAGTTCAATTGTCGGCAAGGCCCGTGGCTTTGCCGATTTCCAGGTCGCGCAGCCGCGCAAGTCTGGGCGCTCTCACGGTGTCGGGCGGTGAGGCCTTCGACCGGCGGAAAACTGAGACGTTCGTCTCACATCCGTGAACCGAAATGCGGTTTTGGAGGTTCTCATGGCCAAGGATGTACGGACAAATTAATGACCGGCGCGGACGGTACCACGAGCCCGCGCGTGAGGCTTGTTTCACTCGGCATCGGACTCGCGGCCTTTCTTGCCACGGAGATCATGCACTACCTGCTCGTTCCGAATATTGGGCGTCGCTGGGAACGCTGGCTCGCCGAGGGTGTGTCTGCGGTGGTGGTAGCGCTTCTTACAGGGAGGCTGCTGCATGCTGCGAACCAGCGCCGGGAAGCTGCGCTGCTGCGGATGCAGGTCATTTCCGAAATGAATCACCACATCCGCAATGCCCTGGCGGCAGTCTCCTTAACGGCTGACTCGATCCAGAACCAGGAGTGCATCGGTGTGATCTCAGAGAGCGTTGACCATATTGAATGGGCACTGCGAGAAATTTTGTTGCGAAGGAAGCCGCTGCCGGAAAAAGAGCTGGACCGGTCACGGTATTTCCAACGACGAAGGACCTCGACTGCCCTGGGCGAGGAGCGGACAAATGAATGCCGTTAAGGTTCTTTGCGTTGAGAAGCATGTTGAGTACCTAAATGCGCTGACGTACATGTTGGAAAAAGCTGGTTACGAGGTTATTGCCGCAACGACTGGGCGCCAGGCTCTCTCTGCGCTCATGAAGCAACCGATCGAGGGCGTTCTCCTGGGATATGACTTGCCCGACGCCACGGGCATTGCAATACGGGCCGAGATGAAGCGGGTCAAACCTGATGTGCCGGTTCTCCTGTTTGCGGGGATCGGGAGCCAGACGCCATTCCTGCTCCGTTTTTTCGACGCCTATCTTCGACACTCGGAAGCACCGGGATGGGCCTTTCAAGATTTGGAAGCCTGACCCGCGGGAGGATGAGAGCAACCAGAAACAACAGCAGCGCCTACAACCAGTTAACAAGGCCCAAAACGTGCCCGCGTCATGGAGGAGAAAATGAATCCGCCGATCCCAACCCGGCGACAGCCACACACTTTCGGACTTGGTCAACTACTGTTTGCAATGGTCTTGGCAGTCATCTTCTTTCTGATTGGCCAAAGCATGGTTCGTCACCGATTTTTTCAAGGTGGACGGGCACACCAGAACGGCTCGGTGGGGCAATAGCAGCGCCAAAGAAAACTTTGACCATCGATCGAATGAAATGTGGACGGGTGGCCCGGGTGGCCCAGGCTCTTGATCTTGCTGGCACTGCCAACACAGTGGGTGCCCCGTCCTTCGCGAAGGGCGGGCAGCACGAACACTATCGCCATCCGCTTCGAATCGAAAAACAATTTAGGCGCGAGCAGCATCGCGGCCCACCCCTTCGACTTCGCTTAGGGCAGGCTCTTGCAAAGTACGCAAGGATGGGGCACCCTCAGTTCGGATGGCCCAAACAAAATCAAAATCGAAGGGTGGGCCACCGTCCCACCCGTCCCGGGCCACCCGTCCCACCCGTCGGACACTGTTTGGGACCAGAGCCTGCCCGGTCGGCGCGTTCGGCGATTGTGGGAGTAGAATGTGGCTCGGGATGCGCCCGCCCGGGCCGCTTCTGATCTTGGACTTCCTGCTTAGGAGATATCTATGGCAACCACGACGTTACCTGCGAATGAAACCTCGCACGCTTCACGGCTGCAGCATGCTTCCCAGTTCCTGGTCGGCACCAAGAAGATGCTGATTGGTGGACAGTGGGTGGAAGCGCGGTCGGGAAAAACCTTTCCCGTCTACAACCCGGCGACCGGAGAAGTGATCGCGCAAGTTGCCGAAGGCGACCGGGAGGACATTGATCTGGCAGTGAAGGCTGCCCGCAAAGCGTTTGAAGGACCCTGGCGCAAGATGACTCCTTCGGAGCGCGGACGCCTGGTGTGGAAGCTGGGCGACCTGCTGGAAAAGAACCTGGAAGAGTTCGCCGAGTTGGAATCGGTGGACAACGGCAAGCCGATCACGGTGTCGCGCGGGGCGGATGTGCCGCTGGCGGTCGATATGTTCCGCTACATGGCGGGCTGGGCGACGAAGATCGAGGGGAACTCGATTCCGATTTCGGTGCCCTACACGCCGGGCGCGCAGTACCACGCTTATACGCTGAGGGAGCCGGTTGGGGTGGTCGGGCAGATTATCCCGTGGAATTTCCCCTTGCTAATGGCGGCGTGGAAGCTGGCGCCGGCCCTGGCGGCGGGTTGCACGATTATTTTGAAACCGGCCGAGCAGACGCCGCTTTCGGCGCTGCGGTTGGGCGAGTTGATTGTCGAGGCAGGATTCCCCGCGGGCGTGGTCAACATTGTGCCCGGTTTCGGAGTTGCGGGCGCGGCGCTCTCGGCGCATCCTGACGTGGACAAAGTCGCGTTCACGGGTTCCACCGAGGTAGGGAAGCTGATCGTGAATGCGGCGACCGGCAACCTGAAGAAGGTGACGCTCGAGCTGGGTGGCAAGTCGCCGAACATTGTGTTCAAGGATTCGGACCTGGACGCGGCCATCGGGGGAGCGGCGATGGGAATTTTCTTTAATCACGGTCAGTGTTGCGCGGCCGGCTCGCGACTTTACGTCGAGAGCAGCGTGTTTGACAAAGTGGTCGATGGCGTCGCTGCTTATGCGAAGAAAATCAGGGTTGGACCGGGGCTGGACCCGAAGACGCAGATGGGTCCTCTGGTATCAGACGAGCAACTGAACCGGGTGCATGGCTATGTGAAATCGGGTCTGGCCGAGGGAGCAAGAGCGGCTGCCGGCGGACGCAGGGCCGGAGACGAAGGGTTCCATCAGGCCGGCTACTTTTGCGAGCCGACGGTGCTGGTGGATACCCGCCAGGACATGAAGGTGGTGCAGGAGGAGATCTTTGGTCCGGTGGTCACTGCGTTGCCGTTCAAGGACATTGATGATCTGCTTCCGAACGCCAACGACACCGCGTATGGCCTGGCCGCCGGAATCTGGACCAATGATCTGAGCAAGGCTCATCGTGTAGCGGCAGCGTTGCACGCGGGCACGGTATGGATCAACTGCTACAACATTTTCGACGCGGCATTGCCGTTTGGCGGATATAAAGAGTCGGGCTGGGGACGCGAAATGGGTCACGAAGCCGTCGACCTCTATACGCAAACCAAGGCGGTCTGCACGCGGCTGTAGCGTCGAAAGGTAGCGTAAGAATAATCAAGAGGCATGAAAGATGCGGGTGGACGATTCGTCCACCCGTATGATTTGCTATCTGACGCGAGGCTCCAGGTATGGCACAGACGTCTCCTTCTGCATCCACCAACATCGAATCGACCCTGCAAGAACAGCGCCGGTTTCCCAGCCCGGAAACATTCCGCCAGAACGCGCACATCAAGAGCCTCGAAGAATACGAGAAAATTTATCGCGAGTCGATCGAGCAGCCGGAACAGTTCTGGGGCCGCATTGCCGAGGAGTTGCACTGGTTCAAGAAGTGGGACAAGGTCTTGGAGTGGAATTGTCCGCAGGCGAAGTGGTTCTCCGGCGGACAAATGAATCTGTCGTACAACTGCCTGGACCGTCATGTGCAGAGCTGGCGCAGGAACAAGGCCGCGATCATCTGGGAAGGGGAACCGGGCGAGCTCCGCACCTATACGTATCAGCAGCTTTCTCGCGGAGTGCAGAAGTTTGCCAACGTGCTCAAGTCGCTGGGAGTGAAGAAAGGCGACCGGGTTGCGATTTATATGGGCATGACGCCCGAGTTGCCGATCGCGATGCTGGCGTGCGCGCGCATCGGCGCCACACACACGGTGGTGTTCGGCGGTTTCGCTGCCAACGCGCTGGTGGACCGCATCAACGATTCGCAGGCCGTGGCCGTAATTACCCAGGACGGTTCGTACCGGCGGGGCGCGGAGGTCAAGTTATTCCCAGCCGTGGAGGAAGCGCTGAAGTCTTGTCCGTCGGTGAAACATGTCGTGATCTATAAACGCACCGGTACTCCTATTAACTTCCGTCACGGGCGCGACCACTGGTGGGACGAACTCATGCAATCTGTCCCCGACGTTTGCCCGGCCGAACCGCTGGACTCCGAGCATCCTCTTTACATCCTTTACACGTCGGGTACAACCGGCAAGCCGAAGGGCCTGGTCCACACCACTGGCGGTTATGCCGTCGGCACTTATCTGACCGCCAAGTGGGTGTTCGACCTGAAAGAAGAAGATGTTTACTGGTGTACGGCCGACATCGGCTGGGTGACCGGGCACAGCTATATCGTGTATGGGCCGCTGCAGAACGGAGCGACTTCGGTGATGTATGAGGGAGCACCGAATCATCCCGAGCCCGACCGGTTCTGGAACATGATTGACCGACATCGGGTCAGCATTTTTTATACCGCGCCGACGGCGATTCGGACATTCATGAAGTGGGGCGAGCAGTGGCCGCGCAAGCACCGGCTCGACAGCCTGCGGTTGCTGGGATCAGTCGGCGAGCCGATCAACCCGGAGGCGTGGATGTGGTATCGCGAAGTGATTGGCCGCGAACGCTGCCCGATTGTAGACACGTGGTGGCAGACCGAGACCGGGTCGATCATGATCAGCCCGCTGCCGGGTGTGGTCGATGCAAAACCCGGTTCCGCAACGCTGCCGTTTCCGGGGGTAGCGCCGGAAGTTGTGACCATGGATGGCAAGCCGGTGCCTGCGGGTTCGGGTGGATTTCTCGTGATCAAGCACCCGTGGCCGGCAATGGCGCGAACGATTTACGGCGATCCAGACCGTTTTGTCCAGCAGTACTGGTCGCAGATTCCAGGCATGTATTTCACCGGCGACGGCGCTCGCAAAGATCAGGACGGCTATTTCTGGATTCTGGGCCGCGTGGATGACGTGCTGAACGTCAGCGGACACCGGTTGAGCACCATGGAAGTTGAGTCGGCGCTGGTGGCGCATGAAGCCGTGGCCGAGGCAGCGGTGGTGGGGCGTCCCGATGAAATCAAAGGGCAGGCGGTCTCGGCGTTTGTCACGCTGCATCAGGGCCGGAAGCCGACCAACGAACTGAAAGAAGAGCTGAGGAAATGGGTGACGAAGGAAATCGGCGCACTTGCCAAGCCGGATGACATTCGCTTCACCGACATGCTGCCCAAGACCCGCAGCGGAAAAATCATGCGGCGCTTGCTGCGCGAACTGGCGACCAATGGCGAGGTAAAGGGCGATACGACAACCCTGGAAGATTTCAGCGTGCTTGCGCAACTCAAGGACGCGGAAGAGGGCTGAAAAAGGGTCACGGTTTCGCTCGGCGGGACTTCGCAGCTTGCGATCTGATCTTTTCCCCGATGTTATAAACTGAAATAACACCTCTCTCGCGGAGGGATGTGTGAGTGGTTGAAACAGTCGGTCTTGAAAACCGATGTACCTGAAAGGGTACCGGGGGTTCGAATCCCTCTCCCTCCGCCACGCAGTCTGGGTTGTAGAGAAAACCGACGGCGTTTCCCCATCAATCGCAAGAAATCGCCGCAATTCTGCAAGTATCGCCGTCAAACCGGACCGGAGAAAACGTCCTGCTGTAATCCGAAGCCAAGCTTTGCCGCCTTTTTCTCCGGAGGGCAGATCCGCAGTCCGGTTTCAACGACTCCACCAGGCGAATGCAATGCGATCACAAAACGAACGGCCGGCGAATGCGACTTGACTTTGTGATCCCGTAAGGATAGCGGGAGCACGACAAATGTCGACAGACAGTGTGCTGAAGATGTGCAGAATCTCTGAAAACGTGGATAACAGGGGGTGGGCTCGTCCCAGTAATCCGCCAAAATCCCAAGGAGAAACCCTTGACCCTGATACTGCCACGGGTGTAAACAATCGAGCACGGGCAAGAAGTCTCAGAGGGAGCTTTGCAGGCTTTTTGTCGTGATTTCCCCATGCTGTGTAGCAATTAGGCAACTCCTACACTGCGCCTCGGTGCAGCCTCGCGGAGCATGGATGTTGAGTTTACGGCCTATATGGGGAGGTCTCATGCTTCGTTTAATCTGTATTGGCTTGTTCGGCGCATTCTGCTGTACAGCATCCGCACAGAATCCCCCCGGGGCTGGGGGAACGTGTGCCTATTCCTTGACAAATCTAGACCCATCAGAGACAGTTGTAAGCCTCGTTGGATAGGTAGTTTCGAGGTTTTTCGATGTGCATAAAATTAGCCGTACTTCCGCTTGGTCTTTTCCTCAGTGCGTCCTCAGCCACCGTAGCAGCGCAACAAAGTTCGATTGACGCTGGTAGGTGGAATGAGGCCCAGCTTCCTTTGACATTTGAGCAGAACCGCGGCCAAGCCGACGCGCATGTGAGCTTTCTCGCGCGCGGCAATTCTTATGTCGTATTCCTCGAAGGTACTACCGCAGTCCTCATGCTTCCCCCAAGTCACCGCACTGGCCATGCGGTTCAAGCAACACCATCTCTGCTAAAAGTAGAACTGCTCGACGCCAGCTCCTCATCCGTAGTGGAGGGAGTGGATCGCTTGCCGGGCAAAAGTAACTACTACATAGGCGACCGCAAGAAGTGGCTGTCGGGGATTCCACAATTCAGAAAGGTGAAGATGAATGCGGTGTATCCAAGTATCGATCTGGTGTATTACGGAGGTGCCGGCGGGCTAGAGTACGACTTTGTACTGGCTCCGGGAGCTGACGCCGCGCGTTTACGTTTTCGTGTGACGGGTGCGGACAAAGTCGCCTTAAATAAGGAGGGCGACCTATGTCTTCGTCTAAGAGACAACACAATCTCACTTCGCCAACCTAATATTTACCAAGAGACAAACGGTTCGCGCAGCAAAGTGCCGGGCGCATTCTCACTGCTGGGGAAAGATGAAATCGGGTTCAACGTGGGCAGCTATGACCACAGTAAGACGCTCATCGTTGATCCCGTGCTGGTTTACTCGACGCTCATTGGCTCTAATAACAATACCCAGGTGCAAGCAATCGCGGTCGGGCCAAAAGGCGACGTCTTCATTGCGGGTACGACTTTTGCAACCAATTACCCGACGGTCAACGCGTTTCAATCCACCAATCGTGGTTACACGGATGTCTTTGTCACCAAGCTGAACGCCAACGGCAACACGATCTTGTACTCCACTTACATCGGTAGCGGCAGTTTTGACGATGGAAATGCAATCGCTGTAGATGGGAACGGCAGCGCTTATGTAACAGGAGGGGCCGGAGGGCCGGATTTCCCCACCACACCAGGCGCCTTTATGACGACCTGTTCTTCCTCGTTCTGCAGTCCGGGCTTTGTTAGCAAATTCCGCGCGGACGGGAGCCTTGCATACTCGACTTTTATTGGGAACAGCAATGGCGGGGCTGCGATCGCCGTGGACGGCGCCGGTGAAGCTTACATCGCTGGAACCGCAGGATCCAACGATGTGCCCACGACGCCCACAGCGTTCGAGCCAACCTATCCCGGCGCGATGTGCACGAGCTGCTATAACGCCTTTGTTCAAAAGCTAAATGCATCGGGTAGCGCTCTGGTGTACGGCACATATTTTGGCCTCGTGCCCGGAAATGGCATCCCGCCATCGACTACAGGCAGAGCCATTGCGGTTGACTCAAGCGGCAGTGCGTACCTTGTCGGAAGCACTACAGGCATACCCACGAAAAATCCACTGCAATCGAGCGCGGTAGGCGGACCCGATGCCTACATTGCGAAATTTTCACCGGACGGCAGTTCCCTGATCTACGCCACCTACCTTGGCGGGTCCCAAGCTTATTTTTCAGGGGAGGGCGGAGACTTACCGACAGGAGTCGCGGTCGACACTTTTGGTAACGCCCATATGGTGGGAACGAGTGGCTCTTGCGAGTTCCCGCTCACACTGAATGCGTGGAGCACGGATTGCGCAAACGAAGAGTATACGCAGAAGGTCTTTGTCACCACCTTGAACCCGTCTGGTACTCACCTGCTCTTTTCTACCTTTCTGGGAAGCGGGTTTAGCACAGGCATTGCCGTCGATTCGAAGGGCAGCACCTACGTCACGGGTTTTGTTTCTGCGAAAGACTTTCCATTGTTAAACCCAATCCAGGGCGTTGACATCAACGGGGGACCGCCGTTCGGCGACAACAGCTTCGTGACCAAACTCAATCTGGCCGGCCAGGTCCTCTTTTCAACCTACCTCGGTCAGACGGGAGGCGGCGCACAAGCAACGGCAATCGCGGTTGGCGGGGACGAGGCGATGTATGTCGCCGGATTCGCGCAGGGTGATTTTCCCATCTTGCACCCAATCCCGAACGAAATTAAACAGACGACTAATTCCACGGTATTCGTCGCCAAGATTTCACAAGCCACTTTGCCCCAATTCAGCCTGTCGCCGCAAGTCAGCCCAATTCTCACGCTGCGTAACGTCAGCAGCGTTCCTCTCACAATTTCCTCCATCATGGCTTCTGCAAATTTCACGAAGGGCGGCGATTGTGAGAAGACTCTCGCCCCGGCGACGGCTTGCACACTGCTGCTCATTGGGAAAGCCGACAAAACGATCTCTGGCACCGTGACCATAACCAGCGACGCCACTCCGCGACCGAAGACGCTCACCATTTACAAATCGCCGTATGGCGATAGTGTCGGCGCGAACTTCACGTATAGTCCCTCTTTGTACGCGCAGTTCCCCCCTCAGCTAATTCGTTCAACCAGCGGGCCCAAGCAGATTGTAATTACCAACGCCGGTCCACTTCCGGCGGCCATCAATAGCATTTTCATGATTCAACCCTCTGCGTTTACGGAAATCAATGATTGTCCGGGATTGCTTGAGCCGTTCAGCTCTTGCACCATCACGATCACCTATACCGCGGCAACGGGAAGCGACTACGCCCAAATTGGGATCCTGCGCGACCCCAATCAATCCCGAGATACACTGTTCCTCTCTGGCACGGCAAGCAATTCCGCCATCGTCGCCTCTACGCCCACGGTGGAATTTGGGACGCAATTGGTTGGCGCGAAGCCACTCTCGCGCATCGTTAACTTCATAAACACCAGCACTTATCCTGCGCAGATTACAGGCATTTCCACGTCAAAAGGTTTTGGCCAAACGAATACTTGTTCGGCACCGCTGCCGCCACAAGGGGAGTGCCGCGCAGCAGTGTGGTATGTGCCGCGCACAAATGAATCGCCAACCGGCCAATTGACGGCGTCCAATCTCGGACCAGGAGGGCCTCAAGCCATTCCGTTGTATGCGACAGGCGTAATCCCTACAGATTTGTCGGCGTCACCACTGCCGCTAAGTGTTTATGCGTTTGTGGGGCAATCGAATGCGGGTTATGTCACTCTGACCAACACGAGTGCTGTCGCCATGACGATTACGTCATTCAAAGTGGGCGGGCCCTTTACACAAAGTAATGACTGCAATGGAGGTTTAGCCGCCGGCGCGTCCTGTACGTTGACAGTGAACTTCGCCCCGACCCAAGACAATACGTCTACAGGAAGCGTAACGATTACACATTCAGGAGTCGGGTCTCCGCAGATTGAGCCCGTCATCGGCAACCCCATCCCATCGTTCTACTTGGATCCGGCATCGTGGAACTACGGTCAGGTACCGGTACAAGCGCCCACGCTTGGCTATATCGGATTGTCAAACAACTCAGGTGCAAGCATAACGATCGATAGAATTAAGGTCACCGGTACGGACTTCAAGCTGACCAAAAATGGCTGTCCCAACGTGCTACCTCCGCACATAGGATGCGCCGACGTCGAGATCACTTTCACGCCAAGCGCGATTGGCACGCGAAACGGTACCGCGACGGTGACCGTCAGTGGCATACCAACACCCTTCACCGCGCCACTCCAAGGTGTGGGCATATCAGCCGGTATCGGGACATTGTCGTCAACCGCCGTGAGCTTTTCACAACAGGCGGTCGGGACGACTAGCGCGCCCCAGACCCTCGTATTGACGAACACAGGAACTGGCGTGCTGACTCTAGGCCCCATCGCTGCATCAACGCAATTTACGACAACAAACAATTGTCCAGCCACACTGGCGGCCAATGCTAGTTGCAACGTCTATGTGAGCTTTGCACCCACGTTTGTCGGAATTCTGGAGGGTACGCTGACGCTTCAGGATGACGGATCAGGCAGCCCGCATACGGCGTCTTTGAGCGGGATTGGGCAGTAAGTGCTTGCGCGGCAATTTGCACATCGCGTAATTCAAGTTCGATTCAGAATTTGGAGTTGGAATCCGATGAGAACAAAGTTGTTTTTCCTGCTTCCGCTTCTCCTGACGATTTTCGCCACTGTGATGACGTGTACTGCCCAGGGCGGTGCGAACTCCATTTCACTGCCGATCGTGTTCGAAAAAAACATGGGGCAAGCGCCGCCAGAGTACACCTATGTGTCGCGGCACGGCAGCGTGGAAACTCTGTTCGGCGCATCAGGCGTCGCGATTCGGACCAACATCAGCGAAGCACCCGCGATTCAGATGCGCTTTGAAGGCGCACAGCCCGGCGTACTCCTCGACGGAAGAGCCCGCACTACAAGCGTTACGAATTATCTAGTGGGCAATGATCCATCGCGTTGGCTACACCGTGTTCCTAATTTTTCCCAAGTTGTCTATTCAGAGGTGTATCCCGGTATCGATGTGATCTTTCGTGGCAGCGGCGATGACATGGAACATGATTTCAAAATTGCCGCAGGGAGCAATCCTGAGGATGTGCGCTTCACCTTCGCCGGTACGCGAGGACTCTCTCTTGAAGGCGATGGCGACCTAAATATTTCACTCGGTGCCGGCGCTTCGCTGATCTTCAAGCGGCCGGTAGCTTACCAGGATTCGGATCGAGGAAGAAAACGTGTCGAGGCTCGATTTGTGGTCAATGCGGACGGATCAGTGCAATTTAACGTCGGGCCATACGACCGCACGCGCGAATTGACCATCGATCCGGTATTTGGATTTTCAACATATTTGGCCAGCACTTCGAATGATACAGCGGTCGCGATCACCTCAGACTCCGCCGGCAACGTTTACGTTGCCGGCTATACGTCCACGGGATTCCCGATTGTCAATGGCATACAGCCAACTATCAAGGGCAGCGAGGACGCCTACGTTGCAAAACTAGACCCTACCGGCCGCACACTGCTCTATTCAACATATTTGGGTGGCTCTGAGGCAAATTATGCATCAGCGATCGCGATCGATCCTACGGGCAACATCATTGTCTCTGGAACGTCCAGCTCAAACGATTTTCCACACGCAGGCGCTTTACCAGCCCTCAAGTGTCAAATAAACGACAGTTGCTTCTTTGTCACTTCGCTCACATCGGACGGAAGCCAATTCAACTACTCCGGGCTCATAGGAGGAATCGCAGGCGTTTTTTCGCAAAACCAGGGCGTCTTGGCTCTAGACACAGCCGGCAACGCATATCTCTCAAGTGTTACCGACGACAAACATTTCACGATCACGCCTGGCACACTCACCAACAAGGTCCCCGGGTACCCATACGAATCCACCTTTGTAATGAAAGTCACGACCGCGGGCGCATTGTCTTACAGCACGATCGTCCCCGGCAATGCGCCGCAAACCGGAGCACCTTATCAAAACGCGTTTTATCCCGCGGGCATTTTTGTCGACGGCAGTGGTCAAGCAACGATCGCCGGGTTGGCAGGTCTTGGCTTGCCTACGACGAACGGAGTTGTTCAACCGACCTTTCCGAACGATCCGAATGCCGGAAACGCCAGCGCAGGATTTGTACTTCAGCTCAATGACACAGCTTCGGCAATCAACTACGCCACTTATGTCACGGGCACCGACTCAATCGGTGGACTTGCTTTTAATAGCAATGGAAATTTATACGTGACTGGGATGACGAGCGAGACGAACCTGCCGGTCAGCGCGAACGCGTACCAAAAAACAATAAAGCCGGGAATGTACTGTACATGCAACAGTGGTTTTGTGGTCGAGCTCAATTCGTCCGGAACATCGATCCTGGGCGCCACCTACCTTGAGGGAACCCCTGCCCAAAGCAATGTTGGAACGAGCTTCACTGGTATCGCCATCGATCGAAATTCAAATGTCTTCCTCGGCGGGATGACAGGCTCAACCGACTTCCCACTTGTTAACCCCTTGACGAGCTTATGGGTTTTCGGAACAAGTGACGACGATATGGTGTTAGCGGAAATGTCTCAGGATCTCAGTACGCTTCTTTTTGGCAGCTTTTTAAGTTCAACGGATCAGGTGTATTCTGCGCCGCAGTTTTCAGCGCTCGCAATCGATCAAACCGGCAACCTGCTGGTGGTTGGAACTACGTTGGCCACTGATTTTCCCACGACGCCAAATAGCTTTCAGCGGGCTCCGGCGAATCAGTCCAGGCACGGCTTCGTTACTAAGCTAGATATGTCAACCCCGGCGCCCTCGGCATGCTTGGATTCGTGGAGCGTCAACTTCGGACAAGTGCTGGTGAAAATGCCCGCCACGCAGACCGTTCACTTAAGCAACTGCGGGAACAGTACGCTCTTTATCAAGAGCTTGGTTTCTTCGGACCCAACTGTGAAAGCGAAGAATACCTGCGGCTCGCTCGCTCCCGGCAACGTTTGCGCATTGTCGTTGACTTACATTCCTACCACAACTTCGTACCTGAGCGGCACGCTCACGCTTACCGACAATGCTGTAATCGGAACACAAGCCATAAGCTTCTCAGGGCAGGCTGTTGCGCCGGTGCTGTCACCGACTTGGGACAGCGTAGATTTTGGGCATCTGCTTGTGAACACGAGCGGCGCGCCTACTTCGTTCTATTTCTACAATTCTGGGACCTATCCGCTCACGATCAGCTCAGTATCAGCGGATGGAGACTTTGCCGTGATCTCGAGTGATTGCCACGGCACCTTGCAATATTTTTACGCTTGTTTCCTTGATGTCACCTTCACGGCGTCAACAGGCGGCGTTCGCACCGGCAGCCTGACGATCGTTTCGAACGACCCTGTAAATCCGCGCACTGAAGTCAGCCTGGTTGGCTACGGAGACGTTGCGTACGCACAACCGCTGATCGCCGGACTTGGGGCCTCGACAGCTCAAATCCACAATGGAGCAATAACGATTCAAGTCATTGGTGCCAACTTCTATCCAGCCTCGGTTGTGCTGGCTAACGGAGTTGCGCAACCGACCACGTATTTAGGCAGCGGAGCACTGCGAGCGACTCTAAGCGGCGACGCCGCAAATGGCATCGGCGAGGTCCCTATATCGGTCTTCACTCCATTGCCGAGCGGTGGGACCACCACTGCCATCCCGCTCACGCGATTCAAGGTGCTCAACCTCACCGCAGCATTCCTAGCTTCGGCTCCGGGCTTGGGCATCGTTTATGCATCGCTTCCATCGTGGTCCGTAACTGATCCAAATACGGTGGTCCCCATCCACGTGAACCAGGGAACCCTGGGCACGCCGATTGCCGTTGGGAACAACCCAGGATTGCTGGCGCTCTCGAGTAACGGCAAGTATTTGTTCGTGGTTGCGAATCAAGATCAGACTGTGCAGCGAATCAACCTGACCACAAATCTGGTTGAAGCAACTTTCGCGTTTCCGCCCAACAATTGCTCCTATTGCGGGACGCAGACTGCGGTTGATTTGAAGGGCGTGCCGGCGTCTCCGCAGAGCTTTGTGCTCGCTCTCACCGGAGAGGTTGCGCTCTACAACGGCCAAGGCATGGTGAACTATGTTCCTGCCACATATTCTCAGTTCGGGGATTTCACCAGCTTCGCCTATGTAGGGAATCCGGCCACGATCTACACACTCCCGTTTACGGACGCGCAGAGCAATTTCTTCAGTATGATCGGAATGAATTCTCAAGGCTTGAATTTCACGCTTCCGCAGAGTTATGGCGTGAATTCGACTACTGGAGCGCAGGTTGTTTCCGATGGCACGTTGCTTTACACCAGCAGCGGTGAAGTCTGGAATCCAGCGACCCAAACTCAGACGGGAAACCTCCCAACATCCATAGTGAACGCTACGACGTTGCCAAACCTCTACAGCCTTCTGATGGATCAAAGCTCTGGCCACATCTTCTCGATCGGCGAATCCAACTCGTCGGTCATGACTTTGTCCGCGTTTGATCCAAAAGCACTTGCGGCGACGGGCAGCCTCATGTTCCCCACAGTTCCGGTTCCCTACGCTCAAAGCCTTACGCGCTGGGGCTCGAATGGCGTTGCTTTCATCGCACAACAACCGGCCACGAGCAGCGAAGGTATCTATTTGCTTTCCAGTAGCTTGACTGCAAGCATCACAGCGAACCCAGTGCCCAAGCTGAACTTTTTGTCTCCGTCGTTGACTCCGCAAGGGAGCTCTGACTTTCAGATCGCGTTAAACGGTAGCGGATTCACAGAAACTTCGCTTGTCAACTGGAACGGCAGTCCGCTGCAAACGACCTACATTGCCAAAACTGCCCTGACTGCAACCGTGCCGATGGCGAATGTCACCAGCAGCGGCTCCGCTTCTATTTCGGTGACGAATCCAGCGCCCGCAGGAGGCACGTCAAACAAACTTGCATTTACTGTCGCGCCACTTGTGCCGATGATCTCCTTCTCGGCGATCACGATCGATTTTCCCGCACAAACGGTCCATACATCCAGCGGCGCGCATATGATTGCCGTGCAGAATCCCGGAACGGCTCCGCTCGGCATCACGAGCATTCAGGTTGCAGGTACAAACGCCAGCTCTTTCCGCCAGACGAACAATTGCGTGACCACCCTCGCCGCTGGAAGCAATTGCTCGGTCTTTGTTTGGTTCGATCCGACCACAAGTGGCGATCTGAACGCGTCAATCACTTTCACAGACAACGCAAACGGTTCGACCCAAATCATTTCTTTGACGGGTACAGGCCACTAGTAGTGATTTCGGACCACTGGAGTACTGTAAACAGGTGATTTCACCCATTGACTTCAGGTCACCTGGGGCTGGGCCATCGAGGTCGAGAGTTTCGACCTAAGCATCTCAAAATTGATCCGCGGAGCTTGAACGCTGAGTCACGCAACCTCCAAAGCCCTGCCGCACTACAAGGACAATCAAGCCCACATCATATCAAGCCTGTGCCCATCGCTGTATCGCTTCGGCTACCACTGTGGTTGCTTCGGGACCTGAGCATCTGAGGTCTCGCACTAATTTGAACGGGTTTCCTTCGTTCCATTGTTGCGCATCGAAACGGCTTTGACGGCGATCAGCCCGAACCCGTCGTTGCGGGCAAGCTTCTCCAGGGCGGAAAGATCTGCCTGGGCCTGAGCTCTCTGTCCTTGCTTGGTCTTCAGTTCGGCGAGGGCTAGCTGGGTTTTGAGTTCCATCCCCACCATTCGGTGCGCGCGGGCGCTTCGCATGGCGCGCTGCAACAGCACCTTTGCAGATGCAGTGTCGCCGTTCGCCAATTCAACGCGCGCCGAGATCACCTCGAACTGCAACTGTAATAGCTGGTTTAGAGTCTTGGCCGCCAGAGTCTGACTGTCTTTTCTTTCTTTCTCGGCTGCTGCGAAGTTGCCTTCGCTCAGCAGGGTTTCCATCAGGCTTGTGGTGCTGTCGATTTCATCGTCGGACTGGTTGTCGTGATGAAACTGCTGGCGGCATTTCCGGATCGCGGCCTCAGCATCGGCGGCGTGTCCTTCCTCGCGCGCCAGTTTTGCAAGCGACAGTTCAGTCTCAGCGGCGAATTGCAGTTCGCCCGCTTGTTTACGGAGCGACAGCGCCTCCTCGTAAGACTTACGTGCGGCTGCAAGATCGCCGCGGTCTACCGCGACATCGCCCAAGCCTTGCGTGACGTAGGCGATCGCGCTCTTGTCGCCAATCTCTTGCGCGGTGGCTCTCGCTTGCTGATACGTGGTGGCCGCGGTTTGCAGGTCGCCACTTTCGCGCAGCAAATCCCCTAAGTTGTTGATGGACAGCGCGACCCCTTCTTTATCGCCGACGGCCTGGTATTCGACAATTGATTGGTCGATCAGTTTTTTTGCCCCGCTTAAGTCGCCATCGGCAACTCGCGATGCGCCCAGATTGGCCAGCGAGACAGCCATGCCTCCTTCGTTTCCGACCTGCCGGAACTCCGCGATGGCCTCACGAAACATCTGTTCCGACCTTGCCAGATCGCCCATCTGAAAATAAAGTGAGGCCAGATCGTTGCGCATCATCGCCGCGCCATTGATATCCTTGGCAGCAAGCCCGCTTTTGAGCGCGTCTGTACACTCCTTAACAGCTTCCGCGGATGCGCCCAGACCTCCGTCCATTTGGCAAAGAAAACCGTAGGTGCGCGCTACGATCACATGCGAACCCTGAGCGCTTGCCTTGTCGATAGCACGTTTTGCAGCGGCCCGTGCCTTGGTGTCGTCCAGATTAATCCAGGCGGACGCCTCCACCATATCAATGCGCGCGTCCGCATTCGAAGGAGGAGGAAGGTTGCGAAGAGCGGCCAGCGTGCGCAGAGAGTCGCTGCGCTTCGTTCCGATCTGCGCCGAAGCCAGCATGAGTCCGTAATCGAGGCTGTCGGGGAAGAGCTGGAACAGAGACTGACAGGCTTCCACCACTTTCGCGTCGTCGTGGAGGGTTCTTCGATACTGGGCCTCGACGAGGAGGCGCTGCTCTTGCGACAAGTGGACGTCAAGCTCGCTGGCGAGTTGTGCCTCGTCGCGAGCCTTAATTTCAAAGCCCGTGTGCCACAGTGCTTCCGACAGCGCAGCATGGGACAAGGGGTAGTTAGGATCGGCCGTAATCGCCTTTTGCAGCAACTCGCGGGCCCCCACAAAATCGTAGGCCCAAAGTTTCGAGCGCCCTTGAGCGTAAAGCCGCGCTGCCTGTTCGTTGGATGGAAGCGCCGCACGGGCCGCATTCGTGGCCTCAGAAGAAATCGTGCTTACGCCCAAACTTTGCCGCAGGCTCACCCCGGCTTGATTCGCCAGTTCGAAAAGATCAATTTCATTTCCGGTGATGGCCTGCTCGGCGATCGTCTCCCCACGCAAGGTATCTTGCAAACGAATATCGAGACGGATGACATTCTGGCCGTTTCTCGGTAAAAGCGTGTACGACCCGAGTACCACCATATCCGCGCCCGGATTGGTCCGCAGACGTTCGAGCGTGCTCTGCGCCAAGCTGTCTTCATCGGTAAGGGGAAGCTCGCGCTTGGCACGAGCCACATCCTCCCCGGAAATCATACGCAAGCTGCCACCAGCCGCAAGCTCCGTGTTCAGCATTTCCGAGAACGCGGGGGAAAGCCAATTGTCCTCCGGTCGGTTCGGCAAATTTCTAAACCCGAGCACCGCCACCGAGCGCCGCGGGCGGACAGGCGTGACAACGGCAGAGGGCTCACCTTTGCGGATGCACGCCTCGGCAGCGACCGGAAACTGTAGACGGCGGCCCCGACAAAAACCAGCACCGACGCCACAATCATCCAAGGGCGTCTGTACCCATAAGAGGTTGTCCCGACCACGGGCATGTTCCCCACCGCAGGGACCGCCGCCGGTGTGTGTCGTTATGTCCGCCGGGCCGTTGGCGCGAGCCGCCGACCCCTGCCAGCCCGCCTTTAATGCCTTGATGAAGGTCGCAACTACTCCAAGCCACAGTTACACAATCAGCACGCCGGTTGGCGGCGGCAATTCAACGGAAGCGGAAACCATATTCGCCAACGGCCAAAAGTACATACGTGCGCGCGGAAAATGGAGGCACATTCCGGTGACCTCGCAGGACGTCGTGGACCAGGAGAAGGAAAAAGAGCAGCAGGGCAAATCGGCTTGCCAGCTTCTTCAAAGCGAATCTGTGAACGGTGAAGCCACCGAGGTCTACTCCGTGCACCGAGAACACGGCGAGGTGAAAGAGGACGGAAAACTCTGGGTATCCAAGAATACCGGCCTGCTGTTGCGCGCCGAAGAGGATTTCGAAAGCAGCGGCAGCAGGGGGAGGGAACATCGCTCGACGGCTTCGAATACGGTAATGTCCAGCCGCCGATTTAAAGAGTCCTAATTATTGTGCTGAACACGGAGATAGTTATGAAGTTGATGTTGCGGTCTGTTCGCTCGTCCCTTGAGCTCGTGACGGATCTTGACTATCCCAAAACACAAGAACCGATTTTATGTTTCGGGACGACTTGGCAAACTGCTCGGAGCTGTTGGGAGCGTCACTCCCGGCGGAACGCAGAGCCGGATGAGTGTCTCGCTCGACCACAGTGTAGTTCTATCTTTGGGCACCTATTTGACGATCAACTAGAAACCGGAGACTTGACGTTAACCGCATGGTTACAATCGTTACTGGATTCCACGCTCGATTTGCCATCGAATCACTCTACGCCCAGAACACGAGAAGAGTTGGCTTCTTGAGTGCTGAGTAGCGAACGAGTCCGCATGAAGGTCTCACAGCACGGTCAGCGCGCGTTGTGCGGGGTGCTTCTTTCATTGAGTACTTTGCTCCACGCGCAAACCGTGTCGCGCTCCGCCGACCTTCCGGTTGTGGCGGAATCGAGTTTCGCTCCACAGAAAGTACGCCCCCGAATGTCATTCGATTCTGGCGGCATGGTGCTCTCGACCCACGGCGGAGCGACGAAGCTGAGAATACACGGTTACATCCAGGCGGATGATCGGATGTTCTGGGACAATATCCACGGAAAGGCATTAGACCAATTCCTCGTCCGCCGCATCCGGCCACTGTTTGAGGGTACCTTGTTCAATGCCCTCGATTTCCGCTTCATGCCTGATTTCGGGCAGAACAATCCTCAAATTCAGGAAGCCTACGTGGAGTTGAAGTCCATGCCATTTGCGAAGCTGCGGGTGGGGAAATTCAAAGAACCGATCGGACTGGAGGTCTTGAGGTCTGACCGGGAACTGACCTTTGCGGAACGGTCGCTCGCGTCTGACCTGGCCCCGCTGCGATATGTGGGCGTACAACTGGGCGGCTCCATCCTTTCCAATTCCATCAGCTACGAAGCCGGCTACTTCGATGGAAGTGAAGACGGATCGAATGGCAACTTTCAATGGACCCAAAGCCACGAGCTTGCAGTGAGGGGCTTTTTTC
>Ga0209698_10002324_pt1 | contig 21678 bp, 22 predicted proteins | sample LitLauG_LLR_2012_FD_187203 | JGI IMG/M metagenome (GOLD analysis project Ga0209698, IMG submission 187203) | Freshwater sediment microbial communities from Pennsylvania, USA - Little Laurel Run_MetaG_LLR_2012 (SPAdes) (version 2) | ecosystem: Environmental > Aquatic > Freshwater > Creek >...
GAGGGGGGCAGGGTCCACAGCCGGGTGGTCTCCATCTTGAAGAACGGGCCGGCGTGCTTGACGTCCTTGCCGCTGAACAGCTTCTGGATGACCTCGATCGCGTCGAACATCCGCGCGATCCGCTCCGGCGCCTCCGGCCAGTACCCCGCCACGACGTGCTCGTTGAGCGCCTCCCCCGACCCCAGGCCCAGCCAGTGCCGACCCGGGTAGGCGTGCGCCAGCGTCGCCGACGCCTGCGCCACCACCGCCGGGTGCATCCGGAAGCTCGGGCACACCACCCCCGGACCGATGTCCCCGGCCGTGCGCTCGCCTAGCATGGTCAACACGTTCCACACGAACGGCGCCTGGCCCTGCTGCGGCACCCACGGGGCGAAGTGGTCCGCCGCCATCACCCCGGAGAAGCCGGCCCGCTCCGCCGCCTGCGCGTAGCCGACCACCTCCTGCGGCCCGAACTGCTCCAACATCGCCGCATACCCCACCCGTGCCGGTGCCATGAGGTACTCCTCCCAGGCGGCCGCCGCGGCCACCGCCTGGTCACCGTACGGGCAGCAGTGACGTCAGCGCGTGCTCACACCGGGGTGGGCGACGGGTGCGGCAGGTCGCGGTGGTGCACCACGACCACCGGACAGGCTGCATGCTGCAGCACATGCGTGCTCACCGAGCCGAGGACGAAGCCGGCCAAGGTCCGGTGCCCTCGGCTGCCCACGACGACGAGGTCGGCGTCGCGGGCGGCTGTGGCCAGCACGACGCCGGCGGCGCCGCCCTGGGTGACGAGCGCGTCGACGCGCACCGAGGTGTCACCGTCCAGCGCGGCCTCCAGGGCCTCCTTCTGCATCTGGCAGGCGTCTCCCTCGAAGTCGACCACGTCGTCGGGGCCGAAACCAGTCGCCAGCCCGTAGGCGGGGGGCACCTGCCAGGTGGTGACCACCCGCAGCAGACCGCCCGTCAGGCGGGCCTGCCGCACGGCCCACCCCAGGGCGTCCGTCGACGCGGGCGACCCATCCACACCCACCAAGATCGTGTCGTGGGATGCCATGACCGCCTCCTCCCGGCTGCCGCGGGACCCACCCGCGACACCTGCCACGCTCGTCTCCCCGCCAGCCGGTGCACAGTGCCGATCGGCCCGGTTGCGGCGCCGCAGGGCAGGACGCGAACTCTCGCCGCAAAGCCGAGCCGGCACCCACCGCCGCACCCGGACTCATCGCCACGGCCGAAGGCTCGCCCTTACTGCAGGTAGCCCTCCACCTCACTGACCGGCCTCAGGCTGCTCCGCTCGGGGTCCTCCCCCGCGTCCCGGCGGGCGCAGCGCTGGCGCAGCAGGTCCCAACACTGGTCCAGCCGGGCCTCCAGGCTGGCCAGACGCGCGCTGTCGTCCGGCTCGGGAGCGCCGGCGGCCTCCCGCTCTCGCAACGCGTGCTCCTCGGCGACCAACCGGTCGACCGTCGCCAGCAGATCGGCGTCATCCATGCCGTGCTCCTCACCGGCCGCCCGTGCGGCCCTCGACGGCCAGTCTGTCCGTGCCTGACCGGGAGCGCAGGTCGCCGCCCTACAACCGCGCACGGGCGTTCTTGCGCCGCAGCGGCGCCCGGCGGAACGGCTCAGGCCGGTCGGAGGACCACGGAGCCTTGGGCGCGGAGATCAGCGAGGCGAAGCTGCGCAGCACGACGTCGTAGTTGACGCGCCATCCGGAAAAGGAGGCCCACGCGGCATCCCGGTCGTGGCGGAGAGGCACGCCAGCGGCCTCGATCGCGGCGCACGCCTGGTCGTACTCGGCGCGGGTGACGGCGATGGGGTCCCCGGGCGCCGGATCTGGGTCGTAGGGCATCGCGAAGTAGTCGGCGATGCGCCGCAACGCCAGGTACCCGGCGCGGATGACCAGGTCAGCCTCGGGGACCGGCGGTCCGTCCACGGTGGAGGCCACAAATGCGGCGGTGTCCAAGACGGTGCCCGCGGCGCTCACCCACGACCGCGTGGGCTGCGGTGACCGGAAGAACACCAGACTCGGGTTGGAGGAGTGGGTCTCCTCCAGCTCACCGAACCAGACTCGCCAGCGCTCGAACAGTTCGTCGAGCTCGTCGACGCCCTTGATCTGTCCCACGCGCACGAGCAGCGTGACTGCAGACGGCGGGGAGCCAGCGAAGGTTTCCAGCGCGGTCACCGCTGACTCCCGGCGGGAGTAGGTGCTGTAGATAGCAGGAAGGTAGGAGATGAGCAAGGCAACGACCCCGAGACCGAGCGCCGCCTCGGCAAACGCCGCGACCACCGACGGCAAGGAGTGCGGCACGTCGAATCCGAGGGTGAACAGCGAGGAGCCAGAGACAGTGAAGGCTTGGCGCACCGGGTGAGCCCCCAGCGACCACTGCACGGCGGTGAACCCCGCGAGCAGCAGCACCAACCAGGCCCCGACCAACGTCAGCAGGGCCACGGGGGACAGGGCGGCCAGCAACCGATCACGGCGCGACTCGCCCGAGCGCCGAGCCACCAGCTGGAACGCGGTGCCAACGGCGACGAAGACCCACCGGGTGATGATCACCGGTGTCCCACGCGGCACCACGACCGTTTGCACCGCCGAGGTGACGGTCGCGATCACCAGGGCTGCACCAGCCACTCCGACAACGACGGCCGCCCACACGCTCACCGTGCACCCCCCAAGGCCTGGACCGTTCTCAGCGCAGTGTGCCGTTCCGTGCCTCGGCACGCACCGCCGCCGCCTGCGGCAGGGCCAGCCACCGGTCCAGGAGGAGGGCGGTCGTGACCACCCAGGCCGACAGGATGAGCAGGAAGGTCCGCTCGGCCAGGCCGTGCCAGCCCAGGTGGGTGCTCTCCAGAAAGGCAGCGAGAATGGGCAGGCTGACGACGACCGCTGCCGCACTGACGACGGCCACTGACGTCTCGCCGGCCCGCCGCGCGGCCCAGAGGGTCGCAAGGCAGGCCAAGAGAAGGCCCCCGAAGGCGATGCCCGTCCCGACACCGTGCATCCACTGCTGCACCGGGAAGGACGAAGGCGGCGGCGGCGGGCACCAGCGAGCGTCCACCGGCTTGCAGGTCGTGCGGAACACGCTGGCCTGGACGATGCCGTAGCCGACCAGCGCCAGCATGGCAGCTGCCAGCAGGCCGGGCCGCGCGAGGGACCACCGCGCCAGCACGGCGAGGGCCAGGCAGCCGGCGGCGAAGGCCAGCTGGCCAACGACCATCCACGGCCAATGTGCCGCGCCGTGGGCGGACAGCGCGCTCACCGGCTCGCTGCGCCAGGAGTAGCCAGCGTGGGTACGGCCGAGCACGAGCCAGCAGCCGGTGAACACCACAGGACCACTGACGGCCAGCGCGGTGCACCACGCCCGGCGTCGCGACGATGGCATGGGCCCATAATCCCGGTCGCGGGGGACCTCAGGCGCCAGGCAAGGCCGGCGCCGGCCCAGTCCGGTCGACCCGCGCAGTGTCACGGGCGGCCTCGCCGGACCTATGTCTCCGTCGTCGCGGGCCCGCCACTGGTGGCTCCCACGGCGCGGCAGGGCTTGACCCTGGCGGTAGCGTTCGGCCCGCAGTCCCTCCACTCGGATCGTCCGGCACGTTCCTGCCGGTGAAGGGCTAGGTGTGTCATGGCAGAGGTCGTGTTCGACCAGGCGACGTGCCTGTATCCGGGCGCCAACAGCCCAGCCGTCGACAGGCTAAACCTCAACATCTCCGACGGGGAGTTCTTGGTCCTCGTCGGCCCCTCCGGATGCGGGAAGTCCACCTCACTGCGCATGCTGGCGGGCCTGGAGGAGGTGTCGTCCGGCGCAGTCCGGATCGGTGACCGCGACGTCACGAACCTTCCCCCGAAGGACCGGGACATCGCGATGGTCTTCCAGAACTACGCCCTGTACCCGCACATGAGCGTGGCGGAGAACATGGGGTTCGCGCTGAAGATCGCGGGTGTGTCCAAGACGGACATCGCGCGCCGCGTTGCCGAGGCCGCCAAGCTGCTCGACCTGGAGCCGTACGTCGATCGTAAGCCGAAGGCCTTGTCCGGTGGACAGCGTCAGCGGGTGGCCATGGGTCGCGCAATCGTGCGCGAACCCCAGGTGTTCTTGATGGACGAGCCGCTGTCCAACCTGGACGCGAAGCTTCGTGTGCAAACGCGGACCCAGATCGCGGCACTGCAGCGTCGTATGGGGACGACCACGGTCTACGTCACCCACGACCAGGTCGAAGCCATGACGATGGGCGATCGTGTAGCGGTCCTCAAGGACGGTCTGCTGCAGCAGGTCGGGACCCCTAGGGAGCTCTACGACCACCCCGTCAACGTGTTCGTCGCGGGATTCATCGGGTCACCGGCGATGAACCTCGTCTCGGCGACGCTGAACGACGAGGGTGTGTCTGTAGCCGGCTCGATCGTGCCGCTGACCCGCGACGTGCTGAGCCAGTCGGCGAGCCGCGGGTTGACGACCGTGACCTACGGATTCCGCCCAGAGGACGTCGTCGTCTCCAGTGACGCGCACGGCGAGGCCGGGATTCCTGTCCGGGTGCACCTCGTCGAAGAACTCGGTGCCGACGCCTACATCTACGGCGAGCTCGCCGGCGCCGAACCGGGAAACCTGATTGACGCGGAGGCTCAAGTGATCGCCCGAACCGACGGGCGCCGTCCTCCGATGAAGGGCGATGTCGTCCGACTGCTGGTCAAGGAAGGACACGGGCATGTCTTCGTCCCCGACACCGGGGAGCGGCTGGTCTAGGGGGCAACACCCCACTGGTGGCCTCAAGCCACCGTGGCCCTAGGCGATCCTGACCTGCTAGTGCTGCCCCTCGCCCACGGCCGCCGCACCAACACTGCTCTCGGGCGATGTAGTTGAGCGCGAGGTCGAGGGATACGGATGCGTTGTCGCGGGGACTTCCGGGCTCGCCAGCGCGACCATCGAGCTAGGTTCGGGATGGACCTTGCCGACGATGTCGACTGCGCAGACCCTGAAGTTCAAGGTCGGTCGAGCCATCAGTACAGGCATGAGATGTGGGTAGGAACCCGCGCTCGCACCGGTTGTCCACCCGCTCCGCTGCGCCTCTGGGTTTGGCTGTGACCTGCCCGACGTCGGTCGCACAGGGCAGCATGTGCCAGAACTGCAACCAGTCGGATTGAGGGGGCGATCGTGGTCCCCACGACCGCCACCTGCCTGCCCCTCCCGAGGCGCCGCCGCCGTGTGGTCACGAACACGATCGCGAACGTCGGGGCCGTCGTACACCGCCGCATCAGTGGCTGCCCCCACGGGCCAGCGACGTGTCGCGACGAGCGAGAACGACGGAGTGGTCTGGCTCGCCCGCGCATGCACGGCATGGGCGCAAGGCGGCGCCGGCCAGCGCGCGCAGCAAACCAACCCCGACCTGCGTGAGAGCGATTACACCCTCCTCAGCGACGCTCGGTCCCCTGGGCTACCCGAGCGTCGTTTGGACACTGTCCCAGTAGTTCTTCAGCTTGGCGGGAGCACCGAACTGAACGACACCATCGACGCACTCAGGTCGCCGTAAGCGTTTTCAGTTGAGCCCGTCATGATCTAGGCTTCGCACGCGAGGACAGGAGATCTCGTGGGCATGACGATCCGGGATATCGCGCGCGAGGCGGGCGTGTCCACAGCGACCGTCTCGCGGGCCCTTCGGGGCCTTCCCAACGTGGACTCCGCCACGCGCGATCGGGTGCGGGCCGTCGCCGAACGCCTGGATTACGTCGCCTCCCCCGCCGCGTCCCAGCTGGCCAGCGGACGCTCCGGCGGCGTCGGGGTCATCACGCCGTTCGTGGCGCGCTGGTACTTCGCTAACGTGCTCAGCGGCGTCGAAAGGGTGCTTCAGCGTTCCGATCTCGACCTCGTCCTGTTCGCGGTGGGAGATTCCGACGAGCCGCACCGGGTGCCTCCCGCGCGGCGGCTCAGACGCCGGGTCGAGGGCTTCCTGGTTATCGCGCTGGATCCAGACAGCCCTGACGTTCGGGAGGTGCGCGCCCTCGACATGCCGGTCACGCTTATCGGGGCACACCATGAGCGGACGAACAGCGTCGCGATCGACGACGTGAGCGGCGGCCGGATCGCGACGCAACACCTGATAAACCAGGGGCACAAGCGCATCGCCCTCATCTCGGGAAGACAGCTGCCGAGCCCGTTCAGTCCCGAGTGGGACCGGTCTAGAGGATTCACCGAGGCCATGGAGCAGGCCGGGTTGGTCGTTGACCCCGACCTCATTGCCCCGGGCTGCTTCACCGTCGACGGCGGAGAGGCGGCGATGGCGGCGCTCCTGGCCGTCCCGGAGCCTCCAACCGCCGTCTTCGCGATCTCCGACGAGATGGCCTTCGGCGCGGTCCGAGCCTTGCGCCGACAACGGTTGCAACCAGGAACCGATGTTGCCATCGTGGGCTTTGACGGGCACGAACTTTCCGACCTACTAGACATCACCACGGTCTCTCAGCCAGTCGTCCAGTTGGGCGCCCTCGCTGCTGAGGCGCTGCTGGAGGTCCTCAGTCACCCGCACACCGCGACCCGACAGATCCAGCTCCCCACTCAACTCATGGTGCGCGGCTCCTCGATAGCCGCGCGTCGCTAGCGGCCCGCTGAATCAGCGTCGACACAGACGGGCATCGCGACGTCATACATTCACAGCGAGCGGGCGAGGGTGTGAAGTCCCGGGACATCGTTACCACCTGTACCGGGACTTCACAGTGAGCCGGCGAGGGGAATCGAACCCCTAACCTCCCGATTACAAGTCGGGTGCGCTGCCAATTGCGCCACGCCGGCCATCGGTGCGCGCCGCGCACCCGGGGCTCGAGGGTACCCCGCGGCAGTCCGCACCGCGTCCGGCGACCTAGACCATAGTGTCCAAAATGGCGTCGATGTCAGCGTGACTGGTCCGAGGGTTGACGACGGCGATGCGTGTCACGGTCTCGTCGTCGTGCTGCGTCGGCATGACGAAGGCGAAGTTGGCGCGCATCAGACGGTCGGACCAGTCGTAGTACTGCTCGCGGGTCCAGCCGATACGCCGGAACACCACGACCGACAGCTGCGGCTCCCGGACCAGCTCCAGGTAGTCCCGGACGCGCACCTGGTCAGCGACATAGCGCGCGGTCGCCAGCCCCGCCTCGATCGCCCCGGCGTAGGCGTCGGTGCCGTGAGTGGCCAGGGAGAACCAGAACGGCAGCCCGCGCGCCCGCCGGGAGAGGTTGACCGCGTAGTCCGACGGATTCCACTCCCCCTCTGCTGCCTGCAGCGCCTCTAGGTACCCGGCCTTCTGGGTGTGTGCTGCCCTCGCCCGGGCCGGGTCGCGGTACACCAAAGCGCAGGCGTCGAACGGGGCGAACAGCCACTTGTGCGGGTCAACGATGAACGAGTCGGCCCGCTCGATGCCGTCGAAGAACGGGCGGGCGGACGGGGCGGCCAGCGCGGCCAACCCGTAGGCCCCGTCGACGTGCATCCACAGATGGTGCTCCGCGGCCACGTCTGCAATGCCCGCGAGGTCGTCGACGACCCCGTAGTTGGTCGTACCGCCGGTCGCCACCACGGCGAACAGGCCTTCCTGGTCGTACTCCTTCAGGGCGGCCCGCAGCGCCTCGCCGGTCAGCCGGCCGGCCGCGTCCACCGGGACAGGCAGGGTGTCGATGTCCATGACCCGCGCCGCGTGGTTGATGGAGGAGTGGGCCTCAGAACTGCATGCCACCACCCAGCGCCGCGGCCGGGGGCCGTCCCCCAGCGCAGCGATGGCTGCCTCACGGGCGGTCACCAGCGCGGACAGGTTGCCAATCGTGCCGCCCTGGACGAACGCGCCACCAGCGGCCTCGGGGAAGCCGGCCAGGTCCGAGAGCCAGCGCAGCGCCTGGTTCTCCACGTAGACGGCGCCCGCACCCTCCAGCCAGCTGCCACCGAAGATCGACGAGGCACCCACCACCAGGTCGAACAGCGAGGACGCCTCCGTCGGGGCGGCGGGGATGAAGGACAGGTACCTGGGGTGATCGGTGGAGATGCACGCCCGGCTCAGGACGTCGTCGAACAGCTCGAGCGCCTGCAGGCCACCAATGCCCTCAGGGGTGACCGTCTGCCCCGCGGCGGCGGCGATCTCCTCGTACGGCCGGGGGCCGTCCAGCGGAACGGGGTCCAGGCGCAGCCGTCGACGGGCGTAGTCGAAGACCGCGCTAGCGAGTACGTCAGTGGACTCGTCATAGCGGTGCACTCCGGCAGTGTAGGCACCGGTGCTAGCCGTCGCGGCACGCCTGCTGCCTAGCAGGCGGGGCGACTACCCTCAGTCGGCGGGCCGCCAGGGACCCGCCGCAGGGAGGTGGCGTAGCGGTGAGCGGCTCGCGAGGCGAGGCTGCGCTCCCGCGCCGGACCCGCCGCGTACGCCGCAGTGCCCGCGCCGGCACCGCCGTGACGGTGCTCGTCGCGCTGGCGGCTTGCAGCCACGTGACCCCCGTGCTGCCACCGGCCCCATCGCCCACCGCCAGCGTGGGCGCCGCCCTGCACGGCTCGGTGACCTTCTGGGACGCCGTGACCAGCCCCGCCGAGCAGGCCGCGTACGCCACCCTGGTCGCTCGGTTCGAGCAGGTCCACCCCCAGGTCCACGTGGCGTACGTCCCGATGGCACCCGCAGTGGTCGTGACGCGCTTCCGGGCCGCGGCAGTGGCAGCGGCGGGCGCGCCCGACCTGATCCGCTACCCCACCGCGGAGTCCCCGCTGTGGGCCGGGGACGGATTCCTCACCGACCTGACCACCACGGTGGGGCAGCAGGGCACGAGCGACTTCGCCCCGGCTGCCCTGACCGCGGCCAGCTACGACGGGCACCTGTACGCCCTCCCGCAGGACATCACCGTCCCGCTGCTGGCCTACAACCGCTCGCTGTTCGCCCGCGCACACATCAAGGCTGCGCCGACGACCTGGCCTGCCGTCGAACGTGACGCCGACGCCCTCCGGCGCCTCGGCGTCGCCGGCCTGGCCTTACCGGCCGACCCCACCCTGCTGCTGCCGTTCCTGTACGGGGAGGGCGGGGACCTGCTCAACGTCCCGGCACGCACCATCACCGTCTCCCAGCCGTCCGCGGTCTACGGGCTCCAGGAGCGCCTGAACCTGCAGGCCTCCGGTGCCTCGATCCCGGTGTCCTCAGCGGCCACGACCGCCGCGTTGGAGGTGGTCTTCCGGGCCGGCCGTGCGGGGATGCTCATCGACACCCCCGCGGGTCTCGCGGCTGCGGGGGTGCCGGCGGCCGCGTTCGGGGTGGCCGAGGTGCCCGGGGGCAGCCTCGCGCGAAGCGCCCCGGTCAGCGGGGACAACCTGGGGCTGTACGCCGGGTCGCAGAACCCCGGGCTCGCCACGGCACTGGGTGCCTACCTGAACTCCTCCGCTAGCCAGGCCCTGCTAGCCACCGCCGTCCTTGTCCCGGCGCGCATCTCGGCGTGGCGGTCCCCGGCCGTCACCTCGTCCCCGCTGCTCGCCATGCAGGCACGGGCGGCACTGACGGGCACCGCACTGCCGCCGGTGCCCGAACAGCCGGCGCTGCTGACCCAGCTGGCCACCGAGTACCTGGTCGCGCTCCAGGGCACGGCGACCGCCCAGCAGGCGATGACCTCGGTGGCCACCTCCTACGAGTCGACGCTGCCCACGTTCTCGCTGCCGTCGGCCTCGGCAACCCCCTGACCGGGGGGCGCGCCCGCGGTCGCCGCCTGGTCCAGTGCCTTCACCAGCTGCGCAGCCAGGGCCGAAGCGGGCAGCGTGGCGTCCAGCACCAGCCGCGCGGCCGCGGTCAGCACGGGGTCCCGACGGGCGTACTGGCCAGTGATCAGCGCGCGCGGGTCGCCGTGCAGCCACGGCCGCGGGGGGTCCTGGCTCACGCGTGCCACCAGGGTCGCCACGTCGGCCCGCAGGTAGACCAGCAGTCCGCTGTCGGCGAGCAGCGCCAGGTCGTGGGGAAGGTCCGCCGTGCTCGCCGGGACACCCGCGACCACCGGCGGGGTCCGAGCGGGCAGCGAGCGCACGTAGCGCGACTCCCAGTCGTGCAGCACCGTCCCCCCCTGGCCAGCCAGGGCGACCGTCGACCGACCCGCGATCGCGGCAACGGCGGTGTCGTTGTCCACGTAGGCGCAGCCCAGCCGCGCGGCAAGCAGGTGACCGACGGTCGACTTCCCCGCGCCCATCAGGCCGACGAGGAACACCCGGGACTGCCCGACCTCCATGCCGGCCACTGTGCCACCCGTGAGCCTGGGCGCGGGCCCACCGGCTGCCACCCGCCGCGGCCGGCGGACGCGACGAGCGGTGAGCCGCCGCGCCACCACGCCGCCGCCAGGGCGCGGCGCGCAGCACAGCGCCTAGCGGGCGGCGCGGGTCCGCGCCACTGCGTACAGCGCCACGCTGGCAGCGACCGAGGCGTTCAGGGACTCCACCCGGCCGCTGGTGGGGATGGTCACCAGCCAGTCGCAGGCCCGGGCCACTAGGCGGGACAGACCCTGGCCCTCGGACCCGACGACCAGCACCAGGCCCGTGGCGGCGACCGGGTCGGCGCCCTCGCCGAGCATGTCCAGCGCCGTCCCCTCCGCCCCCGCGAGCCCGACCACCGTCAAGCCGACGCCGCGGTAGTCCTCCAGGGTGCGGGCCAGGTTGGTGGCGCGGGCCACCGGCAGCACGGTTGCCGCGCCGGCAGACGCCTTCCAGGCCCCCGCCGTCATCCCGGCCGCCCGCCTCGCTGGCACGACGACGCCGTGCGCCCCGAAAGCCGCCGCGCTGCGGACGACGGCTCCGAGGTTGCGCGGGTCGGTGACACCGTCCAGTGCGACCAGCAGCGCGGGCTCGCCCGCGGCCTGCGCGGCCGCCGGCAGGTCGTCGGGGTGGGCGTAACTGTAGGCGGGCACGGTCACCGCCAGCCCCTGGTGCACCGCGGAGTCGGTCAGCCTGTCCAGCTCACCGCGGGTCACCTCGAGCAGCGGCAGGTTGGCCCGGCCCACCAGGGCCAGCACCTCCCTGACCCGCTCGTCGGCGTCCACGCGGTCCGCGACGTACACCGCGGTCACCGGCACGCCGCCGCGCAGGGCCTCCAGGACGGCGTTGCGCCCGGCGATGACCTCGGTACCCGCCTTGGGCCGGCCGCCACCGTCCCTCCCGCGCGTCGGGGCGTCGCGGCGCGGGCTGGGGCTCACGCGCCGGGAGGCGGGGTGCCCCGGTCGCTCGGTGGCCTTCGGGGTGGGCCCCCTGCCCTCCAGCCCGCGGGCCCGCTTGCCTCCCGACCCGACGACGGGACCCTTCTTCGACCCCTCGGTGCGCCGCGCCCCTTGGCGGCGGCTGTTGCCGGCCATCAGCGGGCCCGTACAGACCAGCGAGGACCCGCCGGGGTGTCCTCGACGTCCACCCCGGCGGCAGCCAGCCGGTCGCGGACGGCGTCCGCCGCGGCGAAGTCCCGCCGCTCCCGGGCGGCGGCCCGCTCGGCCAGCGCACCGGCCACCAGGACGTCCACGACGTCGACCAGGTCCGCCGGCGCGCGGGTGTCCGCCCAGGGAGCCTGGGACGGGTCCAGGCCCAGCACGGCCAGCATCCGCGCGACGTCTCCCGCCGCCGTCGCGGCGACGGCGGCCTCACCGGCGTCCAACGCCTGGTTGCCGGCCCGCACCCGGTCGTGGACGACCGCAAGCGCGGCGGGGACCCCCAGGTCGTCGTCCATCGCCGCGGTGAACGCAGCGGGCAGGTCAGCGACGGCGGCCGGGCCGGCTGGCGCCGCGCCGGCACCGGCCGCGGCGGCGCGCTGCAAGAACGACTCCACGCGACGCCACGCGGCCCCGGCCTCGGCGAGCGCGGCCGGGGAGTACTCCATGTGGGAGCGGTAGTGCGCGCCCCCCAGGTAGTACCGCAGCTCGACCGCGCGGACGTCACCGAGCACGGCGTCGACGAGCAGGGAGTTGCCCAGGGACTTGCTCATCTTCTCCCCGGCGGTGGTCACCCAGCCGTTGTGCAGCCAGTACCGGGCGAACGGGTCGCCCGCGGCCGCCGACTGCGCAAGCTCGTTCTCGTGGTGGGGGAACACCAGGTCCAACCCGCCGCCGTGCACGTCGAAGCTCGGACCGAGGTAGCGCTCGGCCATCGCCGAGCACTCCAGGTGCCAGCCGGGGCGCCCCGGGCCCCACGGGGTCTCCCAGAACGGCTCCCCCGGCTTCGCCGCCTTCCACAGCGCGAAGTCGCGGGGGTCGCGCTTACCCTCCCCGCCGTCCGGCGCGGCCTGCAGGGAGTCCGGCCGCTGCCCGGACAGCACGCCGTAGTCCGGCCAGGAGGCGACCGAGAAGTACACGTCGCCGGCCGCGGTGTAGGCGTGCCCGAGCTCGACCAGCCGCTGCATCAGGCCCACCATCTCCGGGATGTGCCCGGTGGCCCGCGGCTCGTAGGTCGGCCGCAGGCAGCCCAGCGCGTCGTAGCCGGCCGCGAACGCCGCCTCGTTGCGGGCCGCCAGCGCCCAGAAGGGCTCCCCGCCCGCCGCAGCCTTGGCGAGGATCTTGTCGTCGATGTCGGTCACGTTGCGGATGAACACCGGCGCGTACCCGCGCGCAGCGAACCAGCGCACCGCGACGTCGAAGGCGACCGCGGAGCGCAGGTGCCCGATGTGCGGGGGGGCCTGGACCGTCGCCCCGCACAGGTAGAGCGACACCTGTCCGTCCACCAGTGGCTCGAACGGGCGCGCGCCACGCTGCGCGGTGTCGTACAGGCTCAGGCTCACCGGTTCAGGCTAAGGGGTCGCGGGTACCACCAAGGCGGTGGCCACCGCGGCGATGCCCTCCCCGCGCCCGGTCAGGCCCAGGCCGTCGGTGGTGGTGGCGGACAGCGAGACCGGCGCCCCCAGCGCCGCAGACATCGCTGCCTGCGCCTCGGTGCGCCGCGCCGCCAGCCTGGGGCGCTGCCCCACCACCTGCACCGCGACGTTGCCCACCAGGTACCCGGCGGCGAGCGCCAGCCGGGCCGCCTCGGCGAGCAGTGCCGCCCCCGACGCACCCGCCCAGGCCGCCTCCTCCACCCCGACGGCCGCCCCGAGGTCACCCAGGCCGGCCGCGGACAGCACAGCGTCCGCGGCGGCGTGGCAGGCCACGTCCCCGTCGGAGTGCCCGGCCAGGCCCGCGGGCTCGTCCGGCCAGGCCACGCCGGCTAGCCACAACGGGCGGCCCGTGACGAGCGGGTGCACGTCTACGCCGACCCCGACCCGGGGCAGCGCGCCCGCGGGCTGCCCGGTCACGGGCGAGCGCCCGCGCGGGCAGCGAGCACGGCCTGTGCGAGGACCAGGTCGAGGCGTCGGGTCACCTTGAACGCCTCCTCGTCACCCTCGACGAGGCACACCGTGCCACCGGCGCGCTCCACCAGGCCCGCGTCGTCGGTCGCGTCGTCACCGTCGCCAGCGTAGGCCGCGGCGAGCACGGCACGGCGGAAGCCCTGCGGGGTCTGCACCGCACGCAGGGCAGCGCGGTGCGGGGTGGCGACGACATGGCCGTCGAGGTCGACCTCCTTGACCGTGTCCACCAGGCCGAGCGCGGGCACCACCGCGTCAGCGCCACCGCGCACCGCCGCGGTGACCCGGGCGACGAGCGCCGCCGGCGCGAGCGGGCGCGCCGCGTCGTGTACGAGCACCACGTCGACGTCGTCGGGCAGGACGGCCAGGGCGGCGGCCACCGAGTCCCGCCGCCGGGGGCCTCCGGTCACCACCCGCACGACCGCGGCGGGGGCGGCGGCGACCAGCACGGCGGCCAGCGCCTCCTCCAGCCCGGGGGGAGCGGCGACCACGACCAGCTCGGCACCGCCCGCGGCCAGTGCGCGCACCGCGTGCGCGACCATCGGCTCCCCGCCGAGCAGGCGCAACGCCTTGGGACCTGCCCCGCCGTGGTCACCGAGCCGCTCGCCGCTCCCCGCGGCGGGCACGACCGCGGCGGTCCGGCTCACCGCCGCGCGCTGGGCGCGGGGACACCGCGCGAGGCCGGCGCAGCGAAGACCAGCCGCCCGTTGGCGGTGGTCAGCACCGAGGTCACCACGACCGCCAGCTCCGCGCCCACCTTGTCCCTGGCCCGCTCCACGACGACCATCGTCCCATCGTCGAGGTAGCCGACGCCCTGGCCGGCCTCCTTGCCCGGTTTGGTCAGCAGAACGGTGACCTCGTCACCGGCGGTCACCGGCGGGCGCAGCGCGAGGGCGAGCGCGTGCAGGTTCAGCACGCGCACCCCCGCCAGGGCCGCGGCCTTGGCCAGGTTGGTGTCCAGGGTGAGCAGGGCCGCACCGCGGTCCAGGGCGGTGCGGACCAGCTTGGCGTCGACCTCCGCCACCCCGGGCGCCTCGTCCTCGGTGACCACCAGCTCCACGCCAGGCTCGCGCCGCAGCGCCTCGAGCACCTCCAGGCCCCGGCGACCCTTGCCTCGACGCAGGTCGTCCGAGGCGTCCGCGAGCCCCTGCAGCTCCCCCAGGACCGAGGCGGGCACCACCATGCGCCCGCCCAGGAAGCCGGCCCGCACCACGTCCAGCACCCGCCCGTCGATGGCCACCGAGGTGTCCACGACCCGGTCCAGCACCGACGCGGACACCGGGCGCGGGGCCATCCCCGCACCCGTGCCGAACAGGGACAGCATCGACTCGTGCCGGGCGGCACCCATCCGGTAACCGAGCAGGGCGAGGGTGAGGACGACGAAGCCGAACAGGGGAACCGCGAGCAGGGGCTGGCCGATGAGGAAGACCGGCCAGGCGACCGCGGCACCGGCGAAGGTGCCCACGACGACCCCGAACGCACCGGCGACGATCTGCTCGGCGGAGACGTCGCGCAGGGCCCGCTCCGTCGCAGCCACGGTGGACACGGTGGTGCGACCGAGGACCCCGCCCAGGACATAACCGGCGCCGCTGCCCAACAGAAGCCCGACCCAGACCGCGTCGACCGACCCGAACAGCGTCCCGCGGCCCTGCGCGACCAGCCGCGCCACCTCGTAGCCCAGACCGGCGAAGAACACCACCGCGCACAGCCGCATCAGCTCCACGACCACGGAGGGCACGCGCTGAGCGCGGCGCGCCCGCGTGCCGGTGTCCCCCACAGCGACCTCCGGGATCAGGTCCGGGGGTACCCGGACGGGCGGGACGGGGTCCCGCGCGTCCGTCTAGGAGGCGAGAACCTCGTCGAGGATGGTCTCGGCCTTGTCCTCGTTGGTCTTCTCGGCAAGGGCGAGCTCAGACACAAGGATCTGCCGCGCCTTGGCCAGCATCCGCTTCTCGCCGGCGCTCAGCCCCCGCTCGCGCTCGCGACGCCACAGGTCGCGCACCACCTCGGCGACCTTGATGACGTCACCGGACGCCAGCTTCTCCAGGTTCGCCTTGTACCGGCGCGACCAGTTCGTCGGCTCCTCGGTGTGCGGGGCCCGCAGCACGTCGAAGACCCGCTCCAGGCCCTCGGCACCCACCACGTCCCGCACGCCGACAAACTCGGCGTTGTCCGCGGGCACCCGGACGGTCAGGTCGCCCTGGGCGACCTTGAGAACCAGGTAGGTGCGCTCGACACCCTTGATCGTGCGGATCTCGATGGCCTCGATGAGGGCGGCGCCGTGGTGGGGGTAGACAACAGTCTCACCGACCGTGAACGTCATAGATTTGTGCCCCTTCCTCGGCTCTCAGGTTACCACGCGGCGGGGACCGCTCCCGGTGCGTTTGCGCAGGTCAGGGCCCTGTCCGGACCCCGTGCGGGCCTTGACAAACCGGCGGGTGGCGTGCTGGGGCGGGCCCTGTGACCGGTGCTCCTCTCGCGGGCCCGGGGGGCCAGGACGCATACTCGGACCCATGACGCCGGCACCGGCCCCTGACGGTCGCCATGACGACCTGGACGAGGCCGACCTGGCGGGTCTGGCCCTGCTGGTCCCTGACGACCCCAGCTCCTTGTCCGCCGACATCGCGGCCTACCGCCGCGAGCTCAAGGAGCGGACGCGCGGGGGGCTGGGCAGCCACCCCGTCCTGCTCCGGCTCACCCCGTTCGCGGTCGCCGCCGTCATCGTGTCGCTGACCCTGGCCTCCATGGTCTCCGCACTGTCCCCGCGGGCCGTGGGGGTGCTGGCGGCCAAGCCCCTGGCCTCCACCAGTGCGGCCGTCGGCCAGGTCGGCGGACTGCTGCCCGACGTGACCGTGCCGGGCACCGGGAACGGGGCGCTGCGCCAGCTGCGGCCCGGCGTGGTGCTCCTCGTCCCCGCCTCGTGCGACTCCGCGTGCGCGCAGACCGCCAGCGTGGTGTGGAGCCAGATGAGCGAGACCGGACTGCGGCTCCTGCTGGTGACGGTGGGCGGCACGCTGACCCAGCCGGTCACCCTCGACGTGGGGTCGACCGTGCCGGACCCCCACGGCGCCCTCGCCGCCGCCTACGCCCCCCAGGGCGTGACCGCCGTGCTAGTCGCCGCGGACGGCACCGTGACCGACGTGCTGCGCGGGCTCACACCCGCCAGCAGCCTGCTCGCCCCGCTGGCCGCGCTGACCTCGGGGTGAGCGCGGCCGCGCTGCTGAAGGCGGCCCACCCCGGCCCCAGCCTCGCGGTCACCGCGGTGGGCTGTGGGTTGGCCGCCGCGGCCGGTGTGCCGCCTGCCCACGTCGCCCGCCTCGGGGTCGCCCTGGCCGCGGGCCAACTGGCCATCGGCTGGACCAACGACGCCCTGGACGCCGAGCGTGACGTGGCGGCCGCCCGGTCGGACAAGCCGGTGGCGACCGGTGCGCTGCCCCACGCCCAGGTGCGGGGCGCGGCGGCGCTGGCCGTCCTGCTTGTCGTGCCCGCGTCGCTGGCGTGCGGGTGGCGCCCCGGGGCGGCGCACCTGGTGGCGGTCGGAGGCGGGCTGGCCTACGACGCCGGGCTGAAGGCGACCCCGGCGTCGGCGGCCACGTTCGCGCTGTCCTTCGGGCTGCTGCCCGCGGTCGCCACCCTGGCCCTGCCGGCCCCCCGGCCGCCGGCGGCCTGGGCGGTGGGCGCGGGCGCGCTGCTGGGGGTTGCTGCGCACCTGGCCAACGCGCTGCCCGACCTGGACGACGACGTGGCGGCGGGGGTGGCCGGCGTCCCGCAGCGGCTGGGAGCCCGGCGCACCCGGCTGGCCGGCGCGGGGGCGCTCGTCGGCGCGGGGCTGCTCGCCGGCGGCGCAGCCGCACGCCGGGCCCCCCTGCTGGCCGCGGCGGGCACGGCGGTCGCCGTGGCCGGGGCGGTGGCGGGGTTCGTGCGGCCGTGGCCGCCGCGCTCACGCGCACCGTTCGCTCTCGCCGCCTCGGCAGCGGTGGCCACCGTGGCGCTCGTGCTGTCCGCAGGTCCCGGCCTGGTCGCCGGTGGTGCGCCCGGCAGTTCCCCGGAGGTGGCTGGATAGGCTGTCCCACCTCAGGCGCGGTACCGGCCGCGGCGGTGCGGACGGGAGGCAGGGTCGCGGTGCGAACCTCACGCAGGGGCGTCGCCACACTGGCCGCCGGGATCGTGGCGGCCGCGGCGCTGGCCGGCTGCGGCGCCGGCAACAACTCCCAGTCCTCCCGGCCCTACACCGCCCCGAACGCCGGCGCGGGGACGCTGGGCCAGCTGACCATCACCGACGTGTTCCTGCTGCCGCCGCGGCTGCCGGGCGGGGACGCGAGCCTGCACGCCGCGGTCATCACCCAGGGCGCACCCGACCAGCTGGTCGGGGTGTCGGTGCAGTCCGCCGACCCGGTCACCGGCACCCCGGTGACGCTGCCGGCGTTCACCTCCACCGTGCTGCCGGTGCCTGACCTGTCCGTCTCCGCGGTGCTGCCGACCCCGCCCGGGCAGGTCGTCGGGCCGATGCTCACCGTGCCAAACCTGACCACCCCGGCCGGGTCCAACGTGGCGGTCACGTTCAGCTTCCGCGACGCGGGCACGCTGACCATCGCCGCCCCGGTCACGACCCCCCAGGCCGCCTACACCGGAGTCGGCTCCTAGCCGACACCGCCGCCTCAGGCGGGGGGCGGCAGGGGCACCGGCCCGCCGGTGGGTCCGGGCCGGCCTACGGCTCGAACTTGTAGCCCAGGCCGCGCACGGTGATGATGTGCAGCGGCGCGGCCGGGTCGGGCTCGATCTTGGCCCGCAGGCGCTTGACGTGGACGTCGAGGGTCTTGGTGTCCCCCACGTAGTCCGACCCCCACACGCGGTCGATGAGCTGCATCCGGGTCAGGACCCGCCCCGCGTTGCGCACCAGCAGCTCGAGCAGGTCGAACTCCTTCAGGGGCATCGCGACGGTCCGCCCGCCCACGCTGACCACGTGGCGCTCGACGTCGATGCGCACGGGGCCCGCCTCCACGATGGAGGGCAGCAGCTCCTCTCCGTCGGAGCCACGGCGCAGAACCGCACGCACCCGCGCCACGAGCTCGCGGTGGGAGTACGGCTTGGTGATGTAGTCGTCCGCGCCCAGCTCCAGGCCGACCACCTTGTCGATCTCGGTGTCCTTGGCCGTGAGCATGATCACCGGAACGTTGGACCGCTGGCGCAGCATCCGACACACCTCGGTGCCGGAGATGCCGGGCAGCATGAGGTCCAGCAGCACCAGGTCGGCCCCGCTGCGGTCGTACTCCTCGATGGCCGCGGGACCGGTGTCCGCCACGGCCACCTCGAAGCCCTCCTTGCGCAGCATGTAGGACAGGGCGTCGGAGAACGACTCCTCGTCCTCGACCACGAGCACTCGGGTCACGGGGCTCCCTCCGGTGTCGGGCCGGCACCCGGTGGCGCCGACTCCAGCTCGCCCAGGTCGAAGCTGTCCGGCGTCGGCAGGCGCAACGTGAACGTGGACCCGGCGCCCTCCACGCTCCACACGCTGACCTGGCCGCCGTGGTTCTGCGCGACGTGCTTGACGATGGACAGCCCCAGACCGGTGCCGCCGGTGATCCGGGACCGGGCCGCGTCCACCCGGTAGAACCGCTCGAAGATCCGCTCCAGGTCCCGCTCGGGGATCCCGATCCCCTGGTCGGCCACGTGGAGCTCGACCACCCCGTCGCCGTGCCGGGCGCTCACCGTCACGTGAGTGCCCTCCGGGGAGTAGCTCACGGCGTTGTCCAGCAGGTTGCGCAGCGCCTGGGTGAGCTGCTCGCCGTCGCCGAAGACCACCAGGTCGTCCTCGCTGATCGCGACCTTCAGCTCGATGCGCTTGGCGTTGGCGGTCGTGCGCACCCGGTCGGCGGCGTCCGCGACCAGGGCCCGCACGTCGACCACCGTGGCGTGGCTGAGCGGGTCGTCGCTTTGCAGGCGGGACAGGTCGATCAGCTCGTTGACCAGCTGGGACAGCCGCGCCGCCTCCTGCTGCATGCGGCCGGCGAAGCGACGCACCGCCTCCGGGTCGTCGGCGGCCTCGGCGGCGGCCTCGGCCAGCAGGCTCAGCGCTCCCACCGGGGTTTTCAGCTCATGGCTCACGTTGGCCACGAAGTCGCGCCGCACGTCGTCCACCCGGCGCGCCTCGCTGCGGTCCTCGACCACCACCAGGGTGCGCTGGCCGTCCAGCGGCGCCACCCGGGCCACCAGCACCGGGCGCCGGCCCCGGCGGCGACGCGGCACCACGCTGACGTCCACCCAGCGGGCCAGCCCGTCGCGGCGGACCTCCGTCACGGCGGCGGCGAGCGCCGGATCCGCGACCGCGTCGTCGACGACCAGGCCCAGCCCCACGGCGGAGCCCTCCGCCCACATGACGGCGTCGCCGCTGCCGACCACGAACGCCGGCGCGTCCAGCGCGGCGAGCACCGCGACCGCGTCGGGGAGCAGCGCGGCACCCCCGGGCGATGGGCGCCAGCGCGCAACGGTCGACGTCTCAGCGCTGGGCGCCACGTCGTGCGGGACCAGGCTCACCGTGTCGCCCTCCGGACCCGCCCTCGGCGCCGCCGACCACCGCACGGGGTGCGGCCCGCCACGAGGCCGCGCCGCGAGGCGGCGTGGGCGGCGGTGCCGTCCACCAGGTCGGTCACGGTGGTGATCGTAGGCCGCCGCGGGCGGGGCTCCGCACCGCCGCCGCGTCGGGCGGGGGGCCGCGTGCCAGTGTTCACCTGCCGGCTGGGCAGCGTTCACCGCAGTCCGCCGCCCCGTAGCCCGCGTGGCTAGGGTTGTCGGGCCGACAAGGGGGCACGCCTGTGCGCGAGAACTTCCATGAGTCGCTGGACACCATCACCGACGAGCTGGTGGCGATGGCCCAGCAGGTCGCGGTGATGCTGCACGAGGCGTCCCAGGCGCTGCTGACCGCGGACCGGGAGCGGGCGGAGGCGGTGATCGCGGCCGACGAGGAGGTGGACACCCTCCACCAGGAGCTGGAGCTGCGCACCACCGAGCTCATCGCGCTGCAGCAGCCGGTGGCCGTGGACCTGCGCCTGATCGTCGCGAGCATGCGCATCAGCGCCACCCTCGAGCGGATGGGCGACCTGGCCCAGCACGTCGCGAAGGCGGCGCGGCTGCGCCACCCGGACAGCGCCGTGCCGGCACCGCAGGTGGAGCAGTTCCGGGCCATGGCGGCCCTGGCCGACGACATGGTCGCGAAGATGGTGCGGGTGCTGGCCACCCGCGACGTGCACCTGGCCATCGAGGTCGACCACGAGGACGACCAGATGGACCAGCTGCACCGCGAGGTTCTCGAGGGCCTGCTGCGCTCGGAGAGCCCGGTCAGCGTCAACGAGGCCGTGGACGCCACCCTGCTCAACCGGTACTACGAACGCCTCGGCGACCACGCGGTGAGCGTGTGCCGGCGGGTCATCTACCTGGTGATCGGCGACCGCGAGCAGTAGGGCGGTGGCTCAGCGCCCCTGGTTGGCGACCGCCGCGATAGCCGACGCCGCGGCGTCGGGGTCCAGGTAGGTGCCCACGCCGCCGATCGGGCGCAGGTCGGTACCCATCCGGTACACCAGCGGGATCCCGGTGGGGATGTTCAGCGCCGCGATCGCGTCGTCGGCGATGCCCTCCAGGTGCTTGACCAGGGCGCGCAGGGAGTTGCCGTGGGCGACCACCGCGACCACCCCACCGCGGCGCAGGTCCGGCACGATCGCATCCTGGTAGTACGGCAGCAGCCGGGCGCCGACGTCCTTCAGGCACTCGGTGGCCGGTGCCAGGCCGGGGGCGAGCCACGCGTAGCGGGGGTCGTCGGCCTGGCTGTACGGGTCGTCGGCGGCCAGCGGCGGGGGCGGCACGTCGTAGGAGCGCCGCCACAGCATGAACTGCTCCTCGCCGAACTGCTCGAGGGTCTCCTTCTTGTTCTTGCCCTGCAGCGCGCCGTAGTGCCGCTCGTTGAGCCGCCAGCTGCGCCGCACGTCGACCCAGTGCCGGCCCGCGACGTCCAGGGCCACGTTCGCGGTCGCGATCGCCCGGCGCAGGACCGAGGTGTGCACCACGTCGGGCAGCAGCGCCGCGTCGGCGAGCAGGCTGCCCGCCCGCTCCGCCTCGGCCAGCCCGGCGGGCGACAAGGCGACGTCCACCCAGCCGGTGAACAGGTTGCGGGCGTTCCACTCGCTCTCCCCGTGGCGCACGAGCACCAAGGTGGCGGCCGTGGGATCTGCGGCGCTCATGGCGCGAGCCTAGCGGTGCCGCGCCGGCCCACCCACGGTCGGGGCGGACCCCCCGGCGGCGGGTCGGGCGCAGCGCCCATGGGCCCCAACTGGTACGACGCTCCACCGGACCAGATCGCGCCGAACACCACCGTCTACTGGGGATCGGAGTCGTGCGGGGTCGGGACTGGGACGGGCGACACAGTGCACTACGACT
>Ga0209698_10002325_pt1 | contig 21670 bp, 16 predicted proteins | sample LitLauG_LLR_2012_FD_187203 | JGI IMG/M metagenome (GOLD analysis project Ga0209698, IMG submission 187203) | Freshwater sediment microbial communities from Pennsylvania, USA - Little Laurel Run_MetaG_LLR_2012 (SPAdes) (version 2) | ecosystem: Environmental > Aquatic > Freshwater > Creek >...
GGCGATTGCCGCCAGCAGTGCGATGATCGCGACGACGATCATGATTTCCACGAGCGTGAAGCCCGCGCCTTTGGTGTTCAGTTTACGAAGCATGGATGTGGTGTTGTTGATTGTGTTGTTGTTTCGTTTCCCCTCGACCTGATGCGGTTTCCGGGAATGGGTGTTTTTTGAGCACTGACGATGCCGCTCGTCGCCAATTCATTCTCTCTTTCCAACTGGTAATGAATGGCAGTTCGCACTCACGCTTAGCCGCCACGGATCATCCTTGCCATTCAAGAAGTCTGCCACACGAATCCTCTCTCCGCCATGCACTTCATCCTCCTGCTTCTCGCATTCACCGCCGCTTTCCACAGCCACACATCATTGGCAGCAGAGCCCCGACCGAAGCCGCAGATTATCCTGCTCAAGCTCGATGATGTCGTCGCCGCGCGTTCCGGTGCCGCGCCGGTATCTGCCCGCTGGCAGCGCGTGGCGGATTACCTCAAGACGAATCAAATCAAGGGATCCTTTGGCATCATTTGCGAATCGCTGGAGAAGGATAACGCAGCGTATTTCCAGTGGGTCAGGGATATTCACGACGCTGGCCTCATCGAGTTCTGGATGCATGGCTATCATATGAAAAGAGCTGACGAGCCGGGTGAATTCGACCACGGGACGTTTGAGGAACAGAAAGCCATCCTGGAAAAAGCCGCACGGCTCGCCATCGCAAAGCTCGGCTTTCCGCTCCCCGCATTCGGCCCGCATTGGACGGCGACGACGGAAGCGACCGACCGGGCGCTGGAGGCGGTGCCGAGCATCACCATCTGGCTCTATGGTCCGCCGAAGCCAAAATATTTCAGCCGGCTCAGCATTGGGCGCGTGATGGGGCTGGAGAACCCGACCTTTGTGCCCGATCCCGCGAAATTTGTGGCGACCTACGGGAAGTCCGCCGCGACGCGCGACGTGCTCGTGCTGCAGGGCCATCCTGACCAATGGGACGACAAACGCTGGGCGGGCTTCACGGAGATCATCACGTTCCTCAAATCAAAGAACGTCGTGTTCATGACGCCGTCGGAATACCAAGCCAGTCTCGGGAAGCAGGCAAAGTGATGGCCGATGCATCAGTGATGAATATCCCGCAGGCATTTGCACTTGCGCGCCAGCACCACCGGGCCGGGCAATTGGCGGAGGCGGAGGCGATATACCGGGAGATTTTGGCCGCCGATCCGAGCCATGCGGATGCGCTGCATCTGCTCGGGGTGCTCGCAGGGCAGACGGGCAGGAATGAGGCTGCCGTGGATTTCATCCGCCGGGCCATCGCGCTCAGGCCGGACCATCCCGAAGCCCACAAAAATCTCGGCGTCGCACTGAAAAATTCCGGGCAAATCGCCGAAAGCATCACAGCCTACCGGCAGGCCATCGTCCTCAAGCCCGACTATGCCGAGGCACACAAGAATCTCGGCAGTGCGCTGTATCAGCTGCGGAAATTCGGCGAGGCCATCGCTGCTTGCCGCCAGGCCATTGCGCTCCGACCCGGTGCGCATGTCAATAATATTGATTTCCATCTCACGCCCGTTGCGCCAATTACCGTTCATGGCCGAGTTACTCTCAGCAATGGCTCGGCGCCTGTCAAATGGCCCACGGCCATTTATAGCCACGACTTACAGGCGCACTTTTCCGATCCCGCCTTTGGTGCGCTTAGGCTCAGCTCCGCCTGCAATTGGCGCACACCGGATGTGGAGTTCCGCTGCCGGCTGGTATCGGGCAACAGTTATCGACTACATTTCCAAGTTGATAACGTGATCTGGGGTGAGGCCCCCTCCGTTCCGGCACAAGAAGCTGACGTTGCAGTTCAATCGCAGCAGACTCTCAATATTCGTCTCACCCAACGTCCGCCCGATCCGCCGTCCCCAAACCAAACGCCATCGGCCGGCTTGCCCACTGGCAAAGTCTTGATCCACGGTGCTTGCCCCAGTGGTCACTCCAGCGAATGGATGATCATTCGCAGCGAGCCTGCCTATTACATCGAACAGAACATGGGCTTATCTAATTGCTCCCATCCAACTGAGTGGATTCTCCCTGCTGGTAACTACAGATTTGTCGCGTCTTTCCCTTATGTGCAACACCAAGCGCGCAAGTTGGACGACTTCCTGTTTTCTCAAGCAACTCCAGTCACTGTGAAACAAGGGCAAACGACGGAAATTGGTCTCAAAGTGTCCACGCCCGAGGAAATCGCTCGCCTCGCTCTCCAGTCGCTTGTTGCTCACCGTTGAAGGCCACCGCACGACGCCGCGCGCATCGTTTTCTCTGCGACACGAAAGTGAGGATATAGGGAACAAGTGCGGAGCCGGCATTCTATAGTCCGGCTGGATCCTTTAATTTGCTGCTCTCTTTACTTTGCCGTATAACGCGCGGATGTGGTTTCCAAGTTCATTGGCCGTAAGTCCGGATCTGGGAAGTGTCAAACCGTGCTCCGGACTTACGCGCCACTCACACAAAACTCCGAACCCCTGATGGGTCTTGTGTCCTCGGCCTGAAAAGGATAGATTGAGGGTATGGCAAGCCAACCACAATACCCAGGCGAAACGAAGGACTTTAGCGAAGCCGAATTGAAGCGCATCTACGATGAGCACGTTCCGGCTGAGAAGGAAGGTTCGGTTTCGCATGAGGAAATGATGCGGAACGGTTTGCGGAAACTCAAGACACCTGTGGCTAAGTGAAGCCGGTTGTCTACACAAAGCTGGCCGAGCGAGAGATTGAGGCCGCTGCCGTGTTTTTTGAGGGCCGCAAGGAAGGTCTAGGCGTCCAGTTCTATGAACGGATTGACCAAGCCAAGAGGAAGGTCGAGCGAAACCCCGATGGCTTTCAGAAAATCTACAAAGACATGTGTCACGTAAACCTTGAGCAATTCAAGGAATGGGGCTTGTTCTTCCGCATTCGGGATGATGGAGCAATAGTGATCGCTTGTATGAGCGGAAAACGGCACCCATCACTTAAGCACGAAAGAGCGTCGGGCGCAGTTCCGATAAAACCCAAGCCGTGATTCGGCTTCTGCGGTCGCGGCCCTGCTCGACTTTCCGCTTGCGTTTCCAGTTCCCGCGGCTTGTCAACGAACGCGGTGATTCTTGATGCAGTTGGGTTGGGATGCCTCTTTCTCGGTTCCAAACGCGTGGTCCTCACGTGTCGGACAGGTCCGCCGATTCAGGCCGAATCGCGCCACTAGGACCAAACCCAAATCCCCCTTGCCATCCTTACCAATACCTGCTAAAGTTAAGCCACGGATTGGTGTACCCATGAGTACGGCCAGCCCAAATCTTACGAAAGCGCCCTGACCCGCTGCGGTCCAGGGCGCTTTTCATTTCACCACCACAACTTTTCAAACAAGGAGAATCCCGTTGTACGTCCCTCGCACCCCACTGGCTTCGAAGCGTAAAATCGCACTGCAACAGCCTTGCCGCTCCTCCTTGCCTTCCCCGATCTCCGCCCATTGGGTTCGTTTTTCCAAATCTCAGCACGCCCCCGGCCACCAGCGCCCTCGGTGGGTTAGAAGCGCAAAGGGCGCGGATGCGCGCCACCACGAGAGAAGAAACACTCCGCAGCTCTTTCGGTGGCCGCTTGATACCCCGCCCGACTTGCGCGTGGTTCTCAAAAGCGGAATCTCACCCCTTCACCAAGGTCCGCCGCTCCATTGGCTTTGTTTTTTCAATTCTCCACCCGCCCTCACCGCCAATGCCGCAATGACTGGCTTCGAAGCGCAATTTCCCCTCGTCACACCAAACTCCATGACCAAGTTGGCTTTGTTTTTACAAATGTCCCGCCCCCACGCCAACTGGGTTCGAAGCGTAAAAACCGCGCTCGCTCCGTTCCCACTGGCTTGGAAGCGCAAAGGGCACTTTCGTGCCGCGAAACAAAGTCAGGAATTCGCGCGGCCTCGAAGTGCCCGTCTTGCGCGTGTTCCTTCGAAGCGCAAAATCGCCAAGCATCGTTCCATCTTCTCCCTGTCTTCCCCTCGCACTCCAAATCGCTCCAGCCCGTTCGCTTGGGTTCGAAGCGTAATTCAGCCCTCCGCGGCTGCGCAGCCCACCCCGCCAGTACAATGGTTACTTCACATGCGGTTGGCCCTAGCGCAAATCAACAACACGGTCGGCGATCTCGAATCGAACGCCGCCAAAATTCTCGAGTTCGCCCGGAAAGCCGACCAAGCTCGTGCCGATGTCACCGTCTTTCCCGAACTCGCGCTCACCGGTTATCCGCCCCGCGATCTAGTAGAAAAACACTCGTTTCTCGATCGCACAGCCTCAGTACTTCAGACCATCGCCCAAGAAAGCGCCAGCCTCAAAACCGCGCTCATCCTCGGCTACGTCGCCCGTTCGCCGGAAAATTCCGCCATCCGAGCCCAAAATGCCGCCGCCGTCATACAAAACGGCAGCGTCGTATTTAAGCAGATCAAAATGCTTCTGCCCAACTACGACGTCTTCGACGAAGCCCGCTATTTCTTACCCGGCACCTCGCAAGAGCTTTGCGAAATCGCCGGCACCAAAGTCGCCCTCGCTATTTGCGAAGACGGTTGGAACGACAAACAGTTCTGGCACCAGCGCCGCTATCAGCGCGATCCGGTCGAAGAACTCGTCAACAAAGGAGCGCAAATCATCGTCTCGATTAACGCGTCTCCGTGGAACATCGGTAAACGCCACGAACGGGAAGATATTTTTCGCGCGACCGCAAATCGTTTTAAAATGCCGCTTGTTTACGTCCACATGGTGGGCGGGAACGATCAACTCGTCTTCGACGGAACCAGTTTTGCCATGTCCGCCGCCGGTGAAGTTATTGCACGCGCAAAATCTTTCGAAGAAGATTTGATTCTCTTCGACAGCGCCACCAACAAAGGCGATGATCATAGCAACCACGTTGTAGACGATGACGCCGCCTTCCAAGCCCTCGTGTTGGGCACGCGCGATTATATTCGCAAATGCGGTTTTCGCAGCGCGCTGGTTGGCCTCAGTGGCGGCATTGATTCCGCCCTGGTCGCGGCCATCGCCGTGGAAGCGATTGGCAAAGAAAACGTAATCGGCGTCGGCATGCCGGGCCCTTATTCGTCTGAACATAGCCTGAAAGACGCTCACGCGCTGGCGCAAAATCTCGGCATCCGCTTCGAAGTAGTTTCGATCAATACTGGCTATCAATCGATGGTCAAAACGCTCGATCCACTTTTTGTCGGATTAAAGCCCGATACCACCGAGGAGAATCTGCAGTCTCGCTTGCGTGGTGTAACGCTGATGGCGCTATCGAACAAATTCGGTTCGCTCGTCTTAACAACCGGTAACAAAAGCGAAATCGCCGTTGGCTACTGTACCTTATATGGCGACATGTGCGGCGGCTTGGCTGTCATTAGCGATGTCCCGAAGACCATGGTTTACCGCCTTTCGCGCATCGCCAACAAACGCGCTATAGAACAAGGCAGACCCTCTGCCATTCCGGAAAACACTTTCGTTAAGCCACCGTCCGCCGAATTGCGCCCCGATCAAAAAGATACCGATAGCCTTCCCGAATATCCGGTCTTGGACGCGATTCTAGAAGCCTATATCGAACACTACAGAGCGGTGCCCGAAATCGCCGCTCAACTCAATATCTCGGAAGACTTGGTGCGCGATATCGTGCGCAAAGTCGACCGCAACGAATATAAGCGCCAGCAAGCCGCGCCTGGCTTGCGCATCACCAGGAAAGCATTTGGCGTAGGCCGCCGATTCCCCATCGCCCACAGGTTCACTGAATGAAAAAAATATTCGCAGTCTTGTTTGCATTCACAGCAGTCGCGTTCATCGTCCGCATGGGCGTCAGCCAGCATGCGATTCAGCAAAAGGTAGGTCCGCTTCCCAATGGCGGCTTCTTGCTCAATAGCGGCTGGACCATCCGACCCGCCGGCCAGCAGGTGGAGGTGGGCACCTTCCCAATGAGTTCTGTTCTTTCCAAGAACGGCAAGTTCTTGCTGGTGCTGAACGCCGGTTACGATCCGCCCACCATCAGCGTCATCGACGTTGCTTCAAAGAAGGAGTTGAGCAAGACTCACGTAGCCGACGCCTGGCTTGGCTTGCGCATCGATCCGGCTTCAGACAACTTCTACATTGGCGGCGCAACAACCGGGAAGGTCTTAGAGTTCGGCCTCGATCCCGAAACCGGCAGCGTCACGGCGAAACGGGAATTCCAAGCGGTTGCAGACTTAGCTAACAAAGGCAACGCGCTGATCGGCGATGTGGAACTGTCGCGCGACAGCCATTATCTATATGCAGGCAATCTGTATGGCGACGAAATAGCCGTCATAGACGTACGCGAAGGCAAGTATCTCGGCAGTTGGAAAACCGGACGGCGGCCTTATCGAATCATGATTGCGCCCAATGGTCATCAAATTCTGGTTACTGCTTGGGGCGATGGCGCCATCTACGTCCATGACAACAAAGACGGCAGCATCGCAACCAAAATTCGCGTGGGCGCCCACCCAACCGATATGCTTTGGCTCAACAAAGCAGTGCCCGCGGAAGAAGGCCAACAGAGCAGCTATACCGGCCGCGTGTTTGTCACGGCTTCCAATACCAATAAGACCTACGTGTTTGGCGTAACGTCCGATGGTCAATTGGCGGAACTGGAGACGCTCAACATCGCGACCACGCCTATGCATCCGCTCGGTATGACTCCTTCGGCCTTGGCCACCGACGAAAAAGGAAGCAAGCTTTTTGTTGTTTGTTCCGACGCCAATGCGGTCGCGCAGGTCGACATTTCCTCAGCCCGCAGCCGCGTGGAAGGTTTCATCCCCACCGGCTGGTATCCGACGGCGATTACTACGCTTAAGAATGGCGAACTAGCCATATTGAACGGAAAAGGTCTCGGCAGCCATCCAAACCCCAACGGTCCGAATCCAACCAAGAGCGCGGCACAAATTCACGCGCAAGGCGGTTCGCCCGTTGAATACGTCGGCCACATCCAGAAAGGCACGGCGCAGTTCATGCCGATGCCGGCTGACGACAAGATCGCCGAATTCACCCAATCCGTTCTGGACAACTCGCCGTACAAAGATGAGCTACTCGATCAGCCGATCACCGACGAGCAGACCGCTTTCTTCGCCAAACGCGACGGGCACTTGTCTCCGATTCAACACGTGATCTACATCATCAAAGAGAACCGAACGTATGACCAGGTGCTGGGTGACATGAGCCAAGGCAACGGCGACAAATCGTTGAACCTGTTTGGCGAAGAGATCACGCCCAACCTGCATCAACTAGCGCGCGAATACATCTTGTACGACAACTTTTATGAGAACGCCGACGTAAGCGCCGATGGCCACAACTGGGCGTCAGCCGCCATCGCGCCCGATTACGTCACTAAGATTTGGCCCAGCGAATACGGGCATCGCAGCAAGCTTTACAACTTTGAAGGCGGCGAACCTGCAAACACTCCGCCAGCAGGCTACATTTGGGATAACGCCCTGCAAGCGGGCCTCACCATCCGCGATTACGGCCAATGGGTGACCAACATTCCGCTCAAAGAGGTGACCGGGACAAAGCAGATTGGCGCGGTGAAAGACCCCGCGCTCATTCCTCATGTCGACATGAACTACCGGAGCTTCGATCTCGAGTATTCCGACGTCGACCGCGCCAAAGAGTTTATCCGTGAATGGAAAGAATTCGATGCCGCCGGGAAGGTTCCGCAGATGTCCGTTGTCCGCATGGGCAACGACCACACGCAAGGCACAACGGCCGGCAAACTCACACCGCTTTCCTACAACGCCGACAACGATTTCGCAGTGGGCACGCTAGTAGACGCTGTTTCGCATAGCAATGCGTGGGCTTCTACGGCGATCTTTATTATTGAGGACGATGCCCAAAATGGCCCCGACCATGTGGACTCACACCGCGCGCCAGTTTGGGTCATTTCGCCCTTCACCCATCGCGGCATTGTTGACAGCACTATGTATAACCAGACCAGCATTCTGCGAACCATGGAATTGGCACTGGGTATGCGGCCGATGACGCATTTCGATGCTGGCGCCAGGCCAATGTTCGGTAGCTTCAGCCAGTCGCCGGATGCTCGGCCCTATAGCGCGATCAATCCGAAGATCTCGTTGACTGATCGCAACCCTGGCCATGGTTCAGGAACTGCCGCCTCGGCCCGCATGGATTTCAGCGATGCGGACCGGGCGGACGATGATGAACTAAACAACGTGTTGTGGCGAGCGATCAAACATACCGATCCGCCCGCTCCGACACGCAGCGCTTTTACTCAATAGTTAGTTCTTACAAGCGTACTTTTGTGGCGCTGGAGCCGAGGTAAGTAGAGTCTCGTCCGGATAGCTATAAGCGTGTTGGAAAGCCTTTGAAGGCGATTGGAATTCGAACCAAGGCAGCAATCCGACATTCTGCGGATGATAAGTAAAGCCATTCATAGTGATCGGGTAGGTGGCATTCGACAACCCTTCGACGACATCGCCGACTTCAAGATTATCCTGGCAGCCGCCGCTGGGCGAAAGCCACCAGGGAGTCCAGTTGTTAACGAACGGATCGGCAAAGATCTCGGCCATTTCGTGGCTCGCGGCGGTCACGTCAGCGAATCCGCCCTTGAAGATACCGGGAGTGATCCAGCTTGAATAGTTCATGACAAACGCTTGAGGATAGCCGGTCGGTGTGGCAGGCGCCTCGTAATCGTAGCTGTGGTAACCGAGAACGCAGCAACTCGTTGTTCCATCGGGATTGACCGAATAGAGGTAGACGTTGTTGAACAACAAAGTCGTAATTTCCTTGGTGGTCATATCACCCGCCAACTCCGCCGCTCCGATGACGGTGGTCCCATCTGGGGCGTTCGGCGGAAACAGCAAATTGCCAAAGTTATTCTCCTCAGCGAGGATGTACAAACAGCAACTGCCATCTTTGTTTAACGCATATCGGTACGTGCCGCGAAGAAGCGTCATCAGCCGCGGGGTCTTCACGCTCGGTGCCAAAAGGGTGTGCCAATCGTCGTCGGCTTCGCGGCCGTAGCCAGCTTTCTGAACGGCGTCGACAAACTGAGTTGGATTTTCGCTACTTGTGTAGCGATGTGAGTCATATACCGGCGACTTCAAAAGGGGATTCACGAACTGGGTGGCATCCGCATACAGAAGCTGGCCATTCACGTAGCGTGGAGTGCCATCGTAGTTGAGCAGCAGGACGGAAACAGGAATGATCGCCGATTGAATCGTTGTGGTTCGGCCTTTGGCGGGATCGTTTCCAACCATGGAGAAGGGCCAAACGCTTTGCGGCTTGCCGTTCGGGTCAAAACCAGCCGAGGTGAAGGACGATGTGAAGTTGACGAGCGAATCGATACCCTTCACTCCCGGCCCGAAAATGTTGGGCGCTTTGTGCCTGTTGGCGGAGCCGTGGTCGTGAAATTCAGCAACCGCGGAAGCAAGGTCGGCGACCGTGATTTGGTCATCCTCCTGAGCAATGAGAGTGCCGGACGCGCCTAGAAGGGCAGCAAAGGCGCTGACGGCGAATCGAAGGGACAACTTCATAAATCCTCCTTAAATTTTCCGATGCGTAAGCAAAGTAATCTTCGGATTGTACACTAGTTGAAATCCACAAGAAAAAACCGCCCGCCTCTCGGCGGACGGCTTTGTGTGGTGCCGATTGAACAGCTCTAGAAGGTAAAGCGAAGAGAGACAACTCCCTTACGTGCGGCCAATGTGCCCGCCCCGCCGGCAGGATTCGTAATGGTCCCAAAGGCGGCGTTCGTATTGGCACCGCCTTGCGTACAAGCGCCATTTACCGGAGCACAGTTGATGGAAAGAGCAACGTTCGGATTGCCGGGGTTGAAGTGGTTCAGCGCGTTAAACGCTTGGAAGCGCAACTCGAGAATCTTTCCTTCCCCGAAAACATGGAACTGTTTGAAGATGTTGACGTCGACTGTTTCAACACCAGGGCCGTAGGTGACCGTAGGTTGTTCGTTGCCGATGCCAAGCGAGTTGACAGCCGGTAGCGCGAACGAACCGGGATTAAAGTTATAGAACAGCGGAGCAGACACAGTTGGTGTGACCGTAGAGCTAAACAGCGGGCCGTTCTGCTGGCAGCGGAAAGGAATGCCGCCGGTGGGCGTACCCGTCCAATAACCAATGGGAGCACCGTTTGCGCTGCAGGTAATATCGAGCGGAGTGCCTGAGTAAACGGTGACAACCGATTCGATGTTCCAGCCATTGGTCACAACATTGCTGAATTTGTTGTTCCAATATTTTGTCGCGCCAGGAATAGCGTAGCCAAAGTTGATGTTCGCGGCGTGCGGACGTTGGCCAGTAGCGCTATTCACGCCCGCCACGTTGTAGAGCAGCTTATCCGGAACCCACTGATCCCGCGAATAGAGGAGAGTCTTTGACCATGTGTAGTTGCTGCCGAAGTGGAAGCGTTCGCCAACGCGCTTGTTGAACTGCACCTGCAGCGAGTTGTAGTTCGATTCGCCGCTCTGTGTGTACTGATAAATGCCACCCCATCCCGGGAACGGGCTGGCTAGGGCGCGAATCAAGTTGTTGGAGTAGAAGCCGCCTTTGCCGCCGCCGGAACTGGTGGGATCAAGAAACGTACTAACAGGGCCGGGTGAACCGTTGTTAGCCGTTGGCGTCCAAGTAGTCAACGGATGGACGGCATTCAAGTCAATGCCGCTGGCGGTGGTCGAATTGCTGCCCTGCAGGAATTGATGGTGGGCCACATTGGCAACGTAGGCAATGTCAAACACGAAACCTCTGCCTACGTCTTGTTGAATACCGAAGCTCCAGTCATACGTTGATGGCGGCTTGTAGCTGAGAGGTCCGCCCACGGTTGTTTGCGGAGTGAAGACCAAGGCCGCACCGGCGAGGCTGGAGATATTTGTGTTCAAGACGATGGGCGCCAGGAAATGCGGCGGCGTTGCCAAAGGTCCGATTCCGACGCCGCTGGCCCCGTTGGTATCCACACCAAAGGCACGGCCATAGAAAATACCAAAGCCGCCGCGGATGGCGGTTTTGCCGTTGCCGAAAACGTCGTAGGCGAAACCGACGCGCGGCGAAAACGCCAGGCCCGGGGTCTGGAAATAAGGAGCTGAGCCCGAAGCCTGCTGAACAATGCCAGAAAAAGGAGTGCCATTCAACCCACCGGTGCTACCGGGAGCAAAAGTGCCTTGTTGTGCGTATGGATACTTGACTCCCGTAACTGGGTTAACAGAAATCTTATTGGCGCCCGTGCAGGAACCGGTAGCCGGACAAGCCGGGAACAACAATTGGCCTTGAGCGCTTGCGGAGTAGGCCGATGCCTGGAAGATGCCTTGCGTGGTACCTGGAGCCTCATACAAGGCGCCGAGGCGTTGAAAACGAATGCCAAGGTCGAGGGTTAGCCGGCGGCTCACCTTCCAGTTGTCCTGAACGAAGAATTCGTTCTGCCGGTAACGCGAACGGTTGATTTGTTTGAGGTTGTCCTGGCCGTACCCGTATAAATTACCAGTCAGGGCATTTGAGCGCGGATCGCCCGTATCCACCGGATTGCCGAGATCGGAACCGAAGTAATAAGTGCCTGCCGTGTTGTACACGGAGTAGACGCTGACGTTGCGCGCGTCGTGCTCAAAGTAATAACCGAACTTGAAGGTATGCGGACCTCTGATCCAGGTAATGTTGTCGGTAAACGTTGCCAGATTGTCCGTTCCGTCGAACGGCCAGCGACTGTCAAAACCAAACGAAGGCAGATTCGGAATACCAGTTGGGCTCGACGACGCCGTGAAGCCCGAGGGCAGATTAAAGTTCACGTTAGGCAACAGGTTCAGATAGTTGGCCGAAGACGGGAAGATCGTTGGCAGCGTTAACGTTGTGCCATTCGAGACAAGCGGCAACTGGCTCTTGGCATACAAAGCCGAGTCGGTTTGCTTGTTCTGCTGGTGAGCGCGGTTCTGACCCACCGTTGCCTCGTTCAACAAATTCGGTCGGAAGGTATGAATGTAGGTGGTGGCAAAGCCCGCGGAAGGAATGAAATAGCTGTGCGGGAACTGGCCCCAGCCATCGCCGGACGCGCCGAGAATGGCGCCATAGCCCGATTGCGCTTGATAGTCCTGCAGCAAGCGGACAAACATAGTGTCCTTGCTCGAAATGGTGTAGTCGACGCGCAGAATCTTATCGATGCGAGGATCGGTATTACTCAGTTGGTCAGTGAAGTTGTATTGATTCGAGCCTGTGGGGTCAACCGCATTGGGCAGCGGGAAAAGATTCAACATCGCGGCGCCAATAGGATTCATGCGGCTGACCGGGATCTTGTTGCCCGCAAAACAGCCGCTTGCGCTGCTGGTGCTGCAAGGCAGCCCGGTGTTGGGATCACGAACCAATACGGCCGCTTTGCCGGCGACGCTGGCCGAAAAATCGCCGTTGCGCTCAAGCGCGGTGGGCATTGTGTATTTGTTGATGGCAGTGCTCTGCGTATTCCAGAGCTGGTCATAAGACCAGAAGAAGAAGAGCCGGTTGCGCATCTTGTTGAACTTCACGCCGGGAATCAAAATCGGTCCGCCAAACGTGCCGCCAGGATTTTCGTAACGATAACGGGGCTTGGCCACCTGCAACTGGTTATTGAAGAATTCGTTCGCATTGAATTCCTCATGGCGGTAGTAGTAGTAAGCGCTGCCATGAAATTGCGAGGTGCCGTTCTTGATGGTGATGTTGTACTGACCACCGTTGCGCGCGCCATATTCCGCGGAATAGTTGCCAGTGAGCAGCTTCACTTCGGCGATGGCATCGGTGCTGGGCGCCTGATAAGTGCTAAGGCTCGGTGCGCCGCTATCTTGCGCCGCCATACCATCAAGCGTTACAAGCACCTGACCTTGCTGGCCGCCATTAATAACCGCAGAATTTTGGTTCCAGCCGCGCTGATCATAGTTTCCGATATCGACAACGCCCGGCAGATCGTGAATGAAGGCTTGGAAGTTGCGGCCACGAATCGGGGTTTGTTCGAGCTGCTTCAAGTTCACGTCGGTGGCGTGGTCGGAGCTGTCGGTCACGACACGCGCCGCTTCGGCTTTCACTTCAACCGAGGTGGCGACGTCGCCGACTTCGAGCCGCACTTGGTGAAGGTCGACTTTTTCCAGAGTGCCGAGCGTGATCTTGTTTTGGATATAGGTCTTAAAACCTGGATGCGTGACTCGAAGATCGTAGTCAGCAGGAAACAGATCTGGAAAAACAAACGTCCCATTGTTGGACGTGTGGAATTCACGAACCTGTTTGCTGATTTCGTTGGTCAGTTCCACGGTTGAGCCGGCGACGACGGCTCCAGAAGCATCAACGACGGTACCGGTGATGGAACCCGTCACGGTTTGAGAGCTAGCTACGGGCACCAGAGCCAATAGCGGGAACAGGAGAGAGACAAGGACCCCAGTTGATTTCATAACCACCTTTTGTGAAACACCCCTTGATTAGGCCGAACGAAGGCCGTACGTTTTTAAACGTTTCAAGCATAAACTTTATATCACCTTTTGGTACTAGCGTCAAAGCTTTTTCGCGACTTTGCCAGAAAGAGTACTAGCGAGGTATTCCCTAGAACAGGCTACGAGCGTTTGATGGCGACCTTTAGGCAGTGCGTTGCACACGATATACAAGGGTCGTAATTACGCACAGCCTGTTCGCATTTCCACGTTGCTTCCTTGTTGGAGGCACTTGCGAGTCCCGTTGCGAAGGCGCGAAGATCATCCTCAATTCGGCCCTGATTCTGCGAAGTGGGAGGCACGATCTTGGCGCTGAGAATCAGCCCGTCTTTATCGATTTGGTAGCGCTGATAGAGGATTCCGCGGGGCGCTTCGGTGATGGCTTCGCCGATGCCTGCGCGGTTTGACCATTCGACTCGCGGTTGGGTAGGCGGCTGGTATTCTCGGATGATGCGGAGCGCCTCCGCGCAGGCGAAAACGATTTCGACCGCTCGCACAATAATGCTGCGGAAAGCGTTGGTTACAGGCGGGGCGATACCTGCTTGGTGTGCAGCTTCTTTTGCCACCGCAGGCAGGTGGTCAAAGTTCAAATTGAATCGCGCCATAGGACCAACCAAATAACTTCCCCGCCCTCGAATAATAGAGTGGAGCGCGTTAGAGTGTTCGACCTGGACTTCCGAGAAGTGATGTTCGTACTCCCCCGCGTCGATATCGAGGCCTCTGTTTGAGACCAAGCGGCCTTCGTTAAACGGATACTCACTCGGATGCCGGAGGGCGACGAATTCGTAATCCTGGTCGAATTTGGGGAAATCGAATCCTGCCACGAGTTTTACCGTGTCTAGCGAGGCTTCAACGGCCCATTCCAACTCGTCTTCCAACTCGCGCAATTCGCTTCGTGAGAAAGTTTTGTAGAATCCGCCGACAGCCGCCGATACTGGATGAATTTCGCGACCGCCCAGAAGGCTGACGATACGGTTGCCGATTTTCTTGAGGCGAAGGGCTTTCTCGACGATGGCGCGGTGATCGAGAGCCATGGCGATGACGTCTTCGTAGCCAAGAAAGTCAGGGGCGTGCAGCATGTACACATGCAGGGTGTGACTTTCGATCCATTCACCGCAATAGAAGAGACGGCGCAAAAGGCGAATCGACGGATCAATCTTGACTCCCAACGCGCGCTCCATGGCATGAGTGGCGCTCATTTGATAGGCGACGGGGCAGATGCCGCAGATGCGCGATGTGATGTCAATCGCCTCCGAGCAATGGCGGCCGCAGAGGAGCGCTTCGAACAGCCTGGGGGGCTCATAGATGCGGAGTTTGACGTCGGAGACCCGATCGCCTTTGAATTTGATTTCGAGCGCAGCCTCGCCTTCAACGCGGGCGAGGGTGTCGACGCGAATGTTCTTAGTGATGTGATGCTTCATGGGCGGTCAGCATCCTCCGCAGCTTTTCGGAAAGCGTTCGCCCAGCCATTAAACCCGCGATATAAACGCGCTATCTCTGGATTGCTTTGACCTAGTATCCGGAACTGACTGGAGAGCGATGCCGGATTTGGCGCTTCCATGGGGCCATAGCAGCCATAGCAGCCTCGTGAGTAACTGGGGCACAACGCATCACAGCCAGCTTGCGTAACGGGACCAAGACATGGAACTCCTTTCGCGACCAATACGCACAAGTTGGCCTTGCGCTTGCACTCCATGCAAACGGAATAACGGGCGACGTTAGGCCTGCGGCCGATAAGCGAGGCGGAGATAAGCTCAAGCAATTGATGTTTATTGATGGGACAGCCACGCAGTTCGAAATCTACCGACACATGGTCAGAAATGGGAGTGGACGAGTTCAAAGTAGAGATGTATTGGGGCGTAGCGTAAACCGCCCGGACCAACGCACCGGTGTCCTGCCAGTTGCGCAGGGCCTGAATGCCACCAGCGGTTGCACATGCGCCGATGACGATCAGCGACTTTGAGACCCGTCGAACATCTTGAATCCGCTTCGCGTCATCTACCGTTGTGATTGAGCCTTCGACGAGCGCAATGTCATAAGGACCTTTGGCCATGCAGCGGCTGGCCTCAGGGAAGTAGGCGATATCAATCGCACCCGCGATTCCTAGAAGTTCGTCTTCTGCATCGAGCAGCGTTAATTGGCAGCCATCACAAGACGCGAACTTGAAAACGCCGATTTTCGGCTTCCGTTTTTGCCTAGAGCTCATGACGCTCCATTAGGGGACGGATCCGTTTGTAGGGGAAAACAGGGCCATCTTTACAGATGAAATGCGGACCCCACTGGCAGTGTCCGCAAAAGCCGATAGCGCATTTCATATTGCGTTCCATTGAGAGATAGATCGCCGAAGTTGGGAGGCCGCGGGTTTCGAGTTCGCGAGCAGCGAAGCGCATCATCACTTCCGGGCCGCAGATCATTGCCAAAGAACTGGATGGATCCAGGTGGGCGAAGCGGAAGAGATTCGTGACAACGCCGACGTGGCCGCGCCAACTGAGACCACCGGAATCGACGGTGATCAGCACATTTGTCCGGGGTTGCTTGGCCCATTGAGCCAGTTCTTTGCGGAATAGTAAGTCACGCGGTGTGCGGGTGCCGTAGATAATCAAGAGTCTTCCGTATTGATCTCTGTTACTAAGCACGTGATAAATCACCGAACGGAGCGGAGCGATCCCGATACCGCCGGCAACCACTACAACGTCTTTGCCGCGAGCTTGTTCCACAGGCCAAGCAGTGCCGAAAGGTCCTCGAACACCGACAGACTCTCGCGGATTGAGCTGAACCAAGGCCCTACTTACCTGGCCAACCGAACGAACGGTGTATGTGAGCGAAGAGCATTCCGCCGGATCGCCGCTGATAGAAACAGGGATTTCGCCAACGCCGAAAACCCAAAGCATACTAAATTGCCCAGGTTGGAATGTTCGCGAGTTTGAACTGGTTGGACGCTCTAGCGAGAAAGTGAAAGTGTCATATGTCTCACGCACCAGACTGCCAACGGTAAAGGGAACCGGTAGCATTGGGACTGCAGCATTGACGGGTTCAATGAGCGGCATAGACATCCAATAACTGCAGCCGTGTGGATTCAAGGCGTTGTTCGATTATCTTGGCGAAGCGTTTTAGTAACTCGTAGCCTATGTCGTGATTCTCTTCACATTTTCTGCGGAGGCATTTGCCGTCGAGCGCGATCGCCCGGACCTGTTCAACGGCACGTGCATGAAATTTCCAGCGATAAGGCGGAAGCAACCACGACCAACCCATGATTTCGCCCGGACCCAAGGTTTCGATCACTGCAAGCTTGCGATTAGGAGAAAAGATCTCAAGAGCTACGCGCCCTTGACGCAGGAGAAAGAATTGGTTCGCTTCCTCACCCTCTTTCAAGATGTAGGCACCAGGGGGGAAGACAACGTTCTTAGCGCATCCGACCAACAAGTTCAGATTGGCTTCATTCAGGCCGGCGAAAAACGGGTGCTCGGAAATGATGTGCTCAAGGGTTTGCATTTTCGGCCTTTCTGCTAATCGCTTCGAGTTCCTGAGTTATGTCGATACCCACCGGGCACCAGGTGATACAACGCCCGCAACCCACGCAGCCGGAAGAGCCGAATTGATCGAACCAAGATGCCAATTTGTGAGTCATCCATTGTCGATAACGAGATTTGCCGGAGGAACGGACGTTTCCGCCGTGGATGTAAGAGAATTCCAAAGTAAAGCAGGAGTCTTGACGTCGCCACCGTTCAGCATGGTCGCCGCTGATGTCGCTTGTGTCTTCGACGGTTGTGCAGAAACAGGTCGGACAGACAAGAGTGCAGTTGGCACACGTCAGGCAACGCTCGGCGACTTCATCCCAATGCGGATGGTCGAAATTGGCATAAAGAACATCGCGAACATTGCTGGTATCGACGCGCCGAGTCTGAGTGGCGGAGGCAAGTGAGACTGCCGCCTGCGCCAAGCGTTCGTCCTCTTGCGCGGCTTCACGAGAACTAAGCAGCAAGAGGATTTCACGGCCGGCTTCGCTCCCAACTTGAACCAGAAAGCGGTGCTCGCCAGAGTCGAGAACCTCAGTGAGTGCAAGATCGAAGCCGCCGTTCGCCTGCGGCCCGGTGCCCATGGATGCGCAAAAGCAAGTTGAAACGGAATGAATGCATTGCACGGCGACTATGAAAACCCCGTCGCGACGCGCGGCATAGATAGAATCCTGTTGACGGTCTTCCAAGAGGACACGATCAAGAACGGCGACTGCAGATAGATCACACGAGCGCACACCGATGAACGCGAATCGTTTCTTTCGAGCAGGCTGATTGTTCAGAATGTGGAAAGCACCGTTTTCTCTGCTGGCGGACCACAAACGAATATTCGCCGGGTGCAAGTACTTCTTCCAGCTTTGAGCGCTCACGGCGTATCCAAACAGCGCGCCATCAGTGCGGCGATGAAGGCGATAGCGTCCGGGTTGCTGTTCATCCGTCCACCCAACCGGCAAATCATCCAACGTTTCGAGTTGATCGTAGACAATGGCGCCATCGTGTATAGTGGGGCCGATCACTTCGTAGCCCTGCCCAACAAGGATCTTGATGAGGGCACCGACTTCATTCGTCGTTATGACCCTATTTATTTCTTGCGTCATAGTATCTATACGGCCCTCATGAAACAATACCAGGATTATTCATGCTCGTTATTGGACTTGGAAACACCGATCGGGGCGACGATGCGGCCGGCCTGCTGGTAGCGCGGCGTCTTAGAGAAGCCGGGGCCGACGCTATCCAACACACAGGGACCATCGCCGATTTGCTCGACATGTGGCAAAGTGCCGACGATGTTTTGATTGTGGATACGGTCACATCCGGGGATGTCCCGGGCAGTGTCCATGTCTGGGACGCACGGACAGCAGAGTTTGAAACTGAGATCTTTCGTTCCTCCACGCACTCATTCGGCTTGGGCGAGTTGCTGAAGCTTGCCGGGGCGCTCGGACGGTTGCCAAACCACATCACTGTTTACGGGATCGAAGGATCTCAGTTCGCATTAGGAGCAAAGCCGTCGGCCCAGGTCCTTGCTGGCATTGAGCGCGCGATCGAGCAGATACTGTCATTTGAAAGATATTCGCCCTCCCTACCCTTTGATGAGTAGCAAGCAAAGGGCCATGACGGATCATCAGCACATCGGTAAGGCGCAAAGAGATGCTAACGGTTTTCTGCGTTATTCGCCTCGGGGTTTGAGCCGAAACACCCAACAAGGCGCAACCGATCATCTCTGATCTAAACGCTCGTAAACTTCAGCGATGTTTGTTCTTACGCTGTTCGCGAACAGATCCTCCGGTGTAGTCGTACTGTGTTCGATCTGAGACAAAAGGAAGTTTTTGTAATCGTTATCAAGCGAACGCAAGGACCCGGGCACGATCATAGATTGGACGTCCTGTAGCGTGCGGCCTTTACTCTTTTCAACCGCTATGGCTTCGGTTAGCTCAGCGATATAACCGGACATTTGATTCAAGCGTTTGTCGCCTTGTTGTGCTTCGCCGTGGCCGCCAACGACCGTGTCAAAAGCAAGTTCTTTTAACGAGGCAAGCGTTTTAGGCCATTCACGGGGGTAGCCATCGGCGATGAACGGGAACCAGCCATGAAGAAGATCGCCAGTGGCAAGGACTTTGCTCTGCGGACAGAACACGACGACGTCACCACCGGTATGGCCGCGGCCGCGAAAGGTCAAATGGAGTTCGCGGCTTTTATCATGGAGAACTAACGATTCGTCAAATGTGATGTCGGGCAGTTCAGGCTGGTAGTTACGGATTTCTGCCACGAAACTATTCACTTCAGAGATCGCGCGCTGCCAGCGTTGTTTTTCTTGTGGAGACTTCGCCGTCTCCAGGCGATGATGGAAATCCGCTAACGAAGCTTGAGCCTGATCGCTCGAGGCACGAGCGCGAATGGTTCCAAGTTTCGCAAGAAATTCGCGGGTCTTGTTGCTCGCAACGAGTTCCGCGCCGGGAGCGAGACGGCGATACGCCGCGTCGCCTTGCGTGTGATCCCAGTGGAAGTGAGTGTTCACTATATAGCGGATGGGTTTCTGTGTCACCTCGCGGCGAATTTGGGCAACTAACGCAGCGGCTGCGGAGGGCTTGGAATGTGCATCGACAACCAAGAGATCTTTCGCGTTTTCAAATATGACCGCATTACAGTTGATGACGGCTTGCGGGTGCGCAATCGCGGAGTAGGCCCCGTCGGCTATCTTTTGGATTTTGAAGAGAGTGGGTTGGGCCGAGACGTTCGCACTCGCGCGCGCCTCAGCGGCCCTCAAGAAAGCTTGCTCTAGGAAACTGCCGCCGGCAAATCCGCTTCCGAGCACACGGGCTAAGAATCCGCGCCGAGAGTGATGATGGTGGTGTTGTTTCATTTGGCTTAGAAGTAAGTGTATGCCAAACGAAGCCAAACGTTAAGGATTGAGTTTCAGGACTAGCGAAGACAGGCAAATCGGCAACCGCTGAAGACATGTCCGAAGAGACGGGGCCTTCATCTGCGCATTCAAGGTCAGTCACGGTAAAGGTTCGAGAAAAGGACTCCAATTGGCAGCTAAGTTTCGAATATCCTTCCATCGCAACGCTCCGATCCAACATTGCTCGCCCTCGCCAGTGCTGAGGTCGGTATTTAGCACCTATCTCGATGGTGTGGGACGTGCGGCACAGAATCGATTAACGCGCCGGATATGCCAGCCAGTAAGTCACTTGATCTCTGGTCTATCAGTTCAAGGTCTTCGCCGACTATGCTAACTGGAGCCTTAGGGGTTTCTTGCAGGAAGATAACCCGGGCTGCAATAATTCGTCGAAGAAAAATCGCCGGATGGTGGCCATCCACTCGCCTGACAGCAAAGCACAAATCGCGCGCCAAATCCTCGAATTGCCCGTCCGGGCTATGCGCGGTTGTTTCCGCGGGAACGATTTCACGCACCACTTCTTCAAGCCGCCGAGCCATTACTGCACTTCCTGGAGCAGGATCCAACCTCACCTTGCTTCCAAGTTACGGGAGCCTGCCTCGATTGTCATGGGATAAATGTCCTAAAGATATTGAGCGGTTCCCGCATCCGGTCCCGGTACTAGTAGGACTTTGCAAACGCTATCTTGCGTAACTAGTGGAATAAATGCTCTCCACCGCAAATTTGTGCATCACTTGCTTCTTAGGTTGTGCACAATTGAGAATATGGTTCCGACACTCGAGCCAACAGGCTCTTCCGATTCTGTTCCGTTCGATCATTCTCGCGGCTTCCGCTGCTGGCCGCGAGAAATGTGAGCTACCCAAACGCTGCACGGCCTGTGATCGAGAATCTCAATCAACGTACCGGAAAGAATCCCTCCTCTCCTCTCCGTTTTCTGACGAGCACGACCGTGGCAGAAAGAAATCGAATAGCCTTTGAGTGGCACGACACCTTGCTCGCGGGCTTTTCCGCTATCGCTTGGCAATTGGACGAAGCCAAGCGGCGACAACGCGAGAATCCAGAGTCCGCGCAGGAATCACTTGAATTGGCACAAAACATGTTGCAGCACTATCGAACGGAAGCCCGACTGGTGATCGCCGATCTTCTCTTTGAGGAATCGGGGATCGATGATCTAGTGAGCTTGATCACGAGGGCGGGAACGAGACTGATAGGCGAGCGCAACGTCGATTTCGCAGTTAGTACTCAGGGTAATGCAGTACTGCTTCCGCCAGACGCGACTCGCCAATTGTCGAGAATTTGCGAAGAAGGAATTACGAATGCGCTGCGTCATGCCAATGCGACCAAGATCAACCTTACGGTAGAATTCGGCAATAAGCGAGTGACACTCTCGCTCGCTGACGACGGGTGTGGCTTTGCATCTGACAACGTAGGTCCAGGGCATTTTGGGCTCCACATCATGAAACAAAGGGCGCGCCGCTTAGGCGGGGATTTATCCGTACAAAGCGCCTTGGGCTCCGGCACGACCATTTCAATTGCTGTTCCTTATTCAACAGACTTTACTATGACCCCCACCCGCATTCTTGTTGTAGAGGACCAATATTTCTCACGCTTAGCGCTTCATACCGTCATCGACCGGCATTCGGACATGGTGATTGTCGGCGAAGCGGACTCTGGCCAAAGCGGCCTGGCGCTCTTTGAGAAATACGCACCAGACGTAACCATCGTCGATCTCAAGCTGCCCGATCAATCGGGCATTGAAGTAATCAAAGCGATTCGCAAAATCGACCCCGTCGCCCGTATTGTTGTCCTTTCTAATTTTGAAGGCAGCGAATATCTACAC
>Ga0209698_10002326_pt1 | contig 21670 bp, 17 predicted proteins | sample LitLauG_LLR_2012_FD_187203 | JGI IMG/M metagenome (GOLD analysis project Ga0209698, IMG submission 187203) | Freshwater sediment microbial communities from Pennsylvania, USA - Little Laurel Run_MetaG_LLR_2012 (SPAdes) (version 2) | ecosystem: Environmental > Aquatic > Freshwater > Creek >...
GTAGAGGACCCTGCTCGGCTCACCCGCCTCCCCCATCGCCACGGCGACGGCACGCCGGCCGTCGCGCGACGCGCGGAGGAGGAAATCGAATGCGATCCGGTTCTCCCACGCGTCCCGCGCGTGAAACGCGAACTTCAGGACGTCCGCCCCCGTTCCTTTCATCTTCCTGTAGAGCGGAGCGACGGCGGGGCGCGAACCCGGCGGGGCATGATACGAGACGATGACGCCGCTCTCCCGGCGCCGCGCGAGAAACTGCCGGAGCGCCTTCTTCCCTGCGCGCAATTCGATATCCACGTACTCGGCCCCGAGGAGCGACGCCGCGGCGAGCATGTCGAGGCGCTCCTCTTCGGGGCCGCTGAATTCCCCCCCCTCCCAGACGGGACGGCATGTCGCGACAACGGGTTTGCGCGTCGCGAGAAGGAGCCTGGCAATCTCCGGTCTGCGGATCATATCGAGACGGAATTCGAACATGTCCGCCCAGGGATCCGAGGCGGCAACCTGTTCAAGAGCCTCCGACATCCGCGGGCCGGTGATCGAGACGATGATCATCGGCTCTCCGGCGGATAAGGGAGCGGCTCACGCCGCCGCACACGCGCATCAGCCATGCGTACTCTTCTTAGAGAGGAAGCCCATCGTTTTCCGAACGAGATCGGCCGGCACCGGAACGCCCTGGGCGCACTCCCCGATCCTGCGCAGGAGAACGAACCGGGGGCCCGAAGCGTCGGATTTCTTGTCGAGCGCCACGGCGGACATGAATGCGCGCTCGTTGATCCCCCGCGGCGGATCAACGGGAAGGCCGGACGCCTCCAGCATCGCGGTCAATCTTCTGCACTCCTGCGCCGGGAGGAGGCCCATGGCAAGGGCGATGCGCGCCTCCGCCGCCATTCCCACGGCGACCGCCTCTCCGTGCCGCATCGCATAGCCGCCGGCGGATTCCAGCGCGTGCCCGATCGTATGCCCGAGGTTGAGTATGCGCCTGAGGCCCGTTTCCCGCTCGTCCTTCTCGACGATGGACGCCTTCAGCGCCACGGAGGTCTCCACGATCTTGGCGTTGAGCTCGGTATTCTCGCGCCTGATGCGGGAGACGTTCCGCTCGATGAGCGTGAAAAACGGCGGGTCGAGCGCCGCGGCGATCTTGATGACTTCGGCAAATCCGTTCCTGAATTCCTCCACCGGGAGCGTCGAGAGCGCCTCCGGATCGATGTACACCGCCGACGGCTGGTGAAACGCGCCGATGAGGTTCTTCCCCGCGGGATGATCGATCCCGACCTTCCCCCCGACGCTGCTGTCGACCTGGGCGAGAAGCGACGTGGGGATCTGGACGAGCCGCACGCCCCGCAGGACGGTGGCGGCGAGATACCCGGCGAGATCGCCGATCACCCCCCCGCCGAGAGCGATGACGATGCTGTCCCGCTTCACCCCGCCGCGGAAGAGTCCCGTATACAGTTTGTTCACCGTGGCGGAGCCTTTTGAGCGCTCCCCCGCAGGGACGTCGAGGAGCGTGACGTCGCACCCCGCCGCCGAAAGCCTGCTGTCGAGCATTCGCCCGTACAATCGCAGCACGTTGGAGTCCGTGACGACGAACATGTGCCGCTTCCCTTCCGACCGGGAAAGGAGGAGGGGGACCTCCGTGAGAATTCCCGGCCTGATTTCGACGGTGTACGACCTGTCACGGGATGCGTCAAGGCGGACGCGGATTCGGGGCATTGCCTTTCGATCGCTGTGGGGGTAAGGAGCGAAATAAAAAAACCTTCACCGTTCCCGGATGAAGGTCTGGCTCTCTCGGCGCCTCATTTGAGTATACGCGAATCAGCGAACAATGTCAATACGCCGGTGTGCAGGACGCCTCCCCCCTTATTCCGCCCGGAGGGCGGCCGCCCCGTGGTTGGAACTCACACTCACTTTTTGTATTTTGAGGCTCACGTCGCGGAACGCCACGGTGCAGAAACAGCACGTCCGATCACTGTTCGATTCCATCGCCGGCCGGTACGACCTTCTCAACCATCTGCTCAGCGCGGGGATCGACGCGTACTGGCGGAGGAGGGCGATCAGCCGTCTTCGCCCGGTAAGCGGGGCAAGGATACTTGACGTCGCGACAGGAACGGCCGATTTTGCGATCGCCGCCGCCCGCCTCGCGCCGCGCGAAATCGTGGGGGTGGATATCGCGGAGGAAATGCTCGCGCGCGGGAGGAAGAAGCTCTCCGCGCGCGGCCTCTCCGGACTCATTGCCCTCCGGAAGGGGGAAGCCGAACGCCTCCCGTTTGCCGACGGCGCGTTCGACGCGGCGATCGTGGCGTTCGGTGCGCGCAATTTTGAGGATCTCGACGCGGGGCTCGCCGAAATGCGGCGCGTCCTGCGCCCCGGGGGGAAGCTCCTCGTTCTCGAGTTTTCGCGCCCCGCCCGTTTTCCCGTCCGGCAGATCTACATGTTTTATTTTCTCCGCGTTCTCCCGTTCGTCGGACACCTCGTCTCCGGAAACAGCGAAGCGTACGCGTACCTCCCGGCGAGCGTGATGGCCTTTCCGGAAGGGGAGGCGTTCCTAGCGCACGTCACGCGCGCCGGGTTCACGCATGCCGCCGCCGAACGGCTGACCTTCGGCATTGCCTCGATCTATACCGCGGGAACACCGGCGGACGACAGCGCTCCCGACATCTCCAGGACCATGACTCGATGACAGACCGCACGATACGCGTCGGCCACAGCCCCGACCCCGATGACGCATTCATGTTCTACGGACTTTCAAGCGGGAAAGTGAAGCTCCCGGGGATACGGATCGAACACCTCCTCGAGGACATTCAGTCGCTCAACGAAAGGGCGATCCGGGCCGAGCTCGAAGTGACGGCGATCTCGGCGCACGCCTTCGGCGCGGTCGCCGACAGGTACTGGATCATGAGGACCGGCGCGAGCATGGGGGAAGGATACGGACCCGTCGTCATCTCCCGGCGGTACAGGACCCTCGCGGAGCTCCGGGGAAAGACCGTCGGGACGCCCGGTCCACTCACGACGGCGACGCTCCTGTTCCGGACGTTCACCGACGGGATCAACAACGTGGATATGCCGTTCGACGCGATCATGGGCGCGGTCGACTCGGGAAAGGTCGACGCCGGCCTTCTCATTCACGAGGGGCAGATAACGTACGGTGCGCTGGGATACCACAAAGTGATCGACTTCGGGGAATTCTGGCAGGAGAGAACGGGGGGGCTCCCCCTCCCGCTCGGACTTGACGTGGTGCGCAGGGACCTGGGGGAAGAGCTGGCCCGGAAGCTTTCCTCCGGGCTTCGCGAGAGCATCGCGTACGGATACGCCCACCAGGAAGAATCGATCCCCTACGCCCTGCAGTGGGGGCGGGGCATCGACAGGACGCTCGGAGAGCGGTTCGTGAAGATGTACGTCAGCGAGCTGACGATCGACATGGGAGAGCGGGGCCTCCGGGCGCTCGAATATCTCTTCGACGCGGCGCATGCGCGCGGGCTCCTGGGGCGGGTCCCCCCTATCGAACTGTACTGAATTCTCCTCCTTACGCCGCTGCCGCCGGGAGCTCGAACACCCGCAGAATGTCGTAGACGGTGTTGCGCTGGGCGGCGGCGAACCCGGCGTCGTGGATCATCGCGATGCACTCCTCCGTGCTCGTCGTGTTCACGAACCGCGCGGCGGCGTGCACGTTTTCCTCCTGCAGCGTCCCCCCGAAATCATCCGCCCCGAAATGCAGCGCGACCTGCCCGGTTTTCTTCCCTTCGGAAAACCACGACGCCTGTATGTGCGGCACGTTATCCAGGTAAATGCGCGCGAGAGCGATCATCTGCATGTACCGCACCGGCGTCGCGTACTCGGGGATGATCTTCTCGAGCGGGGTGTTCCCCGGCTTGAAGCTCCAGGGGATGAACGCGGTGAACCCGTGCTCCTCGTCCTGCAGCGCGCGGACAAGCTCGAGGTGCGTGATGACGTCCTCGTCGGTTTCCAGGTGCCCGTACATCATCGTCGCGGTCGTCTTGTACCCGATCCTGTGCGCCTCCCGCATGACGCCCGCCCAGTCGGCGCTCGTTCCCTTCAGGTGGCTGATCTTTCTCTTGACGCCGTCGGCGAGGATCTCCGCTCCCCCCCCGGGGATCGTGCGCAGACCCGCGTCCCAGAGCCGCCGGAGGACTTCCCCGGTGCTCAGCCCGGCAACACGCGCCATCCCGAGGATCTCCGACGTCGAGAAGAAGTGGGGGGTGACGCCGGGGACCTCCCTGACCGTCCGGGTGACGAGCTCCAGGTAGTACTCGAAGGGAAGGGCCGGATTCACCCCTCCCTGAAGAAGGATCGTCGTCACGCCGTTGGCCGCGGATTCCCTGAACTTGCGTATCATCGTCTCCACGGAATGCGTGTACGCCCCTTCATCGCCCGGGTGCCTGTAAAACGCGCAGAAAATACAGTCGATGTTGCAGATGTTCGTATAGTTCGGGTTGGTGTCGACGTGGAACGTGACGCGGGGGAGGGGGTTCATCCGGAAGCGGATCTCGTTTGCGGCGGCGCCGAGGTCCAGCAGCTCGCCGTGACGGAGGAGTTCGAGTCCTTCGTCCGGCGAGAGCCGCGCACCGGCGATCGCTTTGTCGCACAGCGATTGGATCGTCATCGTGCCTCCCGCTCATGGCCCGGCGCGTGCGCCCCGGAGTGTGCGGGGCTGAGGAGCCGCCGGAAGACGGCGATGGCTTCGCGCTCCCGCTCTCCGAGCGTGTAATTGAATCCCGAAAGGTACTCCTGGGTCTCCGCGTCCGTCAGACCGATCCTCCGGCCGTGACGCCCCGCCACCGGGATGAAATCACCCCCCACCGCCCCGAGGGCGCGCTCGAGCATCGCGCCGAGCTCCTCCTTCTCGCGCAGGGGAACCGACCGGCGCACGGCCCACACGGCAAAGACGAACGGAAGTTTCTGCCACTCGTACCACTCGCGCGCAAGGTCGAACACCAGCTCGAAGCCGTCAAGCCCCGTCTTGTTCCTCCTGAGCGCCTCGTCGCCGATGAGAAGCACGGCGTCCAGCCCGTCGTAGTCGTTCACTCCCTGGTGGAGCCGTTCGAGAGTCGCGTGCACGCCGTATTTCTGTTCAAGAAGGACGCTCAGGAGCCGGACCGAGGTCGCGGTGTCGTCCGTGATCCCTATCCTCCCTCCCTCGAGGTCGCGCCACCCTCCCCGGGAAAAGAGCATGACGCTCTTCACCTGGTCGCGCGTGGCGATGCACCACCCCATGAGATCCATCTCCTCCTCACGGGCCAGGTAATCCATGAGGGAAAACGGCCCCGCGTCGATCTCTCCGATCGCGCCGAGCATCCCCATCCTGCGGGGCACCACGGGGAGTATCCGGAAGTCCCGTTTCTCGAGGAGCGCGTAAAACGGGACGGAATTGAGATACGGGATCTTGCCGACGACCCTTGTCCCGAGCACGTGCAGCGGGTTATAATACGCGTCCCGCTCCACGGGAATTTTTCCCGCGGCGCGTATCAGCCGGACGATCCTCTCCCTCGCGAGCGCCATCGGGCTGACCGCCCCCGCGTCGTGCGCGATCTTCTCCCCACCGACGGTCCCCTCCATGTCGTCCGCGCCGAAGTTCAGCGCGAGGGAAGCGATTTCCTCCGTCAGCATCACCCAGTACGCCTTGATATGCGGGAAGTTGTCGAGCATGAGCCGCGCGACGGCGATCGTTTTCAGGTCGTCGGCCGCGGACGTGAACCGGTTCGCGGGCTTGATCCCCGTCGCCCCCGGCTGGAACGCAAGGGGGATGAACGTCAGAAACCCTCCCGTTTCGTCCTGCAGCGCGCGGAGCCGTATCATGTGGTTCAGCCGTTCCTCCATCGTCTCGATGTGGCCGTAGAGAAGCGTGCTGTTCGTCGGGATCCCGAGCCGGTGCGCCGTTCGGTGTATGTCGAGCCACGCCTTCGCGCCGATCTTCTGATTGAAGAGGAGCCGCCGGACCCGTTCGGAAAAGACTTCTGCGCCCCCCCCGGGCATCGTGCGGAGCCCGGCGGCGATGAGCTGGCGGAGGACTTCTTCGACCGGCATCCGGAACTTCTTGTGGAAGAAATCGATCTCCACGGCGGTGAACGCCTTGATGTCCGCCTCCGGGAGCCGGGCATGCACCGCGCTCACGATCGCGAGGTACCGCTCCCACGGCCAGTCGGGGGGCATCCCCCCCGTGATGTGCACCTCGCGGATCTCCGGGGAGAGCTTCGCAAGGATCTCCTCGACCGACATCTCGTACGCGCGCGCATCCCCGCTCTTCGCGGCGAAATCGCAGAATTTGCACGTCAGGACGCAGACGTTCGTCGGCTCGATCTTCTGGTTGAGGACGAAGTACACCGCGTCCCCGCTCCGTTCCTTCTGCACCGCGCCGGCCATCGCCCCCAGGCCGATGAGGTCCCGGGAAGCGTACATCGTCAGCCCGTCTTCCATCGTCAGCCGCTCTCCCCGCTGCGTCTTCTCCCAGACGGGGATCAGTTTTCTGTCACGGATATGCATGCCGTTCCTCTCACAAGAAATGTCCTGCGGATCTTTCTAACGCCAGTACGCGTCCCAGCGTTCCTCGACCCTGCGCCTGATCTCTTCCGTCATCGCGAGGGGTGCGGGGTACCCTTCCTTCCACGTCGCGTCGATCCCCATCGCCCCGGCGTACACCGGGCTGATGCCGATCATTTTCTGGGAGGCGAAGAGCACGTCCCTCTCGCAGTCGAACCGCGTGAATATCCCCCAGATCGTATTCTCCCTGTCACGGAGATCCACGTCCTCGCTCACGACAACGATAAGCGGGAATGTTTCGAGCGCGGGATGCCGGAGGAGCTTCGTGAGGACCCGCCTCCCGTCCCGGCGCACGCTGACGACGAGAAGCGTCCCTTCGATGACCGCGGAGTCGACGATCCTCCTGTCGAGCGGCCGCAGCGGCGGAAGGCCGCGGCGCGCCGGGGTCCTCCGCCCCCCCGCCCTGGTCCCGGGGCGCTCCTTCCGCGTGGCGTCGAGTATCATCTTGCTCCCCAGGTTCATCTGCGCGCTCGTGAAATCAAGCGTGTCGAGCGGGACGCGGGGGATCATGACGAAATCGAAGTGCGGATCGTAGTGGGCGCGCACCTCGCGCAGCACGGCGGCAAAACTCCTGACGTCGACCCCTTCGCTGACGAGGATGATGCACTTGGTCAGCGCCAGCTGCGACATCCCCATGAGCCCGAGCGCGGTCTTCATCGCCTCTTTCCCGTAGCGCTGGTCCACGGCGACAACGAGGAGGTTGTGGAATCCCGCCTCGTAATACGCCCACATCGCGGTGACCTCCGCATGGAGGAGCCTGACCATCGGGGAGAGGATCATCTGCGTCGCGTCCCCGAGGAACTTGTCCTCCATGGGGGGGATCCCCACGACGGTGGCGGGATAGACCGGATCGCGCCGGCTCGTGAGCGCGCTGACGTGAAAAACGGGGAACGGGGCGGCGGCCGAATAATGACCGAAGTGATCCCCGAACGGCCCCTCCATCCGCCGCTCTCCCGGCTCCACGATCCCCTCGAGGATGAACTCCGCGGAGGCGGGAACCGCGATGGACACCGTTTTCCCCTTCACAAACTCCGTTCTCTTCCCGCGGAGGAACCCCGCGAACATCGCCTCGTCGATATTTTCCGGGAGGGGGGCGACCGTCGCCAGGAGGAGGGCGGGATCCGTTCCGATCGCCACGGCGACCTCCAGCGGCCGCCCGAGCTTTTCGGCCCTTGCGTAGTGGAACCCTCCCCCCTTCTGTATCTGCCAGTGCATCCCCGTAGTCCGGGGGTCGAACACCTGCATCCGGTACATCCCCATGTTCCGCGTCCGGCGGACCGGGTCGTACGTCACCACCTGCGGGAGCGTGATGAACCGCCCGCCGTCGCCCGGCCAGCACGTCAGAACGGGGAGCGCATCGAGATCCACCCCGAGCGTGCGTTCCTGCGAGGGGGCGCTCCGGACCATGCGCACCGGCGCGCGGAGAAACCTCGCGGCGGTCTTCCTGCGGGCGAACAGCGCGGAGAGACGCGGAGGAAACGCATCGTCGATGAACCCGACGAGCTCCCGCCCGAGCTCCTCCGGGTGTTTCTGGAGCGCAAGCTCACAGCGCCTCTCGCTGGCCAGCGCGTTGACGACGACCGGGTATGCCGACCCCTTCACCTTCTCAAAGAGGAGCGCGGGCTTCCCTTCGCGCAGGGCGCGCGACGCGATCTCCGTGATCTCGAGATACGGATCCACCTCGGTCCTCACCCGGTGCAGCTCCCCCGCGGACTCCAGATAACGGGAGAAATCGCCGAACGACGTGAAGGTCACTCCAGCTCCTCCGCACGCCATCCCCGGCCTGTCCTCACCCCGATCTGCGCGAGGACCCTGTCGGTGAACGTCCCCACCTCCTCGGCGATGGTCTTCGGGCCGAAATACATCGGCGGGGAGACCGGCATGATGACGGCGCCGTACGAGGAAAGGCGGGCGCACTGTTCGAGCGTGAGCGTGGAGAGGGGAGTTTCCCGGACGCACAGGATGAGCCGGGTGCGCTCCTTCAGACAGACCTGCGCCGCGCGCGTGATGAGCGTGTCCCCGATGCCGGAGGCGATCTTTCCGACGGTGGACGTCGACGATGGGATGATGACCATCGCATCGATCGGGTTGGACCCGGAGGCGACCGGCGCCGCCAGGTCGTCGTCGGAAAACGTCCGTGCGACGAACGGGGCGAGATCCTTCTCCCCCATCGCGAGCTCGTCCCTGAGGAGCACTTTCCCCCAGCGGCTGACGATGAGGAATTTCTTTCCCGGGCATTTCTTCAGAAAATCCAGCGCATAGACGGCGCCCGACGATCCCGTGACGGCGACGACGACGTTCATGCGTAGACTCCGATGAGGACCATGCAGAACACGGCGAACCCCGCGACGGCGTTGATCCTGAAAAAGGCGAGCTGCACGTCTTCCGCTTTCTTCTGTTCCAGGTACAGGAGGCCTCCCGTCAGGAACAGGAGCGGCAGTGCAAGCAGGGACATGTACGAATACAGGAAGAGCGCGACGAGAATGAGGAATGCGACGCCGTGAAAGGCCGCGGAGATCCGGAGCGCCGTCCGCTTGCCGAACCGGGCGGGAAACGAGTAGAGCGACTCCTTTCTGTCGAACTCCTCGTCGAGCGTGGCGTAGATGATGTCGAACCCGGCCACCCAGAAGAGGGTGAACAGTGCAAGGAGGGCGGGCGCGGAGAGATCGCGGAATGAGGGAGAAATCGCAAACCATCCCCCCAGGGGACCCATGGCCAGACCGAGGCCGACGCCGAAGTGAGCGAGCGGCGTGTAACGCTTCATCGTCGGGTACACGATGAACACGGCCAGCGGGACGGGCGCCATGGAGAAGCAGAACGGGGAGATCGAGAGCGCGGAGCCGAAATAGAGCGCGCCCCCCGCGATCGTCACCCAGGCGGCGTCCCAGAGCGTCATCCGGCCGCTGGGGAGGTCGCGCGAGGCAGTCCGCGGGTTGCGGGCGTCGATCTGCCTGTCGATGATCCTGTTGAGGGCGAACGCCACCGTCCGCGCCCCCGTGGCCGCGGTGAGGACCAGGACCAGGATGCGGAGCGGGGGCGGGCCGTTCCTGGAGGCGAGCAGCACGCCGCTGTAAATCAGCGGGAGCGAGAAGAGGGTGTGCTCGATCTTGACGAACGAAAAATATCTTTTCACGCGTCCACCCCGTCTTTCATTCCCATTCGATCGTCGCCGGAGGTTTCGAGCTGATGTCGTACACCACCCTGTTGATCCCGGGGACCTCGTTCGTGATCCTCCCCGAGATCGCCGCAAGCACGTCGTGCGGCATGCGGAACCAGTCCGCCGTCATCCCGTCCACGCTCGCAACCGCGCGGATCGCGACGCTTTCGCCGTACGTCCTGCCGTCCCCCATCACGCCCACCGAACGGACGGGGAGGAGGACGGTGAACCCCTGCCAGATGTCGCGGTAGAGTCCCGCCCGGCGCACTTCCTCCACGAATATCTCGTCTGCCTCCCGGAGAAGCGCGAGCCGCTCCGGGGTCACCTCTCCCAGGATGCGGACCGCAAGCCCGGGACCGGGGAACGGATGGCGCCAGAGGAGATCCTCCGGGAGACCGAGGTCCGCGCCGACGGCCCGCACCTCGTCCTTGAAGAGCTCCCGGAACGGTTCGATGAGCCGGAGGTTCATTTTCTCGGGGAGTCCGCCGACGTTATGATGCGACTTGATCGTCGCGGATGGCCCCTTGAGCGACGTCGATTCGATCACGTCCGGGTAGAGCGTCCCCTGTGCGAGGAAATCGACCTGCCCGATCTTCGCCGCCTCCTTTTCGAAGACGTCGATGAAAAGCTTCCCGATGATCTTCCTCTTGGATTCGGGATCGGTGACTCCCCGCAGGCCGCCGAGGAAGAGGGAGGAAGCGTCCACGTACTCGAGGCGGATCGCGTACATGTCGCGGAACGTCTTCACGACCGCCTCCGACTCGTTTTTCCGCATCAACCCGTTGTTGATGTGTATGCAGATGAGCCGGTCGCCGATCGCACGGTGGAGGAGGAGCGCGGCCACGGAGGAGTCCACCCCCCCGCTGAGGGCGCAGAGCACCTTCCCGTCGCCGACGGTCTGACGGACGCTCTCCAGCGCGCCGCCGACGAACGCCGACGGGCTCCAGGTCCCCCGGCATCCGCAGATCCCGTACAGGAAGTTCCGGAGTATCGCGCGCCCCTTCGGCGTGTGCTCGACCTCCGGATGGAACTGGACGCCGTAGATCTTCTTTTCCCGGTGGCGGATCGCGCAGACGGGGGCGTTCGCGCTGTGCGCGATCGATTCGAACCCGGGGGGCATGCGGGTGATATGGTCGCCGTGACTCATCCAGACCGTGAGCCCCCCCGGCGCGTCCGGCTCGACGCCGGCGAAGAGATCGCCCGCGTCATCGACCGTGAGAAGCGCCTTGCCGTATTCCCGCCGGGCCGCCCTGTCGACCTCCCCGCCGAGCTGATAGGCGATGAGCTGCAGTCCGTAGCAGATGCCCAGGACGGGGATCCCGAGGGAGAACACTTCCGGGGACGAGAGGGGCGCCCCCTCTTCGTAGGCGCTGTGCGGGCCCCCCGAGAGGATTATCCCTTTTGGATTGAGTTCCCGGATCCGTTCGACGGGGATCGTGCAGGGGTGAAGCTCCGAGTAGACGCCCGCCTCGCGGACGCGGCGGGCGATGAGCTGGGAATACTGCGCACCGTAGTCGAGGACAAGAACGAGTTCGTTGTGGATCATCGGGGGGGGATTCGTATTCCAGGTTCACCTAATATAAGGATTTTCCGCCGTTTCTCCAACGCGCGCCTGAGGTCACTTCCGTTTCCCCTTCTTCTTCCGCCGGCGCATTGTCGCGAGAAATTCGTCGAGAACGGCCGGAATGTCGGGCTTCGTCCTCTCTTCAAGCGCGTACCGGACGCGCACGGACGGCTTGTTGATCCTGAGGATGCGCCTCAGGTCGATCGGCGTGCCGATCACCACCGTGTCGCAGGGAACCTTGTTTATCGTCTCCTCCAGGTCGGCGACCTGTTGCTCCCCGTACCCCATCGCCGGCAGGACGGGTCCGGTCCGCGGGTATTTCGCGTACGTCCCGGCGATCGAGCCGGCCGCGTAGGGACGGGGATCGATGATGGAGCGCGCGCCGAACATCTTTGCGGCGATCGTCCCCGCGCCGAACTGCATTTCGCCGTGCGTCAGGGTCGGCCCGTCCTCCACCACAAGGACGGATTTTCCCCTGAGGAGCGATTCGTCATCGACGGTGATCGCCGAGTTCGCCTCGATCATCGTCGCATCCGGGTTGATCGACCGCGAGTTTGCGATGACCGCGGCGACATTCTCAGGCGCGGCGGAGTCCACCTTGTTCACGACGATCACGTCGGCAAGCCGGACGTTCGTCTGTCCCGGATAGTACGTCATCTCGTGCCCCGGCCGGTGCGGGTCCACGACGGTGATCGTGAGGTCGGACCGGTAAAACGACATGTCGTTGTTCCCCCCGTCCCACACGATGACGTCGGCCTCTTTTTCCGCCTCACGGAGTATCGCCTCGTAGTCCACCCCCGCGTAGATGATCGTCCCCTCCACGATGTGGGGCTCGTATTCTTCCATCTCCTCGACGGTGCACCGGTACTTCACCAGATCGCCCAGCGTGGCGTAACGCTGGACCCGCTGCTTCACGAGATCGCCGTACGGCATGGGGTGACGCACCGCCACGACGCGGATCCCACGGCTCCGCAGGTAGCCGCACACCCTGCGCGAGGTCTGGCTCTTTCCCGATCCCGTGCGGACGGCGACGACCGCGATGACGGGGACTTTTGAAGGGAGCATCGTGTGCCGCCCGCCGAGCACCGTGAAATCCGCGCCCAGGGCCATCACCGTCGACGCCCTGTCCATCACGTAGTTGTTCGACACGTCGGAATAGGAGAAGACGACCCGGTCCACGCGGAGCTTCCGGATGAGCGCCGGGAGTTCGGATTCAGGATAGATGCGGATACCGCGGGGGTACCCGGGACCGGCGAGCTTCGCGGGATACTTCCGGCCGGCGATGTTCGGGATCTGCGTCGCGGTGAACGCGACGACCTCGACTGCGCGGTTGCCGCGGTACACCGTGTTGAAATTGTGGAAGTCCCTCCCCGCCGCCCCCATGATAAGCACACGCGTTTTCGGCATTCGTTCTCCTTGTGTCGACGATTGTCTGTTACCGTATGATATGCGTTCCGCCGCGTCCCGCGACGGCGTCCATCAGGTGTTCCGTGTTTGTAATGAGGGCTTCCCCGCTCCCCCGGGCGAGGAATACCATCGCCGCCCTGATCTTCGGCCCCATGCTCCCCTCCGGGAACTGCCCTTCCGCCCCGTACCGGCGGCATTCCTCCACCGTCAGGAGAGGGAGCCTTCTCTGCGACGGCTTCCGGTAATCGAGACAGACCATCTCCTCGTCCGTGTCGATGGCGAAGAAATCCGCCCCCAGCTGCGACGCGAGAATCGCGGAGGTGTGATCCTTGTCGATGACCGCCTCCACACCTTTGCTGATGTCGTGATCATTGAAGACCGGCACCCCCCCTCCCCCGCCGGCGATCACCACGAGCCCGCGGTCGACGCAGGCGCGGATCGCTTCAAGCTCCACGATCCCCTTCGGCTCGGGGGAGGCGACGACCCGCCGGAAGCCGCGGGAGGAGTCCTCGGCGATGTCCCAGTTGAACAGATCCCGGTAGCGGTCCGCCTCGTCCTTCGAGTAAAACGGGCCGATCGGCTTGGTGGGACGAGCGAACGCGGGGTCGTTCTTGTCGACGAGAACCTGTGTGACGAGCGAGACAACCGGCGTCATCAGGCCCTCCGCCTGGAGGGCCTGCCAGAGCGCATACTGGAGGACGTAGCCGATCTCTCCCTGTGTGGATGCGACACAGCAGTCAAGCGGCATCCTGTACGCGTGCGCCGCCCCGAGCTCGGAGCGGACGAGCGCGGCGCCGACCTGCGGGCCGTTCCCGTGCGTGAGGACGACCCGGTATCCGGCGCCGATAAGCCTGACGACAACGCCCGCCGTGTCGACGGCGTTCTGGAACTGTTCCTGCGCGGTCCCTTTCTGGCCCTCCCGGATGAGGGCGTTCCCTCCGACCGCTATGAGGACGAGGCCGCCCATGCGTTCAGCCGCGCAGGAGTTCGAGCATGATCGCCTTCTGGACGTGAAGCCGGTTCTCCGCCTGCGTGTAGACGACCGAATTCGGAGAATCGATGACGTCGTCCGTCACTTCCTCTCCCCGGTGCGCCGGCAGACAATGCATGAAGAGCGCGTCTTTCTTCGCCAGGGAGAACAGCGTGCGGTTCACCTGGTAGGGGGCGAAGACGGTCCGCCGGGCTTCCGCCTCTCCCTCCTGCCCCATGCTCGCCCAGGTGTCGGTGTAGACGACATCCGCCCCCCGCACCGCCGCAGCGGGATCCTCGCTCCAGTGTATCGCGCCCCCCTCCTCCCGCGCGATCGCCTCCGCGCGCGCCGTGACGGCCGGATCCGGTCTGTACGCCCCGGGAGTGCCGAGGGAGAGCGTCGCCCCGAGCTTCGCGGCGGTCAGCATGAGCGAATGCGCGACGTTGTTTCCGTCCCCCACATACGCGAGCCTGAGCGCCCGGAGGTTTTTCCTGTATTCGAGCACCGTCATAAAATCGGCCATCGCCTGGCACGGATGTTCATGGTCCGTCAGGCCGTTGATTACCGGGATCCGTGCGTTGAGGGCCATCGACTCGCATATCGCGTGGCCGAACGTCCTGATCATGATCCCCTGGACCATCCTCTCCAGGTTCTTCGCCACGTCGTACACCGATTCCCGCTTCCCCAGGCTGATGTCGGCCGGCGTCAGGAGGATGGAATCTCCGCCGAGCTGGCTCATCCCGACGGTGAACGTGGTTCGCGTCCGCAGGGAGGGTTTTTCAAATATCAGCGCCATCATCTTTCCGTCCAGCGCGCGCCGGTATTTCTTCGGGTGCGCTTTGATCGCGACCCCGAGCCGGAGGAGGGCCGTAATTTCCCGCGTGGAACAATCATCAATGGATATGAAGTCTCTCCCCTGCAGGCGTTTCCCCGCCGCGCGCGGGGCGGTTTTCTTTTTCACGATTGCACTCCCTGTGGATTCTGTCCGGATGTTCGTCGTATATTGTGAATGTACGGAGAATTCACGTCCGTTTCAACGAACCCGCCGGCTCCCCGCGGAGGAAAACCTCCCGCGCCGGCGCACGCAGAGAGGAACCGATGAACGTCGCATTCCAGGGGGTCCACGGAGCGTACAGCGAGGCCGCCGCCCGGGCCGCGCTCGGCAAAGAGGTCGCGACGTCTCCGTGTGAAACGTTCAGCGAAGTGTTTGACAGGGTGGAACGCAGAGGGTCGGACCGCGGCGTGATCCCGATCGAGAACTCGCTTGCCGGAAGCATCCACGAGAACTACGACCTCCTCCTGGCGCACGGACTGCATATCGTGGGGGAAATCCACCAGCGGATCGAACACGCCCTCCTCGCCCCTCCGGGAAGCACGCTGGGGCGACTGAGGTCCGTCCGCTCCCACCCCCAGGCGCTCGCCCAGTGCAGCAGGTTCCTCCTCGCACACCCGGCGCTCAAACCGGTCCCGTTTTTCGACACCGCGGGCGCGGCGCACGCGGTCGCCCGCGACGCGCGGGCGGACACCGGCGCGATCGCGGGAGCCCACGCGGCACGCCTCTACGGGCTCAAGATACTGAAGCGGAACGTCGAGAACAGCCCGAGCAACTTCACGAGGTTCCTCGTCCTGTCGCGCGCCCCGTGGAGATTCAGGCACGGCACGAAGACCCGGTCGAGCATTGTGTTCACGCCCGCGGCGAACCGGCCGGGAATGCTCTTTCATATACTCGGCGTGTTCGCCCTCCGCGAAATCGACCTGCTCAAGATCGAATCCCGCCCCGATCCCCGGTCGCCGTTCGAATACCGGTTCTACGTGGACATCGCAGGCGGTCCCGCCGAAGAGCGGGTCTCCCGCGCATTCGATCACCTCCGCGAGATCGTGTCCCATTTCCGTCTCCTCGGCACATACCCGGCGGCGGACGGACCGCCGCGGCGGGGGGGATGAAACGCCCCCTGAAGGGCCGCGCCGCGCAGGGGAACACGCCGAACCGGTTCGAGGCTCTCCACCGCGAGCTCTTCCCCCCTGAACTTGCGGGGGAGTGGGAGGAGTCCGCCGGGGAGCCCCCCTCTACGGGGATTCCGACCAGGTACTTTGAGGACGCCTCCCGCTCGATACTCGTCCGCAACGACAGTCCCGACATCCCCTTCACGTTCAGCCTGAATCCCTACAGGGGATGCGAGCACGGATGCATCTATTGCTACGCCCGCCCCTCTCACGAGTACCTCGGGTTCTCCGCGGGAATCGACTTCGAGACGAAGATCATCGTCAAATCGGATGCTCCCGTGCTCCTTGCGCGGGCGCTCGCGGCAAAGGGCTGGGTCCCGCAGACGGTCGCCCTCTCCGGGAACACCGACCCCTACCAGCCGCTGGAGCGGAGGCTGGCGCTCTCGCGCAGGTGCCTCGAGGTCTTCATGGAGTTCCGGAACCCGGTGAGCATCATCACCAAGAACGCGCTCATCCTGAGAGACATCGACATCCTCCGCGGCATGGCGCGTCTCAACCTCGTCCACGTGATGCTCTCCGTCACGAGCCTCGACGAGCACCTGATACGCATCATGGAACCGAGGACCTCCTCCCCCGCACTCCGCCTCCGGGCCATCGAACGGCTCGCCGCGGAGGGGATCCCCGTCGGGGTGAACGTCGCTCCCGTCATCCCCGGGCTGACCGATGAAGAGATCCCCGCGATACTCGACGCCGCAGCGGCGCGCGGGGCATCGAGCGCATCGTACATCCTCGTGAGGCTCCCCGGCGCCGTCAGGCAGCTCTTCGTCGACTGGCTGGAACGGGAACTGCCGGGAAAACGCTCGCGCATTCTCAACCGCATACGCGACACGCGGAGCGGCAACCTGAGCGACCCGCGGTTCCACACGCGCGGAAAGGGGGAAGGCGAGATTGCTTCGGCCGTGCAATCGCTTTTCACGCTCGCCTCGGCGCGCGCGGGGATAGGCCCCGACCGCCCCGGTCTTTCGACCGCAGGGTTCAGACGAACCCCGCACGGACAGCAGGAGCTGTTCGATAATTGAATCTCAAGCGCAATCTCCGTATTTTATGTCTCTTTCGAGGGAGAGTCGATTCATGAACGACGCATTTTCCGTTCCCGCTCCGTTTTCAAGCCGCCATATCGGCCCGGGACCCGGCGCCCGGCAGGCGATGCTCGAGGAACTCGGGTGCACATCGCTCGGGGAATTCATATCCACCGTCGTCCCCGCGGCGATCAGGAGCACGCGCGAGCTCGCGATCGGTGAGGGGCGGACGGAGGAAGAGGTCCTCGCCGCGCTCGCGAGCATGGCCGCGAAGAACATGACCTACCGCTCTTTCATCGGCATGGGGTACCACGAGACAATCACGCCCCCGGTGATACTCCGGAATGTCCTGGAGAACCCCGGGTGGTATACCGCGTACACGCCGTACCAGGCGGAGATCGCCCAGGGGAGGCTCGAAGCCCTTCTCAATTACCAGACCGTCGTCACCGACCTTACGGGGATGGATATCGCCAATGCGTCGCTTCTTGACGAGTCAACGGCGGCCGCGGAGGCGATGACGATGTTCCATGCCGTTCACGGTCACAGCGCCGGCGGGGTGTTTTTTGTGTCCGACGCGTGCCACCCGCAGAACATCGAGGTCGTCCGCACCAGGGGCGCGGCGCTCGGCATACGCGTTGTTGTCGGGTCCTGCTCCGGGTTCGAGTTCTCCGAAGACGTCTTCGGCGCCCTCGTGCAGTACCCGGCCACCGACGGCGCGCTCGAGGACTACAGGCCGTTTTGCGACAGGGCGCACGCCGTCGGCGCGCTCGTCGTCTGCGCCGCGGACCTGATGAGCCTCCTCCTCCTTACTCCCCCGGGGGAATTCGGCGCGGACGCCGCCGTGGGGTCCACGCAGAGATTCGGCGTCCCGCCGGGTTACGGGGGGCCGCATGCCGCCTATTTCGCGACAAAAGACGCGCACAGGCGTCACATGCCCGGGCGCATCATCGGGGTCTCCGTCGACGCACAGGGGAACCGCGCGCTCCGCATGGCGCTCCAGACGCGTGAACAGCACATCCGGAGGGAAAAAGCGACCTCCAACGTCTGTACGGCACAGGTGCTCCTCGCCGTCATGGCGGGGATGTACGCGGTCTATCACGGTCCTGACGGGCTCCGCGCGATCGCCCGGCGGATCCACGCGATGGCGCGCATGCTCTCCTCAGGCGCACGCGCTCTCGGACACGAAGTGCTCCATGATGAGTTCTTTGACACCGTGCGTCTCCGTCCGAAGGACGGTACGCTCCGCGCCGTACTCCAGGCCGCCTCCGGCGCGTCGATGAACTTCCGCAGTTTCGGGGACGGGACGCTGGGGATCGCGCTCGACGAGCTGACGGACAGGAACGAGGTCGCCCGGATCCTCGGGGTCCTCGGACGTCCCGGAAAGGCGGAGGCCCCCGCGGCGGAGGAGAAGGAAATCGCCGGGACGCTCCGCAGAACGTCGGCGTACCTCACGCACCCTGTGTTCAACAGATACCACAGCGAGACCGGGATGCTCCGGTATCTCCACAGCCTTGAGTCGAAGGACCTCGCGCTCAACGTCAGCATGATCCCCCTCGGGTCCTGCACGATGAAGCTGAACGCGACGACCGAGATGATCCCGGTGACCTGGCCCGCCTTCGGCAGGCTCCACCCGTTCGCCCCGCCGGAACAGGCCGCGGGATACCACGAGATGTTTGCCGAACTCCGCTCCTGGCTTGGGGAGATCACGGGTCTCCACGCCGTCTCGCTCCAGCCGAACGCGGGGGCGCAGGGGGAATACACGGGGCTTCTCGTCATCAGGGCGTGGCACCGGTCGCGGGGGGAGGGGGCGAGGACGGTCTGCCTGATCCCCTCGTCGGCGCACGGAACGAACCCCGCGAGCGCGGTGATGGCCGGGATGCGCGTCGTCGTCGTGCGGTGCGACGACGCGGGGAACATCGACGTGGAAGATCTGCGATCGAAGGCGCGGGAGAACGCCGCCGGCCTTGCGGCACTCATGGTCACCTATCCTTCGACGCACGGGGTGTTTGAGGAAACAATCCAGGAGATCTGCGGCATCGTCCATGCCGCGGGAGGGCAGGTGTACATGGACGGGGCCAACATGAACGCGCAGGTCGGCCTCTGCCGCCCCGCGGAGCTCGGGGCGGACGTCTGCCACCTGAACCTTCACAAAACGTTTTGCATCCCCCACGGCGGAGGGGGGCCCGGGATGGGACCGATATGCGTCGCCGAACACATCGCTCCCTTCCTTCCCCGGCACATCGTTCCGGGGACGGGCGGATCCGCCGCGATCGGGCCGGTCTCCGCGGCCCCCTGGGGAAGCGCGGGGATTCTCGCGATCTCCTGGGCCTACATAGCAATGATGGGGGGACGGGGGCTGAAGGAAGCGACGGAGGTCGCCATACTCAACGCGAACTACATGGCGAAGAGGCTCGAAGAGCATTATCCGATACTCTACAGGGGAGCGGGGGGACGCGTCGCACACGAGTTCATCGTGGATCTCCGTCAATTCAAGGAGAGCTCAGGCGTGGAGGCCGAGGACGTCGCCAAGCGCCTGATGGACTACGGGTTCCATGCGCCGACCGTCTCATTCCCGGTCGCGGGGACGCTCATGGTCGAGCCGACGGAGAGCGAATCGAAAGAGGAGCTTGACAGATTCTGCGACGCGCTTGTCGCAATACGTGGTGAGATTCGTGAAATCGAGGAAGGGACCGCGCACAGGACGCTGAACGTCCTGAAGAACGCCCCGCACACGGCCTCCGTCGTCGCGGGCGATGCATGGGCGATGCCGTATGCGCGGGAGAAAGCGGCGTTCCCCACGGCGTATGTGAGGGCCCACAAGTTCTGGCCGGCCGTCGGCCGCGTCAACAACGCCTACGGCGACAGGAACCTGGTCTGCACCTGCCCCGGCACCGAGGAGTACGCGGAGGTCTGAACCGCTCCTCCACCGGAGGAGGGAGGGGCCGGGGCCGCGCCCCCTATTTTCCTATCAGGGCCCTGTAGGCGGCGGCGTCGAGAAGTCCGCCGGCCTCCGCCGCGCTGGAGAGCTTCACCTTCACCATCCAACCCTTCCCGTACGGGTCCTTGTTCACCGCTTCGGGGGACGCCGCGACGGCGGCGTTCACGTCAGTCACGGACCCCGACATCGGCGCGTAAAGATCCGAGACCGCTTTGACCGCCTCGATCGTCCCGAACACTTCGTGCTGTTTCACCGCTTTCCCCACGGGGGGGAGCTCCACGAATACCACGTCTCCCAGTTCCCCCTGCGCATAGTCCGTAATCCCGATCGTCCCCGTCTCTCCCTCGAAGCGGATCCACTCGTGGTCCTTCGTGTATTTCAGGTTGTCAGGAATCGTCATGATGAAAAACCCTTTCTTCGAATGCGGTTGGTGAATCCTCGCTTCCTCACGTGCCCGGGGATTCGAACACAAACGTGTCGAGGAAGCTCGTGTCGAACCGGCCGCTGCGGAATTTTTCATTCTGCATGACCTGCCGGTGAAACGGGATCGTCGTCTTGATCCCTTCGATGACGAACTCCTCGAGGGCCCCGGCCATCTTGTTGATCGCCCCCTCGCGCGTCTGCGCGTACACGATGAGCTTCGCGGTGAGGGAATCGTAGTACGGAGGGACGGAGTACCCCGCGTAGGCGTGCGTATCGACCCGGACACCGAACCCGCCGGGCATGTGGAAATCGGTGATCTTTCCCGGCGAGGGACGGAAATCGTGGGCCGGGTCCTCCGCGTTGATGCGGCACTCGATGGCATGGCCGCGCTGGACGATCTTCTTCCTGGGGAGGCGCTCCCCCGCGGCGATCCGGAGCTGGAGCTTGATCAAATCGTGCCCGGTCACCTGTTCGGTGACGGGGTGCTCGACCTGGATCCGGGTGTTCATCTCCATGAAATAGAAGTTCTGCTCGCGGTCCACCAGGAACTCGACGGTCCCCGCGTTCACGTAGTTGACCGCCTTGCACCCCCTGATCGCGGCATCCCCCATTTTCGTGCGGAGGGCGTCGTCGACGACGGGAGAAGGCGATTCCTCGATGAGCTTCTGATGGCGGCGCTGGACGGAGCAGTCGCGCTCTCCGAAATGCATGACGTTTCCGTGCTCGTCGCCGAAGACCTGCACTTCGACGTGCCGGGGCTGCTCGATGTATTTTTCAAGGTAGAGGTCCGGATTGTTGAACGCCTGCTCCGCCTCGTGGCGCGCGGTCCCGAAGGCGTTGTCCATCTCGGACTCCTCCCGAACGATCCGCATCCCCCGCCCTCCCCCGCCCGCCGAGGCCTTGATGATGACGGGGTACGCAATCGACCGGGCGATCTCCCGTGCTTCGTCGGGGCTCGCGACGATGCTCTCGCTCCCGGGGACGACGGGGACACCGGCCTTCCGCATTGTCTCCTTCGCGACGGATTTGTCCCCCATCGCGCTGATCATCGCGGGGGTGGGCCCGATGAATTTGATCCCCGAGGTCGTGCAGATTTCGGCGAACCCGGCGTTCTCGGCGAGGAACCCATACCCGGGATGGATCGCATCGGCCCCCGTGATCTCGGCCGCCGCGATGATACGGGGGATCTTCAGATAGCTTTCCCGACCGGGCGGAGGGCCGATGCAGACCGCTTCGTCCGCGAACCGGACGTGCAGCGAATCCCGGTCCGCCTGGGAATAGACCGCGACGGTCTTGATCCCGAGCTGCTTGCAGACCCGGATGATGCGGAGGGCGATCTCCCCCCGGTTCGCAATGAGGACCTTCTTGAACAACCGTGTCTCCCGGATGTCAGGCCTGATGATGAGATTTTTCGACGAGGAAGAGGGTCTGGTCGTATTCGACCGGCTGGCCGTTCTCGACCATGACCTTGACGATCTTTCCGTCGACGTCCGCTTCGATCTCGTTCATGAGCTTCATCGCTTCGACGATGCACAGAACGGCCCCCGGGCGGATCACGCTTCCCACCTGGACAAAGGGAGAAGCGTCAGGCGCGGGCGAGCGGTAGAACGTGCCGACGATGGGGGACCTGATCTCGTGC
>Ga0209698_10002327_pt1 | contig 21653 bp, 17 predicted proteins | sample LitLauG_LLR_2012_FD_187203 | JGI IMG/M metagenome (GOLD analysis project Ga0209698, IMG submission 187203) | Freshwater sediment microbial communities from Pennsylvania, USA - Little Laurel Run_MetaG_LLR_2012 (SPAdes) (version 2) | ecosystem: Environmental > Aquatic > Freshwater > Creek >...
GCAGGGTTTGGACCAGGATCGGCGTGCCCGCCAGTTCGGTGAACTGCTTCGAGGGATGCGGCTTCTTTTCTTTGGCATCCAAAGCGCTATGGGCGGGCGCCATGCGCGTCCCCAGGCCAGCCGCGGGAATGATGACCACAACCTTCATGGCGGGCTGCAAGTATACGGGCCCGACACCGGGAGTTCAAATCCACTGGCGCAAGAGCGGCTCTTCCGGCATCATCAACCCACACCACCCGTCAACTTCGTTACCCTTCCGGAGGGACCTTCATGGACGTGGTCATTCGAGCTCTTCACTGGATCTGGGCGAACACTCAACCAATCTTCCAACTGCTGGCTGCGATCGCGGCCCTGGTGGGGGCGCTGGCTTATCGGCGCAATTCGAGGCTGGAGCGGGCGCGCTGGCTGGCCGCTCTTTACAGCAAGTTTTATGAAGCGCTGGACCTGAAAATGATCCGCGAAACTCTGGACCGCAGCGCACCCGATTCTCCCGAAGTGGCGAAGCTGGTGCAGGAAGAAGACGCACGATTTACCGACTACCTCAACTTCTTCGAGTTCATGGCCTATCTCAGAGCCAGCGGACAATTGTCGAAACAAGACGTCGCGGCGTTGTTTGACTACTACCTGCGGATTCTCCTCAAACATGAAGACGTGCGAAAATATGTGCAGGACGACAAGAACGGGTATGGTTATTTGAAGCGCATCTTACCCCGTTTTTCCCGAGCATTTTCCTGATGAAGCGAGCGACCGGACATCTCTTCGTATACGGCACCCTGTCACCGCGGCACGCTCCGCCGGAGATTGCGGCCACCGTGCGCCGTTTGCGACCGGTCGGGCCCGCGTCGGTGAAAGGGCGGCTGTACGATCTGGGCGAATATCCCGGGGCGGTGCTCAGCAAGAACTCGCGCTCAGTCATACATGGAGAAGTCTTCGAGCTTCCCGGAGACGCGCAGACCCTGAGTTCGCTGGATAACTACGAAGGCTTCGAGCCAGCCAAGCCGAGTTCCAGCCTGTTTGTGCGGCGTGCGTGGCCGGTAGTGATGGACGATGGAACGCGCTTGCGCTGCTGGGTATACGTCTACAACGGCGCCATGAAGGACGCTCAGCCGCTGCGCAGTGGCCGCTATGCCCGCCGTCGCAGGGCACGGCGCTCCCGCGCCACGTCTTCTTCCACGCCCGACTAGGCCCCGTTTTAAGGTGCGGGCTTGGTCTCAACTCCGCCATTTGGAACCGACGGTGCCGGAGTGGTCACAGGCACCGCTACCGTGGGAGCATGCACCGGCACGGGCGCAGACTGCCGGGAATAGGCGGCGCGTTCATCCCACTTACCGAATATCATCTTCCCGGCCGTGGTCTGCAGGACCGAAGTGACGGAAACATCGATGGTCTTCCCGATCATCTTGCGCGCGTTATCGACCACGACCATGGTCCCGTCATCCAGATAGGCCACGCCCTGGTTGTATTCCTTGCCTTCCTTCAGGATGAACACACGCATGGTCTCGCCCGGCAGCACGATGGGCTTGAGAGAATTCGCCAGTTCGTTGATGTTCAGCACTTCCACGCCCTGCAACTGCGCGACTTTGTTCAGGTTGAAGTCGTTGGTGATGATCTTGCCCTCGTACAGCTTGGCCAGCTCGATCAGCTTGAGATCGACTTCGCGAATGGCGGGGAAGTCATCTTCCACGATCTGAATCTGCAGGTTGGCGACCTTCTGCAGGCGCTGCAGGATGTCGAGGCCGCGGCGCCCGCGGTTCCGCTTGAGCGAGTCGGCGGAGTCGGCGACCAGTTGCAGCTCGCGCAACACGAACTGCGGGGTCACGATGACACCGTCGAGGAATCCGGTCTCGGCGATGTCGGCAATGCGCCCGTCGATGATCACGCTGGTATCGAGAATCTTGTAGCTTTTCTTCGACTGCTTCTCGCCGCCGAAGATGCCGCCCAAAGCCGCCAGGTTGAGCAGGTCACCCTTGTTGGCTCCAACGATCAGGCCGACATAGGCCATGAGTAGCATGACCAGGATTTGCAGGAAGCTCTGGGTGTGGCCTTCCGGAATGCTGCTGCGAATGACCAGCGCGAACAGGTAGGCGCCCGCGATGCCGAGCGTGCTGCCGATCGCGGCCCCGATCAGCCGTTTCAAGCTGACCGCGCGCAGCTTCCATTCGAACAGGACGATGGCTGCCCCGATCAGCCCGCCTACCCCGGCGTCGACGCCGCGGTTCAATCCGAAGGGCTCAATGACGAAGCAGGTAACCGCTACGACGATGACAAAAAGAACACGTACAAAAATGATATCCACGGTAAACCTCCCGCGGATGCAACTGTTTCCCGGAATTTAAACGGGCAGTGCACCCGTTGCTTCTTCCCACCGCCCCGGTGGGATCAGCCTTGCGCATGTGGGGCGCACAATGAATGAAAGGAATGAAACCGCGCCCCGGGCCCGGCCACGTGGGGCTCGGCCGGTGGTCAAGTAATCTCAACGCGAGAAGTATATACCTGCCGGTTAATGGGGGAAAGGAACCTGACACCCTTGACCGATCCCGGTTTTGCCTGACCTGTGGAGCCGCGAAGGCCCGGCGTGGCAGGCTAGATTTCGTTCTCGCTTTGCCTAGGTCACTCGCAGCGGGCTAAACTCTCTGCCATGAAAGCTCTGGTGCTGACCAGCCTCTCGGGACCTGCCGCGCTCACCATTCAAAATGTCTCCGAGCCAAAACCGAAGCCCGGACAGACCTTGATCCGCGTGACCGCCGGAGGGCTGAATTTTGCGGACATCATGACCACCAAAGGCGGTTATCCCGGCACTCCTGACCCGCCGCTGGTGGCTGGCCGGGAATTTGCCGGCGTGGAAGAAAGCAAAGGGCGTCGGGTCATGGGTTATACCCAATGGAGCGCCTTTGCCGAGAAAACCGCCGCGTACGATCACATGCTGTGGCCGGTTCCCGTTGGCTGGAGCGACGAGCAAGCCGCCGCGTTTCCGGTGAACTTCTTCACCGCCTACCTGGGTTACTGGCAGGCCGGAATGACGGAATCGGCCGGGTGGGGACAACCGCCCTCGGCTGTCCGGCGGAGCGAAGCTCCGCGCTATACTCCCCGCGTGCTGATTCACGCCGTCGCCGGAGGCGTCGGTACGGCAGCCGTTCAGATCGGCAAACTGCTCGGCGTCGACATGTACGGCACATCCTCGTCCCCGGAAAAACTGGCGCGGGTGAAAGAACTCGGCCTGCAACACGGCATCAACTACAAGCAGCACGACTATGAAGAAGTGGTAAAGAACCTCACCCACGGCGAAGGTGTTGATGCCGTTTTTGAAATGCTGGGCGGAGAACACACGGCCAAAAGCCTGCGCTGCCTGCGCGATTTCGGACGAGTGATCCAGTATGGAACGGCTACCGGCAAACAACCCAAACTCGATGTGCGAGCCCTGTACGCGAAATCCGCCAGCGTGCAAGGCCTCTGGCTGACCTACTTGTCGCAAAGGCACGACGTCATGGAACCGGCGTGGCAGCGGCTTTCCGCCTGGATCGCGGAAGGGAAGCTGACGCCCCAAGTCGGTCACGTGCTGCCCCTTGAACGCGCCGTCGAAGGCTACAAACTGCTCGAAGACGGCAAAAACTACGGCAAAGTGGTGGTGAAGATCGGCTGAAATCGAATCATTGGCGAGAATTCCCACTTCCCAGGTCGAGCACACTCCTACTTGCGCCCCAGGAGCATGACACGAAGGGCGAACGCACGCCCAGTGCCGTCGATGAAAGTCGGGACGGCGTGGCTGGCATCAATGGTCGCATTGGCTCCCACGACGTCGGCATGGTTGGTAACGTCATCGAAGCCAGCGCGCACCGCCCAAAGGCGTCCGAACAGGTGAACTCGCTTCTCGAACTGAAGATTGAGGGTGTAGTAGGTCGGTAAGCGCAAAGATGACCCTGGAGCATAGCCCGCGGCGATCCCGCCTTGGTCGGTGGTCCCGTAGAACGGCAGGCCGGTGCGCGCCTCCGCGGAGTAGACGATGTCGAACTTGTGAATAAGAGGCAGATTGAAACCTGGCACCACGCCCCAACCCACAAAGCGGTTGGGCGTGTCCCACCCGTAGGGGCCGGGCAATTGCGGGCTGAGAAGGGGAATGTCCAAACTGAAATCGAAGATCTGGTTGCTGCGGGAACTAGAGCGCGTATAGGCTCCAAAGATTTCATAGCGCCCGGCAAAGCGATGCCGCAGGCTGACCGTAAGGGAATCGTAGTGGTCGTCACGTCCATTGGCGAGGAGATAAACACCCTCCATCGCTCCATTCAGCGTGTTGTAGGCAAAAGCGCGCGTACCATGTTTTTCCAGGAACTCGAGTTTCAGAAAAAGCGCGTAGAGAAACTTCTTCTCCAGGCTGGCGCTGAAGTTTAGATAGCGTGGCGCCTGGAGCGACTTTCGCTGCACTGCGAAAGTGGTCGGAACCGGCACCGGCTCTGGCGCGACGTTGCCACTCGCGTCGGTCGGTTCGGTGGTCGGGCAGGGGCCTGCAGAGGACGCCACGCATTTGAAAAAGTAATCGATCCTTTGCCCCTCAAGCGGTTGATGGATCAAGCCCAGGTTGGTGGCATCGTATGTGATCCCAATCCCCGCCGAGAGCTTGGTGTTCGCCTCATTGTCCAGGATAAAAGTTCCCGCCAGGCGCGGTGAGAAAAGCGGCGTGCGCACCAGTTCATCCCAATCGAACCGCACTCCTGGTTCGATGAGCAGGCGATTCGTAATCAACCAGCGATCCTCGGCGTAGGCGCTGCCTTCGGTGTTATAGACGGAAGCATAATTGCCTCCGGAGAAAACCGAATACCGCGTGCATGTGTAGGGGGCGATGGGAACACCATCGGCAGCGGTGGCACAAGGCTGAGCCGACTGGGCCGGCGGAGGCGCACCCTGCTGCTCGAAGGAGATCGGTTGCCGGAGAAACTGCGCGTCGTAGTTCAAACGGTCGACATCTGCTCCAACTTTGATGTCGTGACGTCCGTGCCATGGATGAGGCGGAAGGTACAGATTCGATAGGCCTTGTATTCGCTGGGCCGCAGCATTTTCGTGCAGGTAGTAGTTGCCCGCGGCCGAAAAGAACAGCTCGATATAGGGCGCGTTCCCCTGCGGCGTCAGCGAGGTGTTGTACTGGTCCACGCCCAACCCGGTCTCGAGGAGCGCTCCGTTGTGGAAGTAATACTGATCCTTCAGCGAGCCCAGGTATGCAGTCTCGACTTCCTTGGGAGTGGCCGCCTGTGGGACCAGAAATCCCAAACCGGCATACTGATCCTGATAGTAGTTCGAGAGAAAGCTGGCGGTGACAATGTTGCGGCTGGTCAAGTTGGATTGCAGTTTTGCCAGATTGTCGGCGCGCCAGACGTAATCACGATCTCGACCGGGCGGGAGCTGCACATTCACGTTGTCGTCAAATTCGCCATCCAGGGTATCGATAAACCAGGTTTTTCCTTTTTGAATGGGGCCGGACATGGAATAAATCGGCGTCCATTGGCCGATGGCAAGCCCTCTTGTAGTCGAGGGAGCCGGGATGAAATCGGTGGTCAAAAACCGGAAGTGATCGTCGCCCATGGTGGTGTTCAACGCGAGCACCCCACCGGAGCCTTTGCCAAACTCGGCCGGTTCGCGGCTTGGCGTTACCTGAATGGAGCGGAAGGAGTCGATGCTGGTGCGAACCGCCAACTGGCCATTCGTCGGTTGGCTCACGTTAAAGCCGTCCAGCAAGAGTAAAGTTTGATAACCCTCGGCTCCCGCCACGTGGAGCTGCCCAAAACCATCCGGCGTGACTCCCGGAATGAAGTTCAGGCCGTTGCGGTAGTCGTGCGGTCCCGGGTACGGAATACTGATCAGCTCCGCACCGGTGAGTTCTTCCTTCGAAGCGACCTGCGACGGGTCGATTGCAGGCGACGATTCCACCACATCGATCACCTCGCGCACTGCCGGCACGGCGGCGAGGGTTATGTCTAGTTCGGGCACCGCCGCGATCTGTATTTCAGGCAGCACCGAGGCGTAGAAGTTGGTCTTTTCAACGCGAACTTCATAGGCGCCCGAGGGAAGCCCCGTGAATTCGCAGTGGCCGGCGAAATCGGTTTCGCAGCGCACCGCATCCCGGAGTTTCGCGGTCTTGAGTCCAACCCGCGCACCCGGCACTGGCACGCCGTTTTCGTTGTTCACAACCACCGTCAGCTTGGTGGATTCAGCATTTCCCGAGATATGAGGGGTCTGGCCCGCAGACCAGGACGCCAGAACAACAGTCAGGAGCAACGGCAGCACGGAATCTGTGATCGCTCTCGACATAGCGCACAGCCCCACCGGTTCGTCCTAATCCCCAAGCTTATCTGAAGCGCCGATCGAGGCTCCGGATGAGTTGTTGCGCTCCGCCCCCGGTGAGTTTAGCTGAGTCAAGCGCCCCAGTTTGTGAACAGACTGCAAAATTTGGATGGCTGGAAGCTGCGGCACGTTGTACCGGATCAATGCGCCTTGTCCTCAAACACCCATTCGTGGCTGACCAGGAAATTCACCGTCGAGCACAACACAATTGCGATGGTATTCGCGACAAGATAGTGCATGTGACCCTGGCCGACCAACACTTTCATGAGCGCCAGGTTGCCGAGGATGGAGACGCCCCCGTTGGCAAGATGGAAGCGCAAAAGCCTCGCCAACCAGGGAAGCCCGAGCGGATGCAATCGATTCGGCTGGGTTCGATCCGCCCAGGTGTACTGTTCGTGCCAAACGAAGTTGTGCATCACCGCGGCCTCGACGGCGATGGCGGTGGCGGCAAGGTAGTGAAAGTGCAATGCGCTCTTCAATACGAACAGCGAGGCGAACTGCACTCCAATTCCGATTCCCCCGACCAGATTGAACTTGCACCATCGCACCAGCGTCGAGGGCGGATTGAACCGCCGGTTCGAACTCGCCATCGTTCTCGTCGCGGTCATTGCAGGATCCTTTCTTCGCGCAAGAGACGACGGGTGTTCTGCGCCGTGAAAACTACCGCCATCAGTCCCATGCCCGCCAGGCCAATGCTGCCGCCCACATCGAACAAGCGATACCGGGCATCGAAAACGTGAACCACCGGCTTCCAAAGCAGCGCCAGATTCCCCACCGCCAGCAGAATGCGCAATTCCGTCGGACCGAAGCGCCAGAAGGAAATGCGGAACTCTCCCAGGACTTGTGTTGCCAGATACGACTGCACGGAGAGCACCAGGAAGGCGACCAGCAGTCCGGTCGCGATCCACGGATTCATGTACCCGGACAGGGCAAGGCCGCCCATCAGAGCGAGCGAGCCGAACGTATCCACCATGTGGTCGACATAGAATCCGTAGCGCGGGCGCTGGCGCTCGCGCACCCGGGCCAGCGTTCCATCCAGCGAGTCGCCCAGCCAGTTGATGGCCAGGCAAACGATCACTCCCAGCAGCGCGTAGCGGTTTCTGGCTGCGAGCGCATAGCAGGCACCCGCGCCGATCTGCGCCGCCAGGCCCAGCAGCGTCAGGTGGTCCGGCCTGATCCGACCCGGAGTGCGCCCTGCCAGCCACAGGAGCGCGCGCTTCTCCGCGGCCGCCACCCAACTCTCCTGCACCCGGTGCAGGTCCGGAAACGGAAGCCGGCGCATTTCCAGCAGCACCCGAGGGTTGACCTGCTCGCAAAATTCCGTCATTGCTTGAGGGCCGAAACTCTTGGAACCGACTCTTGCCATCGCTGCCTCCTCTTGCCTCGGCCCTCACTTTCGATCCACCCAGCCTCGGCTGACAATGCCCGCCGCCTCAAGCTGAGATCAAATCAAACTCACCTCTTAAGTTATTGAATCAACACATGTTGACAGAAGTTCTCCGATGCTGGTTGAGGCTGAACCCCAGGCCGAATGATGCCGAAAAAATCAGCCTTGCGATTTCACGTTTGCCTTTCTGTTGGTTTCGCTCATCCAACAACCATGGAGAGACATCAGCAACAGAGTGGGGTTGACTCGGGTCTGTAAGTCGAAGACCCGTTCTCTGAAAGGAGACGTCCATGGAGAAACATCGTTTTCTGACAGCAGTGCTCGGGCTGGTTCTGTCGGTTGGCGAAGTGGCGAACATTTGTGCCCAGCAGACGCCTGCGACCAGTGGAGTTCCAACGCACCTGGTGGTCACGGTCGAACCGCGCAAGGGGAACACTACCCCGGTCGTCAATCGCGAAGACGTCATGGTTTTTGAAGGACGTGACCGAGATCAGGTCCTCGATTGGGTGGCCACCCAGGGAGATCAGGCCGCGCTGGAGCTATTCATCCTGCTCGACGACGGCGCCGGCGTTGATCTTGGTTCTCAACTGGACGAGATTCGAAAGTTCATCGAAGCTCAGCCGCCTTCCGCGAAAGTAGGGGTCGCGTACATGCAGGACGGCACCGCACGGATCGCGCAAACACTGACCACGGACCACGTCCAGGCAGGGAAAAGTCTGAGACTGCCGGTGGGAGAGGGGGTGAATGCCAGTCCATATTTTTCGTTGAGCGATCTGATCAAGCGCTGGCCTGACACCACTGCGCGCCGGGCGGTGTTGATGGTCAGCGATGGAATCGACCGCTATAACGACAACGGCGATCTGCAGGATCCGTACGTGGATGCGGCAATCGACGATGCTCTGCGCAATGGCATTGTGGTTTCGGCCATCTACAACCCCAACGTGGGTCACTACGGGCACAGCTACTGGCAGACTCATTGGGGGCAGATCTTCTTGTCGCAAGTAACGGACCAGACCGGAGGCGAGGCCTATGACATCGGGTTCGGCCCGGCGGTTTCATTCGCGCCCTATCTCAAGGATTTTGCGAACCGGCTCTCGCATCAATACCTGCTGACGTTCCTGGCCAAGCCGGAGAAGAAAGCGGGATGGAAGAAAATACGCGTCACCACCGAAGTGCACAATGTCGACCTGGTATCGGCGGGCAAGGTTTACGTCTCAGCCGAGGCCAAGTAAGGACCTTTGGACGGTTGCGGCGGATACGCCGTACTCGGTGACGTGGCGCGAGGGCGTCGGCCGAAGGCCGCCATAGCCGTTTAAGGGAGTGTCCGACCCACAACTGTCTGGAGGATTGAGAATCCGATAGGATTGAAAGTTCCAATCGGGTCTCCATGACGAAACTGCTGCGTTTTTTCCGGCCATCGCACCAGCACACCGCATTTTCCGCGACCCTGTTGTTGATGGGCACCGTGTTGGCGTCTCGTGTGATCGGATATGCGCGCGAGGCCTACATCGCCTTCGCCTTCGGCGCCGGCTCGCAGACCGATGCGTATGTGGCGGCCTTCACCTTGCCGGACTTTCTCAACTACATCGTGGCCGGGGGCGCGGCGTCGATTACATTTATTTCCATATATACGCGCTTTCTCGCCGAGAAGCGGGACGCCGACGCGCAGAAGACGTTTTCCATCGTCATTACGGTGATGACCGCCGTGTTGGTCGTGGGCACGATTCTCACTGAAATCTTCGCGCCCCAGTTTGTGCGCTGGTTCGTGAAGGGATTCTCGCCCGACAAGATTGATCTTTGTGTCCACCTGACACGCATTCTCTTGCCGGCGCAGATTTTCTTCTACGTGGGTGGCGTGGTTTCGGCCGTGCTGTTGTCGCATCGCCTGTTTCTTTTCCCTGCGTTTGGGCCGTTGATTTACAACTTGTTCATCATCCTTGGTGGTGTGGTGGGTGGGCGGCACTTTGGCATCGCCTCCCTCGCCTATGGCGCGCTGGCCGGAAGCTTCGTGGGCCCGTTTCTGGCCAGCGTGATTGGCGCGGTGCGTATTGGTACCGGATACCGGCCATCATTGGACGTGGGAAATCACGCCTTCCGCGAGTGGGTGCGGCTCTCTGTGCCCTTGATGTTGGGCGTGTCCCTGGTGACGGCGGACGATTGGATCCTGCGGCATTATGCGGCCGGTGGCGTGGGCGACATTGCCCGGCTCAACTATGCTAAGCGGCTTTTCGCGGTGCCCATTGCTGTATTAGGCCAGGCAACCGGCCAGGCGTCTCTGCCTTTTTTCGCGCGCTTGTTCAACGAGAAGAAGCTGAAAGAGTTCGCGGACACGGTCAATGATTCGGTATATCGAGTGTCGGCGGCGGCCCTGCTGGCGACTGGTTGGATGATGGCGGCGGCCCTTCCTCTGATCGATCTGGTCTACCGGCGGGGAAAGTTTCTCTTCGCCGACACCCAGACCACCGCGATTTACTTTTTCTGGTTCTCTCTGTCTCTTGCCCTGTGGTCCGCGCAGGGGCTGTACGCGCGCGCGTTCTATGCCGCGGGAGACACGCTCACGCCCATGACCGCGGTGAGCGTCATCACCGCCGCCTCCCTGCCCGTGTATTCGATCCTGTTTCATACGTTCGGTGTGGTGGGCCTGGCGTGGGCCTCCGATATAGGCATTGGCGCCAATCTCTTTCTTTTGGCCTGGCTCTTACATCGCAAGAAACTTGTTTCATTGGCCGAGGTGCGCTGGAAGGAATTGGGCAAAGCAACCGGGGTCGCGGTAGTCGCCGGAGGAATTAGTTTTGCCGTCGCCCGTGTGGTCCCCCGCGCCATCTCTGGAAGCGGCAGTCGCGCTGCTGATCTTTTGCAGCTGGCGCTGGTTTCCGTCACCTGGGCGGCGGCGGTGGCCGCTGGCTTGTGGCTGCTGCGGTCCGATCTGCCGCGCGAATTACGCCGGCGCAAAGGTATGGTTAATCCCGCGGTCGCACAAGGTGGAAGTAACGAGATTCTCGGCTCCGGCACCCAGCCGTAGTACGTGGCGCATTCAGGTTACTTCCGTCACCATCCCCTGCGAGGCCGGTCTGTCACAATTGGAGACGAAGCCTCTTGCTCGACACGGGTTTCGCTTTTGCCTATGGAAGTCCTGACGCCCAAGACAACCCGGCGCAGCACCCGTCTCCGGATCGAACTCCCGGCGAGTGTGATCAGTCTCGACCGGATGCGGCCTTTTGCCGAAAACTGTGTCGTCCTGGTCGCCAGCGCGCAGGGATGCGGGTTTCGCAGTTCGCGCCCGCTACAGCTGGAAACTCCGATCATGCTGAGTGGCCTGCCTGGCGGAGGCAGTGTCACCGCACGGGTTGCCAATTGCTTACCTTTGGGCTCAGACGGCAAGCACTTCCTGATCGGCGCGGCTCTCTATACGCACGGAAACGTATGGGGCATTGCCGATCCTCCGGAAGACTGGACCATCGCCGCGCAGAGCACGCCCTCCGGAGGTCCTCCGCAGGGTGCGGTTGCGACTCCTGCCCGCAAAGTCAGCAAGAGGGAGTGGCCCTACAACCTGTTTTCCGAAGGCAACCAGACTCCTCCACGTCGGAAGTAAACTCTACTCGCTTCAGAAATCTCCGGTCCTGTTCTTTCGTAACTTCCATCAGTACATTTCGCGCTGTCATACTCGTTGCATATGGCTGAACAGCCACTACCGGCCACTTCCGCCTCGTCCGGCGAGTCTGACAAGACGTCGAACCGTCCGTTCCGCGTAAAGCTGCGCGGATCGGTGTTGACGCTGTTGCGCCTGCCCAACCGGCGTGACGTACGAGCCGCAATCCACCAGTTGTCGGTGACCGGCGGTGTCGTTCATCTGGAAAAACCGCTGGATGAGAAGATCAAAGTGGAAATGATCTTTCACCTGGGTGGCGCAACCCTCCGCCTCAAGTCGGAAATGTTGTTCCCCATGTGGGCAACCCAGGGTTGGATGCAGCCCTTCCGCTTCGTCGATCTTTCCGACGCCAGTCGGGAAGCACTGGAAGCGGGTCTGAAGTCGCTGATTGGAGAAGCGGCAAAGGCCGCTGGCGTTTAGCGACACGAACTCCCACCAGCTCCCTTTGCTTCACACGCGCAACTTACCTGGCAACGTTACCCTCGTCACCTGAGTTCTCCGGACGGCTGGACTATGATCCGAGATTAGAGGCGTGTCATGAAGAGACTCAGCTTTCTGGTTTCCCTCACCAACGACGATAACGATTACCAGATCGAACAGGCAGCAGCTGCGGAAAAGGCGGCGATGCGCCTCGGCGTGAATGTAAAAATCATTCACGCCAACAACGATGCGGTCTCCCAGAGCCAGCAGTTGCTCCACTATGTGCAGGATTCCTCGGTGGCGCGCCCGGATGCGATCGTGTTCGAACCGGCCGGCGGCACGGCGTTTCCGCAAGTAGCGCGCGCGGCAGCCGCTGCCGGGATTGGCTGGGTAGTGCTGAATCATGAAGTCGACTACCTTTCCGAATTGCGCCGCGCCCACAAAGTTCCGGTGTTCGCCATCAGTTCCGATCACGAAGAAGTCGGCAAGATCCAGGGCAAGCAGTTCGCCGCCCTGCTGCCGAATGGCGGATCCATTCTGTATATCGAAGGCCCGGCAAACAGTTCCGCCGCGAAAGAACGCACCCATGGAATGAACAAGAGCAAGCCCGCCAACATTCAGGTGAAATCGATGCGGGCGAACTGGACCGAAGAAGGGTCGTATCGCGCCGTCAGTTCCTGGCTCCGCTTGCAGACGTCGAAGGAAACTCGCCTCGACCTAGTGGGCGCGCAGGACGACAGCATGGCGATCGGAGCCAGAAAAGCTTTTGGGGACCTGGAAGGTGTCGCCCGGGAGCGCTGGCTGAAGTTGCCCTTCACCGGCTGCGACGGAATGCCGAAGACCGGTCAATCCTGGGTACGGAGCGGGCTGCTGGCGGCGACGATTTATATCCGTCCCAATACCGATCTCGCGATCGAGGTGCTGGTCGAAGCGCTCCGCAACGGTACAACCCAGCCGGAACGAAAGCTAACTGAGCCGGAGTCCGTACCGTCGCTGGCGGACTTGGCTGGCTGGAGCAAAATGCAGCGCGGCGCAGGCGCCTGAGATTTTCCGAGCCTGGCTTTAACCCTCCATGGTAGAAACATCCCCGGCATCAACTCCCGCTTCCTTGGCCTTCAGGAAGCGCCTCAGGATTTTGCCCGAACGCGTCTTTGGCAGCGACGCGACAAACTCCAGTGACGAGGGCGTTGCGATCGGACCTAATTCCCGGCGCACGTGCTCAATCAGGGCGGCCGCGAGCGCGTCGGAAGGAACGTGGTCGATGCGCACCTGCACGAACGCTTTGATCGTTTCGCCTTTCAACGCATCGGGGACGCCGATCGCCGCCGCTTCCGCCACCGCCGGATGCGAGACCAGCGCGCTCTCCACTTCCGCTGTGCCAATGCGGTGTCCGGCAACGTTGAGCACGTCATCGGAGCGGCCGAGCACTGCAATGTAGCCGTCTTTGTCTTTCATCGCGACATCACCCGTCACGTAGCATCCCGGATAGTGCTGCCAATCGCGCTCGTAGCGGGCGGGATCGCGCCACACCGTGCGCAACATGCAGGGGAAAGGCCTCTTCAAAACCAAACGCCCTCCCACTCCCGGAGGTGCGGACCTGCCCTCTTCATCGAGAACATCCGCCTCGGCGCCGGGCACGGCCACGCCCACTTTGCCCGGACGCATGGCCATCGAGGGCGCGGTACCGAGCGCAGGTCCGCCCAACTCGGTCTGCCACCAGTTGTCGATCACATATCCCCACTTGCCGTCGCCCGCAAGATGCGTCTGCGCCCAGCGCCATGCTTCGGGATTCAGCGGCTCTCCGGCGCAGGCAATCACCCGCAGGCTGGTGAGATCGTGGGCGGCAGGATACGCTTCGCCATAACGCATGAACATCCGCAGAGCCGTAGGCGCGGTGAACATCTTTGTAACGCCGTAACGCTCGACGATTTCCCACGCCACTCCGGGATTGGGATAGTCGATCGCGCCTTCGCGAAACAGAGTGGTCACGCCCGCACAGAGTGGCGCGTAGACGATGTAAGAATGTCCGACGATCCAACCGATATCCGATGTGCACCAGAAAAGGTCGCGCTCACCGACGTCAAAGAAATTTTCCAGATGATAGGTGGTGCCCACCATGTACCCGCCATGCACGTGGACTACGCCTTTCGGTTTGCCCGTGGAACCGGAGGTGTAAAGCAGGAAGAGCGGATCTTCGGAGTCCATGTCTTCGGCGGGGCAATGCGGCGGGAACTGGAGCAGGTCGTTGAAATCAATTTCCCGTGGCGCCGTGATCTCCGCCTTGGCGCGCGAGTAGACGATGACCTTGTCAACGAAGTCAAGCGACTCCAGCGCCTCGTCGACAATGGCTTTGAGCGCGACCGTCTTGCCGCGACGGTAGCCCACATCGCCCGCGATAACGATCCTGGCCTGCGCGTCGATAATACGATCCCGCAACGCGGTATGGCCCAGACCGGCATACACCACGGAATGAATCGCGCCAATGCGCGCGCATGCCAGCATGGCGACCGCGCCTTCAATGGTCAGGGGCATGTAAATGATGATGCGATCGCCTTTGACCACTCCCAGAGACTTGAGTCCGTTGGCGAAGCGGCATACCGACCGATGCAGCTGGCCGTAGGTTACGATTCGCTCCGCGCCGTCTTCTGCCAGCCAGATAAAGGCCGCGCGGTTGCGATGCTCCGAGTTGGCGTGGCGGTCCAGCGCATTCACGGTGATGTTGGTCTTGGCCCCAGTGAACCATTTGTGGTGAACACCGTCCCATTCCAGAATCTTGCTCCACGGCTTCGACCAGACAAATTCCTCGGCATAAGAAGCCCAGAACCCTTCCGGATCGTGCAGGGCGCGTTCCTGCTCGCCCTTCCAGTTTTTCTGTAGCACATTCCGGGCTACCACCGCCGGCGCCGGATATTCCTCATCCATGTTCAGCAGGTTGGAAATGTTTTCCGGCTTCGAGGCAGGAAGAGCACCCATGCAAACCTCCGCGGGCGAGGATCTCTCGCGCAAACAATGAGGTGGATTCTGCGGCGATCCGCATCAGTGGACAGTGATCAAGATCACACTAACACGTGTTTCAGCGCAGACCGGATCAAAACCGTCCAGCTGGGAGCGGATTCTGCGCTGCCGGGACCGCCGGGAGTACCGGCGTCCTCAAAACCGCCAGCCACCGGCAACGTGAAACGATTCTGCTGCCATTCCCTAAAGCGAAAAAAAACGAACGGTCGTTCGGTGTCTTGCCCTTCATGGTGATGCGAATCACAACAATGCGTGAGTGCCCGCACATCCTCGCAGACCCTTCCATCCTACTGTGTCTCCCCATTACGTCCGAGAAAAACGCGGCCCGCACGGGATCCTGCAGTTCCCCAAATCGGATCACGGTCGCGAAACACAAGGATGTAGCGCACAGTTGCTGCTCTTCGAGACGGCTTGAACGCTCCCGGTCAGGAGGAAATATCGCATATGCAGAAGGTGAAGGCAGGTATTTGTTGCTCATTGCTCGCACTTGTCGCCGTGGCTCCGTTGCCAGCAGGAGCCGGCGACGCCCGCGGCGCGAAGCCCGGTGCCGACGCGTCCACGGCGGCGGCGGCGCCGCCCGCCAACGCGGCTGCCGATCCCGCCAGCGGCGCTCATCCCGGCAGCGCGAACGTCACAGCGTTGCTCGGGGTGCTGGTCATGAAAGGGGTACTCGCCCCTGCCGAGGCCAACGCGATCCGCGACGCCGCTCCAGAGGCCGAGTTCCGCCTGCTCGTCGAAGCACTGGCCCGCAAGGGCGTGGTGACCGCCGAGGATTTGTCGGCTGTCCCCAACCCCACCGGCCAACCGCCCGCGAGCCCTGCCGAGCCCGTTCCCGTGGCGATCTCTACCCCAGCGGCGCAGGCCGCCGTACCAAAGGAGACCAAGCCAGCGGGGCCGGCGGTAGTGGCGGCAGTTGCTCCGCTTCGCGTTCTGCCGGTCGATCCGCCAGTCAGAGACGGTTTGAAGGCTGCCTTCCAGATGGGCCCGGTAAAGATGACCCCGTACGGATTCTTGAAAGCCTCTGCCGTCTATGACACGAGCAATCCCAACGGTGACGACATGCCATTCCCGGGATTGTTTCTTTCGACTCCGCAGGTCACGAGTACCGGCCCGACCACGGATCCCAATTTCCACTTGAAGGCGCGCTCGGCTCGCATCGGAGCCAACTTTGAGTTTCCGGATCTCTCCTCGAAGCTCACCATCACGGGCCGTCTGGAAGGCGACTTTGAAGGCAACTTCACGGAAGTCGACAACCGCGACGTTTCGTCGATTCGCAGCAGCCAGTTCTCTATCCGGCAGGCCTGGATGCGCATGGACTATGCCGCCAGCGAGAACACGGACATTTATTTCGAGGGCGGGCAGGACTGGGCGCTGTTCGGGTCGAGTGCATTGCCGAATCTGATGGAAACGACGGCCCTCGGCTACTGGTACGGGGACGTCTACGAGCGGTCCCCGCAATTCCAGTTCGGGGTCGTGCGGAAGCTGGGCGGCTCGCGGAATTTCAAACTTGCACCCACGTTCGGCATCATGATGCCGAGTACCGGGCAGATCCTGAAGCTCGGAGCCAACGGCCTGGCTGGTCAGCTGGCTCAGGCCGAACGCCAGGGCGCCGATTCCGGACGTCCGGAGCTGGAAGGTCGGGTCGTCTTGCAGTTCCAGGCGGACAAGGCGCCGGCGGTTGCTCCGGCCCAGGTTATCTTTTCTGCCGTTGAGGGCCGCCGCACCTCGGTTGTGCCTATTTCCTCCTACACAGGGGCTGAGGGCTGCACGATACCGGCAAACTACTGCACCGCCTTCCCCAACGGCTTTACCGCTTCGAGCAACATCTACGGCGTCCAAGGCGCGCTGCAGATTCCGACGCGCTGGTTCACCCTAGTGGCAAGCGCGTATCGCGGTGGCGACTTGCGCTTCTTCTTCGGCGGTCAAGTCAACACTTTCGCCACCGACACAAGCGGCCTGACCAACATCCAGGGGCCTTTCAGCACCCTCGACGGCGGTCCGCTGGCGGCTGCCGGCGGCGCCGTTCTTGGGACGAATGCTTCCGGACAGGTGGTGGTGGCTCCGCAGAGGGCCATCCGCGCGTTCGGCGGATTCCTGAATCTGGGTCTGCCGCTCTCGCGCTGGTTCAACGCCGATCCCAAAGGCCACAACGCCGGCTGGCAGCTGTTCCTGCACCTGGGCAAGGATCAGGTTGTCCATCACGACCTTGACTATGCCGGATTCACGGGCAATGCCAATGTCTTATCGCCTTTGCCGCTTTCCATGGGCAAGCTGGTCGCCGCCACTGTGTACTACAAACTAAACCCCTACGTCACCTTCGGCTTCGAGCAATCGATCTACGCGACTCGCCTCAAAGACGGCATTTTGGGATACACGATCGCCGGCAAACCGAGCAACGAGTGGCAGGACCACCGCTCGGAATTTGGGCCGATTTTCACGTTCTAACGCGAATGACGGAAGGCAATCGGCTACAGAGTAAAGTCTGAACCGTGAGGGACGGGCTCTGGGAGGCGGCGCCTCTGGAGCCTGTCCGGAAGCGGACCGCGAAGGAAACTGTTGTGTGACGTCGGCGGCAGGTCCACAATGTACCCCATCTTTCGGGCCCGGCTGTCGGCGAACCAGGAGTGGCGGTGATGACACAATTCAAATTCGGGACGGCGCTGGCCGGCTTGCTGTTCGTAGCTCTGAGTGCGAGTGCCGCGGTCAAGAACAACAGCATCCGGATTCAAATACTCGATTCGGAAACCCGGTCGGTAACCCTCGACGACAGCGGCGTACCCAAAAACTGCGATGCGGTGAACTTCGATGCATATTGCCACAACAGCAAAACCGTAGAAGTGACGAACACCGCGCTGGTGCAGGAAGGCAACAATCCTCCGTTTCGCGTCGCTTGCACGGTCGACGCAAAATGGTCGAGCTGCGTGCGGTTGCCGAGGGGCAGCAGCTTCGACGCACGGCGCAACAAACGCGGTTTGCTTGTGTACTACGCGGACGACCGGGGCAAGATGCGGAAGCAGTTGTATCTGCTGCTCGCGCCCGAGCAGGCCAATTCCCAGCAAGCGGCATCGAACGCTCCAGTTTCTGCCGCCCCGAATCCGGCTCCCCTTGAAAAACAGGGGCAGGCAGCGGCGGCAAGCACTCGCGAGCCGGAGCAGTCCGTGCAGTGCAGTTTTACGTCTACTCCCCCGGGAGCCGAGGTCACCGTCGACGGAGAATACGTCGGAAGCACTCCTTCGCTGCTCGCGCTAAGCCTCGGCAATCATTCCGTCGAGGTGTCGCTGCCGGGCTTCGCCCCGTGGAAACGGGGACTTGCGGTCTCGAAAGGGTCGGAACTGACGGTGAACGCCGTCTTGCAAAAACAGCAGTAGTGCGGGGTCGTGAGCAGAAAGCAGGGCTCACTTGTTCCCGCCGAAGATCAGTCAAGAACGCGCCAAATAAGAACGCCAGGAAGGGAAGCCCTATGGGAAATGCAGCAAGAAACTTTGACACTGCTCAACCGCAGCAGAACGATGTGAGCAAGTCCACGTGGGACGAGATCGCCGAAAGCCAGCAATTCCAGGACTTGATGGCGACGAAGAAAATCTTCATCGTGCCCGCCTTCATCTTCTTCGTCGTCTACTACTTTGCCCTGCCGGTCCTGGTGGGATACGCCCCCCAGTTCATGTCCATCAAGGTGATCGGGCAGGTCAACCTCGCCTACCTGTTCGCCCTTTCGCAGTTCTTCGTGGCCTGGATGATTGCCGGCCTTTATGTCCGCGCGGCCAATGATTTTGACCGCCTCGCCAAAGACATCCTCGACAAGGCGAACAATAAAGGAGGCAATTAGCCATGAATATCTCACTAGTCATGTTCCTGGTTTTCATTGCCATCACCCTAGGGATCACTTATTGGGCGTCCAAGCGCTCGGTGGGCGCCAGCGCGTATTTCGCCGCCAGCCGGCAGATCAAAGGCTGGCAAAACGGTATCGCCGTTGCCGGTGACTACATGAGCGCCGCTTCCTTTCTGGGCATCGCGGGAATCATCGCGTTCCAGGGATACGACGGTTTCCTGTTCTCGGTCGGCTGGCTGGTCGCCTACCTCACCGTTCTGTTAGTCATTGCCGAACCGCTCCGCAACGCCGGCAAGTACACCATGGCCGACGTGCTGGCTTACCGGCTGAAGCCGAAGCCGGTGCGGGCGATGGCGGCACTGAGCACGCTGACCGTCAGCACGTTTTACATGATCGCCCAGATGGTGGGGGCGGGCACGCTGGTGAAAGCGCTGCTTGGCGGCCATGTTACCTACAACCAGGCGGTGATCGGGGTCGGCATCCTGATGATCGTGTACGTCGTATTCGGCGGCATGCTGGCGACCACCTGGGTGCAAATCGTCAAGGCGATCCTGTTGATGTCGGGGACGTTCCTGTTGAGCATCCTGGTGATGGCGCACTTCCACTTCAGCTTTGCAGAGTTTTTTGGAGCCATCAGCCACGTCACCTACCACGACGCGAAGGGCCAGGAAGTCGTGAAAGACTTTTTGCAACCGGGATTACGCTACAAACCACCCTATGGGCCGCTCGATCTGATCTCTCTCGGCCTTGCCCTGATTTTCGGCACCGCCGGCTTACCTCACATTCTGGTTCGGTTCTACACCGTTCCTGACGCCAAGACGGCGCGGCACAGCGTAGTGTGGGCCATGGTGCTGATCGGCAGCTTCTATATCATGACGACCTTCCTGGGTTTCGGAGCCGCCACAATCGTGGGACCCGATTTCATCAATGCCCATGGAAAAACCAACATGAGCGCACCGCTGCTAGCCCAGGCACTGGCCGGGGACATTTTCTTTGCCTTCATCTCGGCGATCGCCTTTGCCACAATCCTGGCTGTCGTGGCGGGCCTGACGATCAGCGCGACCACTTCGTTCTCGCACGATTTCTGGACCAACGTGATCCATAGTGGCGTGGAACGGAAGCCGGGAGAAGAAGTGCTGGTGGCACGGATCTCGGCGTTTGTTGTGGGCGCTGTGGCAATCGGGCTTGCCATCGTTTTGCAGACTGCCAACGTGGCGTTCCTGGTGGCCCTGGCGTTTGCGGTGGCAGCTTCGGCGAACCTGCCGGTCATCGTGCTGTCGATATTCTGGCGACGCTTCAATACCGCTGGCGCGGTTTCGGGACTGGCGATAGGACTGCTGGCTTCCATCGGATTGATTCTAGTCAGCCCAAGCGTGATGGGGATCGATTCCGCCACGGTAACCGGCGCGGCGCGGCATCTCATTCAGGCCAGGGCATGGTTCCCGCTGGAGAATCCGGGAATCCTCAGCATTCCACTCGGATTCATCGGGGCCTTCGTCGGCACTCTAGTCAGTCACGAGCCTACCTCGCAGCATAAGTTCAACGAACTGCTGGTACGCTCCAACACCGGGCTGGGCGCAGAGAAAGCGACGGCACACTAGAAAACAGGGTAAGGGGTCAGAGGCCAGAGGTCTGGCAGCATAGGAGGGCCCTCAGAAACTGACGTCTCGCCGCTGGCCCCCGCCTGTTGAGCTTGATTGAATTTCGCGGGCCCATAGCTCAACGGTTAAAGCAGCGGACTCGCTTTCGGCCCGCCGCGCCGCGAAAAGGATCAGAAAGTGAAACGACCACCGACTGTCGGAGCACAGTTGTTGTTGTAGTTATAGGGGACGCCGGGTTTATGAGGAATGGCGATGGCCAGACCACCGCTCACGTAGGAATACGCAATTCCGATAAAGCCATCGAAACGCTTGGTGAAGTGATGATCCACATAGAGCGACCCCTCGTTGAGGGCGCCCGCGCAGGAACTGCGGAAACCTGCTGTGGGCGAGCAGGTCGACGGAACACGGAAATCGTTCTGCCGCTGTTGATACCAGGAGAAAGTGATGTCGGTCTTGCTGCGGTAGGTGTACTTCGCGCCCGTCCACCAGATATTCACCAACTTTTCAGAATCCAGATTGTTGTCTTCGACCCCGCTCATGTTGTAACCGCCCTGGTCCGAGGCGCCAACGCCCAACGGGTGCGCCGGGTTATTCTGCCAGATGTATTCGTAGCCGGCAAAAAACTTCAACGGTTCCCAGGTATACCGGGCAGCGACCATAATCGCGCGGTTGTCGGTCACGATGCCATATACGGTGTTGTTCGTGTCAATCAGATTGACCCCGCCAGTGATGGGGTTTGTATTGATGCTGTCCGTGGTCGACTGATATGACGCCGTCGGACTCTGAGGCCCCAGCAAGGGGTTCAACACGCTGATCGCCTGGTTGTACTGCTGAAAGACGACGTCGGCGGAGAACTTGCCGTAGGCTCCGCCGAGGTCGAATCCATAGGCGTTGTTATGCACCCGTTCCGGCGTACAGGTGGTGGCAGTCCAGGTTGCAGAGGCCGAGTAGCAGCCGGCTGAACCATTGGCGAATTTATACATCGCGCCGAAATGGACCGGGCCATAGGTGAGGCGATACTTCAGGGCGTCGTCCCAACGGCTGTTCTCGGTGTCGCCGCCGCCGGCCATCGTGCCGTTATACCCGATGTAGGAAAAGGCATAGGCGCCGCCCGCCGGATCGTAAAGCAGCATCGCATCGGTGCCGAGAGCGCGCTGACGACCGAAGGTCAGCGTGCCGAAATGCGCGGACGATACACCGGCATAGAATTCGTCATTGAAGGGTTGGCCCGCGCGCGCGCCGTCGATGGCTATCGAATAGCTGCTCCTGGGAAGGCCGTTGTTGACGGTGTCGGTGGCTGACGCGTTGGCCAGCAGGCCGGACTGCGGATTGATGCCAGTTGAAGCGTTGAACACAACCGACCAGCCAGGCCGAAACTCTTCCTTGCCCCTGATGCCCAGACCCGTCTGCGACAGGTTGTTC
>Ga0209698_10002328_pt1 | contig 21649 bp, 20 predicted proteins | sample LitLauG_LLR_2012_FD_187203 | JGI IMG/M metagenome (GOLD analysis project Ga0209698, IMG submission 187203) | Freshwater sediment microbial communities from Pennsylvania, USA - Little Laurel Run_MetaG_LLR_2012 (SPAdes) (version 2) | ecosystem: Environmental > Aquatic > Freshwater > Creek >...
ATCGCGCTGTCGGACGAGCGCCAGGAGCGTGTCGACCTGCGGGTCCTGCCGGTGATCTTCCGCTTTCGCGCCGGCGACGCGCCGCCGGCCTACCCCGGGCAGCTGGTCGATGTCTACATCGGTCATTAGGCGCGAGCGCGGCGCCTGCTGCGCCTTGCGCCGCGCCACCATGCTGCTCGTACTGGCCCTCGCCGGCTGCGCCGTGGGGCCCGATTTCCAGCGCCCCGACCCGCCCGCCGGCGCCAGCGTGCTGCCGGGCACGCTGGAGGGCGCGCGGTTCGAGGCCGACGGCCGCGTGCAGCGCTTCGACCGCCAGGCCGACCTGCCGGCCGACTGGTGGAAGCGCTACGGCTCGTCCGAGATCGATGCGCTGGTTGCACAGGCCCTGCAGCACAATCCGGGGCTGCGTGCGGCCCAGGCGTCCTTGCGCGCCAGCCAGGACAGCCTGCGTGCCGGCTTTGGCGTCTTTTTTCCGCAGGTCGGCGCCAGCGTGGCCGATAGCCGTCAGCGCGCCGCGGTCGATCTGCCGCCGCCGCTGGGTCACGGCCTGACCGGAATCGGGCCCTACAACCTGGCCACGCTCGGCACCAGCGTGAGCTACGTGCCGGACCTGTTCGGCGGCCAGCGGCGCACCGTCGAAGCGCTCGGCGCCGCGACCGATGAACAACGCGCCGCGCTGCGCGCCGCATATGTGAGCTTGACCGCCAATGTGGTCAACACGGCGATCGCCCGTGCGGGCTACCAGGCGCAGCGCGATGCGACGGCGGCGATCCTGCGACGGCAGGACGAGCAGCTGCGCCTGGTGCAGGCCCAGTTCGACGCCGGCACCGCGGCTTATCTGCCGGTGCTGGCCTTGCGTTCGCAGCAGGCCGCCAACGTCGCGACCCTGGCCGCACTCGAGCAGCGCATCGACCAGAGCGAACACCTCCTGGCGCAGCTTTGCGGCGCACTGCCTGCGACGTTCATCGCCAGCGCGCCGGCGCTGGCCGAGATCACGCTGCCGGCGGAACTGCCCGACACGCTGCCGGCCATCCTGGTGCGCCACCGGCCCGATATCCTCGCCGCCGAGGCGCGGCTGCACGCCGCCAGCGCGCGTATCGGGATCGCCACGGCCGATCTCTTCCCGAGCCTGACCCTCGTCGGCACGGCCGGCGCGAGCGACCCGGTCCTGCGCCAGGTTCTCAGTGCCGGGACGCGGGTATGGTCGGTGCAGGCCAGCCTGGCCGGCTCGTTGTTCAATGGCGGCAGCGTATGGTATGCGCGCAAGGCGGCGATCGACGCCTTCGATGGCGCGCGCGCCCAGTACGAGAGTACCGTCCTATCCGCGCTGCAGCAGGTGGCCGATGCCCTGCGCGCGCTCGATTTCGACGCCCGCGCCGTGCGCGCCCAGGCGGCCGCTCTGGCCGCCGCGGAACAAGGCGCGCGACTGGCCCAGGCCGGTCTCGCTGCGGGGACGGCGGCCTACCTCGACGTGCTGATGGCCGACGCGCAGCTCGAGCAGGCCCGCCTGGCGCACGCCGGCGCGCTGGCCCAGCGCCTGCAGGATACGGTGGCGCTGTATGCCGCACTGGGTGGCGGCTGGTGGAATGCCGCGCCGTAGATCAGCGGTGCCAGCCTTCGCCGCGCCAGCCGCCGTACGAGTAGCCGCGATGTTCGTGGTAGCCGCCGTAGGGGATGCAGATGCAACCGCCCAGCGTGGCGCCCAGCAGGGCTAGGCAAAGCAGTTTCTTCAGCATGTTGTGACCCCTTGTCGGGACCGTGCCGGTGCACGTATTGCCACAACGCCGCGGCGCGCCGGGCGGCCGACCGGCGACTGGTAACCATCGGTAACCGGGCGATGCGCGCCGTCGCGACCGGGTCAGGCCGCGCGGCGTGCCGCGCGCACGAGTTGCGCGCCGCGCTCGGCGATCATGACGGTCGGCGCGTTGGTATTTCCGGAGGTGATCGTCGGCATCACCGAGGCGTCGATCACGCGCAGCCCGGCGACGCCGCGCACGCGCAGCTCGGCGTCGGTGACGGCGCGGGCATCGTCCGCCGGGCCCATGGCGCAGGTGCCCGTCGGATGGAAGATGGTCGTACCGATGTCGCCCGCCGCCCGCGCGAGCTGCTCATCGCTTTGCGCCAGCGCGCCGGGCAGGTGCTCCTGCGGCGCGAAGCGCGCCAGGGCCGGCTGCGCCACCACGCGGCGGGTCAGGCGCAGCGCGCGCACGGCGATCGCGCGGTCCTCCGCGGTCGACAGGTAGTTGGGCGCGATCGCCGGCGCCAGCCCCGCGTCGGCGCCCCGCACCTGCACCGTACCGCGCGAGGACGGCCGGAGGTGGCAGACGCTCGCCGTGAAGGCCGCGAAGTCATGCAGCGGGTCGCCGAATTTCTCCAGGGACAGCGGCTGCACGTGAAACTCGAGGTCCGGCGTCGCCACGTCGGGCGACGAGCGAAAGAAGCCGCCCAGCTGGCTGGGCGCCATCGACAGCGGCCCGCTGCGCCAGAGCGCATATTCCAGGCCCATGCGCGCCTTGCCCCACCACGTGCGCGCGCGGTCGTTGAGCGTGGTCACGCCCTGCACGCGGAAGATCATGCGAAGCTGCAGGTGATCCTGCAGATTGCCGCCGACCCCGGGCAGATCGGCCCGCGGCGCGATGCCCAGGCGCTGCAGCAAGGACGCCGGCCCGAGTCCGGAGCGCTGCAGGATGGCCGGCGAGCCGATCGATCCGGCGGTCAGCAGGATTTCGGCGCGCGCGCCAGCGTGCCGGCGCTGCCCGCCGAGCAGGAACTCGACGCCGCTGGCCCGCGCCCCGTCGAAGGCAACCCGGTCGATCAGCGCGCCGGTGACGACGCGCAGGTTGGACCGGCCCTGCGCCGGGCGCAGGCAGGCCTTGACCGCGTTCCAGCGCACGCCGCGCCTCTGGTTGACCTCGAAACGCCCGATGCCGGCGTTGTCGCCGCGGTTGTAGTCCTCGCTCAACGGGATGCCGGCCTCGCGTGCCGCCTCGATGTAGTGGTCGAGGATGTCCCAGTGCAACCGCTGGCGCTCAACCCGCCACGGACCGCCCGCCCCGTGCGCCGCATCGGCGCCGCGCCAGTGATCCTCGCTGGCCCGAAACACCGGCAGCACGCTGCTCCAGTTCCAGCGCGGGTCGCCCGTGTGCCGCGCCCACCCGTCATAGTCGCCGGCCTGGCCGCGCAGGTAGAGCATGCCGTTGATCGACGAGCTGCCGCCCAGCACCCGGCCACGGGCGTACAGGATCGAGCGCCCGTTCAATCCCGCCTCCGGTTCCGTGCGGTAGCACCAGTCGGTGCGCGGATTGCCGATGCACTTGAGATAGCCGACCGGGATATGGATCCAGATCCAGTCGTCCTTGCCGCCGGCCTCGAGCAGCAGCACCCGCACCTCCGGATCGGCCGACAGGCGATGGGCCAGCACGCAGCCCGCCGTGCCGCCGCCGGCGATGACGTAATCAAACGTGCCGAAGTCCGTCGGGCGAGCCGGCTCGACCATGCGATGTTCCATCCGCCACCAGCCAGGGGCAACTATCCTAGCAGCGGCCGGCCGGCGCGACGCCGGCGCGCGGCGCGGCCGGCCGCCTCGGTGCGGAATTGCGCCGGGAATGGCCGCGCAGATTGACCGGCGATCGCTGCGATTCTCGCGCCATGGCCCGACTGGCAATAGGGGATACTTGTAGGATGTCGCGCCTGAAGACCATCCTCATCGTCGACGATTCGGCTTCCCTGCGGGCCGTCGTCAAGCTGACCCTGGAACGCGCCGGCTACGCCGTGCTCGAGGCCGGGGATGGCCTGCAGGCCCTCGCCGCGCTCGAGAAGACGCCCAAGGTCCACCTGATCATCAGCGACGTCAACATGCCCAACATGGACGGAATCGAGCTGGTGCAGCGGCTCAAGGCCCATCCGCACCACCGCTTCGTGCCGGTCATCATGCTGACCACCGAGAACCAGAGGGAAAAGAAAGAGGAAGGCCGGGCGGCGGGCGCCAAGGCCTGGGTGGTCAAGCCGTTCAACGCGACGCAGCTGCTCGGCGCGGTCGAAAAACTCGTCCTGCCCTGACCCGCTGCGCGCCCCAATCGCGCCGGCGCCGCGGCTTCAGCCGCCGTGGCTCTGCAGCCAGCCGGCGATCTGATCCAGACCCAGGACGCAGCCCGCGGCACCGAGCTTGATCGCCTCCTTGGGCATGCCAAAGACGATCGAGCTGGCTTCGTCCTGGGCCGCGGTCGTCGCCCCGCACTCCTTCATCTCGCGCAGCCCGCGGGCGCCATCGTCGCCCATCCCGGTCATGATCACGCCGAGGGCGTTGGCCCCGGCGCACTGGGCAACCGAGCGGAACAGCACGTCGACCGAAGGCTTGTGGTGGTTGATGTTCGGGCCGTCGACCACCTCGACCACGTACTGCGCGCCACTGCGCGCCAGCCGGGTGTGCCGGCCGCCCGGCGCGATCAGGGCGCGGCCGCGCAGCACGCGATCGCCATGGCGCGCCTCGGCGACCTCGATTTCGCAGACCCGGTTCAGCCGCTCGGCGAAGGTCGCGGTGAACTTCTCCGGCATGTGCTGCACGACGACGATGCCCGCCAGGGTGCGCGGCAGCTCGCGCAGCACGCGCTCGATGGCCTGCACGCCGCCGGTCGACAGGCCGATGGCGATCACCCGGTCCGAGGTCTGCGCCAGGGCGCCGGTCGGCCGTGCCGCGCGCGGCGGGCCGGGCAGCGTCGCCGGGCGCGCGCGCAGCGCGCCGAGGTTGGCCTGCGCCGCCGCCTTGACCGCCGCGACCACGTTGTCCGCGCCGCCCTCGAGGAAGCTGCGCACGCCTTCGGTCGGCTTGGTGACGAAGGCCACCGCCCCGGCAGCGAGGGCCTGCATGGTCGTCTCCGCGCCCTTGACGGTGAGCGTCGAGCACATCACGACCGGCATCGGCCGCTCGGCCATGATCTTGCGCAGGAAGGTGATGCCATCCATGCGCGGCATCTCGACATCGAGCACCAGCACGTCGGGCCGCTCGACGGCGATCTGCTGCCAGGCGAGGATGGGGTCGGGCGCCGTGGCGATGACCTCGATGCCGCCTTCGGTCAGGGTCTGCGACAGGAACTTGCGCACGACCGCCGAATCGTCGACCACCATGGCCCGGATCTTCTTCATCCCGCGCTCGCTCCCGTGGTTCGTCCGCGGCGGCTCAACCGGTCCGCTCGTAGACCGCCGGCTGGACCGCGGCCAGGTCCCAGGTCACGCCGGTCAGCGATTCGGCGTGGCCGGTGAAGAGAAAGCCGTGCTCCGCCAGGTGACCGGCGACCCGCTCGACCACCTCCTTCTTGCCCGGCGGATCGAAGTAGATCATCACGTTGCGCAGGAAGATCACGTCGAAGCGGCCCAGGCGCAGCGCCGGCGGCAAGGGTCGCATCAGGTTGGCGGTCTCGAAGCGCACGCGGCCGCGCAGCTCGCGCGACATCAGCATCTTGCCCTCGTAGGGGCCGCCGCCCTTCATGCAGTAGCGGCGCAGTCGCGTCGGGTCGATGCCTTCGATCCGATCCATGGCGTACAGGCCGGTGCGCGCCGCGGCCACCATGGCGGTCGACAGGTCGGTGCCGACCACTTCCCAGTTGCCCTGCAGCCCGAGGCGGTCGGCCAGGACCATCGCGATGCTGTAGGCCTCTTCGCCGGACGAACTGGCCGCGCTCCAGACGCGAAAGGGCGCCGTGCCCTTGCCGCCGCCGGCGCGTTCGCGCAGCAGGTTCTCCAGGAAATCGAAATGCGCCGGCTCGCGGAAGAAGTACGTCTCGTTGGTGGTCAGGCGATCGACGATGCGGGTGACCTCGGCGCCGTCCGGGCTCTCGCCCAGCACGGCATCGACATAGTCGTCGATGCTCTGGCTGCCGTGCTCCTTGGCCAGGCGCATCAGGCGCATGGCCACGGTCTGCTTCTTCTCCGCCGGATAGCGGATGCCCGCCGTGCGCTCGAACAGCGCGGCGACGACTTCAAAACTCTGCTGGGAGAAGCGCAAGGAAGATCCGTTTCCAAATGGCGGGCGGCGTCAGGCGGCCAGGTGGCGCGCGACCAGGCGGGCCAGTTCCTGCTGCTGCAGCACCCGGCCCAGGTCGAGCACGCCCAGCAGGCGGCCGCCGACGCGCGCCATGCCGCTGAGGAATTCGGGGTCGATGCGCGTTCCCAGGCTGGGCGTCGGTTCGATGTCGTGCTCGCCGATGTCCTGCACCTCGTGCACCGCGTCGACCAGCACGCCCAGCACCTGGCGCGCGGCGCCGGCCCGGCCGTCCTCGCCCGCCTCGGCCGCGCCGGCCGCCTCGACGACCACGACGCAGGTGCGCCGCGCCAGCTCGGTGACGCCCAGCTCGAAGCGCGCCGCCAGGTCAATCACCGGCACCACCGCGCCGCGCAGATTGATGACTCCGCGCACGAAGCCGGGCACGCGCGGCACGATGGTCAGCGGCGGGACCTCGAGGATCTCGCGGATCGCCTGGATGCCCGCGGCGAAGCTTTCGCTGGCGACCGCGAAGGTCAGGTACTGGCGGGCCGCGGCATCGACCCGCTGCTGCGCGGCGGCCAGGGCCTGCGTCTCGGCGCGGCTGGAATTCATGGGCGTTGCGCTCAGAAGCGGGCGAACTGCGACTCGTCGACCGGGTCGTCGCCGGCCGCCGCGGGCGCCGCCGCGGCCCGCGCCGGCCGTGCCGGCGCGCGCCCCGCCGGCGCCTTGGCGGCGCCGCGCGCCGCGGCGCGCGGCGCCGGTGCGGCGCGGACCTCGGCGCGGGCCGGAGTGCCTTCCAGGCTGAAGAAGGCCATCATCTGCTGCAGCATCTCGGCCTGCCCGCTCATCTCCTCGGAGGTCGCCGCCAGCTGCTCGCTCGCCGCGGCGTTCTGCTGCGTGACCGAGTTGAGCTGGTCCATCGCCGCGGTGATCCGCCCGACGCCTTCGATCTGTTCCTCGGAGGCGGCGGAGATCTCCTGCACCAGGTCCGAGGTCTTGTTGATCGACGGCACCATCTGCTTGAGCAGCTCGCCGGCGCGCTCGGCCAGGCTCACGCTGGATCCGGCCAGCTGGCCGATCTCCTGGGCCGCGACCTGGCTGCGCTCGGCGAGCTTGCGCACCTCGGCGGCGACCACCGCGAAGCCCTTGCCATGCTCGCCGGCGCGGGCCGCCTCGATCGCCGCGTTGAGCGCCAGCAGGTTGGTCTGGTAGGCGATGTCGTCGATGATCGAAATCTTGGTGGCGATCGCCTTCATCGCCTCGACCGTCTTGCCGACCGCCTCGCCGCCCTCGGCCGCCTCCTTGGACGCCTTGCTGGCCATGCCGTCGGTGACCTTGGCGTTGTCGGCGTTCTGCTTGATCGACGACTGCATCTCCTGCACCGAGCCCACCGTGTGCTCGACGTTGGAGGCCTGCTCGGAGGTCGATTGCGAGATCGATTCGGCGGTCGAGCTCACCTGCTCGGCGGCCGAGGTCAGGGCATCGGCGGCGGCACGGACGTCGGCGATGGTCTTGCCCAGGTTGGCCACCGTGGCGTTGCAGTCGTCGCGCAGCCGGCCCCAGGTGCCGTCGTACTCGCCGTCCATCTTCTGCTTGAGATCGCCGCGCGCCAGTCCGCCCAGCACCCGGACCACGTCGGACAGGCCGCTGTCGGCGGTCTGCATCAGGCGGTTCATGTTCTGCGCCAGGGTCTTGAAGAAGCCCTCCTTGTCCTCGGCGTCGATGCGCTGCGTGAAGTCGCCATGCACCGCGCTGTGCACCAGCTGGCCGATCTGCTCCTCGGCGGCGATCTCCGCGGTGCGGTCCTTCCATTCGACGACCACGCCCAGGCGCACGCCCTGCGCATCGATGATCGGGTTGGCACTCAGGGCGAAGCAGCAGGGACCGACGCGGATCTGCGCATTGTGCGTGCCGCGAAGCGCGCCCAGCATGCTGCGCTGGTGCGCCGGATTCTTGTGGAACACGTCGACCTTCTGGCCGACGAACGAATCGGCGCTGAATGCCGGCAGCTCCTTGCGGACCGCCGCTTCGTGGCGCTTGAGCATGGCGCGCACCGACTGGTTGGCGTAGATGATGACGCCGTCGGCGTCGGCGATCATGACGTTGGTGGTCGAGGCGTCGAGCGCCTGGCGGATGCGCGCCATCTCGGCGATGGTGCGCGCGTCGTCGACCCGGCGCTGGCGCAGCGTGGCCTGCATGGCGCGCAGCGCATCGAGCAGGCGGCCGGGTTCGTCGCGCCGGCCTTGCGGGATCTCGTACTCCAGGTCACCCTCCTTGACCCGATCGGCGGCCTGCACGGCCTGGTTGATCGAGCCGACGATGGAACGGCGCAGCCCGATCACCGCGATGGCGCCCAGCGCGATCGCCAGACCCATCGTGCCGAAGGACGCCAGGCGCAGGCGTTGCGCGGTGAGCGCGCTTTCGGCCCGCACGGCGTCGATCGCCGCGCTCTCCGCATCGACCAGGGCGGTCAGGTCCTCGTCGATGCCGACCAGGAATTCCTTGGCCGGTGCCATCGCCTTGTCGGCTTCGATCGGGTCCTTGAACGCGCCGGCGGCCATCGCCGCGCGCACCCGGCCGGCGACCGTCACGTACTGCGCGAGCAGGCCCTGGGCATGCGCCATGTGCTGGATGACGTCGTGGTCCGCCTCGACCGCGACGATCTCGGCCATCTTGCCCTGGACGGCCTCGGTCGCCTTGTCGAACTGGCCTTCGAGCGCGCGGCGCTTCTCCTCGTCGCGCACGCCGAGCACCATCTCCTTTTCGATGCGGCGCACGTCGGCGCTGCCGCCGCGGACCGCCGCCGCGCGCGCATTCTGCTGGAACAGGGCATCGATGCGCGAGGTCGCCTGCTCGTCGCGGTCGCTCTTGATCCAGTCGGTCGCCCCGACCATGATCAGCTGCATCGTCATCAGCGCGCCGACCACGATGGTCAGCCGCGTGCCGATGCCGCGGTCGTTCCAGGCGCTCAGCAATCGACTCCGGGGCCCGGTCGCGGCAGCGGGCGGCTGCCCGGCAGCGCGGGCGACGGCGGCATGTTCGATTCGATCGGATTTCATGGGAACCTCGGAGCTCGGATGGTGGACGGGGAGGACCAGGAGCCGCCCGGACCGGGGCGGCGCGGAACGGCGGACGTACTTGCGGCGCGAAGCGCGGTCATGGCGAGGATCACGCTCATACGGTCGATGCCGCGGTCGATGCCGCGGTCGATGCCGCGGTCGATGCCGCGGTCGAAGCCGCGGGCGATGCCGCAGCGGATGCGCCGGCGGATGCCGCGGCCGATGCAAGGGACGCGCCCGCAGCGGCGTGCCCGGCGGCGTGCGCCGGCCGCCGCGTGACGCTGCCGACCAGGGCCGCGACGTCGAGGATCAGGGCGACGTCGCCCGAACCCAGGATGGTCGAGCCGGCGATGCCGCGCAGGCTGGAAAAAAGGTTGCCCAGCGGCTTGATCACGGTCTGGTATTCGCCCAGCAGGCGGTCGACGATCAGGCCGATCTTTGCCGTGCCGTAGCGCACCACCACGGTGCTGCGCCGCGCCCCGGGAGCGGCCGCGCCGGCGCCGAAGAACGCGCTCAGGTCGAGGAAGGGCAGCACCTCGCCGCGCAGGTCGACATAGCCGACGGTCTCGTCGCGGCCCAGGCAGCCCTGGCTCGGCGGCTCGACGCATTCGACCATCGCTTCGAGCGGAATGATGTAATGCGAGGCGCCGATGCCGACCAGGAAGCCGTCGATGATCGCCAGGGTGAGCGGCAGCCGGATCTGTGTCGTGGTGCCGCGGCCGGGCGTCGTGGCCAGCTGCACGGTGCCGCGCAGCGCCTCGATGTTGCGCTTGACGACGTCCATGCCGACGCCGCGGCCCGAGATGTCGGTGACCGCCGCCGCGGTCGAAAACCCCGGCGCGAAGATCAGCTGGTCGATGTCCTCGGCCGACGGCGTCTCGCCGGGCGCGACCAGCCCGCGCTCGATCGCCTTGGCGAGGATGCGCTCGCGGTCCAGGCCGCGCCCATCGTCGCTGACCTCGATGACGATGGAGCCCGAGTCGTGGTACGCGTTGAGCGCCAGCCGGCCGCGCGGGCCCTTGTTCGCCGCATCGCGCTCGAACGGCGTCTCCAGGCCGTGGTCGATGCTGTTGCGCACCAGGTGCATCAGCGGGTCGGCGATCATCTCGACCATGGACTTGTCCAGCTCGGTATCGCCGCCGGTGATCGTCAGTTCGATCTCCTTGCCGAGCTTCTTGGCGTTGTCGCGCACCACGCGGTGGAAGCGGGCGAAGGTCTCGCCGATCTGCACCATGCGCAGCTGCAGGGCGCCGTCGCGCGCCGCCTCGACCAGCGCGTCGATGCGTTCGGCGGCCTCGCCGAAGCGCGCCGAACCTTCCTGGGCGGCGACCAGCCGGGCGCCGCTGGCCGCGATGACCAGCTCGCCGATCAGGTCGATCAGCTGGTCGAGCTTGTCGGCCGGCACGCGGATGAACCGCGCGTCCTCGGCGCGCTTTTCGCGGACCTTGGCCTGGCGCTCGACGGCGGCCTGCACGACCTCCGGTGCCGCGCGGCCCTCGGCGTGGGCCAGCTCGCCCAGCGGCGGCGCGATCTCGCCGCGCTCGCGCAGCAGGCGCTGGCGCTCGATCAGCCGCTCGACCTCGATCGGCGTCAGGGCGCCGACGGCGACCAGCACCTCGCCCAGGCGCCGGTTCTGCTCGCCCGACTCGGGCTCGGCCTGCAGCAGCGTCAGGTATTCGTCGACCCGCGCGCCCGGCGCGATCAGGTGCAGCGTGCAGTCGCCCAGCGCGAATTCGAACACGCCCTCGATGGTCGCCCGATCGGCCGTGGTGGCCAGGCGCACCTCGAAGCCGAGCTGGCACGACTCCGGATCGAGCGACTCCAGGGGCGCGACGCGGTCGAGCAGCGTGGCGATGCCCAGCACCTGGCCGACGCGCGGCAGATAGCGCAGGAAGGACAGCGGGTCGAAGCCGTTGCGCAGCGCGTCGGCGCCGAAGCGCAGCGAGATGTGCCAGACGCCGTCGCTGCTGGCCGCCTCGTCCGCCGGCCGGTCGCCGGCGGCCCCGGCCGCGGCTGGCGCCGGCTTGCCGCCGGACGCTGCCCCGGCCCGCTCCGCCGCCATGGCCAGGATCTGCGCGGCCAGCGCATCGTCGGCCGGCCGGGCATCGGCCGCGCCGCCCGCGATCTCGTCGAGCATGGTGCCGATCTGGTCGGCGGCGCGCAGCAGCAGCGCGATGACCGGCTCGCTGGCCTCGATGTCGCCATCGCGCATCGCGTCCATCACCGTCTCCACGCCGTGGGTGAAATGGACGATCGCCTGGTAGCCGAACAGGCCGGAGGAGCCCTTGATCGTGTGGGCGGCGCGAAACGCCGCATTCAGGATCTCGCCGTCGGACGGACGCTCCTCGAGCGCAAGCAGCGACTGCTCGAACTGGCGCAGCATGTCCTGCGCCTCCTGCATGTAGACGCCGCGCGATTCGTCCAGCAGCCGTTGGTCGTCATTCATCACGCGCTCCTTGCGATCCGTCCCGCATGGGCGGCGTCGCCCAGCCAGTCGGCCAGGCCGCACAGGGCCAGCACATCGCGCACGCTGGGCGGCGGCGCGAGAAATTCGATGCGACCGCCCTTCGCGTCTGCGCTGGCGCGCAAGGCCGCGAGCAGCTGCAGGCCGGCGGCGTCGAATTCCACAATGCCCGAAAGATCGAAGCGGCGCGCGCCGCCCTCGAACTCGCGCAGCAGCTCGGTGCGCAGCTCGGCGGCGCGGTAGATGGTGTAGTCGCCCTCCAGGCGCAACGCTTGGGCGCCGCCGGCGGACGCGGCGGGCCGCGGCGCGTCGTCGGCCGCAGCCGGCGCCGTGTCGGCGTCGTGCAACGCCGGGTCGCCCGGCGCATCCCGGCCCGTCGGGGCCGCGCGGTCCGGGCTCATGGCAGGCAGAACTTGGCGACCGCGTCGAGCATGGTCGAGGGCTGGAACGGCTTGGTCAGCCAGGCCTTGGCGCCGGCGCTGCGCGCCTCGTTCTTCTTGTCCGCGCCGGTTTCGGTGGTCAGCATGATCACCGGCGTGAACTTGTAGTTGGGCTTGGCCTTGATGATCTGCAGGAAGCCGATGCCGTCGAGCACCGGCATGTTGAGGTCGCAGATCACCAGGTCGAACTTGCGCCCGTCGAGCTTTTCCCCGGCGTCCTTGCCATTGGACGCCTCGACCACTTCGTAGCCCGCGCCGCGCAGCGCCATGCCGACGACCTGGCGCACGCTCGGCGCATCGTCGACGATCATGATCGTTTTGGCCATGATGACCTCCTTACCAGATTTCGATGGAAGAACGTTCGAGCGGGGCCCGGGCCGCCGGGGCGGCGGGGTCCTGGTGCGTCCGACGCTGCTCGTCGGTCGTATAGGTCTTCTCGAGCGAGCGCAGCCACTCGTCGGCGTCCGGCCGCACGATGCGGGCCGCATCGGAACCGAGCATCTCGGTCAGCTTGCCCATGTCGCGGCAGGTCGATTCGAGGATCTGGCTCACGCGGTCCTGGAACTGGAAGCCCGTGAACAGGTTGTCCATCTCGTTGCGCACGCCGGCGTTGGTGTCGCGCAGGATTGCCGATGTGGCGATGAGCTCGTCGACCAGCGTCTGCAGCGGCTGCAGCACGGTGTCGATCAGGCGCTCGCTCGAGGCGATCAGGCGCGCGTCGTCCTTCTCCGTCTCGAGCGTGTACTGGTCGAGCTGCTTGGCCGATTCGCCGATGCTGCGCACGCTCTCGTCGATCCGCCGGCCGGCCTCCGCGGAACGCGTGGAGAGGTTGCGCACCTCGTCGGCCACCACGGCGAAGCCGCGGCCGGCGGGTCCGGCGCGCGCCGCCTCGATCGCGGCATTGAGGGCGAGCAGATTGGTCTGCCGCGCCACCGTGCGGACGTCGTCGGCCATGCGCCGCAGTTCGGTCACCGTGCTGGTGAGCCGGGCCAGGCCGGCCAGGGCCTGGCGGCGCGACGCGATCGAATGCTTGAGCGAGCCGATCTGCGCCAGCAGGTCGGCGCTGGCGCGCGACACGACCTGGCCGTGGGCGCTGTCGCCGTCATGCGACACCTGCTCGCATTTGTTGGCCGCATTGGCCAGCCGCTCGGTGAGGTTGGAGAAGAAGCTGATGAGATCGGTGATCGCCGAATTGCCTTCGAGTTGCGCCGCCAGGACGTGGCGCTCCCAGCACGGGACGACGCGGGCGACCAGGTCGACGACGGGTTCGGCGTCGCGCTTCTCCTGGATGACAGCGGTCACGCGCGGGCGCGCCAGATGCAGGATCGTCAGCACCGCGATGCTGCCCAGCACGGCGGTGCCGATCGTGACCGGATTGAGGCCGCCGGCCAGAACCGCCAGCAGCCCGCTCACCACCGCCGCGGCGGCGCGCACGATCTTGGCGGCAGCCGGCTCGCCGGCCGCCGTCGGATCGCGCCGCTTGCCCAGGCGCCGGCCCACCGTCAGGACCGACAGGACGCCCAGGGCGGCGAGCGCGCCCAGGCTCCACCCGGTGGCTTCGAAGCGCCCGGCAAGCGCGGCGGAGAATCCGGCCACGACCGATGCATAGACGCGGAAGAACCAGACGCCGGGCGGCGCGGACAGGAGGAAGCGACCCGACGACCGATCCGGATTCTCCGACGGTGTCGTGCTGGCGGGGCTCATACGGGACGGCATGTAACGTCTGTTCCTAGATTTGCGCCTGGCGGCGCATCGCCTGATGGCCGACCCAAGCTCGACCGCCCCGGCAGTCTGGCATCGAGTCCATGACGCCCTGGCGGGAATAATTGGTTCCAAGCCCGGGCAAACTTGCCGACTGGATTCCCGACCAACTTCGAAATCGGTTTCGTCGACCGGTGGCGCCAACGGTGGATAAAGGTCCGCGAAGATGCGAAAACGTGCGTCTCGGGATTGCCTCGCGTTCCCCCGGCAGATCAGCGATCTCGGCGCGAGTGCCCGGCCGGTGGTCGAATATCTTTCGATTTCGAGTCCCGGGTTGACATTCAAATAAGAACGATTATCATTCGTATCAAGATTGGATATGCGTTGCGTAGCCGCGTTTGCGATGGGGCTGTAGCGCATCGTTGCAGGGCGACCGAAAAGCGAATGCGAATTGATCGAATTTCAGCCACACTTGTCAAAGGGATGACGTCGATGTGGTTATGGCGAGGGTTCGCCGCCAGCCCGGCCTTGGCAGCCCTTGCCCTGGCCTGGGCGACGTGCCCCGCGCGCGCGGACGATCCGGAAATCATCGTGCGAATCAAGGATCACCAGTTCGTGCCCAGCGAAATCTCGGCACCGGCGCACCAGCGCGTGAAGATCGTCGTCAAGAACGAAGACAGCAGTCCCGCGGAATTCGAAAGCGTGGAATTTCATCGCGAGAAGATCGTCCAGCCGGGCCGCGAGGTCAACGTGTTCGTCGGCCCGCTCGATGCCGGAACCTTCGAATTCTTCGACGAGTTCCACCCGGTCGCGCGCGGCCATCTGACGGTGAAATGAAACGGCCGGCGAAATGAAACGCATTCGGCATCCATCATGGAAAGCGCCATGCTGCCAACCCTGATCGTCGTGTTCCGCGAAGTGCTCGAGGCGAGTATGGTGATCGGCATCGTGCTTGCCGCGACCCGCGGCGTGCCCGACCGCGTCCGCTGGGTCGCCGCCGGCACCGGCGCCGGGGTCCTCGGTGCGCTGCTGGTCGCCGCCTTCGCCGGAGAGATCTCATCGCTGATGCATGGTTCGGGGCAAGAGCTGTTCAACGCGGCCGTGCTGCTGGCGGCCGTTGCGATGCTCGGCTGGCACAACGTCTGGATGAGCCGCCACGGGCGCGAACTGGCGGCCGACGCAACGCGCATCGGCAAGGAGGTGCTCGAGGGCAGCCGGCCGATGCACGCCCTGGCGCTGGTCTGCGGCGTGACGCTGCTGCGCGAGGGTTCCGAGGTCGTGCTGTTCCTGTCGGGAATCGCCATGGCGGGCGACGTGACACCGGGCACGATGCTGCTGGGCGGCGCCCTTGGCCTGCTCTGCGGCGCGGCAGTCGGCGCGGCGCTGTATTACGGCCTGGCGGCGATCCCGATGCGCCACCTGTTCCGCGTCACCAGCATCCTGCTGCTCCTGCTGGCCGCCGGCCTCGCATCGCAGGCCGGCGCCTTCCTGGCCGCCGCCAATGTGTTGCCGTCGCTCGGCGAGGCGCTGTGGGATACCTCGGCGGTCCTCGCCGAACGCAGTGTGCTCGGCGAGCTGCTGCACGTGCTCGCCGGCTACACCGCGCGCCCGGAAGGAATCCAGCTGGTGTTCTACGTCACCACGCTGGTCGTCATCGGCAGTTTCATGCGCTTCGTCCGCGCCAGTAACCGTCCCAAGCCGAGCCTGTCGCGCAGCCACGTGACCGAGGTTCGCTGAACCCCTTGCCACGGCGGCCGGCGGCGCGCCGCGTGCCGCGCCGCCGGCTGGGCGCAACGCTCATAGGAACATCGCACGATGCATCGCCCGATCCGGACCATCACCGCCGCCGCCCTTTGCGCCGGCCTGCTCTGGGCGCCGCTCGCGCGGGCCGATTTCAAGGTCTGGCGCCCGGATGTGCAGGAGGGCGCCGTCGAGGTCGAGGTCGTGGGCGACCTCGGCTTCGACCGACATGCGGCGCAGCGCGGCGAGCAGTACTACACCGGCGAGGTCGCAACCGGCGTGAATTCGTGGTGGCTCACCGAGTTCGCGGCCGAGGCCGGTCGCGCGCCGGGCCCCGGGCAGGCCACATACGTCAATCAGGTCACGACGGAAAACCTGTTCGCCTTTACCGAACGCGGCGAGGGCTGGATCGACTTCGCCTGGTATGCCGAGTTCGGCCATTCGTTGCAGAAGGGCCAGCCCAGCGAGGTCACGCTCGGGCCGGTCCTGCGCAAGGATCTGGGCGCAACCAGCGACACCCTCAACCTGTTCGTCACCCGCACCCTGGGCAGCGGCAGGGTCGTGCGACCCAGCCTGCTGGCCTTCGCCGAATCGCGCATCGACGGCTGGACCTGGCGCCTGGCGGACCGCTGGATCCTCGAGCCGGGCTTCCAGGTGTACCTGCAGCACGGCGCGCTGACCCGTCCGGACGGCTTCGACCTCGCCGACCGGCGCGTCGGACCGCAGCTGTACGGCAAGATCCTCAACATCGGTCCGGGAACGCTCGAGTGGAACGGCGGCGTGTTGGTCGGCCTGAATTCGTCGACCCCGAAACTGACCGTGCGCTGGCAGCTCGAGTACGAGTTCCACTGAGCGCACGCCGCGGCGCGCTCAGGGCTCGCCGATCTTGCTGCGGCCAGCCTTGATCGCGGCGCGGCGGGTCTTCGATTCGAGGCGCCGCACGACCGAGCCGCCGGTCGGCCGGGTGGCCCGGCGCGGCTTGGGCGGCACGGCCACCCGGTCGACCAGTTCCTGCAGGCGCTGCAGCGCGATCGCGCGGTTCTGTTCCAGGCTGCGGCTCTGCTGCGCCTTGATGACGATCACGCCGTCCTTGCTGATGCGCTGGTCGCCCAGCCGGCGCAGCCGATCGCGCACCTCGGCGGGCAGCGACGAGGCCGCGATGTCGAACCGCAGGTGAACCGCATTGGACACCTTGTTGACGTTCTGCCCACCTGCGCCCTGGGCCCGGATCGCGGAGAATTCGACCTCTTCGGGCAGGACGGTACAGGGCGGATTCATGGCTGGGATCGAGGCCGCACGCCAGCGCGCACGCCGGGTACGACGCCGGGTCGGACGCCGGTTCGGATATCCGTCGGGGCGCCGGCCAGGACGCTGGACCCACCGCGAGCCGGGAACCTCGCGCCGCAAACCATGGTCAAAATCCTTGCAAACAAGGGTGCCGGATGGGAGGGCTGGCCGCGGGGCGTACGTCCGTGCGCCGACCCGCCACGCGCCAGCGCCGCTGGTACCATATGAGGCTTGAGTGTAACGGGCGGCCGTTTCGCCGCCACGAAAGAAACGGCAAGGAAACATCATGCTTGAGAACGTCGTCCAGTCCAGTCCCTATGCTTCGGCCGAATCGCGCGTCCTGCGCCAGACCTACGCCGTGCTGTCGGCCACGCTGCTGTTCACCGCCTGCGTCACCTGGCTCACGCAGGACATCGCCCTGCCGTCGTGGGCCTACCTGGCCTCGGCCATCGGCAGCTTCGTCCTGCTGTTCGCGACCATCGGCCTGCGCAACTCGGGCCTGGGCCTGCTGGCCCTGTTCGGCTTTGCCGGCCTCGAAGGCCTGGGCCTCGCACCCATCATCAACCTGTACCTGCGCACGCCCAACGGCACCGCCACGGTCGCCGAGGCCGCCGGCCTGACGGCGCTCGCCTTCCTTGGCCTGTCGGCGTATGTGCATACCACCCGGCGCGATTTCAGCGCGCTGCGCGGCATGCTGTTCGTCGGCCTGATCGTGGTCGTGGTGGCCAGCCTGATCGGCCTGTTCATTCCGTCGCAGGCCTACCAGCTGGCCCTGGCGGGAGTGAGCGCCCTGCTGTTCTGCGGCTTCATCCTGTACGACACGTCGGCAATCGTCCACGGCGGCGAAACCAACTACATCATGGCCGCGATGCGGCTGTACCTGGACATCATCAACCTGTTCCTCGATCTGCTGCGGCTGCTATCGCGGCGCGACTGAGCCGCGGCGCAAATGCGAGCCGAGGTAGGCGACCACCGCGAGGTTGGCCGCCAGCACGGCCCCGCTCTCCCAACTGGGGCTGTGAAGCAGGTGGCGCAGCTCGAACGGCACGTACAGCGCGCCCGACAGCGCGCCCAGCCATTCGCCCCAGCGGCGCTCGTGCCACAGACCGTAGGCCTCGGTGAAGCGCAGCACGACGTAGCCCGTGGCCAGCAACACCAGGGTGCGCAGGTTGGCGTCGGCCAGCGCGTCGGCCAGGCGCAGCACGATCGCCGGATAGTGGTCGCCGGGGTCGAGTCCGAAGTGGCTGATCAGGGCCACCGCCGCCCGGTGCAGGTCGTGGTGCAGCAGGCTGAAGAAACCCAGGCTGGCGGCCAGCGCCGCGCCACCCTTGACCGCCTCGAAGACGGCGATCGTGCGCAGGGCGCGCCGGCCGCGCTTGCTTCCCTCCGTGGCCTGGGTCATAGTCGCTTCGCCCACCGCCCCGGGCAGCCGAAGCGAGGAAAAACATGGCACATCCACTGGCCGGCCATCCGGCCCCGCCCGAGGCCCTGACCGACATCCCGAGCCTGCTTGCAGCTTACCGCAGGCCGCCCGATGTCCGCGATCCGGCGCAGCGCGTCGCCTTCGGCACCAGCGGCCATCGCGGCAGCGCCCTGGACGGCAGTTTCAATGAAGCGCACATCCTCGCCATCGCCCAGTCGGTCGCCGAATACCGCATGCAGGCCGGTATCCGTGGCCCGCTGTTCCTCGGCATGGACACCCATGCCCTGTCGGCGCCGGCGCAGCAGACCGCGCTCGGGGTGCTTGCGGCAAACGGCATCGAGGTCCACCTGCAGCAGGGCGAGGGCTACACGCCGACCCCGGTGATCTCGCGCGCCATCCTCGTTGCGAACCAGACGCGTTCGGGCGGCGCGCTGGCCGACGGCATCGTCATCACGCCATCGCACAACCCGCCGCGCGACGGCGGCATCAAGTACAACCCGCCGCACGGCGGGCCGGCCGACACCGATGTCACCGGCTGGATCGAGCGGCGCGCCAACGCCCTGCTCGCCGAGGGCAACCGCGACGTGCGGCGGCTCGATCCCGCCGTCGCGCGCGCCGCCTCGGCCACCCGCGCGGTCGATCTCATGACGCCGTACATCGCCGACCTGGAACGGGTCATCGACATGGAGGCGATCCGGCGCAGCGGCCTGGCGATCGGGGTCGATCCGCTGGGCGGCGCGGCCGTCGCCTACTGGGAACCGATCGCCGCGCGCTACGGGCTGGACATCACGGTGGTCGATCCGCGGGTCGATCCGACCTTCTCCTTCATGCCGCTCGACCATGACGGCCTGATCCGCATGGATTGCTCCAGTCCCTACGCCATGACCAACCTGGTCAAGCTCAAGGATCGCTACGACATCGCCTGGGGCAACGATGCCGACGCCGACCGCCACGGCATCGTGGCGCCCTCGTGCGGCCTGCTCAATCCGAACCACTTCCTGGCGGTTGCCATCGAATACCTGCTGCAGCACCGGCCGCAGTGGCCGGTCGGTGCGGCGGTCGGCAAAACCCTGGTCTCGAGCGGCCTGATTGATCGCGTCGTGGCCGCCGCAGGCCGGCGCCTGCTCGAGGTGCCGGTCGGCTTCAAGTGGTTCTGCGCCGGCTTGCTCGACGCCTCGATCTGCTTCGGCGGCGAGGAGAGCGCCGGGGCGAGTTTCCTGTGCCACGACGGCACGGTCTGGACCACCGACAAGGATGGGATCGTGCTGGGCCTGCTGGCGGCGGAGATCACGGCGGTCACCGGCCAGGACCCCGGACGGTGCTACCAGGCGCTCGCCGCGCGCCTGGGCTCGCCCTGCTACGTGCGCATCGACGCGCCGGCGACGCCGGCGCAGAAGGCGGCTTTTCGCAACCTGACGCCGGAGCGCGTCACCGCTTCGACCCTGGCCGGCGATACCATCCTGGCCCGCTTGACCCGCGCCTCGGGCAACGACGCGCCGATCGGCGGGCTCAAGGTTGCCACGGCGCGCGGCTGGTTCGCCGCGCGACCCTCCGGCACGGAGAACATCTACAAGCTGTACGCCGAGAGTTTCGTGGATGCGGCGCACCTGCAGCGCATCGTGGCCGAAGCCCAGGAACTGGTGCGCGCCGCACTCGCCGCCTGAGGCGGACGCAAGGCCTCAGACGGTAACCGGCAGGATGCGCGCAAGCGCCGCATCCAGGAAACCGACCGAACGCTCCGGATCGTGCAGCTTGTCCAGACCGAACAGGCCGACGCGGAAGGTCTTGAAGTCGGCCGGTTCGTCGCACTGCAGCGGCACGCCGGCCGCGGTCTGCAGTCCGGCGCCCAGGAAGGCCTTGCCGGTGTGCAGGCCGTCATCATCCGTATAGCAGACCACCACGCCGGCGGCCTCGAAGCCCGGCGCGGCGACGCTGCGCAGGCCACGCGCGGCGAAGAGTTCGCGCACCTTGGCGCCCAGCACGAGCTGCTCGCGGCGCAGTTTTTCGAAGCCGTAGGCGCGCGTCTCGAGCATGGCGTCGCGCGTGCGGGCCAGCGCGTCGGTGGGCATGGTCGCATGGTAGGCGTGGCTGCCCTTCTCGTAGCCTTCCATGATCTGCAGCCACTTCTTAAGGTCGGCGGCGAAGCTGGTGCTGGTCGTGCCGTCGATGCGTGCGCGAGCCGCCGCGCTCAGCATGACAAAGGCGCAGCACGGCGAGCCGCTCCAGCCCTTCTGCGGCGCGCTGATCAGGACGTCGACGCCGGTGGCGCCCATGTCGACCCACAAGGCGCCCGAGGCGATGCAATCGAGCACGAACAGTCCGCCGACCTCGTGCACCGCGTCGGCCACCGCGCGCAGGTAGTCGTCGGGCAGGATCATGCCGGCCGAGGTCTCGACGTGCGGCGCGAACACCACGTCCGGACGCTGTGCGCGGATGGTGGCAACGACCTCGGCCAGCGGTGCCGGGGCGTAGGGCGCCTGGCGGCCGCCGGCCACGGGACGGGCCTTGAGCACAGTCTGCTCGGCGGCGATGCGACCCATGTCGAGGATCTGGGTCCAGCGGTAGCTGAACCAGCCGTTGCGCAGCACGAGGACCTTGCGGCCGGTGGCGAACTGGCGCGCCACGGCTTCCATGCCGAAGGTACCGCTGCCCGGCACGACGATGGCGGCCGGCGCGCGATAGGCCTCCTTGAGCACCGCCGAGATGTCGCGCATCACGCCCTGGAAGCGCAACGACATGTGGTTCAGGGCGCGGTCGGTGAATACGACCGAGTATTCGAGCAGACCGTCAGGGTCCACTTCGGGCCGCAGGCTGGGCATGGCAGGTCCTCAGGTCAGACAGGAGAGCGCGGGAGGTGGCCGCAAGGTTGCACGCGGATGTCGCCTGCCGGCGGGGAAAATAGCCTGCGATTTTACCATGCGGTCGCGCAGGGCCGGCGCCGAAGTGCCAACCGCGACGTCGATGGCGGGCCGTCGGGACGGACTCGTCCGCCCAGCCGGGTGTCCTTGGACGGAGTGCGACCTGGAACGTAACCGGGCAGCCCAGCGCTTCGAACTAGTGTCCGGTTCTCGGCTTGCTGCAGCCGGCCGCTAACCCGCCGTGCATCCTCGAGCGTCTCGCAGGGCCCGCCTTGCCGACGCTTGGTCGATTTGCGACGCCGGCCCGCGCGTTCCTGCCATCCGGTGCGTATGACGCGCCGCGCGCGCGGGCCGGATCTTTTTTGATTTTGCTTGTCCTCTTTTCCTCTCTTGGGTGCGGTCTTTTCTCCCCCGCCATCGGGGCAAACCGTGATGCCTGGGGCATGGTGGGCTTGGGCCTGGGCTTGGGCTTGGGCCTGGGCTTGGGCGTGGCATCGTGCATGGGCAAGCTCTTGGGTTCGGGCTTGCGAGAGTCGTCGGCACGAGCCCCGGCTGCCCTGGGCCCGCAGCGGCCCCAGGGGGCGCGGTCGGCCCTGCGGGCCGACTGCACTGCGCTGCTCGCAGCGGGGGCGCACGGCCCAACTCGCTGCGCGGCCTGCGGCCGCTACGCTCAGACAGTGGCCGTGAGTCAGAACAC
>Ga0209698_10002329_pt1 | contig 21638 bp, 14 predicted proteins | sample LitLauG_LLR_2012_FD_187203 | JGI IMG/M metagenome (GOLD analysis project Ga0209698, IMG submission 187203) | Freshwater sediment microbial communities from Pennsylvania, USA - Little Laurel Run_MetaG_LLR_2012 (SPAdes) (version 2) | ecosystem: Environmental > Aquatic > Freshwater > Creek >...
ACGGCAATCGATCGAATTGACGCAGGTGAAATCGGCCCAGGATCGACTCGCCACCGATCTCCACAACAAGGATGCCGGAGCACAGGATCTCGCTCAACAGCAGGCCGAACTGAAGCAGAAATTTGACACCGCGCAGGCGAATGCCCAGGCCCTTCAGCATAAGCTCGATGTGCTCTCGAAGCAGTCCTCAGAAGATCAGGCAAGGGCAGGGCAGTTGACGGCTCAGGTCAAGGATCTAACTCAGGCTCTTCATGACCGAGACGCCGCGCTCGACCAGAAAGATGAGCTCTTGGCCCACGACCGTGACATTCGGGAACTCATGGGAGCCCGCGATCTCTACGTCGCGGAAGTCTACGATGTAGCCCGCACCGGTGAGACCCAGAAGCCCTACGGGCGGGTGTTCTACACAAAAGGGAAGTCGCTCATCTTCTACGCCTACGACTTGGACCAGCAGGCCGAGGTCCAGAATGCCAGCACCTTTCAAGCATGGGGCCAGCGCGGTCCGGACCGGGAACAGGCGCTCAACCTGGGTATTTTCTACGAGGATAATACTTCCAAGAAACGCTGGGTCCTGAAGCTAGATGATCCTAAGATGCTCGCACAGATTGATGCCGTCTTCGTAACCATCGAACCCCACGGCGGAAGCCATAAACCGAGTGGCAAACCTCTTCTATTTGCTTACCTCAAAGCCGATCCGAATCACCCCTAGCGGGCGCCATTCCCGTTCGTCCACCTGTTAGTTCGTTCTAAAATAGTGTCTAGGTGATACCACGAGGGGGTCTTCCTGCATATAAGGGAAGAGCGTGACCGGGATCGTCCGGTCACGGGAGAATTCACTTGCGTTTCCCCCAAATCGCGGTTGCCTCCGTTTTCGTCGCACTGCTGGCCTTCCCCCTTTTAGCCCAATCTCCCAATGGGACGATTAACGGCCTCATACTCGATCCGTCGAATCGAGCGATCGCCGGCGCAGACGTACTGGTAATCAACGACGCCACCGGCCTGAAGTACGCCGCCAAGACCAATGACGAAGGCATCTACGCAATACCCAACCTCACGCCAGGACCCTATCGCCTGCAGGTTTCTAAGGTAGGATTCAAGACCCTGATCAAGCCGGACATTGTTCTCAACGTCCAGGACGCCCTTTCTATTAACTTCACGCTGCCCGTCGGGGCTGTTTTCGAAACCGTGACCGTCGAAAGCGGTGCGCCGCTGGTCAACACGGCGAATTCTTCCGTGAGCACCGTCATTGATCGTCATTTCGTTGAGGATCTGCCGCTCAATGGACGCAGTTTCAATACCCTGTTGCAGTTGACACCCGGAGTCGTCATTGCCCAGGCGCCGCTGGGCGGTGCGGCGTTGCCAGGACAGTTCAGTATTTCTGGGCAAAGAACGAATGCCAACAACTTCACTGTCGATGGTGTATCGGCCAATTTCGGAGTCGTTTCAACAACGGTCACTGGCAATTCCGGCACGGGGTCAGCGCAGGCTTTTAGTGCTCTCGGAGGAACAAGCAGCCTGGTTTCCGTCGATGCACTACAGGAATTCCGGGTTGAGACCTCTAGCTTCGCTCCTGAGTTTGGTCGATCTCCCGGCGGACAGATCATTTTGACGACACGGTCGGGAACGAACAGCCTCCATGGTGGAATATTCGAATACTTCCGCAATAACGTGCTGGATGCTAACGACTGGTTTGCCAATCGGGCCGGCCTCCCGCGCGCCCCTGAACGTCATAGCAATTTCGGGGGTTTCCTGGGTGGCCCCATTGCGAAAAACAACACGTTCTTCTTCTTCTCGTACGAGGGGGCGCGGCTTCGACTTCCCCAAACATTGCCCACGCCTGTTCCTTCGGAATACGCCAGAACAGCAGCTCCGTCTGCGATAGCGCCCTACCTGACCGCATTTCCACAGCCGGACGATCGCACGATCACACCGGGCGTTTACACGGCTGTGTTCACGGGAAATTATTCGAATAGCGCCACGCTCGATGCCACCAGCATCCGCGTTGACCACAGATTCAACGATCACTTGTCCATCTTCGGCCGGTACAACTACGCGCCCTCCCAGGCCGTGAATAGGACGAATAGCCTCAACAATCTCCAGACTGTTAGAACGAACACCCAAACGCTAACGCTTGGGGTGAACACGTGGCTGAGTGCGAATGTGACGAACACCGTTCGAGGAAACTATTCAACGCAAACAGCCAACAATGTGCTGACCATGGACTCATTTGGGGACGCGGTGCCCATAGATCCGTCCCTTGTCCTCGGTTCGCTACCCGCGTCCAGCAATCTGGCCTCATTCGGGACAAATGATACTGGAGGGTTTTACCTGCTGGGTGCAGAAGCCCGAAATCACGCGACGCAGTTGAACTTTGTGGATGACTTGACGGTAGCGACTGGCACGCACCAGTTGAAAATTGGAGGAGACTATCGGGCGATCTTTCTGGATCAAAAACCCAATCAGAGCGCGGTATTCCTTTCAGCGGATAGTGTCGAAGCGTTCGTTTCGACCGGCACGGTTGGCATCACCACGATGAACAATTCTCCCGCAAAGATCCTGTCTCAGTCGCTTTCCCTGTATGGTCAGGACACTTGGAAACCGACATCCCGACTGACGCTGACGTATGGGTTGCGATGGGAATTGGCTCCTGCCCCTTCCGGGCGTGGCAGGACGCTGCTTGCATCTTGGACGAACACAAACGACCCGTCCGCAATTGCCCTCGCGCCGCAGGGGACGCCGATCTGGACGACAACATTAGCGAATTTCGCCCCACGGCTCGGCTTGGCCTACAGTTTGACACCGCAGAGTGATTTCGTCATCCGGGCAGGATTTGGCCTGTTTTACGACACCACGGCCGGTTCCGTCGGGTCGCTTGCAGGTTCGTTTCCAAGCAATACGTCTGGACCACCACCCGGAGTCTCGACCACCATTACCTTGCCTGTAAGTGATTTCACTCCATACCTGTCGCCCATCTCGCTTCAGCCTCCTTTTCCCCCTTTCACCACGGGCTTTGTGAATGACCTTCGGCTTCCGCGGTCATACCAATGGAATGTGGCCTTGGAAAAGTCCTTCGGTGAGAAACAAGTACTTTCGGCAACGTATGTCGGGCAGGCTGGCAGGGATCTTCTGAGACAGGAGGGGCTGTTTCAGCCCAGCACGGACTTTTCCTTCAACTTTCTGCTGACAGGGAACTTTGCCCGATCCAATTACCATGCCTTGCAAGTGCAATACCGCCGACCGCTCTCAGGAAGAGTTCAAGCGCTGTTGAACTACTCTTGGTCCCATTCTCTCGACAATGCTTCGCAGGACGGGGTCGTGGCTGTTTCCCATGCAGTAATCTCCGCCGCGAGAGATTACGCAAATTCCGATTTCAACGTGCGCCATTCGTTCTCCGGTGCTGTTACGCTTGCTCTACCTCATGCGGGCAAGTCTTCCGTTTTGTCTCTCTTAACCCAGAACTGGTCGCTCGACACAGTGGTCGTGGTCCGGACCGGCTTTCCGTTCAATGCAGTGCTCTTGTTTGGGGGACCGGCGGGCGCCGGACTATCGCGCCCGGACCTTGTTTCCGGGCAGCCAATCTGGACTTCCAACCCGACTGCGCCCGCTGGAAAGAGCTTGAACGGTTCCGCGTTTGCGATCCCTCCGTCTGGTCAGCAAGGGACGGAACCGCGAAATGACATCAACGGCTTTGGTCTGACCCAAGTGGACCTTTCAATCGCTCGAAAGTTCGCCATCACCGGTCGGCTGAACCTTCAATTCCGAGCGGATGCCTTCAATGTGTTCAACCATCCCAACTTCGCAAGTCCCCTTGGCTTGGTACAGCTTGGCTCCTTCTTCCTAAGTTCGACCCGAATGCTCAATCAGGGCCTCGGCGGGTTGAACCCGCTCTTCCAGGAAGGCGGGCCCCGGTCACTTCAGTTGTCCTTGAAGCTGACCTTCTAGCCGCATGTAGAACATCGGTGGTCAGATCGGTCAGGAGAGCTGCGACGACTTACAGTCTTGAGATCAAGTGTCCGGAAAAAGCATGAAATCGCGCCGCGTGAGCATCGTGCTTGTCCTGCTAGCGGCCTTGCGCGTTTCGGCTTCGCCTGAAGAGACGCATGGTCCGGGATTCGACCCCAAGCCATTGCGAATTCCATCGGTCATCGAGGCACAGCGTCGTCCGGCAACAAGCATGGACCTGCTTACCATCCGGGATCTCCATGGTCTCAGTATTTCTCCTGATGGAGACTTTGTGGCGTTTGTCGTGGGGCAGGCAGTGTACGAGACGAACAGCTATCGTTCAGCGATCTTTGTTGTCAGCACGGCTCCCGGCAGCTTACCAGTTTGCCTGGGCAGTGCGGGATTGCCGCTCTGGGACGACATCAACCAATGGGTCGAAGAAGCGCCACAGTGGTCCCCCGATGCGCAGTACATTATGCGCCGAATGCGGTTGCGGACCGACGAAACGTGGCAAGTCTGGCGCTGGGATCGAGGGGGCGGGCTGCCCGTACAACTAACCCACGTAAACGGCGATGTTGAGAGCTATGCCTTGGCTTTGGATGGAACCAAGCTTTTGCTTACAGTGAAACAACCGCGAGATCCACTTGATGCCGAGAGACTGGATCAGGATGGAATCCTCTACGACGGCAGCTTTCTCGTGTCAAGAAATCGCAGTGTGACCAGTGAAATCCTGGCGACTAAGCCGGCTCCGACGGAGACATGGATTCATGAGGTCTCTAGTGGCGAGGAAAGAAAGGCCACGCAAGAAGAAATCACATTGCTCGGACCCTGGGCCAGTGACCTGGACGAGAAAATTGCGAATCCCCTTGGAGGAGGCTCGATTGAGGGCCATCACATTTTGGACGCTAAGATTTCTCCGGACCGACGCTCGGTCGCATATAGGTACCTCCCGAAGAATCACGCTGAGTCACGAGAGCGGGTCTACCTCCTGTTTGTCAAGCCAGTCCGAGGGGGAACCCCTGTTGAGCTTCCGTTGCCGGCGGATGCTTGGCTTGTGGTTGACTACTGGTGGAGCGCGGAGAGTAGCAGGCTGTATTACCTCCAAGCCGACGCAGATGGCCGGTCGCCACGACTAATGGTGGTCGACGTAGCGGGAGGAACGGCCAGGCGGGTCTATGCCGGCCGCGACTATGTTTCGTCCTGTTCGGTCGATCAAAATGCACATTACATGGCTTGCGGGCAAGAGAGCCCAACGGCGCCGAAACAGATCGCGGTAGTCGATCTGGTACGAGGAAGTGCGCGAGAGCTCGTCGACCTGAATCCTGAATTTCGAAATGTCACGCTTAGCCAGCCGGTGCGCATTGAAGGGATCAATCGGTACGGCGACAAATGGTTCGCACATGTCGTAAAGCCGCTGAATTATGAACCTGGCAAGCGCTACCCGACGATCCTGACGACCTACCGAAGCGGCGACTACTTCCTGCGCGGAGCATCCGGGGACGAGAACCCAATCCAGGTGTACGCTGCTCATGGATTCGCAGTTCTGAGCTTTGACATGGGGCGCGACCGGTATGCCGAGATTATGCCGGGTGATTTTCAGGACTTTCTGATCGCAGCATCCTCACCGGTTGCCAGCATGGAGATGGCGATCCGAAAGGGGGTCGAGATGGGAATTGTCGACCCGGAACGGGTGGGCGTCAGCGGATATAGCCGAGGTACCGAGCAGGTAGCCTACGCAATCAGCCACACAAAGCTGTTTCGGGCAGCCAGTGGTGCGACCGCTTCGACCAGTCCCTGTTCGTATTACATGTCGCCTGATTACGTGAGAAGCTACTTCGCCGCGTACGGGTTGGGTGGCTGGCCGGACGGCGAGGCCCGTTCGAAGTGGATGATGTTCGCTGCCCCATTGAATGCCGACCGTATTCAAACGCCCCTGCTGAACAACGACCCAGATTCCGAGTTCCTCTTAGACCTTCCCCTCTACACGGCCCTTAGAGAACTTAAGAAACCCGTTGAACTGTTCATTTACCCTGCTGAGCTTCACCACATCAACCAGCCGAAGCACCGCTACCAGGTGTACGAGCGCAACCTGGACTGGTATAGATTCTGGCTCAAATCGGAGCAAAGCCAAGAACCAGCCAAGGAAGAGCAGTACAAGCGCTGGCACGTCTTGCGAGAACTGCAAAAATGGACTGGGGCGACCATGGAGCGGAACCCTCCCCGCAAAGTCATGAACAATTAGCGCGCGTAGGCCTCCCAATTTCATGCGTAGACATCGGGGTGGTAACCATGGCGCGCCACGCCTCTTCGGAGATCTGAAAGCCGGAATGCTCGGCGCCAGAGCATCCCGGCTGGTTGGTTTACTCGTCAGCTTCGTACGCGGCATTCGTCAGTTTGGACTGCGATGCACTGTCCAGCACCTGTGCGCTGGGCTTGGGCGTGCCCTGAATCGCGCCGAGGGCACTGTCGAGCAGCCTGACTTCCGGTTTGCTGTAGGTCATGAGAGTCACCTCCTTTCTACTGTTGGATTCCTTTCGGCTGAAAAAGTTGGCTACTTCGTAGTGTGCAGTAGCCGCCCCAGTTACTTGCGTGGTGAAGCTCTGGGCTGAAGACATCACTGGTCCGCTTATCCGCAGAGGCTTCTGTCCCCGCAAAGCGATGGTCAAACCGGAATGCCCGGAGCCAGAGCATCCCGGCCGGCTGGCTTACTCGTCAGCTTCGTACGCGGCATTCGTCAGTCGGAACTGATGTGCTGCGTCCATCACAGTTGTGATCGGCTTGGGCGTTCCCTGAATCGCGTCCAGGGCACTGTCCAGCAGCCTGACTTCCGGTTTGCTGTAGGTCATGGGAGTCACCTCCTTTCTATGTTGGGTTTGTCCTCAGCTGAGAAACTCTCTACCTCGGGATCAGTGGCGAAACTTCTTTACACAAGTGCATGTCCGAAGTCTGTGCGTTGTCATCCCATCCGCGGAATACCTTCGACCGCGTCAGGCTCTCCAGCCAAGCTTCGACAGCTATCGTTCGCATCAGAGGAACCATCGCGACTTCCTGGCCCTGCCGTGCTCTTTCCAAAACGCTACGAAAGGACGCCGTATCGACCATCCCGAGCGAACTGCTGGCCATGCGTCCACTCATGGCGACCAGCTTGGCCCAATTGGCCGAGATCGCCACTGCTGGCGATCGGGCAACAAACGCCTTACGCCTTCGTTGCAGGACTCTGTCGGGAACCGTTCCGGCGAGTGCGCGACGCATCAGGGACCGGCGCTGCCCTGGGCGGACCAGTTGCTCCCGGGGTATTGCATACAAGAATTCCAGCAGGTCGCGATCAAGATAGGGATAGCGTCTTTCGTGACAGGGCTGGGACGACAGCGGTGTGCAAGCCAGTTGCCGGCGCATTGCATTCAGTGTGCTCAGGTTCTCCTGAAAGCTGGGTGGAGACCCGAGCATCTTCAATCTGGTTTCATAGCCACGCAAAGCGAGGCGATTTCGTTTGACGAAATCGGGATGGAGCCACGCGGCGGGGCGCTGGTGTCCTGGAACGCCGACGATGCCCGGTGGCAAGAATCCGCGCACCGCTTCGAAGAAGAGCTGGCACCAAGGCCTTCTCTTGTGCAGTGCCCAAACTTTCAGTCGATGTGCGAGCTCGCCGATTTGAACTCGCGACAGAAGATCTTCCAGTTCAGGTGTGGGCGTGGGAACGCCACCCATTACTTCGTCCCCGCCGATCCCCGAAAGCACGACGCGGGTCCCTCGTGAGTTCATGTGCGCTGCAAGCTGCATCGCCGCCTCGTTACGGCTGACCAATGAAGTGGGAGTAGCTTCAAAATGGTCCCCAGGCTCAAGTCCGAGGGAGTCCTCCGGTCGGACCTCGATGTGACAGCCTTCGCGTCCGCGCTTTCTTTCGACTTCGGTGAAATATGGGCGTTCGTTCCAATTCGGTTCAGAGTCGTTGTAATAAGAGACGGTATCAAGCAGCGGTGTATCAGCCTTTCCTGCGGCGACGATCTCGTCTGCCAGACAAACAATGGAGGAAGAATCCATCCCCCCACTTAGCTCGGCGAGAATCGGGCTGTCTGCACGGAGCCTCCGCCTGACAGATTCGGCAAGGGCTGCGCGAAAGTGTTCTTCGTACTTGCTGTCAGTGCGATACCGGATGCTCTTGCCGGCATCGAAGTCCCAGTATTGCGTGATCGTGCATTTCCCGGAACGCAACACCACAAAGGATGACGGTGGTACAGAGGCAATTCCGACATAGGGGGTCAGATGTGGGGCAGGGAAGAACGATAGCCAGCCAGCAATATATTCCTCGTCAAGTTCGAACGAGCGCCCCGCTAACAGAACTAGGGGATCAAGGATAGTGCACCAGGTGGCCTGATCCCTCTCGACGGCATAGTACAGATGTCGAGTGCCGACAAAATCCTTCGCTAAAATGAGTGAGTAATCTGCGGGATTCCAGATGCACAGAGCCCAATCACCAATCAGCCTTGCAAAAACGTTGGTGCCCCAGGCTTCGTACGCCGCGGCGACGATTTCCAGGTCGGTGGATGAGGAGGGGAGTTTGCCATTTCGCTGTCTGAGGAGCTCCTCGCGATTGTCGAGCCGTCCGTCCCACGCGATGACAAGCCCGGACGCGGAAATGTGGGGTTGCACCTCGCTTCGGGATTCCTTTGTGGTATGGAAAGCGCGATAGATGACTCCTATGTTGTCTTTTCTGACGGAGCCTTCGCCGTCCGGCCCATAAGCTCCAAGCACCGGGCGAACCCGGTCGACGTCCGTGGGATCTACGGGTTTGCCATCGAGATTGCACTTCCCAAACTGAACGCTCATGGTTCGTTGCCTCCCACTGTCGCCCTACCGTTCCTAGCACTGATCGAGCACGGCATACATCTCCCGCATGTAGGGCTTGTCATTGACAACTCGGCCTTCGACCTCAACCCATGCGTGTGCCTTGAAAGGCATCTGTTGAGCGCCGATCATCATCTGGGCATTGACGCCGTATCGCTTCAGCAAACATGCCGTTGCGGCCGATCGCTGTAAGCAGAGCACTTCCTTCCAGTACCAAATGCAGGCTATGTCCACTGACGCGCAGACCTTTTCAACCGCGTCGTACGATTCCAGCGCCCTGCCGAGCGGATAGTTGCGGACCTTGTGGTACAGCGCAGCGAAGTTCCGTCGTGCCAGGTAGAGATCGAAACAAATGAGCCACAAATAAGCTCGCAACGTAAGAAACGACATAACAAACCTCTTCTTCACACCGAAAGCTGGAGCTGGTCGCAGAGAAACGCCATTCGATCCGTCAGGGCGTCAATACGCTGGCTCAGAGGCAGCACCGGGGAGTGCCCGCGATATCGGCTATAGTCGAGCACGATGGGACGGTCAGAAGCATTTGCAGCCTGCAGCCGGGCCGTCATCTTTCTCGCATGCAAGGGATTGCAGTTACCGTCGGAATCGCCCGAGACGATCATGGTCGCCGGGTATTCCGCTCCGTCACGAACCCTGTGATACGGCGAGTAGCCGAAAAGGGCAGGGAAGTCCTCTGGGTCGTCGGCGGTTCCGAACTCTTCCTTCCAGACATGCGCATCATCGAATAGGTGGTAGCGGAGCATGTCCAGCATCGGAACCATACAAACCACGGCACGGAACAGATCCGGGCGCTGCGTCATGGCCGCTCCGACCAGCAGTCCGGAATTCGAGCCACCGAAGATGGCGAGCTTCCCCGGTTCGGTGCGCCCGGACCGAATCAGCCATTCGCCCGCTGACAAGAAATCATCGAAGGCCACTTGCCGGTTCCGGCGTTTGGCGGCGTTATGCCATTCGACTCCGAATTCCGACCCGCCACGAATATTTGGTAAAGCAAAAAGGCAGCCACGCTCCATGAGAAACGCCACGAACACACTGAATTGCGGGGTCATCGGGACGCCGTATCCACCGTAGGACGTCATGATCGTCGGACATGTGTCGCCTTCGAGAACGTCCCGACGCCCAACGAGGAACATCGGGATACGCACCCCATCTCTCGCCGTAAACCAGACCTGCACGTGAGCAAAGTTGCGCGCGTCGAACGGCATATCCCGTTTTGCCCAGGGCCGTACCTGGACCTCGGTGGCTCGATAGCCGTAAATCTGAATTGGCTTCGTGAATGATTCGGTTTCTAGGAAGATTTCGTCGCCATCGTTGGAAGACCCTACCAGGCGGATCGTGTCCGAGTCGTCCAGGGGCAACTTGCCGAGTCGATTGCCACGCCGGTCGAAAAGCACAACTTCTGCCTTGAGCCCTCGGAGGTAAGGAACGAAGATCCTGTCTTCAGTCACAATCCAGTTCTGGATCGGCACATCGCTCGCTGGAATGACATCGATGAATTCCGGTTCAATTCCTTTTCGAGGATGGACCTCCACGATTCGGAAGTTCGGGGACTCCCTGTCGGTAATTGCCAGAATTCGGCTATCGTCCAGTAGCATCGGCCCGAACTTGTATTCTGCGTTTCGCAGCACCGGTTCCGGAGGCCCCTCACTGCCAAGAGGCCAGACATAGAAGTCCGTGAGTGTCTTGTCCAGAAATCGGAATATAAGAAAACCAATGTGTTGCTTGCCTGGAACGATATGGAGCCGGATGCTGTCGTTCTCGCCAGCGGCAAATATCTCTCTGTCCTCGTCGAACCGGGTACCCAGTGCGTGCTGATAGGCGGCGCGACGGTACGACTTGTTCGCATCTACGGGTTCGTGGGAGTAATAGACGCTTCGTGAGTCCGGAGCGAATGCGAATCCCCGCAGATAACCACGCGGAAGCGCATCCGGCAGGATGCTTCTGGTTTCAATGTCCAGGAGCTCAAACCTCGCAGTCCGCTCCCCGCCTTCCTTGACTTCGTAAAGCAGCAACCGGCCATCGGGCGAGACGCGACGCGGTTTTACGGCCGTGTGTCTACCAGTGCCACGCTCCGCTGGATCGATGAGCAACTCATCCGGTCCGTCCATGCCTTCGCGAACGTAGATACATGGCTGTTCCTGGCCAGGCAGGCGCTTTCGAAAGAAATACCGGTTGCCCACTTTCTGCAGGGAGTCATACGTCTCAACATCGAGTAGGTCACGAATACGCGCACGGATGCGCTCGCGGCCGGGAATTGCCTCCAGATATGAGCGGGCAAACCGGGTCTGTGCTGCAATCCATGCACGCGTTCTCGGTGATTCCTGGTCTTCGAGCCATCGGTACGGGTCCGTCACGGACACGCCGTGCAGGATCTCACTGACGGCTTCGATCGAAGTGTGAGGCGGAGCTTGCATCAGATTAGGCATGGCGCTTTCCCATCACTCAGTTGTTTGGCCTCGCGGTTCATGCGCCGCGTCAGACCACGCAGGTAGCTGGCACTGTGGAGATCTCTCAATCTCTCTGGCTGCCTCCATGTGTCAGTTCCGGCCACATAGGCAAAAGCCGCAAGGAGCGGCGCCAGAGTCATGGCTTCAGCCAAACACTCACGCGACGCGATATGCTCCCAGGCCCGAAGGTACGCAGCAGCTAATCTGGATTCGGACGAAGAGTCTGCACCCCCGATGCGGCGGAAGTGTTCCACCAAGTACTGAAAGCTGAAGAATGGGTGTCCCACATACGCTTCCGCCCAGTCCAAAAAGGCACACCCACTTCGCGAGATGATGATGTTTCCCGGATTCGCGTCAAGATGTCCAAGCGTATCGGGAATCCCAAGTTCTTCGGCCTGAGAGAGCGCCTCCTGGATACGCTCTCCGAGGAGCTTCAGCTCCATTTCGCTGAGAACCGGGGGTGGCACCTTTAATTGCCGGCCCATCAAGTGCCCCGTCAAGCTCATGAAGGGCGAGACAACGTCCCGGAGGGATCTGGTTCTCAAATCGTGGGCTCCGGATCTAAGCAGTTGTCGATGAGTCGAGACGGACGCGACCTGCAATTCAGCCATCTCTGCGACCGCTCTTTCCCAGACGCTGACATCCTTGCTTTCGCCCAGGTTCGTTCCTTCAGCTTCAATCATGAGCCACCCGTTCCAGGCCGGCCGAACGGCGAGGATCGGTGGAACGTGTTCGGGAAAGAGTCGGGCTAACGCAAGTGTGATTGGAAATTCCCGCTGATTGGGCTCTCCCACTGCCTTGAACCAAACCGCAGGACCATCCGCCTCGAACCGGATCAGGCTGAAAGAGGGACTAGCATTCAGCTGCCGGAAATTCCCATTGAGATGTAGCCCTCTTGGCGCAATTTCTCCCTCGATCCACTCGTACAGCTCCTTGAACCAGCCGAGTTGGGCGAAGGGACCTCCCACTGGATCACGAGCCCAGGTGTCGCGCTCCGCAACGGACTGCTCGATTGCGGCGTAGTCAGAATGGTCAACGAATGAATCCTGGCGCAAATCATCCAGGGACACCCACTGAGTCGGCACCTCCGATTTCCCAGCGCTGCCCCAATGCTCCGCAACCTGGTAATGGATTCGATTGTCGCTGGAGCCCAGAGTCGTGGCGTCGGACTGGAACAGGCAGATGACTTCCTCTCCCCACGTGCTCTTCGTAGCTAGGCCTAGGTTCTCGGCTGCTCGCTGCCAACGTGGAGTCGTCACTTCCGGGAGCGAAACACCGTTCTCAGTGGAGGTCAGAAGGAGCTCCATGCCAGCCTGACGAAAGACAATGACACGATAAATCTCGCTCTCGGGTTGTTCGGCACGTTCGGCAGGTTCCAAGGGCCCACCTCTCAGACGGCGCCCTCCGAACGGCGCTCTTCGACCAACTTGTAGCCTTCGAGTGTTTCCAGGAACTCTCTCAGGTCGCTCTCGACAAGCTCGGGGGTAGCGTTGAACTCGCGGCTGATAGTGCTTACGATCTCTGCTGCTGTGGATCCACGTTCGAGGAGTTCGAGAATTCTCGAGCCGACGAGATTGAGGTTGAACATCTGACCTTGCCGGATATCCAGCACGATTGCCCCATCCTGGCCGTGCGTGCTGCGTACCGCGTCGGAAACCCTGTGCATCGCTTACCCCACTACTCAAATCGCGTAGCAAATCAGGTGTATGCGGCACTCTGGCCTCTTGCAGGGTGAAAGGCCAGAAAAACCGGAAATTGTTCTTAAACCGACCGGCGGCACCAGAATGGCTTTGCCAGTCAACAAGATGTCTTGGGACTGCCAGAAGCCGGGAAAGCGAATGTGTACGAGTTTTGATCCTAAGTATTGTTTTGTGAGTCCTAGCGGGAATTGCCGGGCCGCAATCTAGGAAGAAGAATGCTGCAGGTTAGGATTCTGATCTCTCAGTCAGCGTTGGCCGCGGTCGGGTGGAAGAGCGTTGAAGATGTGCTCCAGGGGGAAAGAAGCGCATCGGGTCTTTCGTCTTTTATGATGCGTCCTTCCGATAGCACAATGACTCTGCCGAAAATGGACAGTGTGGACAGGCGATGAGAGATAACGATAAGCGTTGACTTGCTCAGGTAGGAGCAAACGTTCTGAAGGACAAAGATCTCGGACGAGGGATCCAAGCACGAGGTTGCTTCGTCCAAGATCAGAATCTCAGGCTCCTGCAGCAAGGCTCTGGCGAGAGCAAGTCGCTGTCGTTCACCGCCGGAGAGTTGACAGGCTCCCGGCCCCACGCTTTGATGTAAGTCATTGGGGAGACTTCTGACCAAATCCGAGAGGCCAGTACACTCCAGCACCTTCCAGACTTCGTGGTCCGGCACCGTGGGCCTTGCGAATCGAAGATTGAAGGCCACCGTTCCGTCGAACAAGGCCGGGTCCCGCGGGAGATACGAGACACATCGACGAAGACTTGCAAGGCGCAGATTCCGCACGTCTTCACCGCCGATGCGCACGGAACCGCAATCGACGTCGTAGATGCGTGCGATGAGTCTGGCGAGCGTGCTCTTTCCGGCGCCGTTCTCGCCAGCGATGACCACGTGTTCTCCCTTTGCAACTCGAAGAGATGGGATCTGAAGCATGCCTTTTCTGCGCTCATATCCGAACTCAACCTCAACGAAGTCAACCTGAAGCGGACCCTTCGGCATGATATCAATTGCGCCCGGAGCGTCTACCACACTGGGTCCAACTGCCAGCACCGCTTGGATCTGCCGAACGCTGGCAAAGGTCTTCTGTGCCCTGGAGTAGAGTTCAGCGGCGCCACTCAAGGGATCGAAGAGTTGCGTTACAAAGCTGTAAAACGCGACCAGACTTCCCAGGCTAAGAGTCCCAGCAACGACCCTCCAACCGCCGTAGCCGATGACCGCAGACATCGCCAGAACGATCGCTAGTGAAGTGGAAAGCGTGAACCAAATCCCCGTTCGAAAGAGCTGTTGCTGAGACCGGACAGTCCAGGCCAGGAGCCGGAAGGCCCTTCTCTCCTGCTGGCGTTGCCGCCCAAGTAGTTGGACGGGAATCGCAGCCGCGACGTGCTCCTCCAGAAAGCTCCACCACGAGCCTAGATCGCGCTGGACGATGTCCGAATTCGCTGCGAGTTGTTTCCGGAAATGCTGACGCTCCAGAAGAAATATCGGGATGAACGGAACAACAACGACTGTGAGTACGGGGCTCAGAGTGAACATCGTCGCGAGGGTGAAGCCGGTCGTCAGGAAAGTTCGCAGGATGGCGGGAACCAGGTCCGATCCAAAATAGGCGATCTCATCAATCGGTTCCCTGAGCGGATAGATAACAGTACCCACCGGTGTGCTCTCGTAGAAATCCGCAGAGAGTGAGTCAAGATGTCGTAGCAGACTCATGCGCAACTCGAGCGACATTCGTTGCGCGGCAGTCAGCATAAGGTAGCCCCCAAGGTTTGTGGCGGCCGTCTTGCCTTGAGAGCTCAGAAAGATAAGAGCCATGGCCACCAGCAACAGGCCCGTTTGTTTTTCGGGAATCACGTAGTCGATCATCCACTTGAGCACTAGTGGGGTGAGAATCCCGAGCAGACTGCCGGCGGTGATGCACAGGAAACTACCGAGGTGCAAAGGAAGAAGCGGCCGGATCTGGCGGGTGAGCCAGCGAAGTTCATTCGGTACCCAGGACAAACTGCGGCCCTCGCTCATGGGAGAAGAGACACTCCATCTGCGGAATGAGCCTAAGCAAGAGCAATTGCTGCCGTCCAGAGAATGTGAAAACCGTTCGCCTTTCGATCAATCCCCGCACCTTTTCCCAGAAATGGTGAGTTCTTTAGCGCTGCGTCTGCACAGCTATTGTGCAGAGACTCGCCAACCGGTCGGCAGAAAGCCCAAAGAATTTGCACCATTGCCGAATACACGATGGGCTGTCGCACGAGAGCCTCGGGAGTCACACCAGTTTTCTCACGATGGCAGTCACCTGTCCCACCACTTGAGCATCGCGACGATTTCGAAACTGTTCTCGCAGATCCAGATGTTCTGCATCAGGATGCATGACCAGTGTGCCGTTTTCTATTCCACATGGTCCGCAAAGGTAGGTCCCATCTCGCTTGAGTACGATGTATAAGGACTGTTGCCAGGGCGGCCGCGACCTGGAGTCGATCGGCTTCTGTTTGTGGTGGTCGACGCTGGCGAGAAGTCCGTTGACCAGGTAGGGATGGAGGGGATTCCGGATTCCGCCAATCCAAAACAGACTCTTTAAGGAGGGTGACGCCAGGCCAGAGATCTTCGCGATTGCCCCTCGCAGAAAAGCTGGAACCTCCTCACATCGACGCAGTAACTCCCCGAGCAATCCTTGACCGTCATGCTCGTTGAGTTCGATACGGCGGTCGTCGAGTGGCGCAGGCGGTACCCTCGCAATGAAGCGTTCGGGTATGGGTTCCTGGCCGGCCTTTTCAGTGGGAACGCCTACGGTGTCCAGGAAGGTGCGAAAGCGTACAGCGTAGATCAGACAGACCGTGATGACCTTCTGAATGTGATGCGGGGGTGTGTCACGGGCCTCGTAGTCCGAAAGCGAGCTCGGAGACATGAAATAGTGCTCGTCATCGAACATGGCCGCAATGTGCCGGCTCAATGCTGACGCTTCTCGCAACGACAGGCCGGTTTTCAGGCGTGCCGCGCGAAGGAGTCGGCTCAAGGTGGCGTTTCCTCGAGGTAGCGGTGTTGGTTTCCAGCGCTTGGCGAGGTCCTTCGGAACTTTGGCCTGCTCGTTGTGAGTCAGCGATCGAATTTCGAGATCCACGGTGCCGAGGACCCGCGCTTCCCGATGGATTTGCAACTCGACCTGCGCATAGGGAAGCTGGGTACTGACAGGCACGATCCGGTTCTTGCCTGACACCACCAATCGGCAACAGGAAAGCCCATTTCGGTGCTCTACCAGAAAGAGCTCGGAGGAAGGCATCCGAGTCGCTTCCCGGAAGCTGCCTTCGAGCCGTGGATTGATGCGCACAATGCTTCCAGGGAGCAGATCCGGAAAGGCAAGATCATCTTCGAAGCCGATCTTGACGTACAGGAATCGTTGCTGATTCATTTCCAGCAGGGAACGTTGGCGTACGAGCGGGCCCGCCTCCAACAGTTGGCTACAAGGAGCTATTGGCGGGATCGCGTCTTGCGACTTTTCGCGAAACCAGGAAATAAATGTGTTTGGATCGCTCAAGGAAGAGTCCAGAAGAATCGTGCGAGTTGTCGGGAGCAAGACCTGCAGCTCGGGAATTACTTCAAGGTCAAATCCAAAAACGCGCAGCCAATCGGTCATGCGGTAATCAGTTATCCGACTGAGAGCGAACAACTGAAACAGGCTTGGGCTGAAGGTGCCGAGCTTGACACCGTAATAGAGATTGTGGGGGAGGCTATAGAGCGAAGCATGTCCGTAAGTGGCCTCCACTCTCTGGGAAAGCTGGTAAAGAGTGAGATCTCGGGTCTCTAGAACGGACTTAACCCGCTCCGCAATGTCCACACCCGTTTCTGACTTGGGCTGCAAGCGCACCGCTCGGTCTCTCGTTCTGCTTTCCGCGGGTACGGTGCGACCGTTGGCAGTAGCTCACCATGCACTTTCGCATCCGCCAGTTGGCGTCGGGGGCCCTTCCCCCTCAAGAGGGCCTTCGCAGATTCCTGTTTTCAGAAACAACTTTTGTTTACTGCGATGGGCAGACGGAAGTCATAAAAAACTGCAGGCTGGTCCGAGTCCTGACCACCTTTGCGGTTCGGGAGCCAAAGACTAGCTCCGCTTAACGATTGCAAGGATGGGTTAAATGGTGGGACGTGGTTAGAATTCTAACCACTCAACAGATTTTTCACCGGATACGCACAAAAGATGGTTACTGTAGCTGCCATGGTTTCGTTCGGATTTCATGACAACTGGCGCGTGCCGATGGACAGACAGCCGCTTTCGGCGTACTATTCCGCATCTCACCTTAGGGCCATTCGATGTTGGCCTCAAGACCGAGTCCGGAAGCTGGTAAGCGACTCAGAGCGGCGCGGCTCCGCGCCCGTTTGTCAACGCGCCAAGTAGCGCGCCTAAGCCATGAGATTGCCAAGAAAGAGAATAATCGTGACTGTTGCATATCCCATGGATGGCTTACTCAAGTAGAAAACGGCGTATTCCGCCCGGGTAATATCTACAAGCTCTACACCCTGGGCCGCATTTACAAACTCAAGCCGGACGAGATCCTGTCCTTTATCGGACTTGGCTTGCGCGATGTGGATGGAGGGTATATGTCCCTGAATCTTCCGCGGACCCACTTGGTTGGGCCGGTACACGAAGAGCCGGGACAAACGGTGGTGGCTCCACTTGGACTGCGCGGTGCATTCCGGTTGGAGCAGACCAACTTGTTCTCTAGGATGTTCGACAAGTGGGGAGAAATCCCCGTCGGCTTGCTGCAGGAGATCGATCTGCGGAATTCCGTTTTCGGATATATCGGGCTTGAGGACCGCACGATGTACCCTTGGGTTCGCCCAGGTTCTTTGGTGCAGATCGACTCCCGCCAGAAAGCAATAAAAGCAGGCGGCTGGCAGCATGAGTTGGAGCGCCCTATCTACTTTGTCGAGCTGCGTGACAGCTGCACATGCAGTTGGTGCGACCTCGAGGGAAGCCAGCTGTTCCTCATTCCCAGTTCACAATCAGGGCAGCAAATACGAAGAGTCCGCTACCCGATGGACGCCGAAATCGTTGGCCGCGTCACCGCCATCATCATGCGCATGGCGGAGAGGCTGGGTGCATGACAACGCAAGGGCCAGCTCCAACGAAACTGAACTGCGGCCTTTGTCCGCACGCGATCGCAGAGGTTCCTCCTGGTTCGCCTCTTCGTTGTTATCCAACTGAGTCGTCGTTCCATGAATGGATGAATCGCTAGAGTAGCCACGCGGGGTATCAATTCTCTGTGAGGATCAAACCTGTTTTCTTAGGTGGATGTATTCGTGTGCTTGGATCGGGTGAGGACGATATCCGCGCAGGTTCGGTAGTGGGGAAATACACGAAAGCAGTCGTTGTACTTTGACTCTCATGGACGGCTGCGAGCGCTGGATGAGAGGGCCCCATGGGTAGTCAAGGCAGACGACGGCAGCAGTGGGGGCTGCTATGGAACGCACTGGCGCTCCGCATCTACGCAACAAGAAAAGCTCTGCTTGGTTGCCGGAAATCGATCAGATTCTGCTCGTGGGGATGAAGCATGGATCTGTTGGGATTCGCGAGGCAACAAACAAGGTAATTGCACTGCGGGCCGGGCTCACCCGGGCGGATTGCTGGAAGCGTCTTCGGTTCTTGAGGGAGAGCAACAACGGCAGCCATCCCCCACCACGCAACTGGCCGCAGGAAGTCAAGGACCTGCTCCGCGAAGGATACAAAGAGGGAGGTCAAAAGAAACGTCAGGCGATCAAGGCAATCAGACAACTCTACCCCGGACTGCCGAGCCACACGCCCTCGAGATTCGCTCGCCGGCAGGGTTGGCTGAAACCCACCGCTTCGGGCCACAAGACTCGCGCCTGGACTGAGCAGGAAGAGAGGAAATTGTGGGAGTTGGCAGGCTATGAACCAGCCGCCAGGATCGCGAAACGCCTCGGTCGTTCCGAGGGAGCCGTGCGGTGCCGCCTGAAGGTGCTCGGTCTCAGCGTGAGGGTGAAGGATGGCTGGTCCTTCCGAGCGCTTCGAGAGTTGTTGCATGTTGGGCCTTCAAAGCTCCGCCGCTTCATGGCCCAGGGCACGCTGAGGGTAAGAGATCCGCGGATATCGTTGAGCTCCATGACAGCGCTGTGGGAGAGTCGACTCGCGTCGACAATTCCGTCACCTGTAAATGGAGCGGCTGAAGCGCTCCGCAAGAAACTACGCAGGGGCCCGAACGCATGCTCCTGGGGAAGGGCAGCGAGACTGTTGGGCGTGAGCATGGAACAGGTGCGAGCGTGGATCGCGAAGGGCGAGCTCAAGATCGTGGATGGGTTTGTTACCGAAAGAGCATTTCAGGATTTCTGCAAAAAGTGTGGGGTAGGACTCAATGGTGTCCTGCTGGGCGATGAGCTCCGAGATTGGCTCGCGGACGGCTATACGCTTTGCTTGCCGGCTGAAAAGGACGCCGGCTCTGTACCTCCCTCGGAAAGGCATGCTCTTGTCACAAGACAGTGTCCAAAATGCCAAAGACGAATGCGGGGCAACGTCTTCTTCAGGCACGTGAAGAACTGCAAGGGAGCGGCCCGTGAAAATGCTGCGCCCCTCGGGGCACCTTCGCGTCCAGCAGAGTTTCGCCCCACCTCACTGACGGTTTAGATCACGTCCCCTCCAAAGAGCTTGTCTCAGGGGGCGATAATGGGCGTAAATGGGTGATGTATTGGGTGTGGGCAATTGGGTGTAAATGGGTGTATTCTTGGGTGTCATGATACGGATCGACAGCCTCAAGATTACCCCGGAGATCCTGGGTCTCATTGCCGAACTCGATGAATTCAAAGGGGCATGGAGGGCTTTGGGGACAATCGCGCCGGAACGCCTGTCGGCCCTTCGGCGGGTGGCCGCGATTGAGAGTATCGGGTCCTCCACGCGGATTGAGGGGAGTAAGCTCTCCGACCGGGAGGTCGAGAAGGTGCTGTCGAATCTTGAAATCACATCCTTCGCCACGCGGGACGAGCAGGAAGTGGCCGGATATGCAGAGACCATGGAACTGATTTTTCAGTCATGGGAAGAGATCACTCCGACCGAGAACCACGTCAAGCAACTGCACCGCGATCTGCTCAAACACAGCGAGAAGGACGCGTATCATCGCGGGGAGTACAAGACCCAGCCCAACAGCGTTGCGGCCTTTGACGCGACGGGAAAAGAGATCGCTATTCTCTTTGAGACGGCCACTCCCTTTGACACTCCGCGGCTGATGACGGAAGCCGTCGACTGGGTCAGGGAAGGGATAGAGAACCGGCAACTGCATCCACTGCTGGTCACCGCCATCTTCATCGTCGTTTTCCTCGAAATTCATCCTTTCCAGAACGGCAACGGTCGGCTAAGTCGCATCTTGACCACTCTGCTGTTGCTGCGTGCTGGATACGCCTTTGTTCCGTACAGCTCGCTGGAGAGTGTGATCGAACACAGCAAGGAAGGCTACTATCTGGCGCTGCGCCAGACGCAAGGAACGATTAGAACCGACGCGCCGACCTGGCAGCCGTGGGTCTTGTTCTTCCTGCGTGCTCTGCAACAGCAGATGCACCGGCTCGCGAAGAAGATTGAGAGAGAAAGAATCGTCCTGTCGGCCATGCCGGAATTGTCCATGCGAATTATCGAGTATGCGCGCGAGCACGGACGTGTCAGCATCAGTGATATGGTCGCTGTGACCGGTACGAGTCGAAACACTCTCAAGCAACACTTCCGCCAACTATTGAAAAACGGGCACTTGGTTATGCACGGTAGCGGTCGTGGTGCATGGTATGCCTTGGCATAGCGCCGAACAACCCGGGGGACATCGGTACCCGTCGGGTTTGCGGGCTTCTCCGGCGGCCTGCTGTTTCCCAGACCTCCTCAGACTTAGCAGAGCTGTGCGTCCTGAGGAGATTCGAAGGGTATTTCGCAATCGGATCCTTTTGCGGTTCTTACGGATTGTCTAAATCCACGTAGCGATCAGCATCCCGACGCCATTCCGCAAAAGATGGGTAGGGAACCGGCAAATCAGAATTCCAGATCTCGTCGCAGTGGTCGGAGCACTCCATTGCGCGAATGGCTCGGGGATGATTGCGGGCGGGAATGACGATCGCGTCATACCACTCCTCTTTCCTGGCATCCTCAAAAAAGTGCTCGCCGATCCATAGCATCAGGCGATCCCACTCGTGGGGAAATCGCCCGCCTGCCACTCTTTCCTTGTCATTGAATTCCATAAAACCCGGACACCGGGAATTAAGCTCGTGCGTGACCTCGCTCGGAAGGGAACCGGCGGTCTCGAGAGCGGGTCGAGCCCAATAGGCAAGTGCCTCCCAATCGATGAAACTTGAAACAGCCTGCGCCAGACGTTCCGGACTAACCAGCTTGAAGCACGCTCGCTGCTTGCGAATCGCCGGCAGGAGCTGCGCTGTTTCATCACATCGGGCAGCCTCACGACGCCACTCCTCGAACGACGGATATTGGATGGGTCTGGCTTTCTGCCATTTCTGTACAGATTCCGACCAGCAAGCTGAGGCCTTTTGATATCGCGTTTCCCGCACGGCATAGAACGTGATCGCCAGGAGCCACCCTCCTTGCTTCGCAAACCCGAAAATATGTTCGTCGATCCATTGGCCCAGCCGGACCGGCGCCAGCGTGGCTTCTTTCGGATGCCTCAACAAGTATTGCTTTTCAGCTCCCAGGAACCCAGGGCACGCTTCGTCGAGCTT
>Ga0209698_10002330_pt1 | contig 21631 bp, 18 predicted proteins | sample LitLauG_LLR_2012_FD_187203 | JGI IMG/M metagenome (GOLD analysis project Ga0209698, IMG submission 187203) | Freshwater sediment microbial communities from Pennsylvania, USA - Little Laurel Run_MetaG_LLR_2012 (SPAdes) (version 2) | ecosystem: Environmental > Aquatic > Freshwater > Creek >...
TGGTAGACCCACAGCATGGCCACGCCGGCGAGCGCCATCGGCAGCAGGAAGCCCGAATCGCCCGCATCGGTGATCAAGGAATTCAGCGTGGACATGGTCACGGGCCGGCTTTCAGTGGTGCACGAACCTGGCGCACGCTCCGGCCCGTACCGCGGCGGCCGGGCGCGCGAGGCCCGAACATATCAGCAAAGCCGCGCGGCATCGGGCGCGCGGCGGGCACCGGGCAAGCGGCCCCGCGCGGCGGCACCGACGGGGCCACCGCGCTAGAATCGATCGCAACGGCGCACTGCAACTGCGCCCTGCCTGGATGCAGGCCGAACCAGGGCAGGCCCGGGCCGGAGCCGCCCGGGCGCCGCCGCTGCCCGGATAACGCTTGCTTCCCGAACGGAAATCCCGCATGCAAGATTTCGCGTCGTCGCGCATCCAACGCTCGCAGTACCAGGCCCCGCACTTCCTTCTCGACCGGATCGAACTCGATCTCGACCTCGACCTCGCCGTGACCGAGGTACGGGCCACGCTGCATCTGCGCCGCAATGCGGCGGCGCCGGCCGCGACGCTGGCGCTGGACGGCAGCCAGCTCGAACTGGTCAGCCTGGAGCTGAACGGCCGGCCGCTCGGGCCGGAAGGCTACCGCCTGGAGCCCGAGCGCCTGTGGATCGCGGCGCCGGAGGCCGAGCGCTTCACGGTTCGCGTGCACAACCGGATCCGGCCGCAGGAGAACACTTCCCTGATGGGCCTGTACGTGTCCAACGGCGCGCTGTTCACGCAGTGCGAAGCCGAGGGCATGCGCCACATCACCTGGATTCCCGACCGCCCGGACGTGCTGGCGCGCTACACCGTTCGGCTGCGCGCCTCCCAGGAGCGCTTCCCGGTGCTGCTGTCCAATGGCAACCTGACCGAGCGCGGCGAATTGCCCGACCAGAGGCACTACGCCGTCTGGGACGACCCGCATCCCAAGCCCAGCTACCTGTTCGCCGTGGTGGCGGCACGCCTGGCCAGCCGCGACGAGACCATACGCACGCGCAGCGGCCGCGAGGTGCTGCTGCAGATCTGGGCCCAGCCGGCCGACCTGCCGCGCCTGGAGCACGCGGCGGCCAGCCTGCGCCGCGCCATCGCCTGGGACGAGACGCGCTTCGGCCGCGAACTGGACCTGGACCGCTACATGATCGTCGCCACGGCCGACTTCAACATGGGCGCGATGGAGAACAAGGGCCTGAACATCTTCAATGCCAAGTACGTGCTGGCCGATCCGGACATCGCCACCGACACGGATTTCGCCACCATCGAATCGATCATCGGGCACGAGTATTTCCACAACTGGTCCGGCAACCGCGTCACGTGCCGCGACTGGTTCCAGCTCAGCCTCAAGGAAGGCCTGACCGTCTTCCGCGACCAGGAGTTCACGCGCGACCTGCTCGAGGCCGAGGCGCGCGCGCAGGGCGCCGACCCGGTGTCGGCGCGCGCCATCGCGCGGATCGACGACGTGCGCACGCTGCGCGCCGTGCAGTTCCCCGAGGATGCCGGGCCGATGGCCCATCCGATCCGCCCCGACGCCTACCTCGAGATCAGCAACTTCTACACCTCGACGGTCTACGAGAAGGGTGCCGAGGTCGTGCGCATGCTGCAGACCCTGCTCGGCACGGACGGGTTCCGCAAGGGACTCGACCTCTATTTCGAGCGCCACGACGGACAGGCCGCGACCTGCGAGCAGTTCGTCGCGGCCATGGCCGATTCGTCGGGACGCGACCTGGTCCAGTTCCTGCGCTGGTACGCGCAGGCCGGCACGCCGCGCATCCGCGTGCAGCGCCGCTACGACGCCGCGACGCGCCGCCTCGAGCTGCGCATCGCGCAGTCCTGCCCGGCGACGCCCGGCCAGCCGATGAAGGAGCCGCTGCTGATCCCGCTGGCCATCGGACTGGTCGGCGCCGACGGTGCGGCCCTGGCGCTGCGCATCGAGGGCGATGCCGCGCTGGGCAGCGCGCCCGATGCGCACACCCGGGTGGTCGAGCTGACGCGCGCCGAGCACACGCTGCGCCTGCTCGACGTGCCGCCCGGCGCGGTGCCCTCGCTGCTGCGCGACTTCTCGGCACCGGTGATCCTCGAGCACCACTGGGACGACGCCGAACTGGCGCTGCTGGCGCAGCACGACGGCGACGGCTTCAACCGCTGGGAAGCCGGGCAGAAGCTGGCGCTCGACGCCCTGCTGCGCGCCACCGACGCGATCGAATCGGGGCGGCCGCTGCCGCTGGGCGACACGCTGCTGCGCCAGACTGAGCTCACGCTGCTCGACGAAGGCGTCTCGGCGGCGCTGCGCGAGCGCAGCCTGCAGCTGCCCGGCGAGGTGGTCATCGCCGAGCAGCGCGCCATCGTCGAACCCGAGGCGATCCGCGCCGCCCGCATGGCCATGCGCCGCTGGATCGGCGAGCGGCTGGCCGAACGCTGGCGCGCCGTCTATGCGGCCCTCGCGCCGACCCAGCGCTATTCGCCCGATTCGGCGCTGGCCGGCCGGCGCGCGCTGCGCAACCTGGCGCTGTCCTATCTCGCGCTGGGCGGCGATCCCGACGCGTACCGGCTCGCCGCGCGCCAGCTGGCCGAATCCGACAACCTGACCGACCGGCACGCCGCGCTCGCCGTGATCGTGCATGGCGCCGACCCGGCCAAAGCCGAGACCCTGCTGCAGGTGGCGCGCGACTGGCGCCACGAGCCCTTGCTGATGAACAAGTGGTTCGCCGTGCAGGCCACCGCCCCGGCCCAGCCCGGCGAGCCGCCGGTCCTCGAGCGCATCAAGGCGCTGCTGCTGCACCCGGCGTACTCGGAGAAGAACCCCAACAACGTCAATTCCCTCGTGCTGAGCTTCTGCAACGCCAACCCGGCCGAGTTCCATCGTGCCGACGGCTCGGGCTACGCCTTCTGGACCGAGCAGGTGCTGCGCCTGGACCGGATCAACCCGATCGTCGCCGCGCGGGTCGCGCGCACGCTGGAGCGCTGGCGGCGCTACACGCCCGAGCGCGGCCGGCGCATGCGCCTGGCGCTCGAGGAAGTGGGCACGAACCCGACGATCTCGCGCGACGTGCGCGAGATCGTCGAACGGGCCCTTGCGCCCTGAATGCACGAGGAGCCGCCATGTCCCGCCTGTCCCTGACCCATTTCCTGATCCGCTGCGAGCGCAACAGCGCCATGCCGCCCGAGTTGCGCCTGCTGCTCGAGACCGTGGCGCGCGCGGTGAAGACCATCTCGCACGCGGTCGGCCGCGGCGCCCTGGGCGGCGTGCTGGGCGCGGCCGACTCCACCAACGTCCAGGGCGAGACGCAGAAGAAGCTCGACATCCTGGCCAACCAGATGCTGATCGAGGCCAACGAGTGGGGCGGGACCCTGGCGGCCATGGCCTCGGAGGAGATGGACGCACCGGTCGGCATCCCGGTGGCCTATCCGCGCGGCAACTACCTGCTGCTGTTCGATCCGCTCGACGGCTCGAGCAACATCGACGTCAACGTCTCGATCGGCACGATCTTCTCGGTGCTGCCGGCCGCCGGCGCGCGCGCCGAGGAGCAGGTGTTCCTGCAGCCGGGTACGCGCCAGGTCTGCGCCGGCTACGCGATCTACGGCCCGCAGACCCAGTTCGTCATCACCATCGGCCACGGCGTGCATGAATTCACCCTGGACCGCGACACCGGCAGCTTCCTGCTGACCCGCGAGAACCTGCGCATCGCCGCGCAAACGGCCGAGTTCTCGATCAACATGTCGAACATGCGCCACTGGCAGGCGCCGGTGCAGCGCTACATCCAGGAATGCCTGGCCGGCCGCGACGGCCCGCGCGGCAAGGACTACAACATGCGCTGGGTCGCGTCGATGGTCTCCGACGTCCATCGCATCATGCAGCGCGGCGGCATCTTCCTCTATCCGCGCGACGCGCGCGAGCCCGGCAAGCCCGGCAAGCTGCGCCTGATGTACGAGGCCAATCCGATGGCAATGCTGGTCGAGCAGGCGGGCGGCGCGGCCACCGACGGCCGGCAGCGCATCCTCGAGATCGAACCGACCTCGCTGCACCAGCGGGTCGCGGTGATCCTCGGCAGCCGCGACGAAGTGGCCTACGTCACGGGCCTGCACGCCGCCTGAGCGGCGGGCCGGCGCCGAATGGCCAGCGCCGGTCGCATGGGCCGTGCAGCGGCTGGTTGCCGGCACGGGTTTCCAATGCTGGTTTCCGGCGCGGGTTGCCGGGCGCCGCTCAGTGCGGCATGACGCGCAGCAGGACGAGGTCGCGGTTGGCGGCGATGCGCTCCGCGGCCAGCGGCGGCTCGAGCGCGCCGATCCGCTGCATTTCCTGCGCCGCGCTGCCTTCGGGCACGGCCAGATAGCGCCGCTGCCCGGGGCCCAGGCCGGCCAGGGCCGCATCCAGGTCGGGCGCGCTATGCGCCAGGCCGCGGGAGTAGAACCGCAGGGACGCTGGCGCCTTGCGCCCGACATACACCAGGGCGTCGGCGCCACCGGGGCCGGGCCCCGGCCAGTTCGCCAGCAAGGCGGCGCTCGAATGCTCGCCGACATGGCGCGGCACCCAGGCAAGGTACAGCGCCGCGACGACGATGGCGTTCGCGCCCAGCGTGCCCAGGATGGCAAGGCGCCAGGCGCGACGAGCGGCATAGCGCTCGGCGAGCAAGTCCGCGCCGAGCACCGCCAGTGGCGCCAGCACCGGCAATACATAGGTCCAGATGATGTTGCCGGCGAAACTGAAGAACAGCACCGGCAGCAGCGCCGCCAGGACAAGCAGGCGCCGTGCGGCACCCAGGCGCACCGCGCTGCCGCCCTCGCCCGGCGCGCGCAACGGCGCGGCCAGCAGCAGCGCGGCGTTGCCGCCCAGCGCACCGGCCAGGTAGAGCCAGATGGTGCCCAGCGGTTCGGCGTGTGCCGTGCCGTAGCGGTCGCCGCTCCAGCCCGGGACCAGGAAGCGGTTGAAATGCTCGCCGACCAGGAAATAGGCCAGGAAGCCCGGCGTGCGTGCCTCGGCCAGCGCATACCAGGGCACGCAGATCAGCGCCGCCAGCAGCGTGCCGGAAAACCACGGCAACGCCTGCCAGACCGCGCGCCAGCGCCCGTTCCAGACGGTCCAAAGGCCGATCGGCGCGCCGGCATAGAGCAGGATCACCGGTCCCTTGGCGAGCATGCCCAGGCCGGCCGCGACGAAAAAGCCGTAACGCCAGGCCAGGGCCCGCGAACCATGCAGCGCGGTCAAGTGAAAGCTGGCCAGCATGGCGGTACTGCAAAGCGCGAGGCTCGGGTCGGTCATCACCGTGCCGGCGGCGACGAAGAAGCCGGCCGAGGTCGCGAGCAACCCGACGGCCAGCAGGCCGCGCGCCGAACGCGCCGCCGCGCCCGACGCCGGCAGCGCATTGGCCCAGGCATGGCCGAGCGCCAGCACCAGCAGCGCGCACAGCAGCGCCGGCAGGCGCAGCGCGAATTCGTCGACGCCGAAGATGCGCATCGACGCGGCGCTCAGCCAGGTCGACAGCGGCGGCTTGGCCCAGAACGGGGTGCCCTGGGTCTCCTGCGGCGTGACCCAGTCGCCCGATTCGAGCATCACGCGGGCGATCTCGCCGTAGCGCGCCTCGCTCGTGTCCATGAGCGGGTAGGCGCCCAGCGTGGCCAGGCGCAAGAGCAGCAGCGCGGCCACCAGGCCCAGAACGATGCGTCCGGCCGGCACGGTGCCGCGGCGGCCGTCGCGCGCGGCCGCCGGATCGGCGCTCAAGGAATCAGCACGCAGGAGCCGGTGGTGCGCCGCGCGGCGAGATCCTCGTGCGCCCTGGCCACATCGGCCAGCGGGTAACGCCGGTCGATGACCGCGCGCACCGCGCCGCTTTGCATCATCGCGAACAACTCGCCGGCCGCTTCGTCGAGCTTGGCGCGCGTCGCGACGTGGGTAAAGAGGGTCGGCCGGGTGACGAACAGCGAGCCTTTCTGCGCCAGGATGGACAGGCTGACACCGGTCACCGGACCGGACGCGCTGCCGTAACTCACCATCAGGCCGCGCGGCTGCAGGCAGTCGAGCGAGCCTTCCCAGGTGCTCTTGCCGACGCCGTCGTAGACCACGGGAACCTTGGCGCCGCCGGTCAGTTCGCGCACCCGGGCGACGAAGTCCTCCTTGCTGTAGTCGATCACCTGCCAGGCGCCGTATTTCTTCGCCAGGCGGCCTTTTTCCGCGGAACCGACCGTGCCGATGAGTTTGACCCCAAGAGCGTGCGCCCACTGACACGCGAGCAGCCCGACACCGCCGGCGGCGGCGTGGAACAGGATCGTCTCGTCACCCTGCAGGCGGTAGGTCTGGCGAAACAGGTATTGCACGGTCAAGCCCTTGAGCAGGGACGACGCCGCGTCCTCGAACGAAACCGCAGCGGGCAGGTGCACGAGATGACTCGCCGGCAGGCAGCGCACGCCGGCGTAGGCGCCGATCGGTCCGGAGGCGTAGGCCACCCGGTCGCCCTCCTTGAAGCCGCTGACCCCGGGGCCGACCGCTTCGATCTCGCCGGCGCCTTCGAGGCCCAGGCCGTGCGGCAGCGGCGCGCTGTACAGGCCGTTGCGGTAGTAGATGTCGATGAAATTAAGCCCCACCGCCCGGTTGCGCAGGCGCACCTCACCGGCCGCCGGGTCCGCCACTTCGCGCTGCACCCACTCGAGAACCTCGGGCCCGCCATAGCGCGAGACCTGCACCGCATCCGTCTTCATCGCATCGCTCTCCGGCCGTCGCCGCGGGGCCGATCGCCGCCGCAGCGCATCCGCGATAATAGCCGCCGCGGCCCGCGCCCGCCGAAGCGGCACCGCGCCCTGCCGCCCAACCGGACCCCGCATGCCGAGCATCTCCGCATATATCATCGCCTTCAACGAGGCCGAGAAGATCGAGGCTGCGCTGCGCAGCCTGCACTGGGCCGACGAGATCTTGGTCGCCGATTCCTTCAGCACCGACGACACGCTGGCGATCTGCGCGCGCTACGGCGCGCGCGTGGTGCAGGTGCCCTTCGAGGGCTTCGGCAAGCTGCGCAACAGCGCACTCGACGCGCTGAACGGCGACTGGGTGTTCAGCCTGGACGCCGACGAACGCTGCACCGCGGCGGCGGCGGCCGAGATCCGCGCCACCGTGGCCCGCACCGACGCCGCCGACGCCTACTGGGTGCCGCGGCGCAACTTCGTGTTCGGCCGCTGGATGCGCCATTCCGGGTACACCCCGGATTTTCGCCAGCCGCAGCTTTTTCGCCGCGGCCGGCTGCGCTACACCGAGGATGCGGTACACGAGACGTTCACCCTCGACGGCCGCCTGGGTACCCTGCAGGAGCCGATCGCGCAGATCCCGTTTCGCGACCTGGCACAGATGCTCTACAAGATGCAGCGCTACTCGACCCTGGGCACCGAACGGTTGCGCCGGCGCGGGGCGCCGGCCTCGATGGGCGGCGCCCTGCTGCATGGCAGCGCGGCCTTCCTGCGGCACTACGTATTTCAGCTGGGCTTCCTTGACGGCTGGGCCGGATTCGTCATCGCCTTCGCCAATTTCGAGGGCACGTTCTATCGTTACGCCAAGCATGTCGAGCAGGTGCGCGGCCTGGTGCAGGAGCCGGCCCTGCCCGAAAGCTTTCGCAAGCCGGCGGGAAAGTAAAGCGCCTGAGCCGCGAATAAACGCACAAAGGCTAGGCGGTTTTCGCGATACCGGCGCCCGGGGCGTATGGGTTATGGTCCTTGGCGGGGAATCAGGCCCAATTCGCCAGCATTGCACCTGGCCGGAGGGCGTTCGTGCTGGCGGCACAGGGCAAGGGGCGCGGCACGCGTGCGCGCGGCGCCGCCGCCATGCCGGGCCACATGGATCGATGCGACATCTCACTGCCATGTTCAGTTTGATTTGCCGGCCCGGCTCGCGGAGCGCGCCCGGCCGGCCGGCCGGCGCCGCCTTGGCGCGTCGTGGCCGCCGGCGCCCGGCGCAGCCACAAGGGAAGCGCGCCTGATGGCGGCCGCGCTCGCCGAGGACGTGCGCGACACGCCGACCAGCCAGCCGCCGGTGCCGGAACGGATCGGCCGCTTCGTCGTGCGCGAGGAGATCGGCCGCGGCTCCAACGGCGTGGTCTATTCGGCAACCGACCCAGTGCTGGGCCGCGAGGTCGCGATCAAGGCGATCCCGCTCAACGCGCAGTATCCGGGGCATGCCGAGATGGAACAAGGCTTCCTGCAGGAAGCCAAGATCGCGGCCGGGCTCAATCATCCGTCCATCGTCACCGTGTTCGATGCGGGCAAGACCGAGGCCCTGGCCTACATCGCCATGGAGCGGCTCAAGGGCGCCGACCTGCACCAGTGGCTGGCCAGCAACGGCAGCATGTCGGCCGAGAACGCGGCGGCGCTCATCGCCCGGGTCGCCGACGCGGTTCATTTCGCCCATCGCCGCGGCCTGATCCACCGCGACATCAAGCCGAGCAATATCTTTCTCGGGCGCGACATGAAGCCCAAGGTGCTCGACTTCGGCATCGCCCTGGCGCAGGAGCAGCAGGGCGGCCCGGACACGCCGAAGAAGCTCATTGGCACGCCCAACTACATGTCCCCGGAGCAGGCGCTGGCCCGGCCGCTCGATGCGCGCAGCGACGTGTTCTCGATCGGCGCGATCCTGTACGAGCTGATCACCGGGCACCGGGCCTTCGACGGCGCGACGATCGACGACATCCTGTCCAAGGTCGTCAAGATCGATCCGCCCAACGTGACCAGCTGGCGGCCGGACGTCTCGCCGGTGATGGGCGAGATCGTTCTGCGCGCGTTGGCCAAGGAACCGGCCAACCGGTACCAGACCGCGGCGCAGCTGCGCAACGATCTCGCGGCCTTTGCCGGACGTCCGGTCGGCCCGGCCACCTCGCCGTCGGGCTCCGAGGCGCTCGCGCCGCCGGCGCCAGCGGCCAGGCTGCCGATGGTCGGCAGTGCCGCGATCATCTCGACGGCGGTCGCGGTCGCCGCGCTGTCGCTGACTTTCGCGCTCTGGTACAGCAACGGCCGCGGCGACGCCGCCGCGCCGGCGCCGGGCGCGCCGGCCGCAGGCAGCGCACCGGCACGCGCGGCCGACGCTCCAGCCACCGGCGCCGGCGTCCCGTCCCCGACCAGCGCGCAGCCGGCCCGGGTCGACGCGGCCGGCGACGGCAGCGCGACGCCGGGCAAAGCCGCCCCCGTGTTGCCCGAAGAGCGCCATGGTGCTGCGGCGCCGTCGATCGACCCGGCGGTGCACGCGCCGAGGCACACCGCGGCGGCGCGCGCGCCGGCCCGCGCGCCGGCAACCGCCGAGGAGGCCAGGCCGGCGCCGCCGGTCGCCGCGCCGACGGAACCGGGCACGCTGAACCTGGCCATCGTGCCGTGGGGCCAGGTGCTGGTCGACGGCCGTGACGCCGGCGTCGCGCCGCCCCTGAACCATCTTGACCTCGCACCCGGCCGGCACGTCATCGAGGTTCGCAACGGTGGCGCGACGCCGCTGGTCACCGAGGTGCTGATCGAATCGGGCAAGGAACAGGCCCTGCAGCACCGCTTCTGAGGCGGCGCCGCGTACCGCGACGCTGCAGACCGACCGCGGTTCGCGCACAATGCGTCCTGCCGAACCGGGTCGCCAGGCTCCGGCCCGCGGCCCTTGCAACGATGACCGACATCCCCTCCCCCCAGACGCGCGTGATCGGGCGCTATTCGATCCTGCGCGAATTGCGCCGTGGCCGCTACAGCGCTTCCTATGCCGCCGTCGACCCGGTGATGAATCGCCAGCTGGTCCTCAAGGCGGTCGAGCTGCTGCCGGCCGGGCCCAAGCTGACCGGCGCCGAACGCCGCCGGGTCGAGCAGGCCTTCGTGCGCCAGGCGCAGGCCGCCGGCCGCCTGCAGCACCCGCACATCGTCACCGTGTTCGACGCCGGACTGAGCCATGCCTTCGGCTTCCTGGTCATCGAACGGGTCAATGGCCGGCCGCTGCACGAGCTGCTGGCGGGCGGCCTGCGCCCGGAGTTCGTCCAGTGCGCCAGCATCGGGGCGCGCATCGCCGATGCGATCGAATGCGCGCACAGCAATGGCGTGGCCCACGGCCATCTCGGGCCGCAGCACGTTTTCCTGCAGCCGGATGGTTCACCCAAGGTCTCCGGGTTCGGCGGCTGGATCGACGATGGGGCCAGCGGCGACGAGGCCCTTGCCGGCACCGAGCGGCTGCTGCCGTACTTCCAGAACGAAGTCACCGAAGAGACCCGGCTGCGCGACGTGCAGGCGATCGGCCAGATCCTGTTCATGATGCTGACCGGCCGCGCACCGCCCGATCCGCTGCCGGCGGCCAGCGCCGAGCTCGGCGGCTTCACGCGCGCCGCGCGGCGCGACACGCCGGCGATGCTGGCGCGCCTGGTCGATCTGGCGCTGCTGGCCGGACGCAGCGGCGGACCCTCGAGCGCCGGCGCGCTGCGCGACGCGCTGACCGCGTTCATCTGGAACGAGCGCTCGGAGAACGTCGCGCCCAATACGCTGGGCATTCCGCTCGCCGCGGCGCCGCCCCGCCCGCCGGCGCGCGCGCCGGTGCATGTGGCGACGATCACGCCGGACGACAACGCGCCGCCCTTTCGCGATGACGGCGTGCCGGCCAGCGTGCCCGACACCCTGCCGCGACCGGCGGTCACCCTGGTGTCGATCGCACCGCAGGCGCCGGACCTGGCCGGCGCGGCGCCGGCCGCGGCCTATGCCGACGACGAGACGGTGCCGGGACTGCGCCCGGCGCCAGGCACGCGCGCAGCGCCGCTGGCCCTCGCGCCGGCGGCTGCACCGTCCGCCGCGGCGCGCCCGGTGCCTTCGGTCCTCGAACCCGAAGCGTGGATCGAGCGGATCCGGCCGTGGGCCGTGCAATATCGCATCGCCTTGTTCGGGGTCGGCGCCTTCTTCGCGCTGGCCATCTTCCTGGGTGTGGTGCTGGGCAACCTGCGCCATGTCCCGGCCAGCGCATTGGCAAGCGACACCGCCGGCGGCGCGGCGGTGACCGGCGCGCCGCCGGTCACCGCGGCCCCCGTGCGGGTAGACCTGCAGATCCGTCCCTGGGGCGAAGTCTTCGTCGACGGCAAGCCAACCGGCGTCACGCCACCGATGGACAAGATCGAACTCGAGCAGGGTCGCCACCACATCGAGATCCACCATGAACCGTCCCCCGCCTGGAGCTTCGATCTTGACGTGCATGGCAACGATCCGATCCGCTTCGAACATGATTTCCCCTAGACCCGCCGCCCGCCACCGGGCCGCACGCCGGCTGGCCGCCATGCTGGCCGCCGCCTTGCTGGCGGCATGCGAGACCGAGGCGCCGTCGGCGAGCGTCGCCGAACTGGCCCAGCATCCGGGCGAACACGCGCTGCTCGACGGCCTGCACGACTACGAAGCGGGCGCCTTCGCCAAGGCCGAGGAGAACTTCAAGAGCGCGCTGCACCTGGGGCTGCGCGACCGGCGCGATGCCGCGGCGGCCCACAAGCACCTGGCCTTCATCGCCTGCGCCTTCAACCGCATGGCCGAATGCGAGGCGAGCTTCCGCTCGGCGTTCAACGCCGACCCCGGGTTTCGCCTGAGCGACGCCGAGATCGGCCATCCGGTCTGGGGCCCGGTCTATCGTCGGGTCGCCGCCGGACAGCCGGCGACGCCTGCCGCGGGGCGCTGATCGCGGGGTGGTCTGCTAGTATGTTTGCCCTCCGAAAAAGTGCAGCAGCAATGCCCGGCATACCGGGCGGGGACGACAAGCATGGCCGGGCATTCCAAGTGGGCCAATATCCAGCATCGCAAGGGCCGGCAGGACGCCAAGCGCGGCCAGATCTGGACCAAGGTCATCCGCGAGATCACCGTGGCGGCGCGCGGCGGCGGCGATCCGTCGATGAACTCGCGCCTGCGCCTGGCGCTGGACAAGGCGTCGGCGGCCAATGTTCCCAAGGACACGGTGAACAAGGCGGTGCTGCGCGGCAGCGGCAAGCTCGAGGGCGCCAACTATGACGAGATCCGCTACGAGGGTTACGGCATCGGCGGCGCCGCGGTGATCGTCGACACGATGACCGACAATCGCACGCGCACCGTGGCCGAGGTGCGGCATGCCTTCGCCAAGCACGGCGGCAACCTGGGCACCGACGGGTCGGTGGCCTTCCAGTTCCGCCATTGCGGCCATTTCCTCTTCGCCCCCGGCACCAGCGAGGACCGGGTGATGGAAGCGGCGCTCGAAGCCGGCGCCGAGGACGTGGTGAGCGACCCGGACGGCTCGATCGAGGTGATCTGCGCACCGCCCGATTTCGAGAGCGTGCGCAAGGCGCTCGAACAGGCCGGGCTCAAGCCGGAGTTCGCCGACGTGACCATGAAGGCCCTCAACGAAATCCACCTGCAGGGCGCCGAGGCCGAACAGATGCGCCACCTGCTCGATGCGCTCGAAGACCTGGACGACACCCAGCACGTCTATTCGTCGGCCCTGCTCGACACATGAAGGTCCTGGTGGTCGGCGCAGGTGGACGCGAACACGCCCTGGCCTGGAAGCTGGCGCAGTCGCCGCGGGTGCAGCGCGTCTTCGTGGCGCCGGGCAACGGCGGCACCGCCGCGCTGCGCCCGGCGGCCGGCCGCGGCTATGAGAACGTGGCCCTGGCGACGCACGAGGAGCTGATCGATTTCGCCCGGCGCGAGCCGATCGGGATGACCGTGGTCGGACCCGAGGCGCCGATCGCCGCCGGCCTGGTCGACGCCTTCCGCGCCGCCGGCCTGCGCATCTTCGGTCCGACGCGCGCCGCGGCGCAACTCGAGTGGTCCAAGGACCACGCCAAGGCCTTCATGACGCGGCATGGCATCCCGACGGCGGCCTATCGCACCTTCACCGACGCCGCGCCGGCGCACGCCTACGTGAGCGAGCGCGGCGCGCCGATCGTGGTCAAGGCCGACGGCCTGGCCGCCGGCAAGGGCGTGGTGGTCGCGGCCAGCGCCGAGCAGGCCCACGCCGCCATCGACGCGCTGCTCGGCGACGGCATGCCGGGCGGCACCCGTGTCGTGATCGAGGATTTTCTCGAGGGCGAGGAAGCCAGCTTCATCGTGCTGTGCGACGGGCGCCACACCCTGGCCCTGGCCACGTCGCAGGATCACAAGCGCCTGCTCGACGGAGATCTGGGCCCCAATACCGGCGGCATGGGGGCCTATTCGCCGGCGCCGATCGTGACGCCGGCGGTGCATGCCCGCGTCCTGCGCGAGATCATCGATCCGACCATCGCCGGCCTGGCCGCCGAGGGCATCGCTTACACCGGATTCCTGTATGCCGGCCTCATGATCGACCCCGAGGGTCGGCCGCGCGCGCTCGAATACAACTGCCGCCTGGGCGACCCGGAGACCCAGCCCATCCTGATGCGGCTCAAGTCCGACCTCGCCGAACTGCTCGAGCACGCCATCGACGGGCGGCTCGATCGCATCGAGGCGCAGTGGGATCGCCGCCCGGCGCTCGGCGTGGTGGTGGCGGCGCACGGCTACCCCGAGGCGCCGCGCAGCGGCGACCGGATCGAAGGCCTGCCGGCCGACGGCGACGACCTGGTCGTGTTCCATGCCGGAACGCGGCGCACGGCCGGCGGACTGGAAACCAGCGGCGGCCGCGTGCTGTGCGTCACGGCCCTGGGCGAGAACCTGCGCACGGCGCGGCGCCGGGCCTACGAGGCGGTGGCGCAAGTGCGGATCGAGGGTGCGCAGTTCCGGCGCGATATCGGCGCCCGTGCCCTGCCATGAAGCGCCGCCTGCCAGGAGCCTGATGTGGAAACGGCGATCGATATCGAAGCGGTCCATGCCTATCTGCGCGAGTTGCAGGCCCGGATCGTCGGCGAACTCGAGCAGCTCGACGGCGGGCGCTTCGAAACGAGTTCCTGGGACAAGGCGCCCGGCGAGAGCCTGCGCGGCAGCGGCCTGACCTGCATCTTGGAGGACGGCCGGCTGTTCGAGCGCGCCGGCGTCGGTTTTTCGCGGGTCGGCGGCGACCGTCTGCCGCCCTCGGCGAGCGCCGCGCATCCGGAAGTGGCCGGCTGCGGCTTCGATGCGCTGGGCGTCTCGCTGGTGCTGCACCCGCGCAACCCCTACGTGCCGACCGTGCACATGAACGTGCGCTTCTTCCGGGCGGCGCCCCCGCCCGGGGCCGCCGCGGCCGGCGCTGCCGCAGGGTCCGGCGCAGGCCCCGGCACCTGGTGGTTCGGCGGCGGCATGGACCTGACGCCGTACTACGGCTACGAGGAGGACGCGCGCCACTTCCACGCGACCTGCCGCGCCGCGCTGGCGCCGTACGGCGCGCAGTACTACCCGCGCTTCAAGCGCTGGTGCGACGAGTACTTCTACCTCAAGCATCGCGCCGAGGCACGCGGCATCGGCGGCATCTTCTTCGACGATTTCAACGAACTGGGCGCCGACAGCTTTGCCCTGCAGCGCGCCGTCGGCGATCATTTCCTGCCGGCCTACGTACCGATCGTCGAGCGTCGGCGGGCCCTGCCCTTCGGTGAGCGCGAACGCGAATTCCAGGCCATCCGCCGCGGGCGCTACGTCGAATTCAACCTGGTCTACGACCGCGGCACCTTGTTCGGGCTGCAGTCCGGCGGGCGGGCCGAATCCATCCTCATGTCGATGCCGCCCGTGGTGCGCTGGCGCTACGACTGGTCGCCGCCGGCCGGCAGTGCCGAGGCCCGGCTGTTCAGCGACTTCCTGCCGGCGCGCGACTGGCTGGCCGCATGAGCGCGACGCGGCGGCCGGCCGGCATGGCGCGCACCTTGCGCGGCGGCCGGAACGGCGCTTGAAGGCTCCCCTGGAATCGTCGTCCGGCCTCGCCGGTGCCCCGCCGGGGCCGATCGGCTTCCTGGGCGGCAGCTTCGATCCGGTGCACGCCGGCCACCTGCAGCTGGCACGCGACGCCATGCGGGCCCTGGCGCTGCGCCAGCTCTACTTCGTGCCGGCCGGCCAGCCCTGGCAAAAGCCGGCCCTGACCCCGGCGCAAGAGCGGCTGCGCATGCTCGAACTGGCCCTGGCCGGCGACGCATCGTGGCGCGTCGACCGGCGCGAGATCGATCGCCCGGGTCCGACCTACACGGTCGACACGGCCCTCGCCCTGCGCGCCGAAGCCGGGCCCGAAAGACCCCTGGTCTGGATCCTGGGTTCGGACCAGCTCGGCCGCCTGCCGACCTGGCACCGCTGGCGCGAACTGGCCGGACTGGTGCACCTGGCCTGCGCCGACCGGGCCGGATCGCCGCCCGAGCTCGACCCGGCGATGCAGGCCTACGTGCGCGAGCATCCCGGCAGCGCGGCGCAGCTGGCGCGCCAGCCGGCCGGGCTCGTGGTCCGCTTTGCCATGCAGGCGGTGGACTGCTCGGCGACCGCCGTGCGCGCCGCGCTGCGCGCCGGCGACCCGCGCGAGGCGGCGCGCTGCCTGGCCGCGCCGGTCCGCGAGCACATCCGCCTGCACCACCTCTACGAAACGGAACATGGAAACGAAAAAGCTGCAACGCCTGGTGATTGACGCGCTGGAAGACGTGAAGGCGCAGGACATCGAGGTCTACAACACGACCGCGCTGTCCGACCTGTTCGACCGCGTCGTGCTGGCCAGCGGCACCTCGAACCGGCATACCCGCTCGCTGGCATCCAATGTTGCCGAGAGGGTCAAGGAGGCCGGTGGCCACGTGATCAGCGTGGAAGGTGCAGACGGCGGCGAGTGGGTGCTGGTTGACCTGGGTGACGTGGTCGTGCACATCATGCAGCCGGCGGTGCGCCAGTACTATGCGCTGGAGGAAATCTGGGGCGGCAAGCCGGTGCACGTCAAGCTCGGCGCGGCCAGTGCGCCGCTCAAGGCGCGCAAGCGCGCGGCCCAGGTCGCCGGCGCAGCGGTCAAGGCGGCGCAGGACGCGGCGGCCAAGACGATCAAGTCGGCGGGCAAGAGCGCGCGCCGGACGCGGCCGGGTTGAGCCGGCAGCAGGGGCAGGATGCGCATCTGCATCGCCGCGGTCGGGCAACGGCTGCCGGCCTGGGCCGGCGCGGCGGTGGACGAATTCGTCGCGCGCATGCCGCGCGATTACCGCATCGAGCTGCGCGAAGTGCGGCCCGAGCCGCGCAACGGCCAGCCGGTGGCGCGCCTGCTGGCCGCCGAGGCGGCCCGGCTGCGGGCCGCGCTGCCCGACGATGCCGAGCGGATCGCCCTGGACGAACGCGGTGAGGACTGGACGACCGTGCAGCTGGCCCAGGCTTTGGGCACCTGGCGCGACGCAGCATGTACGCCGGCGTTTCTCATCGGCGGCGCCGACGGGCTGGACCCGGAATTGAAGGACAGTGCGGCCCGCCGCCTGCGGCTGTCCAGCCTGACCCTGCCGCATGCGCTGGCGCGCGTGGTGCTGGTCGAGCAGCTCTACCGGGCTTGGTCGATCCTGACGTCACACCCGTATCATCGAGGCTGAGGGCGGGGACCGAGGGCGCGAGAGCACAGCGGCGGGGAACCGGCGGGAAGCGAACCGGAACATGAGCGATTTCTACCTTGCTTCGCACAGCGCACGGCGCTTCGAGCTGCTGCGCCAGGTCGGCGCCCGCTTCGAGACGCTGCTGCTGCGCTCGGCCGGTCCGCGCGGACCCGACGTCAGCGAGGCGCTGCGCGACGGCGAGGACGCGGCGGCGTACGTCAGCCGCATCGCCAACGAGAAGGCGGCGCAGGGCGTGCAGGCGGTGCACGCGCGCAGCCTGCTGCGCAAGCCCGTGCTCAGCGCCGATACCGTGGTGGTGGTCGACGGCGCCATCCTGGGCAAGCCGCGCGACACGGCCGAGGCCTTGCGCTTCCTCGAGCAGCTTTCGGGCCGGACCCATGACGTGCTGACGGTGATCGCCCTGGCCCTGCCCGGCGGCAGCGGACAGACGGTCTGGACGCGGCTGTCGCGCTCGCGCGTCAGCCTGCGGGCGATCGACCCGGCGGAGGCGGTGCGCTATGCCGCCACCGGCGAACCGTTCGACAAGGCGGGCGGCTATGCCATCCAGGGCCGCGCGGCGATCTTCGTCGAGCGCCTCGAGGGCAGCTACTCGGCGGTCGTCGGCCTGCCGCTGGCCGAGACCGCCGAGCTGCTGGGCATGGCCGGCATCCGCCTGCTCTAGGGCGGCGGCCGCGACGCCATGGCCGGCGAAGACATCCTGATCAACATCACGCCGCAGGAGACCCGCGTCGCGGTCCTGCTCGCCGGGGTGGTCCAGGAGCTGCACATCGAGCGCACGGCATCGCGCGGCCTGGTCGGCAATGTCTACGTCGGCAAGGTGGCGCGCGTGCTGCCCGGCATGCAATCGGCCTTCGTCGACATCGGCCTGGAGCGTGCCGCCTTCCTGCACGTGGCCGACATCTGGGAGGCGCGCCAGCATGTCGCCGACAAGCCGCCGATCGAGCGGCTGGTGCACGAGGGCGACGCCCTGATGGTCCAGGTGATCAAGGATCCGATCGGCACCAAGGGCGCGCGCCTGTCGACCCAGATCAGCCTGGCCGGGCGCAACCTCGTGTTCCTGCCGCAGGAATCGCACATCGGGGTGTCGCAGCGCATCGAGGACGAGGCCGAGCGGGCGCAGCTGCGCGAGCGGCTGGCGCGCCTGCTGCCGGGCGACGAGCGCGGCGGCTTCATCGTGCGCACCAGCGCCGAGGACGCGAGCGCCGACGACCTGGGCAACGACGTCGCCTACCTGCGCAAGCGCTGGACACAGATCCGCGCCGCGGGCGGCCAGTCGGCGCCGCCCGCCCTGCTCTACCAGGAGCTGTCGCTGGCGCAGCGCGTGCTGCGCGACCTGGTGGGCGAGGCCACCGAGACCGTGCAGATCGATTCGCGCGAGAACTTCCTCGCCCTGCAGGCCTTCGCCGAGCAGTTCGTGCCCGGCGTCGCCGCGCGCCTGGCCCACTACACCGGCGAGCGCCCGCTGTTCGACCTGCACCGGATCGACGAGGAGATCGAGCGCGCGCTGGCGCGGCGCGTCGAACTCAAGAGCGGCGGCTACCTGGTCATCGACCAGACCGAATCGATGACCACGATCGACGTCAACACCGGCGCCTTCGTCGGCACGCGCAGCTTCGACGACACGATCTTCAAGACCAATCTCGAGGCGGCGCATGCCGTCGCGCGCCAGCTGCGCCTGCGCAACCTGGGCGGCATCATCATCGTCGACTTCATCGACATGGCGGCGGCCGAGCACCGCGAGGCCGTGCTGGGCGAATTCCGCCGCGCGCTGGCGCGCGACCGCACGCGCATGACGGTGAGCGACTTCACGCAGCTGGGCCTGGTCGAGATGACCCGCAAGCGCACGCGCGAGTCGCTGGCCCACGTGCTGTGCGAACCCTGCCCGGTCTGCCGCGGCCGCGGCGAGCTCAAGACGGCGCGCACCGTGTGCTACGAGGTGCTGCGCGACATCCTGCGCGAGGCGCGCCAGTTCGGCGACGCCCGCGAATTCCGCATCCTCGCCGCGCAGGCGGTCATCGACCTGTTCCTCGAGGAGGAGTCGCAGTCGCTGGCCATGCTGTCGGATTTCATCGGCAAGCCGATCTCGATGCAGGTCGAGGGCCTGTACCACCAGGAGCAGTACGATGTCGTGCTGATTTGATGCGCGCCGTGCAGCGCGCGGCACGGCAGTGCGCGGCGACGCCGATGCGGGCCGCCGCTTGCCGCGGGAGCCGTGCAACAAGGCGGGGAGAACCGACCATGAGCGTCCGCATCGTCCGACTGGGTACGCCGCGAGCCGCCGGCGAAGGGCTGCGCATCGGCACCGTCCGGCGCCCGCCGCGCGGTGTCGCCAAGGCCGACTTCGCGCGCAAGGACTACTACGACGTCTGGCTGCCCGATCTTTCGCCCAGCGCCGAACTGGTGGCGGTGGCGCTGGCGGCGGAGAGTGCGGCGCAGTGGCAGGCCTTCGTGCGCAGGTTCCGTACCGAAATGAACGAGGCAGGCCATCGCCGCCTGCTCGACCTGCTGGCCGCACTGTCGCACGGCGCCGATTTCTCGGTCGGCTGCTACTGCGCGGACGAGGCGCGCTGCCACCGCGGCGTGCTGCGCGCCCTGCTCGAGGAACGGGGCGCGCGCCTCGCCGGGTAAGGCCGCAACGGGCCGGGCCCAGAGCGCCTTTTCCGGCGCAATTCCGGTCTTCCCCGACCGGACGTTTTCGCGGCAATCGCGCAGCGGGCGGGCGCTATAAACGCTTTCCAGGGAGGCGGCGGCCGCAACGGTGGCGCCGCCGGGCGGAGCACGCGGCGCAGCATGACAGGGACAGGACAATCCGGACCGGGTCGCATGACCCTCGCGACCAAGCTTGCCTTGGCCAGCATCGCCATGCTCACGTGCGTGCTGGGTGCCGAATTCGTCGCGCTGGGCTGGCTGGCCTTGCGCGACGCCCGGTCCCACGCCGACGAGGAACTGCAGGCCACGACGCGCTCCAGCGCCGCGCTGTTCTCGGCCTATTACGACGACGCCTTGCGCCAGTCGCGAGTGAACTTCGACCTGCTGCTGGCTGGCCTCGGCTGGTCGAGCCGGCTCAACGAATTCCACGACGAGGACGGCCGGCGCCGGCGGATCCTGGCCGCGGACCGGGCAGCGGTCGACGACGCGAACGCGCGCCTGGACCAGTTTGCCGAGGCCACCGGCGCCGAGGCGAGCATCTTCGTGCGCGCCGGCGACGAATTCGTGCGGATTGCAAGCTCGCTGCGGCTGCGCGACGGCACGCGGGCGCTCGGGACGGCGCTCGACCTCCATCATCCGGCCTACGATGCGATCGTGCGCGGCGCGGAGTTCAACGGCCCGGCGATGGTCTTCAACCACCTGCTGATGACGCGCTACGTCCCGATCTGGAGCGACGGCAAGGTGGTCGGCATCATCGTCGCCGGTTCGTCGCTCACGGAAACGATGAACAAGCTGGCCGAATCGCTGCGGCTTCTGCGGCCGGTCCAATCCGGGCTCGCGTACGGGGTTTTCCTGGGGCCGGATCCGGAACTCGGAAGAATGGTCGGCCTGGACGCCGGCGCGCGGATCGACCGGCAGACGCCCCAGGCTGCAGCCTTCCTGGGTGCGCTCCAGCGCGCCGAGCAGCCGTCGCTGCTCGACACGGCCTGGAGCGCGGCGCTGCCGGAAACGGCGGCGGGTGCCGGCACGGCGTTGCGCCGCCTGGCCGTCGTGCGGGATCCGCGCTGGAATGTCGCCATCGTCAGCGACGTGGCCGGCGCGGACATCACGCGGCCGGCGATCCGCACGCTCGAAGTCGTGCTGGCCGCCAACTTCGCGGCCCTGGTCCTGCTGATCCTGGTGAAGATCGTCCTGGCCCGCCACTTCGTCGCCCGGCCCATCGACACGCTGATCCGGGGCCTGGCGAGGTTCTCGGCGAAGGATCTGAGCCGCCCCTTGCAGCTGGCGCGCCGCGACGAGATCGGCCGGCTCTCGGCGTCGATGGAATCGTTCCGGCTGCAGCTGCTGGGCTCGCTGGGCGCCGTGCAGCAGAATGCGCACAACCTTGCCGCGGCGAGCACGACCATCGCTGCCGGCAGCAAGAAGCTGAGCCTGCGCACCGACGAGCAGATCGACCTGCTCAAGTACACCTTCTCGGCGATGGCGCAATTGCACGAATGCCTGCGCAGCAACACCGAGCGCGCGCAACAGGCGACGGAACTGGCCCGCGAGGCCAGCCGGATGGCCACGCATAGCGGCGCCGACGTGGACCGGTTCGTGCGCACCATGGAAGCGATCAACCGCAGTTCGAAGACCATCGAGGGCATCGTCTCGGTCATCGACGGCATCGCCTTCCAGACCAACATACTGGCGCTCAATGCGGCCGTCGAGGCGGCCCGCGCGGGGGACCAGGGCCGCGGCTTCGCGGTGGTGGCCAGCGAGGTGCGCCGGCTGGCGCAACGCTCGGCCGAGGCGGCGCGCGAGATCAAGACCCTGGTCGCAGGCAGCGTCGGCGAAGTCGAGGACGGCGTGCGCGTGGTCGAGCAGGCCGGCCGCTCGATCGCCGCCGTGGTCGAGGCGACCCATCGGGTCAGCGAACTCTTCGAGAAGATCAGCACGGCCACGGCCGAGCAGCAAGGCAGCATCGATCGGGTCGAGGAGGCGGTCGCCTGCCTGGACCGGGCGACGCAGCAGAATGTCGGCCTGGTCAAGGAGAGCACCAGCGCCGCCGATGGACTGATGGGTCAGGCGCAGGGGCTCAAGCTTGCGGTCGGCGTGTTCCGGCTGACCGAAGACGAGCCGGAGGGCGCCACCGCGGCGCCGGCCTGACCGCCCTACTCTCCTCGGCCGCGTCCGGATTCCGCTGGCGCGCCATTTCCGCTCCGCCGAGGGCTTGACGCAGCGCGAATCAAGACCCGGCCCGCGTCGCATCGGTATGGAGTGGCCCGTTGGGCCGCTGGCCCGCGGTTGACTTCAGCGCCGTGGGGTCACAAATGGGTCACGCGGCGACCGTACAACCACGCCACGAATTTTGCGTGGGAGGCCGCGACATGCAGCGCCTGGCGGTGGGAATTTCCATGTTGATCGGGACCGTCCTGGGGCTGTGCGCGCAAGCCGCGCGCGCCGAGACGACGCTGTGCACGGTGATCGGCAGCCTGCCGGCGACGATCTCGACGCCCGGGGTCTACTGCCTGGAGAGTGATTTCGCGTACAAC
>Ga0209698_10002332_pt1 | contig 21630 bp, 19 predicted proteins | sample LitLauG_LLR_2012_FD_187203 | JGI IMG/M metagenome (GOLD analysis project Ga0209698, IMG submission 187203) | Freshwater sediment microbial communities from Pennsylvania, USA - Little Laurel Run_MetaG_LLR_2012 (SPAdes) (version 2) | ecosystem: Environmental > Aquatic > Freshwater > Creek >...
TTCCTGGGCCTTGGCCTTCTCGACCCGGCCGTAGCGGTCGTCAAAGCGCACGATGTCGTCCTCGCCCACGTACTGGCCGCTCTGGACCTCGATGATGACAAGCGGCAGGGCCCCGGGATTTTCCAGCCGGTGGCGGGTTCCGGCCTTGATATAGGTCGACTCGTTGGTCGCAAGGAGGAAAATCTCATCCCCGCGCGTGACTCGCGCCGTGCCGCTCACCACGATCCAGTGCTCGTTGCGATAGTGGTGCATCTGGAGGGAGAGCGTCCCCTTGGGTTTCACCTCGATGCGTTTTAACTTGAACTGCGGCCCCTCCTGCAGCACCGTGTAGGTGCCCCAGGGGCGGGCCACCGTGGCGTGGAAGATGTGCTTGTCGTCCCCACTCTCGCGCAGCGCCTCGACGACCTTTTTCACATCCTGGGCGCGATCGCGCGGCATCACGAGGAGCGCATCGGGCGTATCGACGATCACCGTGTCGCGCATCCCGAGCGCCGCCACGAGGCGCCCGTCGCTGTGCACGAAGCAGCCCTCGCTCTCGAGAAAAAGTGCGCGCCCGCTGCAGCGGTTCTCGAGCGCATCGGCCGGAAACTGCGTCGCGATCTCGGGCCAGGCCCCCACGTCCGACCAGCCAAAATCCCCCGGCACCACCGCAACGCGCGGCGCCTTCTCGAAGAGCGCGTAGTCGATCGAGATGGAGGGCATGGCGCAAAAGGACTCGCGCTCGAGCTCGATCGCATCCTCGTGTCGGCGCGCCCCCTGCGAAGCCGCCCAGGCGCGGCGCGCCCCGGCGGCAAGAAGCGGGGCGGCGGTTTCTAGCGCGGCAAGAAAATCGCGCGCCCGAAAGAGGAACATCCCCGCATTCCAGAAGAAGTTGCCCGCCGCAAGATACTCGCGCGCCCGCGCCTCATCGGGCTTTTCCACAAAGCGCCGCACCGCAAGCCCGCCCTCGAGCGCATCCCCGGCCTCGATATACCCAAACCCCGTCTCCGGGCCCGTGGGCTGGATGCCAAAAGTGACAAGCCAGCCCTGCGCCGCAAGCGTGGCCGCGCGCGCAACGCAAGCCGCGAACTTTTCCTCGTCCTCGATGACGTGGTCGGACGCCATGACGAGAAGTAGCGCGTCCTCGCCCTGCTCCGCGGCAACCGCCAGCGTCGCAAGCGCGATCGCAGGCGCCGTGTTGCGCCCCGAGGGCTCGAGGAGGTAGCGCACCCCTTGCGCCCCGGCCGCGGGCTCGAGCTCGTCCCGGGAGAGGAAGTAGTAATCGCGGTTGGTGACGAGCCAGGTGAGGGGGGAGCTCACCGCACGGGCAGCGCCCGGAGCGGCCGAGTCCGGGGCGCCCGGCGGCACGAGATTGCGCGCGCGCTCGAAGGTGCGAAGCAGGAGGCTCCTTCCATCGCCCAGCTTCATGAAGGGCTTGGGCAGCGCCTCGCGCGAGACGGGCCAGAGGCGAGTGCCGGCGCCCCCGGAGAGGATGACGGGAACGATCGGAGGGGTCACGGTCTGGTGGTCGTCGCGAGGGGAAGGGTGACTGCTTTATAACGCATTATTGTCACGAGACCTCGGGCCGCCAGTCGGGCCCCGGAACCGCAGCCGCCCTCCTTCATGCACCCGCGCGCCCTCCTTCGCCTGCTCGCCCTGCGGGTCCCGATTCCCGCCCGGGCGCGGCTGCCCCTCGTTCTGGCCGCCTACAAGGCGGCGGGACCCGTCTTTCGCGGAAGCCATCACTACGAAGCCTGGCGCCGGAGCCGCACGGCCGCGCCCCCCGCCAATGCGGAGCGCGCCCCCGGCCCCAAAGGCCTCGTCGCCGTGATCGACCAGTACATCCCGCGCCCCGACCGCGATTCGGGCTCGCGCGCCCTCTGGCAGATGATCGAGTGCCTGCTCGCAGGAGGATGGGACGTCGCGTTCTGGCCCCATTTTGGCTGGCACGAGCCGGGGTACACCGAACGCCTGCAGGCCCTGGGGGTGGAGGTGATCCTCGGGGCGCAGCACCGGCAGGGCTTTGAAAGATTCCTGCAATCCCGCAGCGGGCGCCTTGGCGCTGTCCTCGTCTCGCGGCCCCTCCTCGCCCGCGAACTCGTGCCCGCGGTGCGCGCCGCGGCGAAGGTGCCCATCCTCTATAACGGCGTCGACATCCACTACGAGCGCCTGGCGCTCGAAGCGCGGACGCAGGGCCGCGCCCCGGGTCCGGAGGAGCGGTGGATGCAAAGCGTCGAGCCCGCCGTGTGGAGGGCCTGCGACATCATCCTCTACCCCTCGCAGGACGAGATCGACGAAGTCCTGCGCCGCGTGCCGGGTTGCGACGCGCGCCTCCTGCCGCTCTTTGCCTTCGACTCCTTCGGCACGCCGCGCGCCCCTTCCGGCGGGGGATCGAAGCTATTCATGGTCGCCAACTTCAACCACGCCCCCAACGTCGACGGCATGCGCTGGCTCGCGACCGAGGTCCTGCCGCGACTGCGCGCGCTGCGCCCGGGCTTCACGCTCGAGGTCGCGGGCATCGGCGCCCCCCAGTCGCTGCGCGCGATCGAAGCCCCCGAGGTGCGCTGGCTCGGGCCCGTGTCCGACGAGCACCTCGACGAGCTCTACCGCGCGAGCGATCTATCCCTCGTCCCCTTGCGCTTTGGCGCCGGCGTCAAGGGCAAGGTCGTGGAGGCGCTGCGCTGGGGCCTCCCCCTCGTCACCACCCCGGTCGGCGTCCAGGGGCTGCCCCGGCTCGAGGAGATCGTCTCCATCCACGAGGATGCCGCGGGGTTCGCGCAGGCAATCGACGAGCTCCTGCGCGATCCGGGCGAGCGCGCGCGCCGCTCGATCCGGATGATCGAGTACGCGCGCGGGCGTTTCACCCGGGAGGCCATGGCGCGGGCGCTCGCCTTTGCCACGCCCCGCGCCGCAGTGGAAGGTAAAATCGCGCAATGAAAGCGGTCATTCTTGCCGGTGGCCTCGGTACGCGAATATCCGAGGAAACGAGCGTTCGCCCCAAGCCGATGGTCGAGATCGGGGGACGGCCGGTCCTGTGGCACATCCTCAAGATCTACTCGCACCACGGCATCCGCGATTTCGTCATTTGCCTGGGATACCGCGGCTACCTCATCAAGGAATACTTCGCCAACTACTTCCTGCACAACAGCGACGTCACCTTTGATCTGGCCGAGAACCGCGTCGAGGTGCATGAAAAATTCGCCGAACCCTGGCGCGTGACGCTCGTCGACACGGGCGAGCAGACGATGACCGGAGGTCGGCTGCGGCGCGTCGCATCCTACCTGGGCGATGGTCCCTTTTGCTTCACCTACGGGGACGGCCTCGCCGATGTCGACATCCAGGCCCTCATGGCATTTCACAAGGACCAGGGACGCCTCGCCACGGTCACCGCAGTCCAGCCTCCGGGGCGTTTTGGCGCCCTCGACCTCGAGGAGAACCGCATCACGCGCTTTTCCGAAAAGCCGCAGGGAGACGGCAGCTGGATCAACGGCGGCTTCTTCGTGCTCGAAAAAGGCGCCCTCGATTTCATCGACGGGGACGAGACCGTCTGGGAGCGCGAGCCGCTCGAGCGCCTGGCGCGCGAAGGCCAGCTCGCAGCCTGGCGCCACGGCGGCTTCTTCCAGCCCATGGACACGCTCCGCGACAAGGTGCGCCTCGAGGAACTGTGGGCAGGCGGCAAGGCCCCCTGGAAGGTCTGGACATGACCGCCGCGACCCTCACCCCCGGCCCCTCTCCCGAAGGGAGAGGGGAGCAAGGCGCCCCCCGATCGCCCCTCTCCCCCCGGGAGAGGGGAGGGGGTGAGGGACGGTGACCGCGAACGACTTCGCCGGCGCCTACCGAAACCGCCGAGTCCTGGTAACCGGCCACACCGGTTTCAAGGGCTCCTGGCTCTCGCTCTGGCTGCGCGAACTCGGCGCCGAGGTGCGCGGCCTGGCCCTCGCGCCCGACACTGAACCGAGTCACCACAAGCTACTCGGCGCGCCGGACGAAGCGCCGGTCGACCTTCGCGACGCCGATGCGGTGAAGGAACGCCTGCGATCGGCCGCGCCGGAGATCATCTTCCACCTTGGCGCGCAATCGCTCGTACGCCGCTCCTACCGCGACCCCATCGAGACCGTTGCGGTCAACGTGCTGGGCCTCGCGCACCTCTTCGAGGCGGCTCGCGCAACGCCCTCGGTCCGCGCCCTCGTCAACATCACCACGGACAAGTGCTACGAGAACGACGGTCGCAGGCAGGGGTACCGCGAGGAGGACCCCCTGGGCGGATACGACCCCTACAGCGCCTCCAAGGCCTGCTCCGAGATCCTCTCGTCGAGCTGGCGGCGCAGTTTCCTGACCTCGGGCGAGAGGAATCCCCCCCTGCTCCTTGCCACCGCACGCGCCGGCAATGTGCTGGGCGGGGGTGACTGGGCCCCCGACCGTCTCGTCCCCGATCTCATGCGCTGCGCGGCAAACCGCGCGACGACCCCCATCCGCTATCCCGAGTCGACCCGGCCCTGGCAGCATGTGCTCGAGCCCCTTTCCGGATACCTCGAACTCGGCCGGCGCCTGCTCGCGGGGGAGACGGCCATTGCGAGTGCCTGGAACTTCGGCCCGCCCGCCGAGGGCGTGCTCCCGGTGCGCGAGCTCGCGGGCATGATGGCCGCCCGCTGGCCGGCGATCCAGCTGGAGCTCGACAAAGAGATGCATCCGCACGAGGCCCACGCGCTCGCCCTCGACTGGAGCCGCGCGCGAAACACCCTGGGCTGGCGGCCCGTCTGGGGCGCCGCCAGGATGGTGGAGCGAACCGTCGACTGGTACCGGGCCTGGACCGAGGGCCAGGTTGTGCGCACCCTCGACGATCTATCCGCCTATCGCGACGATGCGCGTCGCGCAGGACTCTCCTGGGCGGGCGCATGAAGTTTCATGCAACGCCGATCCCTGGGCTCGTGGTGGTCGAGACCGAGCCGCGCGCCGATCCGCGGGGCCGACTCGTGCGCGTGTTTGGCGCATCGGAGTTTGCTCCGCTGGGCCGCGAATGGCGGTTCGTGCAGGTCAATCTCTCGCGCACGATCGGGCGGGGCAGCGTGCGCGGGCTCCACTTCCAGCGGCCCCCGCACGCCGAGGCCAAGCTCATCCGCTGCGTGCGCGGTTGCGTGTTCGACGTGGCAGTGGATTGCCGCACTGGGTCACCCACCTTTCTTCGCTGGCACGGCGTCGAACTCTCCGAGGACAACGAGCGGGAGTACCTCCTTCCCGAGGGCTTCGCGCACGGCTTCCAGTCGCTCACCGACGAGGCCGAACTCCTCTACCAGCACACGGCCGAGTACGCCCCGGCCCATGAAGGGGGCCTTCGCCACGACGATCCCCGGGTCGGTATCGCCTGGCCCTTGCCTGCGGCAAACCTGTCGGCGCGCGACCTGGCGCTTCCGTTCTCCGGCGATGGATTCCAGGGGGTCGCGACGTGAAGTGCCGCCTCTGCTCCGCGCCGCTCACCGAGGTGTTCCTTGACCTGGGCTCCGCGCCCCTCTCGAACGCCTTCCTGCGGGAGGAAGACCTGCGCCGGGCGGAGTCCCACTACCCCTTGCGCCTCTTCCACTGCGCGCAGTGCCGGCTCGTACAGCTCGACGATGCCGAGCGCGCTGAAGTGATCTTCGGCGCTGACTACGCCTACTTCTCCTCCTTCTCGCGCAGCTGGCTCGCTCACGCCGAGCGCTTCGTGGCACAGGCCGCAAGGGAGCTCGGCCTCGGGTCCACTTCGCGCGTGATCGAAGTCGCCTCGAACGACGGCTACCTCCTGCAGTACGTCAAGGCGCGGGGAATTCCCTGCCTTGGCATCGAACCCACCGCCAGCACGGCGGCGGTCGCCCGAGGTCGGGGCATCGAGACGATCGAGGAATTTCTCGGACGCGAGAGCGGGCGGCGCATCGCCGCCGCGCGCGGCCCGGCGGATCTTGTCGTGGGCAACAACGTGCTCGCCCATGTCCCCGATCTATCCGATTTCGTTGCGGGCCTGGCGCAGCTCCTCTCCCCTTCGGGCGCGCTTTCGCTCGAGTTCCCGCATCTTCTTCGCATGGTGCGCGAGAACCAGTTCGACACCGTCTACCACGAGCATTTCTCCTACTTCTCGCTGCACGCCGTGCAGCGCGCCCTCTCGGCCCAGGGCCTCGCGCTCTGGCACGTCGAGGAACTCCCCACCCACGGCGGTTCGCTCCGCGCATGGGCCCGCCACGCGGCCGCCGGGGTTCCCGCGCGCGAGTCGGTCTTCGGGGTGCTGGCCGCGGAGCGCGACGCCGGGATGCTCGAGGCCGCCTTCTACCAGGGCTTCCAGGCCCAGGCGGACCGGGTCAAGGACGACTTCCTGGCGTTCCTGATCGAGCAGCGAAGGGCCGGGAGGCGCGTCGCAGGCTACGGCGCGGCGGCCAAGGGCAATACCCTCCTCAACTACGCCGGCGTGCGCCCCGACCTCCTGCAGTTCGTCGTCGACGCCTCGCCGCACAAGCAGGGGCGCTTCCTCCCCGGCTCGCGCATCCCGATCGTCGACGAAGAGAGGCTGCGCGCCGAGCGCCCGGATTTCGTGGTCCTTTTGCCCTGGAATCTTCGCGAAGAACTCTCGGCGCAACTCGCTTATGTCGGAGAATGGGGCGGCAGGCTCGTAGTCGCCGTTCCAAGCCTGCAAATCCTCCCTCCCCTCTCCCCCCGGGAGAGGGGCCGGGGGTGAGGGAGCAGGAGGGAAACTCACAACATGGCTCAAAACATCCTACTGACAGGCGCCACCGGCTTCGTCGGCCTGCACCTCCTGCAGACCCTCGCCAAGACCGGCGCATCCGTCACGGTCGTGGGCCGGGCGACCCGCAAGGCCGAGGTCGATGCCGGCGGCCTCGTGCAAAAATTCATCGCAACCCCCGACCTCTTCTCCCAGGACCGCGCCTGGTGGCAAAAGGCCTGCCAGGGGATCGATACCGTGATCCATGCGGCCTGGTACGCCGAGCCCGGCGCCTACCTGCTCTCGGAGCGCAACTTCGACTGTCTTGCGGGGACGATTGAAATGGCGCGTGGCGCGTCGCTCGCCGGCGTGCGGCGGTTCGTGGGCGTAGGCACCTGCTTTGAATACGAGATGCGCGACACGCCCCTGGGAACTGACACGCCGCTGCGGCCCCTCACGCCCTACGCCGCTGCCAAGGCCTCGGCCTACCTCATGCTTTCGCAGTGGCTGCCGCGCCATGCGGTCTCCTTCGCCTGGTGCCGTCTCTTTTACCTCTACGGGCCCGGGGAGGATGCGCGCCGGCTCGTGCCCTACCTTCGCTCGCACCTCTCCGCCGGGCAGCCTGTCGACCTTACCTCGGGGTCGCAGGTGCGCGATTACCTTGACGTGCGCGTCGCCGCCGAGCGCATCGTCGCGATCGCCGCCGGCACCCAGGAAGGGGCGATCAATGTTTGCTCGGGGACTGCCGTGAGCGTGCGCGAGCTTGCCGAGCGGATCGCCGACGAGTACGGACGCCGCGACCTCCTGCGCTTTGGGGCACGGCGCGACAACCTCGTGGATCCACCCTTCGTGGTCGGAGTGGACGGACCCCGGTGAAGATCCTTCCGGGAGATCCTCCCCCGTGAGCGAGAACCTCGTGGAGCTTCGGGCGGGAAGCATCGGCGCGCTGGCTCGTTTCGTAGCGAGCCAGCTCGACGCGCTCTTCCCGGACGAAGGCCGCGACCGGGATTGCGAGCGCCTTGCCGCGCCCCTGCCCGCGGCGCTCGCTCGCATGCGTCCGATCCTTGCCGCCGTTCGCGCGTTCGAGGCGGACCGCTTCGATCACCTCCACTCGCTGCAGTATTCCACCTTCCTCTACCTTCTCGCGAGCGAATCGGCGCGCGCCCATGGCATGGAAGGCCGGCTCGCCGACCGGCTCTTTTGCCTCAACCGCGCGCTCAATTCGATCGACCTCTTCCACGCGGTCGAGCTTCCCGAGGTGTTCTTTCTCTCGCACGGCCTGGGAGCGGTCCTTGGCAATGCGAGCTACGGCAACCGCCTGGTTGTTTTCCAGAACGTGACGGTGGGCCGCGTGGGAGAGCACCGGCCGCAGATCGGCGCGGGCGTGGTCCTTTATCCCGGCGCCACGGTCACCGGGAAATCCCGGATTGGCGAGGGCAGCGTGGTCGCAGCGGGAACCGTCGTACACGGCGTCGAGGTTCCTCCGAAGCGCCTCGCGAGCATGCAGGGAGGCGAACTCACCTTTCGTCCCCTCCCCCGCGACTACCTCTCCATGTTCCTGCGTTCATGATCTCGATCATCATCCCGACGCGCGAGCGCGCGGCTTACCTTCGCCACGCGCTTGCGAGCTGCCTCGCGGTGCCGATCCCGGATGCCGAGATCCTCGTGCTCGACAACGCCAGCGAGGACGACACCGGCGCGGTGGTAAGTGCGCTTCGAGACCCGCGCATCCGCTATCTGCGAAACGATCGGCGCCTCTCGATGCGGGACAACTTCGAGAAAGCGATCGACGCCTCGCGCGGCGAGATCCTCCTCACGATCGGCGACGACGACGCGGTCCTGCCGCGGGCCCTGCCGGAAGCGCTAGAGATGCTTCAGGACCCGGTGATCCAGGCCGTCGCCTGCGAGCGGGCGCACTACTACTGGCCGGACTACGCCTCGGGCCTGGGCGGGATGGCGCTCGTGCCCCGGGGCCGGGGTCATCGCGTCCTGGACAGCCGCGCGATGTTGCGCGGTGTCCTCGAGGATGCCAACTACTACCGCCTTCCCTGCGTCTACCACGGGATCGTCCGGCGCAGCCTCATCGAGCGCGTGCAACGCGAGCAGGGCCGGCTCTTTCTCTCGAGCCAGGTCGACATGTATTCGGCGATCGCGCTCTCCATGCAGGGCGTTTCGTACGCCTTGTGCGCCTTCCCGTTCATCGTCAACGGGAGTTCGAGCCGGAGCAACGGCGCAGCGCACTTTGGTGGCGGGGCGGCGCGAGAAAAAGAGCTCTGGAAGCAAGAGGACGAAGTGGGGTTCCTGCCGGGTTTCGCCGATTGCCGCACGATCGGCGCCCTCATCGTCGAGTCGGCGCTTCGCTACGCTGCGGCGCACCCGCCCCTGCAGATCGACGGCATCCTCGATCCCGAGTCCATGAGGACGGCGCTTGGGAAGGAGGCGAGGTTGCGGCTGGACGAGGGTCGAGATGCGAGCGATGCCTTGGCTCCGTTCCGTGCCGCGGGACTTGACCCGGCAGAACCCACGACCACGAAACGTTCCCCAGACTCCCGGGTCCGGCGTGCCATTGGCCGGTTCGATGCCTTCTTGCGCGCCCGCCCGATGGATCTCGCGTCGCGGGGCATTGTCGACGTCCAGGGAGCCGCCCGCGCCATCGAGGATCCGGCGCTGCAGCGATTTTCCGCATCGGGCGCGATCGCCCAGTTGGGCGCGGCGCTGCGCATGGCGCGGGTGCGATCGCAGTCCCCTGCTTCCTCGCGTCGCGCCACCTGATGCACGGAGTGCGCCGCAACGTCCTTGCGAATTTCGCCGGCCAGGCCTGGGCTTCCCTCATCGGGGTTGCCTTCGCCCCCCTCTACATCCGCTGGATGGGCCTCGAGGCCTTTGGCATCGTGGGCTTTTACCTCACGATCCAGGCGATCGCGAGCCTCTTTGACCTCGGCCTGCCCGGCACCCTGACACGGGAGCTCGCGCGGGCAGGCAAGGGCGAGTCGGACCGGGTGCGGGACCTCCTTCGCACCGCAGAGTCCGTCTACCTCCCCGTGGGATTGCTGCTGGGCAGTGTCCTTGCCCTCGCCTCGCCCTGGATCGCGGGAGCCTGGCTTCACCCGGTAAGCCTCTCCGCCGCGCAGACGAGCTCGGCACTCCAATGGATGGCGCTTGCCCTCGTCTGCCAGTGGCCGTCCTACCTCTATACGGCGGGTCTAAATGGCCTGCAGCGGCAGGTACTGTCCAACGCCCTCTCGATCACCTTTGCCACGCTGCGCGGCGCGGGCGTGCTGGTGCCGATGCTGTGGATCGGGCCCACCCTCCCGACGTTCTTCGGCTGGATGGCCGCGGTAGGCTCGCTCCAGACCCTGGCGGGTGCGATCGCCCTTTGGCGGGCGATGCCCAGGGGCACCCAGGCGCCCCGCCCGCGCCTCTCGCACCTCCTCTCGGTGCGCTCCTTCCTCGCGGACCTCGCCGGGATCAGTGTCCTCACGTTTCTCCTCATGCAATCGGACCGGATCATCCTGTCCCGGCTCGTGCCGCTCGACCGCTTCGGGGCCTATATCCTCGCCTCAACCACGGCGATCGTCCTCGCCCGTGCAATCCAGCCCTGGTTCGCCGCCATCTATCCGCGGCTCTCGCAGCTCCATGCGGCGCAGGACATTGCCGGACTATCGAGCACCTACCACCGCGCCTCGCAATGGGGCGCGCTAACCGTCCTTCCCCTGGCGGCCGCGCTCATCTTCCACGCCCGGCCGCTGCTGGAGATCTGGACCCGCGAGCCGGGCCTCGCCTCGCAGGCGGCGGGGCCTTTTGCGATGTTCGTCGCGGGCTACGCGCTCAATGGCGTGATGACGGTGCCCTACGCGCTGCAGCTCGCCTGCGGCTGGTCGCGCCTGGCGCTGCAGGTCAACATCGTCTCCGTGCTGCTCGTAATACCGTCGATATTCCTTCTCTACAACCGCTTCGGCCTCACGGGCGCCGCTTCCACCTGGACCTTTCTCAACATCGGCTACGTCCTGGTAACAATCCCGCTCATGCACCGCCGCATCCTGCGGGGGGAGATGATGCGCTGGTACCGGGACGTCATTGCGCTCCCGCTAACCGCATGCGCCGCCGTGTGGATCGCGGCGAGTTTCTTTCCCGCCGTCGTCCCCAATTTGTCGGGCCTCCCCGACATCGCCCTCACCTACCTCGCGTTCCTTGCCGCCTGCGCCCTGGCGACCCCCGAGCCGCGCGCTGCACTCCTGGCGCTTGCGCGACGCATTGCTTCGTGAGTTGATGAAAATCCCGACCCCGGGGGAGCCAACTCCCTTGTTCTGGCGGGATCTGCAAAAAGCACCTCCCCTCCCGAGCTGTCGGAAGCCGAATTTCGATTGAACTGACCGGGCAATCGCAATATCCTCTCGCACGCGTCAGGACACTCCACATGCGATTGCTTGTCGCTTTCTTCCTCCTGGTATCGCTCAGCGGCACAGCTAGAGCCGAGCCGTCCGTCCCGGCGCCGGAGCCTGCGGCCATCGCCGGTTCGAGCGCGGGCCGGGACTCCCTACTGGGATATTGGGGCCGCCTCTCGACGACCGACATGGCGAGCTCCATGCTCTACAACCTTAACTACACGCCCAAGCAGGGAAAACCTCCCTTTGACAACGACACCGTGGGCGTCGTTTTCCAGCACGATCTGGGCGAGGTGGCGAGCAACCTGCGGGGACTCCTCGACATGGGGGTCGCTGAGCGCTACGGCCACTACCTCGTGTGCTGCCTGCAGGTGCCCGACCGGGTTCCCCACCCCGACACGACGGTCCGTCTGGACTCGCGCCTTTACTCGACCGAGATATGGGTCGGCGGCACACTGCGCCGGGAGCGCTATCGGTTTGGGTCGTACACCCACGTGGAATTTGCAGTTACCCTGGGCTTCAGCGGCGAGACGAAGACGATTGGCCGCGAGCGTCAGCGCGAGATCGACAAAGGAGGCAACGCGCACTTTCTTACCTACGTGGCGCCCGAGCTCGGATTCAGCTTTGATTCGCTACCACGCTGGGAGTTTGTCCTGCGGGACCCGCATCGATCCGGGTTCTTCGGAACTTTTGGGAATATGCGCGAGGGGTACAACGCGAATACGATTGGGTGTAGGTATTTTTTTTGACTTACTAACAAGCGTCAGAAATGTCACAACGAAACCACCAAGATCCTGATGACCTTACTTTATGTTTTTTTTGAGACAGTAGAAAAGCAATGACGCTTATCGTATTGTTCCCAATTGGAAGACAACTAGCAAGCTGGCGATATGCCACGGAGTCAGTCGCAATTTCGCAAAGCCTTACAATCTTGTCTAATCGACTACAAACGGTAATACCGTAGAAAGCGAGCAAGGAGCGTCGCGAGAGGCATCGAATGCTCAGCGACCTTTGGTTTTAAGAATCGTCTTGTGGCGGCAGACTATAGGCAAGTCAACGCGTTGGGTGATCCTTTGCTGAATGTCTTACATTGCCACGGACGGAATGTTCGATGCCGACATTGCTAGATACCTCGAGGCCAAGAATCAAATTGCCAGCTTCTTATTTGCAATCGAGTCTGTTGAATTGACCGCAGTGAAGGTACTTTGAGACGATAGAAGTCTATTTCACGCACACAATCCCATTTGCGCTTTGGTGATCAGATGAAAGAAAACGACGTCGAACGAAATTCCCGGCAATACTGGGATCATCGCTTTTCGTCCGATTTGGTCAAAGGTGAAGGTTCGAAACAATGTCGATTCCTTTCACAGGTCGCTGTGAAGTGCTTTCCGGATTGGCTCATTGATGAGATCCAGGCCGAAAATCTTCAAATTTGCGACTGGGGCTGCGCGACCGGTGACGGAACAGATGAACTATCTCGCCAATTGGGCAATGTTCGGATTGAAGGCGTCGATTCTTCGGAAGGCGCGATCGACGTGGCGCGGCGCCGTTACCCCGCCATCTCGTTTCGATCCGAGAATTTCCTTGTGAGTCCGAGTCAGCTTCGATACGACATTGTTGTCACTTTAAACATATTGCCGCGCTTCGAGCATCCATGGGAAGTTGCATCTAAATTGCTTTTGTTGACTCGGCGATACTTCGTAGCTGTCGTTCCATTCCGGGAATACGAACGTATTTCTGACCACTTCTGGACGTTTGACTATTCCAACATCCCGATTGCTTTGGATGGATCGATTCTCGTACATAGTGCAGTTGCTAATACGAAGGAGATCGAATCAGCCTGTTGGAACGGCGAACAGATATTGTTGATTTATCAAAAGGAGCTAACAAACAAGGGGCCGAAAAGGACGCTCAGCGACATCCACTTGGAGTCTGAATGGTCGGAGGCCGAAATCGGTCGCACGAAGAAGAAGGCGGAGGACGAGCTCAACCGAGTTTTCTTGGAGCCGCATGGCTTCAGGGCCGAGACCGCGATGCGGGCGATATCGAATGAAGTAACGAGTCAATCGAGCGGGAAGCTACAGGCCGGTGGACATACGCTTATCGACGATCTGATTGAGGCGAGAGGCCGCATCGATGTCCTGTCCAAAGACGCGGCTGCGCATCTCGCCGAGCGTACGAAGCTGGAGCGTGAGTTGGCCCAGTCGATTCAATTTGGGCGGCGCATGGCAAAGGTAGTTGAAGAAATGCTTGCCGCGCCAGCCTGGAAGATGGAGCAAAGACGCCGATTTTGGTTAGGCAGAGTTCGTCGGATTATTTACCTTCTACGTCGCTTATTTCAGGTAACGATGTTGCATGGTTTACGCGAGGCGCTGTGGCGTACGTGGGAGATTGTTCGAAGGCGCCCAGGCGAATTGCAAAAATCGCATAACGAAGAGAAATTTGAGGCTCTCTCCATTGGGCGAGGGGATGCTCGCGATTTGGGTCTCGACTCGCTCACCGCTAGTCAGCGTGAACATCCGAAAAGCCGATTACGAGATGTCAAGATAGGCGGCAAGGGATGTGGTGAGAAACGGATATGCATGCTCGTTCAGGATTTCCACGATGGAGGTCTTGAGCGTGTCGTGATTGATGTCGGAGCAGAGCTCCAGTCCTTGGGAGTCGGATGCGAAATCCTTGTTGTCGGGGAAGCCGGGCGTGCGGAAGGCGTTGCACGAGCCAGAAACCTCAACGTAGTAAAGTTTCTTGGGGATATCCCTGGGCTTGTTCGCTATGCAAGCCAAGCACAGTACGAGGCCGTTTTAGCGCACCACTGTTATGAGCCGGTCGTCGGAATTGCGATGGCGGGGATCCCCGTAGTGGAGGTTATGCACAACGCCTATCACTGGCAGATTGAAAATGGGACAATCCGTGAGATTCGAGAGCGTTACATTGACCGCATTGTTGCCGTATCAGAGTTTGTCTCACGTTTTGCTCAATTGAAACTAGACATTCCGGAATGGAAGATAGCTCTTATCCCGAACGGTCTCAGCCTGGCAGAGCTTGTTCGCCCTCCTGTTGAGATGCTATTGGAAAGAAGACGTGGTTCGCTTGCGAGTCCTCGCTTCGTATTTGCCGCCAATCTCCATCCGCAGAAGAATCACGTGGCAATTGTTCGGGCGTTTGCCGCCATACAGCAAGAGTTCCGCAATGCACGGCTTTTAATCGCAGGAAGCTTAGATGCTCGGAGCGAATTGGGGGCTGCCTGTTTGCGCGAGATCTCGCGGACTCCAAGATCCCAGTCTATTGAAATCTTAGGGTCTCTGAATCGGCGCGGGCTGTCGTTGCAATTCGCGCGGTCGCACGTTGGCCTTCTCCCATCTTCGCTTGAAGGATTCTCTATCGCCTCATTGGAGTACAGTCATTTTGCGCTTCCAAGCGTACTGTCCGAGACAGGTGGAGCTCGCGAGGTCTCCGAGCTCTGTGGCGGCGTGACCATCGCCAGGTCTGCGGCTTTTGGGATCGAAGACCTCTGCCAAGAAGCAATTTTGCGACGCGCGATGGATCCTTCGCAAGAAGTGGTCGGAGGGATTCGGAATGCGATGGTTGAATCACTTGCAAGGTACTCGCAGCTGACGGAGCACCTCGCTGGGACCGTTGCTCACGTGAACGTGTTTCCGATTCGGAACGTCGCTCTCCGTTACGCTAGGCTGTTGTCGCTATCTACTAGCGAAGTTTCATGAAGCAGCCGACCGTTCTTGTTGTCGCTCCCTGCCCCCTTCCAAGCCGGATTCGTGAGGGATGGATGAGCCGGATCTCAGCCATTGACAGTGAGTTCGACGGCTTCCGCCGTATTTACCTGAATTTCGCCTCTCATCATGATGATCAAGAAGTTGCCGTCCATTGGTATGCAAATGACCTTGGCGAGGCCTTCGTCAACCCCCAGGGCGTCTATACGCGGCTCTTTCTTGAGCGCTGGATCGACGAGGCATCGGTACTCTATGTACATACACTACATCTGGCTGAGCATGTAATGGATTGGCTTGCCACCGGTAAGGTGGTGGTCGATATTCACGGTGTGACGCCCGAAGAAGAAGTGATGATGGGGCGACAAAGTCTTCGCGAGAAATTCGAGGCAATTGAAGTTGAGGTGCTTCAAAATGCAGTGCGATGCGTTGCAGTCAGTCGGTCCATGACAGAACACTACAAGGCGAAGTACCCAAAGATTCCGGCGCGTTGGATTGTGGTTCCCGTGTTCGAATCCTATTCTTCGGCGCTTAATCTCGCGGTTCGGGATTATCGTTTATCGCTCGAATTGCCGGTTTCGGTCGTTTACGCGGGAGGCGCTCAACCCTGGCAGAACATTGATGCCATGGTTTCAATGGCGGAGCGGACGCGGTCATTCGCTCGCTTCGAGTTCCTTTCGCAAGATCAGGGATCGATCAAGAATACGGCTACGAAATATCAGCTTCGGCCTGATACAGTTTTCGCATTTTGTGAAAAGAATGCGCTTCCCGACAAATATCGGAATTGTGATTTTGGCCTGCTTCTGCGCGATGAATCGGCAGTAAACCGCGTTTCCTCACCAACCAAGCTAATAGAATATATTTTGTTTGGAGCGATTCCCATAGTTCGGTCTCCGAACATCGGGGATTTCTCTGAGTTTGGGTATGCGTACGTCCTAGAAGAAGAATTCTGTGATGGTTTTTTTCCAGACAGGATTTCTCGGCAATGGATGGCGGAGACGAATGTATCCGTTGCACACGCGCTTGCGGGTCGATTTGCGGACGGCGCGCGCGACTTGAAAGAGCTCATATTATCGATGGCGTAGCCGGCAGAGGCAGTTTAAGTGCTTTTGGCGCTTCGGGAATCGAAAGAAATAGGGCGGTTGCACACATTGCTGCTTGAAGTGAATCAAAGTTTTTATTGGCTGAGGATTTGAGATGTCGAGATTGGCTCCGCGAGATGGAAATTTTCGATCCCTGCAGGATTTCCGAAGAGCGGTTTTGATGCAACACGCGGAATTGCCCTGTTCTGCGATGGAGGTGGGGTCGTTTTTGGCGCCAACGCTTTTTGCCGGGGAAGCTGAGTTGCATTCGCTTGATTTCTATTCGACCTCGGAACTGCAGGAACAGGCGAGAAACCTCGGGCGCGACCCGGCACAGGTCGCGAATGTTGACTACGTCTGCAAGTCCGAGCGGTACGATGAGGTAATCGGTCGCACGTTCGATCTAATCATTGCGAACCACGTCGCTGAGCACGTGAAGGGATTCGTCGCGTGGCTTCAGATGTTGCGCCGTCTATTAAACGAGGGGGGATTGTTGTTTTTGGTGCTGCCGGATAAGCGCTACAGCTTCGATAGGTTTCGACCGGATACGCCGCTTTCCCACTTGCTGTACGAATATTTGAGTCCGGAGTCCGGCGGAGAAGCTCTGCACTCGCTCGAAACGGCCATGTATTACGATATGGGCTACATTGGTGGGCGCAACGTGCCCAGGGAACGATTCGATCTCGATGTGCTGCGTGGCGCCCTGAAAGGTTGGCATCCCGGCGTTCATTGCCACGTCTTCCAATGTGAGAGCGCGGTTGGGGAAGTGATCGGACCACTTTGCGCGATGAACCTGATCGACTTTGATTTGGTCGATGCCGTAATGAGTTATCAGTTGGGGGAATTCGCGGTTGTACTTCGTGCAGGGCGGCAGGCCACGACCTGGGACCGCGTCTCTTCTCCCTATTCGATTGCCAGGGATACTGCCAAAAGCGGATGGGTTCGAAGGGTGCGGGCGCGTGCACTAAGATTTCTCTCAGCTCTCCGGTAGCTGAGATGATGCGCGTGTTATGCGTGGTCGGCACGAGACCAGAGGCGATCAAAATGGCGCCCGTGATCCTCGGACTAAAGGCGGAGCCCTGGGCGGAGGTTCGTGTCCTGGCCACCGCCCAGCATCGGGGACTGCTGGACCAGGTGCTCGACGAGTTCAATATCGTGCCGGATATCGATCTCGATATTATGCGTCCCGGACAGTCGCTTGCGGATTTGACATCTCGATTGCTCGCCGCCGTCGACGGTGCCCTTGAGTCGGAAGCGCCCGATGCCGTCCTCGCCCAGGGCGACACGACCAGCGTGATGGTTACAGCGTTGGCGTGTTTCTATCGAGGCATACGGTTCGGGCACGTTGAGGCGGGCCTGAGGACCGGAAACATAGAAAATCCTTTCCCTGAGGAGCTCAATCGGATCATCGCTGGACGGGTTGCAAAGTGGCACTTTGCCCCGACAGCTTCATCAGCGGACAATCTTGTGCGAGAGGGCATTGCCGCGGGGTCAGTCTTTATTACGGGAAATACGGTCATCGACGCGCTTTTCGCGATTGCAGGTGAGATCCATGCCCCTTTCTCAATTCGCAGACCCGGAGGAAGGTTGATTCTGATCACAGCTCATCGGCGAGAGAGTTTCGGTGAGCCCATGCGCGAGATCTGCTTCGCGGTTCGCGAGCTTGCGCGCCTATATCCGGACGATCATTTTCTTTTCCCTGTACACCCAAATCCCAATGTGCAGAGTTTGGCGGAGGCAATTCTCTCGGAATCGGAAAATGTCATGTTATCCGCGCCGCTCGTTTACGGACGCTTCGTCGCTGCGATGAAGGAGTCGCACTTCATACTTAGCGACTCGGGGGGGATTCAGGAGGAGGCTCCCGCGCTCGGCAAGCCGGTTCTTGTATTGCGAGATGAAACGGAGCGACCAGAAGCGGTGGAGGCTGGAGTAGTCAAACTGGTAGGCGCTCACTTCGAGCGGATTGTGATGGAGGCGCGCAAGTTGTTGGATGACGAGGTCGAATATCATCGAATGGCGCGCGGCATATCCCCGTACGGGGACGGCAAAGCTTCGCAACGCATTATCGAGGTGCTGCGTTTGCAGCACCACCGAATGCTGGAGTCCCATTGTCAGGGCTCAAACGCGAATGCCGACTAGTTCAACTGTTCGGCTTTGCGAATCGCGTGTCTATTAATATCATGGACTGACGTGTCTGGGAAGCCAAACTCAATCGCAGTCGCCACAGTTGCGACCAGAAGCCACATCGCATTAAGCCGGACGCTGCTGGGTTCCGTGGCAAAGCGTATGCCATCGGCCGCCCGCTTTCTACTGCTCGTGGACTCAATCGAAGCGACCACTCCAGCGCACATTGAGGGAGCAACAATTCTCCACCCGTCGGAGATTGTGACAGCGTCGGAATTCAGGAGTTTGACTTCTCGCTACACCGCACCCGAGGTCTGCTTTGCCCTTAAGCCGCGCATACTTTTGCACCTGCTGACGCTTGGTTTCGAGCAGGTGCACTATCTCGATAGTGACGCTTGGCTTATCGGGCCACTTGACGAAGCAGTCGAATTGCTGCGTAGCAGTTCGGCGCTACTAACTCCGCACCTGTACGCGCGGCGAACCCTGGGCACGAGTCACGCCACGAGCGACTTGGACCTGTTGATGGCGGGGACGTTTAACGCCGGGTATGTCGCCGTCTCGCAGCGGCCCGAGGCGAGCAAATTTCTGCATTGGTGGGGCGATCGCACATATCGGTGGGGCTACAACCTGCCATTGCTTGGCATGTGCGGAGATCAGCGCTGGCTTGATCTTGTTCCGCGCATTTTTGAGGGAATTGAAATTTGGCGCATACCCGGGCTGAATGCGGGCTATTGGAATCTGGGCGGAGTGCATATCGAGCGCGAAGGCGATATGGTTTTTGTGGACGGGCATGCGCTTCTAATGCTGCATCTTAGCGGATTCGATCCGCAGCAACCGCACCGAATGTCTCGCTTCGTAAATCACGTAGTACTTGAAGCGGAACCTGTCCTAGCGGGGATCTTGCGGGAATACGCGGAAACCTTGCTCCACAACGGCTACCGGGAGGATCGCCATGCCGAATATGCGCATCGTAGTTGGCTGCATGGCTCATCTCTCCCCGTTCGGACCTTGCGTGCTCTCTCCGTACTTTACCGATTGAAGCGTGCACGCAAATCGGAGCGTTCCCACACCAACGCGACTTAAGCGCCAGCGCCGCGGGCCGAGTTGGTACCAATAGCTTCGTCAGTTCTTCGGCGTTCTAGCTGTTCCCGTTTTTGCTTTCGTAGGCGATTGACAGTAAGCGCCCGGCAAACCCATCTTGACGCGGGCGTGGCGGGCGAGCCGGTGTTCGAAGTCAGTTGGTGATGGGCGACTGCCAGCGATGGGGGAGCAATTCCTCGATGCGGCTGTCGGGGAGCGTGGGCAGCCGCCTGAAGACGTCCTTGAGGTAGGCGTAGGGATCGTGGCCGTTCATCCTGGCCGACTGGATCAGGCTCATGACGGCGGCGGCGCGCTTGCCGGCGCGTAGCGACCCGGCGAAGAGCCAGTTGGACCTGCCGACGGCGATGGGGCGGATCTGGTTCTCGATGTGGTTGTTGTCGGGCGGCAGCGTGCCGTCATCCAGGTACCGGGTAAGTGCCGTCCAGCGGGTCAAGCTGTAATCGAGCGCCTTGGCGGTGCCGGTTCCGTCGGGCACCTTCTGCCGGTGGGCGATCATCCACTTGTGCAGGGCGTCGGCCACGGGCTTGGCCTGGGCCTGGCGCGCTCGGCGCCGTGCCTCGGCATCGAGGTCTTGCAATTCGCGCTCGACCTTGTAGAGCAGACCGAAGTACTCCAGGGCCTCTGCGGCGATCTGGCTCTGATGGTTGGCGTGCAGATCGAAGAACTTGCGCCGTGCGTGCGCGAGACACCCGCATTCGGTCACGCCCTTGGCGATCGTGGCCTTGTATCCGGCGTAGTCGTCGCACACGAGCTTGCCGCGCCACTCTCCCAGGAACTCCTCGGCGTTCTTGCCCGAGCGCGACTCGGTGAAGTCGTAGATCACGGCCTTCACGTCCTCGAAGGCCCCGGGGCTGTATGCCCAGAGGTAGGCGCGGTGCGTCTTGCCGTTGCCGGGCTTGAGCATCGCAACCGGCGTTTCGTCGGCGTGCAGCACGGTATGTCCCAGAACGATCCCGCGCAGGGCGTCCACGAGGGGCTGGAGTTGGACGCCGCAGGTTCCCACCCACTCGCCCAGGGTGGAGCGTGGGATTGCGTAGCCGGCTCGGCCGAAGATTGCCTCCTGCCGGTAAAGGGGCAGGTGGTCCGCGTACTTGGCCACCATGACCTGGGCGAGGAGCCCCGCGGTGGCGATCCCCTTGTCGATCACCTGCGCGGGCACCGGCGCCTGGATCAGCGTCTGGCATTTCCCACAGGCCCATTTGCCGCGGATGTGGCGCTCAACCGTGAACACCCCGGGCTCGTAGGCAAGCTTCTCGGAGATGTCCTCGCCGATGCGCTTTAGCTGGCACCCGCAGGCGCAGCTTGTGGAGTCGGGCTCGTGGTGCACGGGCACCCGGGGCAGATCCGCGGGGAGCGCTTCGCGCCGCGGCTTGTTCGCTTCCTTCTTGGTGTGCTCCGCAGGCAACAGTTGATCGAGTTCCTCCTCGATCGCCGCCAGATCCGTGTCCACGGTCTCTTCGAGCAGGCTCGCCTGCCCGGCGTCGAGCTGCTCGCTGCTTCGATCAAATCGGAGCCGCTTGTAGCGCGCCAGCTCGTAGGTGAGCTGGTCGATGCGCGTGCTCTTGAAGAGGATCTCGCTCCGGAGCGCCTCGCTCTGGCGCTCCTTCTCGGTGAGCTTCTCGATGAGATCCCGGGTCACTTCGCGCAGCTGCGGCGCGCTCAAGCTCTCGAGATCTGCGGCGTTCACCATGCACCGCATGGTGCCAGAGGAAGAATCAGAGCGCTATCGCCGCTAGAGGCAATTGCCAAGCGCCACTCAATTCGATCACGATCACACCATAGCGATCACGTTATCCACGCCCACGCGCTGCCACGGCAATCCGATCACGAGCGCATCGAGCTGAACGCGGGAGAGTTCCACCTTCCCCGAGCCCGCGTACACCGGCCACACGAATCGACCCTCGTAGAGCCGGCGCGCGCACAGCCAGAGTCCGATTCCGTCGTGCGCCAGCACCTTGAGTCGGTTGCCCCTGCGGTTCGTGAAGAGATACGCGTGGTGGGGCCTCGCAGCACCGAACACCGCCACCACCCGTGCAAGCGCCGTATCCGTGCCGGCGCGCATGTCGATCGGCGCCACCGCCAGCCACACCGCATCGATCCGGATCAACGGAGCCAGTCTCGCAGCCAGGCTGCGCACTGGTCCGCCGCCTGTGCAGGCCAGCTGATCGACACGGTCGTTGCACCGCGGCGCAGCTCGACCCGGATCGTCCCCGTCGCAGACGCCGCGGATTCGGTCGACAGCGGGAGCGCAATGAACTCCTCGACCGCCGGTGCCGCCCCCGGTATCGCGGCCGACGATCCGCCGTCCTTGATCAGCCAGTTGCGCAGAAGGTTCGCGTTCAGCCCATTCGCTAGCGCCACCGAGGCGATTGAGACCCCCGGATGCCGGCACTCGGCGATCACCTTCGCCCTGAACTCCGCGCTGTGCCGTCGGCGCCGCCGCCCAACCGCCCCTTGCTTAACGTCCATGTGTCCACCAAGATCCGTAGTGGACACGATCCTCGGCCTTCCCAGGCCGTCAGATCAAGATGCCTTTACCGGGCGCTTAC
>Ga0209698_10002335_pt1 | contig 21604 bp, 15 predicted proteins | sample LitLauG_LLR_2012_FD_187203 | JGI IMG/M metagenome (GOLD analysis project Ga0209698, IMG submission 187203) | Freshwater sediment microbial communities from Pennsylvania, USA - Little Laurel Run_MetaG_LLR_2012 (SPAdes) (version 2) | ecosystem: Environmental > Aquatic > Freshwater > Creek >...
GGCGCAGCCCGCGCGGACCGCTCGGTTCGTGTGGCCAAAGTGGATTGCCGTTCCCGTCACACTGGCCTTCGTCGCGGTCGCCGTCGCCTTTTCGCTTTGGTTCAGGAGCGATCGTGAGTTCGCACCCACCCTGAGGCGTCTGACCTCCGACTCCGGCCTGACCACGACTCCGGCCCTGTCCCCAGACGGCACGCTGCTCGCCTACGCTTCGGCTCGGAGCGGGGGAGGCAACCTGAACCTTTGGGCGCAACCGGTCAGCGGCGGAGAGCCGCTGCGCCTCACCGTCGGCCCCGCCGACGACTACGCTCCCGCGTTCTCGCCCGACGGCCGCACGGTCGCATTCCGCTCCGAACGCCAAGGCGGTGGCATTTACGCCATTTCAGTACAAGGGGGCGAGGCGCGGCTCATCGCGCCCAACGGGCGGGACCCGAAGTTTTCGCCCGATGGGAAGTGGATTGCTTACTGGATAGGAGTCAACAGCGGAGATGCCGCGAGCGACACCGCGGCTCGTTTTCTACCTCCCGGAATGGCGCGCATCTACATCGTGTCAGCGGCCGGAGGCAGTCCCCGCCAGCTGCGCAGCGATTTTCCAGCGGCCGGCTATCCCATCTGGACACCTGACGGCCAGTACCTCCTGTTCCTGGGAAACCGGGCGTCGCAGGGTATGTCCGAAGACGGTGTGGATTGGTGGGTAACACCCATCGAGGGAGGCCCCGCCCTGCCGACCGGGGCCGCCGCCGCTTTTCGTAAAGCGCATTTCGACACGGTGAGCCAGGCGCCTGAAGCCTGGACGGGCGATGGCAGCGGCGTGCTCATCTCCGCGAATCTGGCGGAAACCAGGAGCATCTGGAGGGTTCCGATCTCGTGGGCTGACTGGAAGGTCTCTGGCGCGCCGCGCCGGCTGACCTCCGGTACCACCTTCGAAGGACAGGCGGCTTTGGCCGGCAGTCAGCTCGCATTCGCCAGTTTGCATGCGGACCTTCAAGTCTGGGCCTTGCCCCTCGATACCAGCCGCCCGGCTCCCGCCGGCCCGATCCAGCACCTCACCGAGGACAGCTTTTCCCACGCCTACCCGGTAGTTTCTGGAGACGGAACGAAGCTGGCAAAAAGTATCGTGAATGTTGTTTGGTCAATCGTGCCAACACCGTTTAGCAGTGCGTCGCAGCCGAAATTGCGCGGTTGAGCCGTGGCGTGGCGAAGCCGCTTAGCGGTGGCTCGGGTTTACCGCTTGACGGCGCGATTATGGATACCCGGGACCGTCAAGCGATGATCAAGCTGGCACGGTCTAAACCGCGCTTCGGGTGACCATGTTCGGTTTCCGACGCTCGCCGTCGGATTCCCTACAAACGCCACTAACCCTTCGCGTCGAACTGGTTGAAAACTCAGGAAGTTGAAAAAGGCGGATCACGTGCATTACTGGGTGCGGGGCTCACGTGCAGAGCCGAGTCTTAAGGAGAACCGCCATGAAAAAATCACAGTTGTCCAAAGCGCTGATTGCAACGGTATTGCTGACGCTGGCCAGCGTCTGCTGGGGCACCACGAACAGTCTGACTTTTAAGGGAAACGCTACGGTCGCCAGCGTAACGATCCTGGGAGCCACAACAACTGTGAACAGCACAGGTGCTCTGCCGAGTAGCGGCGGGGCACGTTGCGTCGAGTTGGTGACCCTGAACCTGCCTGGAATTGTGTCGGGTGGCGTTGCGCATGCCTCGACCATCGGAGCCGGAAATCATACAGACTCATCCGCCTCCGTGGCGGGCCTGTCGGTCGGAGTTGGGGGGCTTGTCCTGACTGCGGATCTGATCCAGTCCCAGGCCTACGCCGCGGTCACGAATGGAGCACCCACTACCTCGGGAGGCTCCAGTTTGGTGAACCTGACGATCGCCGGCCAGACCATCTCAATCAACGGTTTTCGCAACCAGGTCGTCGTCGTTCCCGGCGGCAAAATTGTCATCAACGAGACGATTCAGTCCGCGGGCTCAATCAAGGTCAACGCCCTTCACGTCAGCCTCGAGGGCCTCGTCGACGTGGTACTAGGCAGCTCGTATGCCGCAGTGGGCCCGTGTACAGGCTGTACCAACACGTGTACGGGCACGGCGAACTGCACGGACAACAGTGACTTCATCATAGCGAGCGGTTCCTTGAAAGATTCTCTGTCAAGGGACGCGCATTTTGGTTTGTCGATCGGGCTTCTGAAAGGCAAGAACTGGGGAGATTTCGCCTTCGAGGATTCTCATTCAGGAATCAACTTGGAATCGACTTCGATCACGCAGTATCAACGCCTGAGCGCCACCGAGCGAGTCATCACCGGAACGGCTTTGCTGAACGGTTTCACCAACGTCACTTTTGCGCTCCACTTGGTGCAGAACGACTTGGGAACGGGGACGTTCAACCTGACGCTGTCGAACGGCTACTCGCTCTCCGGCGCCATCGACGTCGGGTTTGTTCATATTCTCCAGGCCTGTAACTAGACCGGACAGTGATTCTCTCGAATACCGAGTGTCCTGTCGTTGTGAAATCGTTAGGCAGTGGCGAGGATCGCCTCGCTGTGCTCGGCGGGGCGGACCAAAGGGTCCGCCCTACATTGCTTGCGATAACGCTCTCTTTGCGATTGTGACTAGTAAGCAGGATACAGCGGTTATCAGAGTGTTGTAGACGACTCAGGAGGCTACAGTGGAAACACAGAAAGCGCGCTCGTATATCGGAATCGCCTCGGAGAATGGTTGCCAGTGCTTGGTCGCTTTCGTGGCGGGTAATTATTGCCAGGAGCTGGCGACGTTTCGAGTAAATGCCGATAACTCACCAGTTACCATCCATGAAATGTCGTCGTCAAAGAATTTTCAAAGTCTGGTGCGCGCCATCCTGTGTCATCACTTGAGCAGACAGTCCTCCTCAACTCTCACAAGAGAGCAGGGCGATCAGTTATGTCAATGGTTTCAAGTCCGGTTCGCGGCCACACTTACCCGGGACTTCTGGCGCTTGTCGACGGAAGAGATAGACTCATTACTGGATCAGATCAGCTAGTACTGCATCGTTTTGTCGGTGCATCTGGCAGCTAAGACCCGCGTAGTCATACTATAGTGCCGATATATCGGCACACCTATTTACACCTCGGTAAACCCCCGGTCTCATAAATAGGGCATTCCCTGATTGACAGAACGCAAATCCCGCCGTAGTTTCACGATAATTCGTGGGCAATGTCGGCTTTTGATGTAAATTGGGGCAACGGCGTGATAGGCTTTGTTTTCCTCATCGGCGCCACGTTTTGGCGGAGTCCTGTGCCTGGGATTCCAACCTGCTCCTTCTGTGTCTCCCCTGGTGCTCCCAACACTCCACAATCCCCGACAGATGAACGAGCCGCCGTGCGCTGCGTCGATCACCGTCTGCGCGAGAGGCAGATTTGTGGGTCCTCTCCAAGGACCGGCAATCCGCTTCCGTGCCGAGAGGTGAGAACTAGCGGAACGATCCGTACCCGGGAAGGATGTGTGCTGAATCGTGAGTATCAAGATGAGCAACCAAGCAGGTGTGGGAAGGCGAACGAAAGCTGGGCAGCTGTCAGGCTTAGCCTTTATTGAGAGCCTGTATTTCAGGGCTGGGGCTCAAGCCGCACAAGGCCAACTGCAACGCCTTCTGGGGACAGAAGAGTCGGGTCGCAACTATGCTCTTTGCGACATTGGAAAACCCGCCGTCGAGACCATGGGCGATGCGGATGATGAAATCAGTTATGAGAGTTTCAGCCCTCCCGTCTCGTGGAACGCCGCTTATTCCGTTCTGCGGGCCACAGTGGGCCCAAAAAGCAAGAACGACTATCGGTTTCATTCGGGCGAAGAGATCCTGATTCCAAGTGCGGGAAAGGTGGTTTATCACTTTTTCTGGAGCCCTGGTGCTAGCCCTCCGGAAAGGACTGTGCTGAACCCGGCTGTCGGCGAGGGGCAGATCCTTCGTATCAATCCGCAAATTCCGCATCACGCGTGGAGCGCAAAAGGCCTGGCGACCGGTTGGTTGATCCTCCGCCATACCATGAATTCTCCGGTTGCCTTGGTGATGGACGAGAACCCCTCGCTGCTGCCTGCAAACGGCGGGGAGGCCTGTCTCGATCCCGAGTTAGAACCGAGGCAGGGATCGCGAGCGCGCAGTTCGAATCGCGGGCGGGTGACCGCAAACAGTCTCCGCAAGCCCGGCGTCTATGGTCTCATCGCCTGGGGCATTTCCGAACGGATCCGCGATGCCCGGCTCAAGGCCGGGCTGACACCGACAGACCTGGCCCGCCAGGTGGGAATCGACCCGTCTTCTATCTCGCGACTGGAGGAGGCGAAAACGAACGTCTCCCTCCAGCTCCTGGCAAAGGTATGCAGCGCCCTGCGGATTGGAATGGCAGAGTGTATGCAATCCGGCAGTTGGATGTGCGAGCGGGATGAACTGGATCCGAACCCGCAGGATGGCGGCCGCATTCTGCAAATCGCCAAGCCGCCCCATAACCTTCACGTCTCCATTCTCCAACTGACTCCGGGGAAGCGGCGGATCGTGTCTACGGGATGGGCAACCGAGGCGAGCTTCCTTTCCAGTTGGCTTGTGCTCGCCGGCCGGGTCGTAGTTGACGTTCCTGAAAGAGCCGGAGTCAAGTCGGTCATGTTAGACATCGGGAACGTCTTTCATTTTCGCAGGAATGCGCAAGCGTCCGTGTACGCCCTGGAGGAATCCAAGATTGCCCAGTGTTTGTACTCTCCAGTGATGGATTGCCCTTGCAGAACATTGGCTGCCAGCGCGAAGAGCTAGATCCCCCGGCACCGTGCTGATGGCCTCCACGAACCTAATGGGGTCGTCCAGTCCGGCGTGTGGTCTAACCACCTTACCTTCGCTGGCACTTCTTTTAGCCGTCATGTATAGTGACCTAGCCATCCCACATCTTCCTCCTGTCTGCCAAATTACTGACATTCACAAATCATGTATGGCGCAAAAATAGCAGGCTGCCGCACATGTTCAGCATCCGCCACTTGGCTTGACTTATTCAAACTAGTTGGCTTGATGTCCGAAATCCGACATATCCGTCATCGTACTGATCTTGTCCTCCGTAACCTTCTCTAAATAATTAGATTCCACTAACAATAGTTCCCGTGCAGAGCAGTATCACCCTGCATTCGTAAGTTGCAAAAGCCGCTGAGTGCATCCCCCTCCACTTAGCAGTCCTTTGACTCAGGAATTGACGGTCCAATCAGGAGAAATGTACATGCTGCGCAAAGCGGGAATGGGATGCCTTATCAGTCTGGTGATGATCTTAGCTGGCCTGCTGGTGGCCTGCGGCGACAGCGCGAACCCGGCGCCGACACTCACGAAGTTAAGCGTCACCCCGGCCAATGCGTCGATGGCGAATGGCACGAGCAAGCAACTAGCCGTGACCGGCACCTACAGCGACGGGACCTCGAAAGATGTCACCTCGCTGGTCATCTGGTCGGTGAGCCCCGCAACCGTCGCCAAGGTGAGCAAGTCGGGTCTGCTGACCGCGACGGCGCAGGGTACAGCCAAGGTGAATGCGATCGTGTCGTCGATCAACGGCAGCCTCGCGCTCACGGTCACCGCTGCAGCCATCACAGCGATTCAGGTCGCTCCCGCAACCCTGTTCATGCCCCTGGGAACGAATCAGCAGATGACGGCAACGGCGTCGTACACGGATGGCACATCGGGCGATGTGACCAGTTCGGTTTCGTGGAGCGCAACGCCCGCAAGCGTGGCGACCGTCAGCACCTCAGGGATGGTACAGAGCGTGTCGAAAGGCAGCTTCAGCATCACGGCGACCAACTCCAGCATCAGCGGCTCTGTGAATGGCATGGTGGGGAGCGCTGTGGTCAAGTCCGTGCAAGTATTGCCAACGTCAGCCTCCATTCCCAAGGGCACGACTCAGGCTTTCAGCGCAACTGCGATTTACACGGACGGAACGAAGCAGGACGTCACGGCAAGCGCCACCTGGCAGTCGTCGAACACATCCGTCGCCTCGGTGAACAGCACGGGAACCGCTACTTCCGGCGGGCAGGGGACGACGAACATCAGCGCTTCCTATCAGACTTTCGGGGCCTCATCGCAGCTGACGGTAAGTGCAGCATCGATCAAGTCGATCCAGGTTAGCCCCGCCACCGCCAGCATTGCGAAGGGAACCAATCTTCAGCTAAATGCGACGGCGGTTCTTACCGACGGAAGCAGCCAGGACGTGACCCACTCGGTGGCGTGGACTTCCAACTCTTCCTCCGTTTGCACCATCAACTCCGGCGCCTTAGCCACCGGAGTCAACACTGGCACCTGCGTCGGCACGGCGACTTCGGGCTCGGTTTCCGGCTCCGCCACACTGACGGTGACGCCGGCAACGCTGACCGGCATCACCATTACTCCGCCGAACCCGTCTGTGAACTCTGGCGGCGTCGTGCAACTGAAGGCGACGGGAAGTTTCAGCGACGGCTCAAGCCAGGACATGACGGCCTCGCTGAGCTACTCGAGTTCGAAGCCGGCAGTGGCGACGGTCACCACGTCGGGAGTGCTGGAAGGATTGGCTCCTGGTAATGCCACGGTGACCGCTTCCTTAGGTTCGGTTGCCTCCTCGATCCCGGTGACAGTGACCGGTGCAACTCTTCAATCGCTGACGCTTGGAACCGGCTCGCTGACGGTCGCGGCCGGCGTTTCCGGTCAGTTGAGTGCCATCGGCACCTACAGTGATGGCAGCACGCAGGATCTTTCGGCCACCGTGACCTGGACTTGTTCCGCTACCTCCATAGCCGCGGTCAATGCCACCGGGCAAGTCACAGGCTTGGCGGTTGGAAGCGCAACCATAACCGCCGCTTTGGGATCGGTGTCAGGAGCCGCCACGGTGACGGTAACACCTGCCACCGTGGTATCCATCGCGGTCAACCCGATCTCGGTCACGATCGCCGCGGGACAGTCGCAAGCGTTCACGGCGACTGCGACGCTGACCGACGGGACGACTGCCGATGTCACCACGTCGGTTCACTGGAGCATCGCCGATCCTACACTGGCGACGATCGGCAATACCGGAGTGGGCACCGGCCTCTTAACTGCACTCGTCGCGGGAAACAGCACCGTCCAGGCGGCCTTAGGTTCTGTAAGCGGGTCAGCCAGCCTGTACGTCACCGCTGCAACCCTGGTCAGCATTAACGTAGGCCCAGGCGGTTTGTCGTTGGCGCTCGGTATTACCGCGCAACTGACTGCGACCGGCACCTACAGTGACGGCAGCACCCAGGACATTTCCGCGGCAGCGACGTGGTCGACCTCGAACGGCCAATGCGTCGGCGTCTCGGCTGCGGGCCTGGTGACATCACTCGCCGTCGGCAACGCGACGGTCACTGCCACGCTGAACGGCAAAATTGGAAGCATATCCGTTGGCGCGACCGCTGCCATCCTGAATTCCATCAACATTTCCGGGATCTCCGGTTCGCTGGCCCTCGGACTCACGCTGCAACTCAACGCCACCGGCACCTACAGCGACGGCACAACTCAGAACCTCACCAGCCTGGTGCATTGGGGCTGTTCCAATTCATCGATTGTTACGATCTCCGCCGGGGGCTTGGTTTTGGCGGTTGGAACGGGAAGCGTCAATGTAACGGCAACCCTGGGCTCGGTCACACAGAATTCCTCGATCACCGTCGGTTCAGCGGTGCTCCAAACTATCGCGGTGAATGCCGCGCAGACTTCGTTTGCACTGGGCTTCACACTCCAGCTTAAAGCAACCGGATCGTACAGCGACGGTTCGACTCAGGATCTGACGGCGGCCGCGAGTTGGACCAGCGACAATCCTGCGATCGCTCTCGTCAGTTCCGCCGGACTAGTGAGCGGTCTCACCGTGGGTGGAGTCAGGGCCACCGCAACGTTGCAGGGTGTGAGCGGCAGCCTCTCCGTGACCGTCAACGCGGCGACGCTAGTCTCGATCAGCCTGACACCCTCGTCAGTCAGTTTGCTGCAGATCCTGTTAACGCAGCAGTTCACGGTGACGGGTCACTTCAGCGACGGAAGTACGCAAACGCTGACCAGCGGCCTGCACTGGTCTTGCTCGAATGGGCTGCTGGCGACGATCAACGCCACCGGGCTTTTGACAGCACTGGGCCTGGGCAACGTGAACGTCACCGCCACGTACGGCTCTTTGACGGCCACGGCATCGGTGTCGATCCTGTGAGGCTGCGTGGTTCCGAGGATTGAATGACGCATTTACATTCGTACGCGGCCGGACGAGACACAACCGCAAGCCTCCTGGGTGCCCCTGCCTTGCTGAGTGTGTCTCGTCTTTGTGTGGTGGCGAGCACGCCTGGTGCGGCGGACAGAACGATACTCGACGACATCTCCTTTCAGATCGCCCGGGAAGAGGTGGTTGGAGTTCTGGGTGAATCGGGCGCGGGCAAGAGCACTCTGGCGCTTGCGCTGTTGCATCTACTTCCGCATTCTTTGCGCATTCAGGGCGGATCGATTCATCTTGATGACCGCCCCGTTCTGGAGTTGCCGGAAGCAGAGTTGCGGTCGCTTCGCGGCGATGCGATGTCGATTGTCTTCCAGGATTCGTCTGTCCTGAATCCCGTCATGCCCGTTGAAGATCAAGTCGCCGAGGTTTTTCGCGCCCACCGCGACTGGAGCACTGCGGGTTGTCTCAATGAGGCGCGGGCCACGCTGGAATTGGTTGGGATGGGCAGTGAGCGCCTGTTGGGCGCATATCCTCATCAGCTCAGCGGGGGCCAGCGGCAACGGGTCGCGATCGCGCAGGCGCTGGCTTGTCGGCCCGACCTGCTGATTGCCGACGAGCCCACGGCTTCGCTCGATGCGACGACTACCGTCGGTATTCTCGAGTTGCTCGAAGACATCCGACGCTTTTCGCGTGCAGCGATCCTGTTGATCAGTCAGCAGCCGGTGATTCTCGCCCATTGCTGCGACCGTTTGCTAGTCATGTATGGCGGACAGATTGTAGAGCAGGGTCCGACTCACGACCTGTTCAATTCGCCCCTGCACCCCTACACGCGCCAACTCCTGAGTTGCCGAGAACCCGTTGATGCGACGAAGGCGAATGGCCAGGACAAGCCCCGCTGGTCATTCATTCCCGGAGATCGCTGCAGGCAGGAAGCCCCTGGCTGTGCTTTCGAGAATCGTTGTCTAGATCGAATGGAGATTTGTGGGCAGGTCAATCCGGCCATTCGAATCGTGGAAGGCGAGCGACAGGTTCGCTGCCTCAAGGTTGACGAGGGCGACGTATGAGTTCCGTTTGGTTACCTCGCCCCCTGCTTCAGGCGCGCGGGGTGACGAAGACCTACACCCAGGGGCAATGGCCACATCGCCACCGGCATTCTGCTCTGGATTGCGTGAATCTCATAGTCCGCGCCGGAAGGACTCTGGCTCTTATGGGAGGATCGGGGTCCGGAAAATCTACGCTGGCTCTGTGTCTCGCCGCCCTGGAGACGCCGGATGCGGGTGAAGTCTGGTTCGACGGCTGCAATCTCGTGTCCGCAGACAAGCGACTGGTGGCGAAGGTTAGAACGCAGATTCAACTGGTCTTTCAAGACTCCAACAGCGCTATCAGCCCAACGTTGTCAGCCGAGGAAATCGTCGGAGAACCGCTTCTGATCCAAGGAATTCCGAGGCTGCATCGTCGGCTCCTGGTAACGGAACTCCTGCGCCAGGTCGGTCTTTCCCTGGATTTGAAATCGCGCCGCGCAAACCAATTGAGTGGGGGACAGCGGCAGAGACTCGCTGTCGCCCGGGCGCTAGCGCTCCAGCCACGCGTCTTGATTCTTGACGAACCGTTTACGGGGCTCGACCTGGCCGCTCGCGGACGGATCATCAATTTGCTTCTCGATCTGCAACAGGCTCGTGCTCTCACTTACCTGTTTGTGTCGCATGAGCTCGACGTGGTGAAGCATTTCTCTGACGACATCGCGGTCATACATGGCGGCTCGATAGTCGAGAGCGGCCCGACCGCAGATGTCCTGCGCAATCCCTCACACCCCGCTACGGAAGCACTGCTTACGGCTTCGACCACGATCGCGCAGCGAAGGCATCCGCTGGAAGGAGAGCCGGCGTGCGCTATTTGCTAGCAAGAACCGGGCAGGCCTGTCTCCTTCTTGCCGGAGTCTCGCTGCTGAGCTTCGTCTTCGTGCAACTCGCACCCGGAGATTTCTTCTCCGAGATGCGTCTCAATCCGCAGATTTCCCAGGAAACCGTGCAGCACTTGCAACGGCAGTTTGCCCTGGACAGACCTGCCAGCGTTCGCTACCTGCACTGGCTCCGAGGTCTGGTCCACGGCGATTTCGGATTTTCTTTCGCCTACAACAGCCCTGTGAGGACTCTGCTGATGCCGCGGGCCGGCAATACGCTTCTGCTGACTTCGATCGCGACTTTGATCGCCTGGAGTATCGCGATACCGTTAGGCGTAAGAACCGCGGCCACTCCCCGCGGCCTACCAGCGCGCGTCTGTTCGCTCGTTACCGCGACTCTGCTCGCAACGCCAGACCTTGTGTTGGCGCTGATCACAATGATGTTCGCAGTCCGTTCCGGGTGGATTCGGAGCGTGCGCACGGCGCCGTCTGCTTCGGGGTCGTTCATGGGCTGGCAGAACATGCGCGACGCGCTTGTACATCTCGCCCTCCCGACCTTTGTACTCACCCTGACGATCGTTCCCACGCTTCTGCGGCACACCGCGGCGGCCATGCGCGACGCGCTCTCCAGTAGCTGCATTTCGGCCGCCCGTGCTCATGGAATTGGGCCTTCGCAGATTCTGTATCGACATGCGCTACGAGTCGCGATCAACCCCATCGTGACGCTGCTTGGGACATCGCTGGGCTCGCTTCTGAGCGCGTCATTGATGGTGGAAGTTGCGATGGGCTGGCCCGGAATTGGACCCTTGCTGCTCGAGGCCATTCTGAGCAGAGATCTATTCGTCGTCATCGGCGGCATCGTGCTGTCTGCGGTCTTTCTAATCAGCGGCACTCTCGTCGCGGACGTGCTGCTGTTTGTCGTGGACCCTCGCATCCGAACGGAGGGTCTCGCGTGAGCCTCCTCCGCCGAGCCTCGCTCCCGATCCTGTGCCTGGGGGCGGCGCACATTGCGTCGACCTTTGCCGGCTTTGTCGCTCCCTACGACTACGGCACGCAGGACCGAGCACTACCTTTGGCTCCTCCTTCGCGGATTCACTTCTTCGATCAGCAAGGCCGATTCCACTCACACCCGTTTATCTATCAGCGCATTGAACAACCCGGACAATTTCTCGTCTATCAAGAACTCACCGACAGAGCCTACCCGGTGCGATTCTTCGCGGGCAGATCTCTCGGGGAGACGGACTCTTCCGCCTGTTGGCACCTCTTCAGCGTCGACGCTCCCGCGAACATCTCTCTGATGGGCACAGATAGTTATGGCCGGGACGTTTTCTCCCGCCTTGTCTTCGCTTCTCGGATTTCTCTGTTCACGGGATTTCTAGCCACTTGTCTCTCACTTCTGGGTGGCACCGTTCTGGGCGCATTGGCGGGATTCTATGGAGGCTGGATGGATGCCATAATCATGCGCCTGGCGGAACTATTTCTGGCTTTGCCCTGGCTGTATCTGCTGTTTGCCGTCCGCGCGTTCCTGCCCCTGCACATCAGCCCGGCTGAAGCATTCCTGCTCGTGATCGCGGTGATTGGGATCGTTGGTTGGGCGAAACCCGCTAGGTTGGTCCGCGGCGTGGTCCTCAGCGCTCGCGAGCGTCGATATGTTCTAGCCTGCAGAAGCTTCGGAGCGTCAGATCTCTACTTGATTCGGCGCCACATCCTTCCGCAGACCTGGAGCGTGCTGCTCACGCAGGCTGCGCTGCTAATTCCGCAATACATTCTAGGGGAAGTGACGCTCTCCTTCCTCGGCCTGGGCATCGGAGAGCCTGTTCCGAGCTGGGGCAGCATGCTGGCGAGTTTGCAGCAGTATCACATCCTGGTCTCGGCCTGGTGGATGCTTTTTCCCGGGCTGGTCCTGATCCCGATCTGCATGAGCTACAGCCGTCTATCAGAAGTGCTGCAGGAAAGGTTTGCATCATGACCAGAACCGAGCGTGCTCATCGCCGTGAACCATTCTGGCAAGGATTACTGCCACCTGGCCTGCTCGCTCTGTTGATGTTCCTGACGTTTGCCTCCGCGACTGAATCCGGATCGCAACCGGAAGAACTGCTCGTGACAATGGGGGAAACCGGCCGCTACGGTGGAGAACTGGTGGTCTCGCTGCGCTCGGAACCCAAAACGCTGAACCCCGTGACCTCAATCGATAGTTCATCGCGCGAAGTCATTGCGCAGCTTACTGCCGACTTGATCCATATCGATCGGGCGACCCAACAAGTCACGCCGTCGCTGGCCGTTTCGTGGAAAGTCTCGCCCGACGCACGGCGTTACACGTTGCAACTTCGGCGTGGCATCCGTTTTTCTGACGGCGCTGCCTTTGATGCCGATGACGTCATATTCAGCTTTCAGGCTTATCTCAATGAGAAGTCGAACTCTCCTCAGCGTGACCTGCTCATCGTTGGCGGCAAACCCATCCAAGTGAAAAGAAATGGACCGTACTCGGTTACGTTCGAACTCAGTCAGCCGTATGCTTCCGCGGAACGTTTATTCGATAGCGTCGCCATTTTGCCGCGACACTCGCTCGAAAACTTCCTGCACGACGGCAGGCTCGCTCAGGCATGGACGCTCAACACTCCGCCGGATCAAATCGCAGGACTTGGTCCGTTCCGCGTGAAGCAATACCTGCCCGGCCAGCGCATCGTTCTGGAGCGGAATCCCTACTACTGGAAGAGTGATCGCCTGGGGAATCGTCTCCCCTACCTGTCGGAGCTGACGTTTGCATTCGTCAACAACGAGGACGCGGAGGTCCTGCGATTCCAGGCCGGCGAGACCGATGTTCTCAACCGAATCGGCGCCGAAAACTATGCCGTGCTTCAGCAACAACGTGATCCGGATCTTCAACTGAAAGACCTGGGCTCCAGCCTCGAATACAACTTCCTGCTCTTCAACCTGAACGCCCAGATCCCCAGCCAGGCGAAGGATCTCCAACGAAAACAAACCTGGTTTCAAGATGTCCGTTTCCGGCAGGCAATATCGGCGGCGATTGACCGGAACGCAATGGTCCATATCATTTATCGCGGCCGGGCGACTCCACTGTACACGCACGTCACTCCTGCCAATCGCCTTTGGCTGAACAGCGATCTTCCGCGTCCTTCACGAGCCCTCGACCGCGCGCGCGACCTGCTTCGATCCGCCGGCTTTTCTTGGCGCGCGAACCGGAGTCTTGTAGACCACAACTCGGTGCCCGTCGAATTCTCAATTCTCACCAGCGCCTCGAGCAGCCAACGCACGCAGATGGCGACAATGATCCAACAGGATCTCTCCGAGGTCGGCATCCGGGTGCAGGTCGTTCCTCTCGAATTCAACGCAGTTCTGGATCGCGTACTGACGAGCCACGACTATGAAGCGGCGATCATGGGCCTGGGCACCGGAGATGTCGATCCGAATGCGCAAATGAACGTATGGCTGTCCTCCGGCGACGATCACTTTTGGAACCTGGGCAACAAACAACCCGCGACTGCGTGGGAAGCCGAGATCGACAAGCTGATGGAAGCACAAGTCTCTGCGATCAACCCGGCGCAGCGAAAGAAGCTCTACGACCGCGTTCAAGCCATCGAGGCAGAGCAGCTTCCGATCATCTGCCTCGTCAGCCCGAATCTGCTGGTAGGCTCTCGCAGCCGGGTCGGTAACTTCCGGCCTGTCGTGCTCGATCCGCACACGCTGTGGAACTCCTCTGAACTCTTCCTGGCCGGGGAGGAAAGGGAAGATAAACGATGAGCGCCGGGACCGCAAGCCGTGTCCGCCAGATGAACTCGGCAAGCTCTGATCCGGAGCTCGTGGCTCAGTGCCTGAGCGGCAGCGAGGCCGCGTGGGCCGCCTTGATCGCGAAGTACAGGAAGTTGATTTATTCCATCCCCATCCGGAGCGGCTTCGCGCAGGAGGAAGCCGCGGACATATTTCAATCGGTTTGCCTCGATCTGTTTTGCCGCCTCGCTTCTCTCCGCGACCCGCAGGCGTTGGCTGGCTGGCTCATCGAAGTGACCCGTAACAAGTGTTTCCACTGGCATCGTGACAACGCGCGCTACCAAGGGAACGACAGCGATCCTGAGGAGCCTTCCAATCCGTCCCAGGAGGTCCTTGAACAAATCTTGTGCGAAGTCGACCGAGACCAGCGCGTCCGCACCGCCGTGTGTGAGCTGAATCCGCGCTGCCGGATTCTGGTGGAGAAGCTGTTTTTCGAACTGCCCGCCCGGCCCTATCGCGAAGTGGCCCGCGAGCTTGGCCTGGCCGTCGGCTCTGTAGGAATGATCCGGAGCCGCTGCCTGGAACACCTGCGCGATCGCTTGGAAGAACTCGGCGTATGTTGACAGCGTTCGCCGCAACGCCCTCCGACAACGATGCCACCCTTCGCGACGAACTGAGCGGGGCCGTAGCGATTCTTTCTACTCACAGCGGGCGCACGAAATTCCTCGCGGGACGGCCAGAACTGGTCGACCTCGGGGTGGTGAATGTTCTGTCGGAGTGGGTGCCCAAGCTCATTCGGACGGATTCGGCCAAAGCTCACGTGATCGCCGATTTCACTCACCTGCTCGCGCGGAGGCTGGCGCGTCCCGAAGGAATGGCCCTCGCCCTTCGCGCCAAGGGCAATCTGTTTCACGTGGCCGGGAAGAATCGCGCGGCGGTGAAGTGTCACACCCGGGCCCGCGTGCTTTTCACCAAGACCAAGAATCGGACACAGATCGCCCGCACGCTGAGCGCATCGATTCAGCCACTGATCATGCTGGGAGAATACGACCGGGCGTACGGCGTCGCCGAAGAGGCGCGGGCCATCTTCCGCGAGCAGGGCAACGATTGGCGATTAGCCCGGGTGGAGCTGAACGCCGGCAATATCTTCGACCGCCAGGATCGCTTCAGCGAGGCGCTGGGGTGCTACGAACGGGCCTACCGCGAGCTGTGGCTGCATCGTGACCAGGATCCTGACGCTATTGCTGTGGTCCTGCATAACATCGCCGGCTGTCTTGTTTGTCTAAATAATTTCGAGCGGGCTATCGATACATATCGACAAACCCGCGAATTCGCAACGCTGCATGATATGACGGCGCTGGTAGCCCAAGCCGATTACAACATGGCATGGCTCTACTACCTGCGCGGAGAATACAGCCGCTCCATTTCGCTTCTACGCGTCGTACGCGATGCGTGTGAAAAGAACGGAGACCAGCACCATTTCGCCCTCTGCCACCTGGATCTGTCAGAGATCTATCTCGAACTGAACATGGGGCCTGAAGCCGAAGAGACAGCAACGGTCGCCAAGACCGCGTTTCGTCGCGTCGGAATGCGCTATGAGGAAGGCAAAGCGACCGCGAACTTGTCGATCGCCTTAAGCCAGCAGGGCAATCTGACGGACGCCCTCATTCACTTTGAGGACGCCCGCCTCCTATTTCGCAGCGAGCAAAATCGGGTATGGGGTTCATTGTTGGATCTCTACCAGGCCATCGCGCTCTACCGGCACGAGCGCGACCCGGAAGCGCGACTGCTGGCCCTTTCGGCGCTGAGCTTTTTCCGGAAGAGCGAGCATACGAATAAAGCAGTTCTATGCCATCTTCTTTTGTCCCGTTTGTCCTTCCGGGCAAATGCACTCCGCTCTGCGTTGCGTCATTGTTACCGGGCCTTAATCCTTCTGAGAAAGATCGAGTCTCCAGCGCTGGCTTGCCAGGCGCACGGGCTCACGGCACAGGTGCAAAAGTTGCTCGGACACTCTGATCGGGCACTGGAGCATTTCCAACGCGCAAAAGAATACCTGGAACAACTGCGGGGCGGCATTGGCAACGACGAACTCAAGATTTCGTTCATGCGCGACCGGGTAGAAATCTACGAAGGATTGGTGGACCTTTGCCTGGCCCGTGGCCAAAGCAACTTCCGCGAGGCGCTCGGATATATTGAGCAGGCAAAATCGCGCAGCCTGTTTGATCTGGTTACCGCACAACAAACATCTGCTCCATCAGTGGAGAGCGATCAGAGCCCTGCTGCTCGCCGAATCCGCGAACTCCGCCTCGAACTCAACTGGTACCAGCACCGCGCTGAGATCGAACAACTGAGCACGCGCGACCACACCAGTCCGCACCTGGCGCAATTGCGTGCGGAGAGCCGTAAGCGGGAGCGGGACATGTTGCGCCTTGTCCGCGAATATTCGTCCACGGGCGGCGCCGACTCAACGCAGGCGTCACATTCGATCGGGCACCTGAGTGTCGAGCAGATTCAGCAAGGACTGCACGCCGACGCCACTATCGTCGAGTACTTCCAAGTAGGCGATGATTTGATCGTTGCGCTCCTCAGTCGCGATCGCCTCGAAGTGTTTCCTCTCGGGAGAATGTCGGCCTGCCGGGAGTTATTGGATCGCTTGCGCTTCCAGATCGCCAAGCCCCGGTTAGGCGCTGAATATGTGGCTGCATTCGAAACAACTCTCTTGCAGGCTATCAACGATTGCCTCCATGGGTTGTATGTGGAGCTTCTCGCGCCCATTCGCTCTTCCCTGCAGAGCTCGCATCTCATCTTCGTACCGCACGGCCCGCTCCATCACTTGCCATTCCACGCGCTTTTTGACGGTGATCAGTACCTGCTCGAAACTTTCACGATTTCTTATGCGCCCAGCGCCAGCATTTACACCTTCTGTCATTCGCGTCCAGCGAATACCTCTGGACCGGCATGGATCTTCGGAATCCCGGATCCCGGGATTCCGGCGGTCGAAGCCGAAGTGTCTGCCGTGGCTGAGATCCTCCCGGAGGCGAATCTTGTCGTCGGAGCAGGAGCAACCACTTCTCTGCTGGTGGAAAAAGGAGCCCAGAGCCGCTTCCTTCATATCGCCACGCACGGCTACTTCCGCGCCGACCAGCCCATGTTTTCCGGCATTCGACTCGCCGATTCCTGCCTGAGCCTGTACGACCTGTACCAGCTCAGGCTGCCGGTCGAACTCGCCACGTTGAGCGGCTGCTCGACGGGGTTGAACATCGTTTCGGCTGGAGACGAGATTCTGGGCCTGGCTCGTGGGCTCATTTGTGCGGGTGCGCAAGCGGCGTTGCTGAGCCTGTGGGATGTACACGACCAAAGTACCGCCGAGTTCATGAAGATGGTCTACGAGCGAATGAGCAACAGCCTGAACAAGGCTCAAGCGGTTCGAGACGCCGCGCTGCGATTACGGAAGTCACACCCTCACCCTTACTATTGGGCGCCCTTTGTATTGATCGGAAAGGTCTTTTCGGGCTGAAAGAAGCGCACATCGCTGTATTTTTCAGGGCCTTTGGCTACTCCTTATAGGCAAGCCAAACAAGGCACCAGCACTTCGATTTCGCGGCAGGCCTCGAGGTTCTGTCGCCGTGGGGGAAATGATATGACGCATTTTTCAATCGATGAATGGGCGGATTTTGTCCGCGATGTAACGCTCGGGCACAAACGCGGCGGGATGCAGCAGCACCTGGATTCGGGATGCCGGGAGTGTCTCAAAACAGCCAATATCTGGCGCACGGTCATGGAGCTTTCCCAACTCGAGCGCATGAGCGAACCACCGGCCTCGGCCACGAAAGTGGCGAGCGCATACTTCGGCCTGGTGCAGCAGGCATTTATTGCGCCCGGCGGCATTGAGATCGCCAAACTGGCTTTCGACAGCTTTCAGCGGGAGTTGACCGGCGAGCGCGGCGCCGCGGCCCACATGGCTCGCCAACTCCTGTTCAAGTGCGGTTCATTTTGCGTGGACGTGCGTCTCGAGCCGAAGCCCGGCTCCGATCAGGTCGTCCTCCTGGGACAGGTGATTGATGCTGAGAAACCTCTGAAGGGCTTTGGTCAGGTGCCGGTCTCCCTCTTGAGCAGTGGAGACAAAGTGTCGGAGACGATGACCAACCAGTTCGGCGAATTCAACTTCGCGTTCCAGGCCTTAAGACAAGTCCAACTGTTCTTCGGCATGAAGCAGAGAGCGCTGGTTGTGCCTCTCCCCCAGGCCCAGCCAGTGGCTGCCTGAGCAGCGTACGCAGAGGCAGAAGGTCTTCACAATGCGGTGTGATCGACGACAAGAAGAGTAATTTCAGGAAGAAAATGGGGGTGCTATGAAACGGCGATGGATGATTATGGCAGTGATCGTGACGATGCTGTCGGCCAGTGCGCTTGTGCAGTCGCAGAACCGCCTCATCGTTCGCGACACGCTAGGTTTGTCGGGAGTTCGTGGCAGCTGCTTGTTGCTGGGCTGCAACGTGGTGGGAAACCTGGGCGATCCGTTGGGACAGGTGTTCGTCATAAGTGCCAGCGGTATCAATCTCGGGCGCATTCTGTCCCTTCTACCGCTGCAAACCGGTGTGGTAAGCATCGAGGTTGATTCTCTCCTGTCTTTGACCAGCCCGCTTCTCGGTCCGATTCCGCAGGAATTGGCAGACAGCTTCCCGGAAAAGTACTACGGTGGAATTGTCTGGCATGGCTACCTGACGCAACCGGCCAATGAGATCATCGGGACCTCGAAAGCCCAGTCTGCTTTTCACGTTTCCGGGGCGGGAATCGTAGCCGTGATCGACACCGGGATTGATCCGCGCCATCCGGCATTCGCGTCAGTGGTGTTGCCCGGTTATGACTTCACGCGGAATACCTCCGGCGCGGACGAGACCGGAGACCTCGACCATTCCACAGCCGCCGTTCTGGACGGCGGACAGGAAACACCGGAATATGTGAACCCATCGGTCGCGGCGGTGGTAAGCCAGCCGGCGTCAGCTGCGCTGAGCAATCCCAAGTATGCTGACTTCGGTCATGGAACTATGACCGCCGGGCTGGTTCACCTGGTCGCACCGACGGCGAAGCTTCTGCCCTTGAAAGCGTTCACTTCTAGCGGCACGGGATACGTCTCCGACGTGATCCGCGCCCTCTACTATGCGGCCGGCCATCATGCGAATGTGATCAGCATGAGCTTCAGCTTCGACACGTCGTCAGCGGAGTTGAGCAAAGCCATCAGCTACGTGAATGGCAAGGGCATCGTGTGCGTCGCATCCGCTGGCAACGACGGCAAGAAAATTTCGGTCTATCCAGCTTCGATTCCGCAAGTGATGGGAATCGCTTCCACCTCGGACAGCGACATCCAGTCCACGTTCTCTAACTACGGTCCCCAAGTGGTGTGGGTGGCTGCGCCGGGCGAGGATGTCATGAGTACGTATCCGGGAGCAACGTATGCCACTAGCTCGGGGACCAGCTTCAGCGCTCCACTGGTCGCCGGGGCAGCCGCCTTGCTAGTGAACGTTTCGGCGACAGTCAATGAATCGAAAGCGGCCGGCGCCATCGCTCATGCAAAGTGGTTGTCAACCGACCTGAACCATGGACGGCTGGACGTCTACGAAGCGGTCAATGCCTGGGTCGCAGCAACGAAAACGCACTGAAAGCTGCACGTGGATGCGAGGCCGAGGCTCGCGATCAGGGGCGCTGGTTCATGAGTTCGCCAGCTTCCATAACGCCAGGACAAGCATGTCCCGGCTGGAGAAGATCGATGAAAGAGGGAACGGCAGTTCAGCTCGAAATGCAGCCGGCGCACGTGGACGTCGGAACCCTGCTGCAAGACCAAAAAACTGAACTGGTTGGTCAGATGGCCGGGGTCATGGCTAACCAGTTCAACAACATCATGATGGCCATCACCAGCTACGCCGAAGTGGAGCTCAAGAGAGCCTCGCCGGCGCAGCAGCGCGGGTTAGAGCAGATTCTGCACGGCTCGGCTCGCGCCGCGTCCCTTATCCAGCGATTGCTAGCTTTCACCCAGAAGCATGCGCCATCGCCTTGCAAACTCGCTTTGAACCCGGCGGTTCAGGATATCTGCAGCCTGTTGCAGGCTCTGGTGGGCGACCGGATCAGCGTCGTGGTCAACCTCGGTGCACAAGTCGGCAGCATCGTGGCAGACTCTTTCGAGATCGAACAAGTCGTGCTGAGTCTCGGTCTGAATGCGCAAGAGACGATCGCTCCCGGGGGAAGCCTTCACATTTCCACCGCGCTCCTCGACCACGGGCCGGGCCTGGTCGATCGCGACTTCGTGAAGCCGGGTGAGCCGTATGCCATGCTATGCCTTCGTTTCACGCCCGAAGACAGCACGCCCCGGCGCGACAGCTTTCGTGCCGGCGACCACGATGTGAGCATGCGGCGAGCGCTCGTCGCGGCCCGCAGAATCATCGAAGAACGACGCGGTCAATTCCGCGCGTCCACCCGTCCGAGTGAGGGGACGACCTTCCGCATTTATTTCCCGGTCGTAGCCGACGCGGCTGCCGATGCAGAGAAGACCTCCACCGCGAACGCCGTCCCATCTACGAAAACCATTTTGATCGTTGAAGACGACGACTCGGTTCGCAATCCGACGGCCGAGTTCCTGAAGATGGAAGGGTTCAAAGTTCTACAGGCTCGTAACGGAGCCGAGGCGTTGCGCGTCGTTCAGGAAAGCCGGTCGAAGCTCGACCTGCTGGTCACCGACATCATGATGGCTGGAATGGATGGCAACAAGGTCGCCGAAGAGTTATCGAAGACTCACCCCGGACTGAGAGTGCTTTTCATGTCGGGTGACACCAAACAGGCGGCCAGGAAAAAGAAAAACGGAGTCAACCCCGTCCAGATGATGCTGCAGAAGCCGTTCCGCCTCAACGCCCTCAGTGCGATGATTCGACGGCTGCTCGGCGAGTGAGCAGGACAGGTGAGGCCATGGTGAATGTGGACGCGAGCAAGCGTAGTCAATCATTCGGGATTCGCCCGAGCTGTGGCTTTTCCCGGTATTCGTAACGGAACCAGTGGCCTCCAATGCGAGCGGTGCCAGCGACATCCAGGATTCGAAGACTCGAACAGACTCTGAAAGAGAGCGAAGCGCGGAGGCTTGCCGTACTCGAGGAGATCGCGCATCAGGAGATTGAGGCGCTCCAGCTCGCGGCGCAGCGCGCGCAGGAAGGGCTCCTCGCCGTCGCCGGTGCCGAAGCGGCGCTCCATCGCGTCCAGCGTCGCGGACATCCCGAAGAGCGGGTTTCGCACCTCGTGCGCGATGCCCGCCACCAGCTTGCCCATGGCCGAGATCGCCTCGCTGCTGCTGCGCAGCTGCCCGACGGCGGTCTCGGCCGCGTGCTTCTCCCGCTCCGCCGCCTCCACCGCGGTGAGGTCGCGCCCGACCAGCACCGCCGCGGGCGCGCCGCCGAACTGCATGGGGAAGGTGGAGGACTCGATGGCGATCTCGCTGCCGTCGCGGCGCAGCAGGCGGCGGCGCCGGACCCGCAGCGAGCTGCCTGCGAGGGTCTGCTCGATCCGATCGGCGACCGACTGCCGCTCGTCCGGATGGGCGAGGAGCGAAGCCTGCTTCCCTTCCAGCTCGTCGCGCGCGTAGCCGAGCGCGAAGGCGAAGGCGGCATTCGCATAGGCGATCCGTCCGTCGCGCACGATCAGGATCAGGTCCGACGTCCGCTCCACGAGCTGGAAGAAGTCGCCTGCCGTCGCGCTGTCCACGAGCCCGAGTCTAACCGATCTGGCTGCTCGTCGTTCCGGCTATCCGGATCCAGATCTCCGGA
>Ga0209698_10002336_pt1 | contig 21596 bp, 21 predicted proteins | sample LitLauG_LLR_2012_FD_187203 | JGI IMG/M metagenome (GOLD analysis project Ga0209698, IMG submission 187203) | Freshwater sediment microbial communities from Pennsylvania, USA - Little Laurel Run_MetaG_LLR_2012 (SPAdes) (version 2) | ecosystem: Environmental > Aquatic > Freshwater > Creek >...
CCGTTCCCCCACTCGCCTCGGCCCCATCCCCGAAACTGGGCGCCGTCGATCACGCTGTGTTCCTGATACTCAAACATGCGCTCCTGCCCATTCGGTCCGCGGGCAAAAATGCGCAACGTCTTCACTACTCCCGGATCCGGGTCCACCCCAAACGTACGGTTGTCCATCCGGAACAGCCGGTCCTGGCGCGCCACTTCCCGCAGTTGCTGCGTGACGTCCACATGGTGCCGCTCGGTGCCATACTGCGCGCTAAGAATCAAGTATTCGCCCGCATCCCGATCCGGACCCTGGGCTGCCGCCGTTATCGTTAGAACTGACAAAGCAATCATCAACAGAATCGTGAAGTTTATCCGCCACATGAGAATCTCTCCTATGAAGTGAAGTCATGGAATTGAAGTCAATTGTCGATTTCACAGCGAGAGTATCTTATAGGAAAACACAACCCCAGGCATCGCGCCCGAAGGGTGCCTGACCCGTTCCCAGCCGCGCAGCGGCGCAAGAATGCAGCCCACGGCGAAGCCGTGGGTAGCAGTGGGAATTCAGCAAGCCCCGAAGGGGCGAAAGAACGGCTATGACACAGAGTCCGGAGGGACGGCCCGAATTCTTACGCCGGGTCGAAAACACTTGTCATCCATGAACCGTCGCCTGACCAATCAGCCCGCTCCAAGCTAGAACATATTCCTGAATCCCCAGAACAGAAACCCCGCCAGCATCATTGACGCCGGCAGCGTAAGCACCCAAGCCATCGCCAGGTTGCGCACCGTCGACCATTGCAGACCAGACTTGTTAGCCGCCATCGTCCCCGCGATCCCCGAAGACAGCACATGCGTAGTGCTGACCGGCAGTCCGAACCAGTCCGCCGCCCCGATCGTGAACATCGCCGTGATCTCCGCCGCCGCTCCCTGCCCGTAAGTCAGGTGCTCCTTGCCAATTTTTTCTCCCACCGTCACCACGATCCGCTTCCATCCGATCATCGTGCCCATCCCGAGCGCCATCGCCACCGCAACCTTCACCCATCCCGGAATGAACCGCGTCGACGCGTCTACGTGCTTCTTGTAATTGGCCAACCCTTCCCAATCGGACGCGCTGATCGCCGGTTGCCCGGTCTTCTTCATTAGCCGCAATGCCTCACTGGCAACGTACATATCATTGCGGAAGTTCCGCACCCGGTCGTTCGGAATCTTTGCCAACTCTCCAAACAACACCGTCTCGTTGCCGATGTCGCTCACCATCTGCCGCAAGGCCAGCATCGTGTTTGGAGTAAACTCCTTGCTGCGGATGTAATCCGTCACCTCTTCCCGGGCGTCGCTGATGACCGCATCTGAACTCACATACTTGGACAGAATGCCCGCCGCCTGCTGCGAAACCGCAACGAAGTCGTCCGACTGCTTGTGCGTGATCGCGTGATTCAAGGCATAAGCCGTAGGTACCGTACCCACCAGAATCAGCATGATCAGCCCCATGCCCTTCTGTCCATCATTCGACCCGTGCGCGAAACTGACGCCCGTGCAAGTCAGCAACAGCAGCGCCCGAATCCAGAACGGCGGCGGCTCCGTCCCCACCGGGGCCTCATACAACGCCCGGTTCTTGATCACCGCCTTCATCAACGTCAGCAAAAGAAACGCGCAGACAAATCCCACCAGCGGCGACAACAGCAAAGATTTCCCGATGTTGGTAGCTTGCCCCCAGTCCACTCCGCTCGTCCCCGTCTTCGGAGACATCAACTGATTCGCAATCCCCACTCCGATAATCGACCCGATCAAAGTGTGCGAACTCGATGCCGGCAACCCGAAATACCAGGTCCCAAGATTCCAGATAATAGCCGCCACCAGCAAAGCGAAAACCATGGCGAACCCCGCCTTGCTCCCCACCTGCAAAATCAGTTCCACCGGCAACAAAGATATAATCCCGAAAGCTACTAGCCCGCTCGAAGTCAGCACTCCCAGAAAATTCCAGAATCCCGACCAAACCACCGCAATATGCGGCTCCAGCGAGTGCGTGTAGATCACGGTAGCCACCGCATTCGCCGTGTCGTGAAATCCGTTGACAAACTCAAACCCCAGCGCCACCAACAGCGCGATGCCCAGCAAAACGTAAGGCATGACCGATCCGCTCTGCACGCCCGAAAGATCGTTGAGCAAGTGAAACCCGGAGTAGATGATTCCGACAATAAGCACGACCCCAAAGCCCAACATTCCGATCATTCCGGGGCTCTTGTTAAGTTTTGCGTGGATGGCAGGCTTACCCGCTGCCACGTTCAACAATTTCCCCTGATCGCTGGTAATCTCAGGATTCGGTGCCGTCGCCATGTAAGGATCTCCTCCGTGCGGTATGGTTTCAGAATTCGGAGCCCCAAAATCCTGCTCCAAATGTTGCGAAACTATACGAGGGGATTGTTAAGCGAGTGTGAACGAGCAGCACAGTGTTTAAGACACTACATGGGTCGGTAGTGGCTGAATTTCAGCCTCTACGCGAGGGTCAAACCCTCGCTTCTGGGTGATTGTAGGCTGTTTCTTGATCGCCGTTCGGATGCCCAAACGGTGCAACACCCCACGGCACTGCCGTCGTCCAAGAATCCTCTTTCGACATTTCGCCGTTAAGCGTCTTGGAAATGATATTTGCCTCCCTTCGAGCAAAGGCGACAAACTCGTCGCGGCACCCTTCTTCCGCCAGAATCGCGTCAATGACCACACGCCTTCCCGACTCTGCGAACCCATCTTCAACCAGGCATCCGATGGGAAGGTAGCCTGCAAGGATCCGTCGTGTTACGACAGCGTCGCTCTCATCCCGGGAAACCCTACCGCCGCCTACGCATGTCCAGTCGATGATGCCTTCCGTGGCGAAAGGGTGGACAAGAATAAGGAAAGCGCCCCCGCCCTTGACCTCACACGATTTGAGAAACTTGAGCGAACGCTCAATTAGTTTCTTCCTCCTCTTGTTGGAGGTGGCGCAGCTGGCCAGCTTCTCCAGCATTTCTTGCAGCGTGAACCGCCCGCAGCATTTCTGGTACTCCCTGCCCCTGCCGCACCCGCAAAGTTCGTTTTCCCTTTGAAGAGCCATAATTGCTTTGCTCCCTGACGACCAACGACCGGATAGCTTCTAACATTGCGTTGAAACAAACTGCTCTCAATCGGGAGATGTCATTGTCCCCGGCACCCTTAAAGATTGCACGGCAAGGGACATGTAAAATCTCGGGTGGCGCATGCGCACGACAGTGAACAATGGACGGTAGAACCTGCGAGAGCATCCCTCACAGCGGACTGGTTTCAATAGGAGAAAAGGCAGCACGTATTTGTCTGCAAAACTTCGCCGGCGAGAACGAAAACCATCCTCGCTACCGCAGGTAGGGCATCGAAACGCGGTGAGATCCCAGGCCATCCCAGCCTCCAGCAAATCCAATTTTTGGGCTTGCGCAACGCGCACAGACAAAATCGCGCGCTCCATCTCTACCCTAAGACTCCCGAATTGCTGGCGCAAGTTAGAAGTAGCAAAACAGAAAGGCGGGAATACGAGTAGTCACCGGCTAGGATTCTCCGTCTGGACTGGGTTTCATCACTCCCCCGAAGTACCCACCTGCGCTTCGAACCGTACCCACGGGCGCCGAAACCGATCGCATCGACTGCGTGTTCCTGCATGACCTCGTCGAAGTCCACACCCGAAATCGAATCGCTCCCGTTAGAATCTCAGTAAGTTTTTTCCACGATGGATACCGTCCGCATCGCCGCCTTGCTCGAACCTTTCCTTAAGCAGTCGCTCACCCCATATCAGCTTGATCAAATATCGATATACATCGATCTATTACAACACTGGAACGCCCGCATCAACCTCACCGCCATCCGCAGTGAAGAAGAGATCGTAACCCGCCACTTCGCCGAGTCCTTATTCATGGCTCGCCACCTCTTCCCGGCGGGCGCCGCGAACGCGGAGTCCCCAACTCTGGAGGGTGCCCCGTCCAAGCTCCGCTTGGGCGGAGGTGTTCGCGTCCTCGACATCGGTTCCGGGGCCGGATTCCCCGCTCTTCCCCTGAAGATCTGGGCCCCCAACATCCATCTGACCATGATCGAATCCAATCACAAGAAAACCGCCTTCCTCCGGGAAGTGGCCAGAACACTTAAATTCACTAATATCAATGTAATCACCGGCCGCGCCGAAGCTTTGGCCGCCAGTCCAGACCACCCGCAAGCCGACATAGTGACCCTCCGGGCCGTAGAGCGCTTCGAAACCATCCTCACCCTGGCTATAACTCTCTTGGCTCCCCATGCAAGGCTGGCCATGCTAATAGGATCGGGTCAGCTGTCCAGCCTGACCACCGTACCCGGAGTGACATGGCGCCAGCCCATACCAATCCCAGAGTCACATTCAAGAGTATTGTCAATCGGTGTACCCCAATAAAGTGGGAGACATCGCCATAGTTGAGTCGATAGTTGACAAGCAATGGCCAAAAAATATACCGAAATATGGGTAATAAGTGGGACAAACACCAATGCAGTCTCATAATGAGGCAGCAAAAATAGGGTGTTTCACGTGAAACACTTCTCGAAATCTTTCAGTTGTGTTTCACATGAAACACTACTGATGCGCGATTAGTGTGGCTCCTCGCAAGCTCCAGCGACAGTGTTTCACGTGAAACACTTTGATCGTAATTGCACCGAAATCTGGCATTGCTTTTCACCAACCCGTTCCCATATTCTGGCCCGCAAACACAGAAAAAATAAATATGGGACGTGTCATCGCGGTTGCCAACCAGAAGGGTGGCGTCGGCAAAACTACGACTGCCATCAACCTTGCCGCCTCACTCGCCGCCGCCGAGGTCAACACGCTGTTGGTGGACTGCGATCCGCAATCGAACTCAACCAGCGGGCTGGGTCTAACAAAAGATCCGGAGCGGCTCAGCATCTATGACGTCATAATGGGCGTGACCTCCGCCGAGGAGGCGTTGCAGCTCACGGCGCTCGAACAGCTATGGCTGATCCCGTCGCACAAGAACCTGATCGGGGCGAACATTGAACTGGTGGCGGCGGAGCGGCGCGAGCATCGGCTGCGCGATGCTCTGGCCGGTCTGCTCGAACGCTTTCAATTCGTCGTCCTCGACTGTCCGCCTGCGCTTGACCTGCTTACGCTGAATGCGCTGGTTGCCGCCGATGGCGTGCTGATCCCGATGCAGGCGGAGTACTTTGCGTTGGAGGGGGTGTCCGAGTTGCTGGACACCATCGAGCGGATACGGGCGGAGTTGAATCCTGCTCTGGCGGTTGAGGGCGTAGTGATCACCATGTTCGATGAGCGGACCAACCTGGCGCAGCAGGTGGCGGAGGAGTTGCGGAAATATTTTGGAGAGAAGTTGTGCACGACGACGATTCCGCGAAACATACGTCTGGCGGAGGCCCCGAGCCACGGGCTTCCGGCGCTGATGTATGACGTGCGGTCGCGGGGGGCGGAGAGCTACATACGTTTGGCGAAGGAGATTTTGGACCGGCAGGCGGGGCGGGCGGTGAGCGGACCGGAAGCCGCATAGATTTATCGATATAAATATTTATGTATATCGATATATTACTTAAAGCCCGGCAATGGAACAAAGGAGCTGAGATCTCGGGTAATCGCTGTTTCCCTGAGGGCGTAGGGGTCCTTCGACTCCGCCGCGCCATGCGCTTCGCGCGTGGCGTGGCTGCGCTCAGGATGACAATTTCTCCTGAGGGTTTTTGAAGAGAGGAATACTTGATGACTACATCCCATGCGGCAGTGGATAAGGCTGCAGAGAAGACTGGGGCTGAGAAGGTTCACGAAAAACTGGCGGAGAAGCGGCGGGCTTTGGGTAGGGGGCTGGAGTCATTGTTGCCGGGGCCGCGAGTTGTGCCTGCGGGGCCCACCCTTCCGCAAAGTACGCGGAAGGATGGGGCACCCGCCGTCGCGAGCTCTCAGCTCTCAGCTCTCGGTTCTCAGCAAACAAACTTTCCCTCGGTTCTGGAGTCAACGCCGGAGGGCTCGGCGGCACACGAGACACTGATGGAGTTGCAGGCCTCGGATTCGGGGCAGACTTCGGATCGAACATCAGATCGAACCTCTGATCGAACTCCGGATGGGGAGACGGTGTTTTTTCTGGAGGTGGATCGGATCGATGAGAATCCTTACCAGACTCGCCGGGAGTTCGATCAGGAAGCACTCAAGGAACTGGCACGTTCGATCGAAGTGCAAGGAGTGTTGCAGCCGGTGGTGGTGCGTCCGGGGAAGGAGGGGCGGTTCATCCTGGTTCTGGGCGAGCGGCGGTTGCGCGCTTCGATGATGGCGGGGAAGACGACGATCCCGGTGATCATGAAGCGGGTTTCGGAGCAGCAGGCGGCGGAGATGACGCTGGTGGAAAACCTGCAGCGTCAGGACCTGAATTGCATCGAGCAGGCGGAGGCGTTCTCAAACTTGAGCAAACAGTTCAAGCTTACGCAGGAGGAGATTGGGAAGCGGGCGGGCATTTCGCGGGAGCAGGTATCGAATTACATGCGGCTGCTGCTGCTGCCGGAACTCGTGATCGGCGCGCTGCAGAAGGGAAGGTTGACATACAGCCACGCGCGAACGCTGTTGCAGCTGCGGGATAACGTCCAGATCTGGAAGTACGCGCAAAGGGCGATGGATGAAAAGATGTCGGTGGCGAAGCTGGAGGATGTGGTGTTCGGGTTGAGCGCGCCGAGCGGACTGGGCCAGCCGAAGAAGGAAGGAGGCGGGGCGCGGTGGGTGGATCCGAATGTGAAGGCGGCGCAGCGGTCGCTGGAGGAAGTGCTGGGGATGCGGGTGCGGATCCGGGACCGGCATGGGAGGGGGAAGATACTTATTGAGTACGCGACTTTGGAGGATTTTGATCGGGTGGTACGGATGTTGAAGGGGAAGTGAGGGGCCCTATTTTTTGTTGGCTGCAGCTGGTGTTCTTGACTCGTCTTTTGCGAGGCCAGTCTCCAAGTACTTTACGCACAACTCTTGCAAATCAATTTCACGCTCCACCGCCTTCATCTTGAGTCTCTTCTTCAGTTCCCTCGGAAACTTTTGGAGGCTAAGCACGCACCGCCCTTCGGGGTCAGTCATAACGTTGCTGATTTACCTCCATTGGTAACATTACATACATTATGTAAATATTTTAAATTGTTAATATAGCATACTTAATTTACATTATACAAATCATATATATTGAATAAATAATTTGCACAGCATAAGCTATTGACAATATGAACGCAGGATATATTATTCGCAATAGGTAGATGTTGTAGGTGCTTGACGCTACCCACATGATGTTGGATAGGCCTTGGATTTAGAGGCTTGCGGAAGAGTGATTTCCGTACTAGAAATTTCGGCAGCGCCGATATAAGATTCGGCGTCTATTAGTTGGGCCACCCCAGGCTCAGCCGTGAAAGGCGATCCCTATGGCCACCGCGACAGCGCCCCGAAACGACGTGTATTTTTCCATCCTTTCCGGAAGGGCTCTGACTGCGCTTGCAGATCTAGCGGCAGACCCATCTGCCTGGAGCGAACGCATTCAGAAGGACCTTGAAAGCGGCGTGGAGTATTGCCAGGCTATTCGTGCCTACCAGCCTACCCCCGCTGGAGGCCGGGTCGGAGGGGAGCAGGCCCTGAGACGTTTGGCGACCCAAGCCGACGACAATCTGGATTCGCCAGCGGGGCGTCTGGCTTCAGACTGCAAGAAAGTCGAGGCGCTGTTGCATGAGTTGCTTGCCAAGTCCCGCAAGCCGGAGCCGGGAGAGCTGCTCGCCGCGATCAAATTCTTCGTTAAGGATGTGGGTTCCCTGGGCTCTTGATCTGACTGACTGCCCATGATGGCAAAGCCCGAATCGCATGATAACAACGAAGCCCTGGAACGGCGGCGGGTTCTATACCTTTTGGGCGAGGGCGTCGAAAAACTGGTTCGGCTGCGGCAAGTTCTCGCGCGTCAGCAAGTTTTTGTCAGGGCCGAACACAAAGAGTCCGAATACGCCAACGTCATAAGCCCTCTTTTGCATGTGCTTGCTGATCAAGCCGAAAGGCTGAGTATAAATTCCGACCGTATTGCGTCGTTTATCAGCGGCAAGTCTAGCGAGGAGCAACGGACGGCCCTGGCAGGGATCATTCAAACGGTTATCAACGTGGTTCTAACGCTTCATGAGCTCCTCGTCCTCCTGCCGCGTGAGGCACCTGAGCCGCAGGTCTTTCTTGTGCTGCAGGACTGTTTCAAAGACGAATGGCGACACACCTCAGTAATAATGACTAACGCACTCAGTTCCTATGAATACCGTATTGAGGACGTTTTGGAGAAGCTTGAGGACATTGGGCAGCATGAGCTGATACATTGGAGGGGTCTATTGAAAGGGTTCACTCGCGCTGGGAGCGTCCTTGCCCAGGCGTTTGTTGACAGAGATAATCCGCTGTCGTGGGCGGTGCTGGCACACGAGTACGGGCACGCGCTGGATGAGGCCCGGGGAATTTCCAGGCAGATAGTCCATGGCGATCAGGCAGTAGCCGAGAAAGATTCCAAAAAGGACCCCCAGGTTAAGTGGATTTCGGAGGTTTTTGCTGACTTTGTCGCAGCACGTGTCTTGGGCCCCGCTTCCCAGATTCCAGTACTGCTGCTCGAAATGAGTCGACCGTTAGCGAGGGCCTCCGATGAAGCACAAACTCACCCTCCAACTAGTTTAAGGCTTGGGCTGGTGCGCGAATACCTGAAGCAACTCAATGTCGGCGTGGACGACTTCGAGAAGGTTTTCGAGGTATATGAGTTTGACTACGCCCAAAAACTTTTGGCCCTAGATCATGGAACGAGAGAAGAAAAACAGGCTCGCGGAGGCGGTTGGCGTGTTCCTACGGTCTAACTTTGCGACAATTGCCTCTAGGGTGAACTCACTCCGTCTGCGTCCTTTTGGAAGTCAGCAGCTAGAGCATGCCAAGGCGTTGCAGAAGAAACTGCAATCCGACCTTCCTATCTCATGTCGACGGGAATCCTCCGACGCCGACATCTTGGGAAGATTGAATTCGCTGGCGGAGTCCAAGCCCACGCGAGACCAAGTCTACGACGTCCTTTCCGAGTTCAATGAAACGTCTGCTGCGAGCTCTGAAATTCTAACGGCAGGTTGGCTGCACAAGATCTCTAGCTTCGAGGAATACTTGAAAAGGAGCTTTCCAGAGGCGGGTTCTTCGCGGAACGTAGATCTCGGTGTCTACGACCGGTACTTAGTTAGGGTGGACGAGCTGCTCCTGAAGTCTCTTGAATTGGCGGCTATTCGGACCTAAAATCGCGACTTGGTAATTAGAGATGCTTCTTTCCGAAATTGACGTTGCGAAGCGGCTTGTTGACCCCGACGATAATAAACGGCTGGTCATAACCCCGATTATTAATGCTAGAGAGCAGTTCGGACCCTCGTCCTTCGATGTCCATTTAGGGACGGATTTTCGTCGGCTTGAGAATATAAATCGCTCTAGCATAATTTTGGGTGAGGAGTTCTCCATAGAAGACGAGGCCTACTACACGAAGAAGGTGGTACTGTCGGCTCGACACAGCGTCTTTCTTCACCCGGGCGAGTTTGTGTTGGCATCTACGCTTGAGTATTTCTTGTTCCCGGATGACCTCGCTGGCAGGATCGAAGGAAGGAGTTCATGGGGGAGACTTGGTCTTTTGGTACATGCGACAGCAGGGTTCGTCGATCCGGGTTTTGCTGGTGCTCTGACATTTGAGCTGAGTAATGTGGGGCGGCTACCAATCGAATTGAAAGCCGGCCTGCGACTCGGACAGGTTTGCTTTTTTCAGATGTCTCAATCAAGTTTGATCCCCTATGCAAAGAAACATCGTGCGAAGTACTTGGGCGCTCCCGGGGTTCAGGGCAGCCGCGCCCATGCCGATCCTGAAATGAAGAAGAGAACATCATAGATTTTGGAGCGGAAACCTCTATAGTACACTAAAAATACCTTGACAGTAAGGATATTTGGTGTATATTTGGTGTATATTCCGAGGGGGTTGAGAGCAACATGCCGAAGCTTACGGTTGAATTTAACGACAAAATGAACGAAATATTGGAGCAACTTGCGGAGGAAAAAGGAACAACCAAAGTTGATGTCTTACGGCGAGCAGTCGCTCTCTACAAGTACCTCGACGGAGAGCAGAAGGACGGCAGAGTCTCGATTACACGGGACAATACCATCGTCAAGGACATTGTGCTGCCATGAACGAGCGGGAGCAAGTACAACCAGGTGAAATTCTGCAAGAAGCGCTGGGTACTCGAGCTCCTGGGCGGGATTGGGTTCGGCAACTGGAACCGCTGCAACGGGTCGGCCTCTGGCTGGCCCTTGCTTTTTTTGCGTACATCCTCATCGCAACCGGTACGATTTTTTTCGTGTCCTTCCGCTGTATCCAGCTTCCGCCCTTCCCGACGCCCCCAATAAATTCGGGGGATCCTGCGCAATACAAAGCTCTCGTCGACGCTTATAAGCAATCCGGTGAGGTCTATCAGCAGATGGCTAAGCTACAGGTCGAACGTGCGACGCAACTCTTCCAGCTAGTTGTGGCATCTACGATTCTCCCGGTCTTTAGCGCCATACTTGGCTATATCTTCGGCTCGAAGAAGTCCGGAGAGTGACGTGCTTCCGCTTTTCCCAGCGCTGAAGCACTGGGCTATGCTCGGTTGCCCCTCCGGGGCTGGATTCTAGAGCCTACCCTGAAAACAAGCGCGTTATCGCAGCGGTGAACCCCTCCACCCCGTCACGCCAAAGCCGGGCGTGCTGGGGACCCGGCGCTGCGCCACCCAAAAGCAAACGCAGCGTGAGCCCTTCCCCCACGAAAACGTTGTAAGCTAACCGGCATGATTCTGGTCACCAATCACGGAGCGGTCCGGGAGCTGCGGCTGAATCGTCCTCCGGTTAATGCGCTTAATCTGGAACTGATGGCGGCCTTGCGGCTGGCTGTTGAAGCGGCTCCGCATGACGGGGTCCGAGCATTGGTTCTTTCGGGGGCGCCGGGCAGGTTCTCGGCTGGGCTGGATGTGCCTTTGCTGCTTGGATTGGATCGCGGCGGCATCGCTGCGCTTTGGCGGGAACTTTATTCTCTGATGAAAGCGCTGGCTGCTTCGCCGATTCCGATTGCTGCCGCTATTACTGGTCATGCTCCTGCGGGCGGAACGGTGCTGCCTTTGTTTTGCGATTGGCGAGTGGGGGCTCAGGGAGACTTCAAGCTTGGGCTCAGCGAAGTGCAGGTGGGGATTGCTTTGCCTCCGATTATTCTTTCTGCTTTGCGGCGGCAGGTCGGACCGCGGCTGGCGGAACGGCTGGGGGTTGCAGGGTTGCTGATCTCGCCGCAGGAGGCTTTGAGCGTTGGATTGGTGGATGAAGTGGTTCCGCCGGAGCGGGTTGTTAGCCGCGCTTTGGAATGGTGCTCCGCGTTGCTGGCGCTTCCCTCCGAAGCTATGGCGGTTGCGCGCCGGAATGCCCGCGCTGACTTGGCCGGTCTCTTTGACAACTTTGAGGCGGAACTTGAGGCCGTCAGCGACTCCTGGTGGAGGCCTCAGACGCAGGAGGTTCTGCGTCGCTTGGTGGAGCGGCTGGGGAAAAGAGCGGGGTAGTACGGTGCCGCGGAAGAGGTATTCTCCGCCTCGCCTCCTTACCTCAGGTGGCTAAAGCCAGATGAAAACAATCCGTTATCGCAGCGGTGAACCGCTGCGCCGCCCACAATCACGAGCAACCCAAGGGGGATGGTGCTTGGAATCCCACCCTTGTGCACAGAACGCGCAAGGATGGGGCACCCGCGTGCACGTTTTGGTTCGGAGACATCAAAGTCACGGGCAAGAGCAAGATCAAGGGCAGCGGGCGAGGGCGCCCGCTCTACACAAGCTTCACTTATTTTGGCATCAGTTCGGCCACGGTCAGCTCGTCGGCTTTTCGCAATTCTGGGAACAGCCACGTCCAGGTGGCGATCACCAGCAGCGTTCCTACTCCTCCGAGGACAACTGCGGGAACGGTTCCGAACCATTGGGCGGTTAGGCCGGACTCGAATTCTCCTAACTCGTTCGACACTCCTATGAAGAGCATGTCTACGGCGCTGACTCGGCCTCGCATTTCGTCGGGTGTGGCGACCTGGACCAGGGTGGCGCGGATGATCACGCTTACCATGTCGGCGGCTCCGGTCAGAAAGAGCGCTATTAGCGACAGGATCAGGCTGTGGGAGACTCCGAAGACTATGGTCAGCACGCCGAACGCGGTCACGGCTAACAGCATGACCGGGCCGGCGTGGCGGCGGATGGGGTAGTGCGCTACTGCTATCGCCATTAGGGCGGCGCCTACTCCGGGAGCGCTGCGAAGCAGGCCCAGGCCCCAGGGACCGGTGTGCAGGATTTCTTTGGCGTAGATGGGCAGCAGGGCTACGGCTCCTCCTAAGAGGACGGCGAACATGTCGAGCGAGATGGAACCGAGGACCAGCTTCTTCGCCCAGATGAAATGAAAACCGGCTAACACGGTGCGCAGGCTGATGGGCTCGCGTTTGTTCGTTCCACCCGCCCGTTCTTTCTCCGGAGATTTGGGACGGGGATGGATGCGCACGGTGAGGATGGTGGACAGGATGGAGACGGCTACGGCTATGGCATAGACGGCGTCGGGACCGCGGAAAATGGCGTATGCGATACCGCCGATGGCGGGGCCGGCGATGGTGGCTATTTGGAAGGTGCTGGCATTCCACGCCACCGCGTTCGAGAAATGTTCTTCGGGAACCAGCTGTGGCAGGATGGCGCGGCTTACGGGAAAGCTGAAACTGCGGGTGACTCCTACCAACGCCAGAACGGCATAGATCAGGTGAACCGAGTGCGGGGCGCGCCAACTGATGGCCAGCAGAAGCGCCGAGCAGAGACCGTAGGCGGCATAGCAAGAGGTCAGGAGTTTGCGGCGGTCGAGGAGATCGGCGGCGTGTCCGGCGAAGAGGAAGAGGATGAAGCCAGGAGCGAATTGGGCCAAGCCTACGTAGCCGAGATCCAGTGGGCGCCTGGTGATTTCGTAAACTTGCCAGCCTACGGCTACGGATTGCATCTCCAATGCGACTACGATCAGGAATCGCGCGACGGTGTAGGCGACGAAGTTGGGATGGGTGAAGGCTACTCGGCCGGCTAGGCGGGGGTCTTGGGTGGTGAGCATTCTTTATTACTTTGCCACAGAAATAGCTCTCAGCTGTCAGCTCTCAGGAAGATCTCTTCGGCCCGGCTTTCAGGTCGCCAGTCTACTTTCGGTTAATTAAGGAGGCTACATAGCCGGCGCCGAAGCCGTTGTCGATGTTTACCACGCTTACGTTGGAGGCGCAGGAGTTCATCATTCCCAACAGCGCGGCCAGGCCTTTGAAAGCTGCTCCGTAACCTACGCTGGTGGGAACGGCGATCACTGGGACTCCTACGAGGCCGCCTACTACGCTTGGGAGCGCGCCTTCCATGCCGGCGCAGACTATGATCACTCGGGCTTTGGTCAAGGATTCGCGATGGGCCAGGAGCCGGTGGATGCCGGCTACTCCTACGTCGTAGATGTGCTGGACGTTGTTCCCCATCAGTTCGGCAGTGACTACGGCTTCTTCAGCTACGGGGATGTCGCTGGTTCCAGCAGAGACGACTACGATTACACCTTTGCCGTGTTTCTTGCGATCGCGCTTGAGGACGATGGCGCGCGCCAAGGGACGAAATTCCGTTTGGGGCACGGCGGCTGCTACGGCGGTGTACTGTTCTTCGGTGGCTCGCGTGGCTAGCACGTTGCCGCCTTGGGCGGCTAAGCGTTGGAAGATCTCGGCTACCTGGTGGGGCGTTTTTCCTTGGGCGAAGATCACCTCGGGCATGCCTTGGCGGAGGGCGCGATGATGGTCCAGTTTGGCGAAGCCCAGGTCCTCGAAGGGCAGGTGGCGGAGGCGCTCGACGGCTTCGTCGGGGGAGATGCGCTTCTTTCGGACTTGTTCGAACAGCTTGCGGAGGGCTGCGGGGTTCATGGGCGCAGTGGTCATTGTAGACGGTGACGCCAAGGGCGGTGGGTGCGGAGAGAAGCTTTGGACCTCTGGAGGCACTGAAGAACGCGGGAAGGGCGCTGGGGGAGGCACACTTGCTCTTGAAAGATCAAATGTTTTCAGTCACTTACTTAGATTACTCCAGTGGTTCTATGGCCCTTGGATAGATTGCTCTGGTTCCCTGGCTCGCCCTATACTGGCGGTACTCTGGTTCTGGATTCTCTGGCAGGTGCTCAGGTAGGTACGCCGTGGCGTAAGTGTGTCCGTTGGCCGTATCTCAAACCCTATGCTTAGACGCCTGCAAAACGCGCTGATGGCCGGCTTGACTGCGATCTCCTTTCTTTCCACTGTGTTTTCGACTCTCTCCGCGCGTGCGCAATCGGGCGGAATCGCCGCGACCACAGACGATTCCGGCCGCAGGGTCTTTGTGAACGGTGACGGGCCCTCCCCAATTCGCAGGCCCGACACGGCGGGGACAGGGCGATCCGGCCTGATGTATTGGAGCGTGACCGACCACCGCTTCAAGCCGGTTCCCACGAGTGGAGCGGTAATGCGGGCGGCGCGCTCGGCGGCTTCGGAAGTCAACACCTACCTCGACGGCCGAGCGCAGAGTCATCAGACCCTTAACCGTGCCTTTACTCAACAGGATATCGACGCTGCGATTGATGCGGCGGCGGCCCGGCACAATGTGGATCCGAACCTGGTGCGGTCGGTGGTCAAGGTGGAATCGAATTTCAATCCCAATGCGGTATCACGCAAGGGCGCCATGGGACTGATGCAGCTGATGCCTTCGACGGCGCGGTCGCTGAATGTTTCCAATCCATTTGACCCGCAACAAAATGTCGACGCCGGGGTTAGGCATCTAAGGAAGTTGCTGGACAGCTATGGGGGCAACGTTCGGCTGAGCCTGGCGGCCTACAACGCCGGGCCGGGAGCGGTGGCCCGGAGCGCGGGGGTTCCGCATTTCAGGGAAACGCAGGACTACGTGCGGCGGATTACGAACTTGTATAACGGCGGTGGCGAACCGGGATCGTACGTGGTGGGCGGGCCGGCGCACGAGCCGATTCATGTGCAGCGCGATGCTCGGGGTGTGTTGAACATCAGCAATACGGAGTAGGCGAAAGCAGTTCTCAGTTCTCAGTGCCGCCGGATTTAATACTGAGAACCGGGAACTGAGAACTATGACTTAACGATTTAGCGATTCAGTGAGTTAAGTGAAGACCCAGGCTTCTACGACCCTAAATCGAGGCGGGCGCGGCTTTCGCCTTGGCGCAGTGTTTCTACTTGCGCTGCTGCCGCTGGTCTCCGCTTCGGGCCGCGTCCGCCACAACGATTCCTGGGCCCGCCAACAATTCGCCAAGGCGGAGCGCATGCGGGAGGCGCTTAACGGGCGCCCGGCAGGCGAGCGCACCCGCCATGAATATCAGCGCGTGATCGATTGCTACCGCCGCGTTTACTTTGGCTCTCCGGCATCGTCGAAGGCGGACCCCAGCGTGGTGGCGACTGCCGAATTGATGGTGGAGATGGGGCGTCGTTTTGACGACAACAAGATTCTGCGCGGAGCCGTTGAACAGTACCGCTTTTTGCGCAAGGAATATCCGGGCAGCAAATACCGCTTCGATGCCTTGTTTACGATCGGCGAGATTTATAAGGACGATCTGAACGATCCGGAAGAGGCGCGGACGACGTTCGAGATTTTTGTACATCGCTATCCGCACAACCGTTTGGCCGACGATGCGCGCGCTGCGGTCAAGGAAATTGATGCCGAGGCGGACGGGATGGAGCACACGGCGCAGAAGGCGGCGCGCAAGCAGCGGTCTTTGAGTCCCAACGACAACGATGCGGCGGAACCCGCAAATGCCGCGAGCGCCCGCCGCAGCGGCTTGCCGCGCGTCACCGGGGTCCGGCACTGGTCCACGCCCGACTACACGCGCGTCGCCATTGACGTCGAACAGGAAGTGAAGTTCGGTTCGCAGCGTATTTCGCATCCCGACCGCATTTTTTTCGACCTGCGCGATACCCGGCTGGCTTCGACCCTGGTGGGCAAGACGTTCGACGTCGATGATGGCTTTCTGAAGAAAATCCGGGTGGCGGAGTTTCAGCCGGGACGCACGCGGATTGTGCTGGAAGTGGACGATCTGGCGAGTTACGACGCGTTCCTGCTGCCCGACCCGTACCGGCTGATTATCGATATTCACGGCAAGGGAAGCCGGGCGAACGTGGTTTCCAAGTCAGACACGGCGAAGGCCGCGGCGGCTTCCCCGGAATCGGACGACGACGCGAGCGAAGCGGCGGTGTCGGGCGAAGGCTCGAAATCGGCGGGACGGAAAGCGCAGCAGGAATCCGGCAAGGATAAAGATAAAGCGGTCGCTCAGGAAGCTGGCTCGTCGAAATCCGGGCTTGTCGAAACGGACCTGCCGGCTGAGGACGCCAGCGCGGATGCCAAGGCGGCCGCCCCCGCGAAGCCAGCGAGTGGCCACGGTGTCATCAAAACAACGGTTGCGGTCCAAGGGTCGAACCGCAGGATTCCGAAGACGATTGTCGAAGCGGACCAAAGTCCGAACGACAAAGCTCCAGCGACGGTGTCCAGGCTGGGGCACGATAGGATTCGCCCCGAGGTGACTGGGGGTGCTGACGTGGCTAAGGGGGATTCATCGGCTTCGCCATCCTCGCCGTCTCTTTCTTCGTCTTCGTCACTGCACCGGAAGAAGTCCCGGTCTGCCGCGCCGGCGGTGGCGAGTGACACGGCGGACCTTCATCTCGACGCTCCGGAGTCGCGGGAAGCGCGTCCTACCGCGGCGGGCGACCGGTCGTTGACGCGCGCGTTGGGTTTGAAGATTGGCAAGATTGTCATTGACGCCGGTCACGGGGGCCACGATACGGGCACGATTGGTCCGAACGGTCTGCAGGAAAAGGACGTAGTTCTCGACGTGGCCAAGCGTCTTGGCCGTTTGCTGGAAACGCGGCTGGGCGCCGAAGTCATCTACACGCGCCGGGACGACACTTTCATTCCACTCGAAACCCGCACCGCAATTGCGAACCGGGAGCGGGCGGATTTGTTTATCTCGATCCACGCTAATTCGAGCCGCGACGCGGATGCGCGCGGCGTCGAAACCTACTACCTGAATTTCACTTCATCGCCGGAGGCGCTGGAAGTGGCGGCGCGCGAAAATGCGGTTTCGGAGAAATCGATCCACGAACTGCAGGACCTGGTGAAGAAGATCGCGCTGAAAGACAAGATCGACGAATCGCGCGAGTTTGCCGGCGACGTGCAGGAATCGCTCTATGGAGGCCTGGCGCTGAACAACGCCGGCGTCCGCAATCGCGGGACCAAGAAGGCGCCGTTCATTGTGCTGATCGGGGCGAACATGCCTTCGATTCTGGCGGAGATTTCATTCGTGTCGAATCCTACCGACGAGCGCAAGCTGGAAACCTCAGAGCACCGGCAGCGCATTGCCGAGTCGCTTTATCGGGGCGTCTCCAAGTACGTCAATGGGTTGAGTGGGGTGAAGGTGGCGAGCAAGATCGACAAACACGAAGGGCAGTGAAGAAGGGCGGGCGGAGTGCAGCCCCCAAAGAGTTTCGTAGCGGCCTCTGAAGCGCTGGGTTATTTTCGTTGACCCCTTGGGCGCTGCATGGCTGTCAAACCAGCGAATCAGCTTCTCGTCAAACTCGTCCGGACTGGCGCCGACTGCGCCACAGTGACCTGCGTGGGGAACTTCCCACAAAATGACCGCTGAATTGCGGGCTGCGATCAACCGGGAATGACGTATTGGGATGTTGCGATCGCTTTGCCCATGAATCAGAAAGACCGGGACTGTGGTCGCGGCGACGGCGTTGTCGGGCGAGACCCGTTCGAAGTCGAGTTTGTACTTCCATCTCGTGTAAACAAATGCGAACTCGAGAATCGGGCGCAGCGCCGTGCGTCCGAGCCAGGGACCGGTGTGGAAGAACTGGCCAACGCGGTCGTAGCCGATTTCGCGGAAGCTGGCAAACGGCGATTCAGCGGCTACGGCGCAGAAACGTGTTTCGGATTGCAACGACTGCAACAACAGCGCCGCTCCCATGGACTCGCCCAGACCGAAAATGCATTCGGGATGGCCGTTCTGTTCGAGCCAATCGATCCATCGATGGATGTCATCGGATTCCAGCAGCCCAAAAGTAGCCAAGTCTCCGCCACTAGCTCCGTGCGCCCGCGCGTCCGGAAGAAGGACGATGAAGCCGCGGCTTAGGAGCAACTCCGCATAGCCGGTCATCCCGATGCGGTTATCGCCGAGACCGTGCAGCAGAATCACAGCATTCCCGTTGTTGGTGCGCGGGCGTATATTCCAGGCGCGCAGGGCTACGCCATCCCGCGCAGCGATGTTGATGTCAGTCATTTCGGCGTCATGGAGGCGTGCCATTTCATGCGCCTCCATTGCATCGTCCGAAGACGGGGTGCGTCGGCCGGGATGCAGGGTGGCCTCGGCCAGGAACGCTCCCGCCATTGCTGAGAGTGCCAGAAACCCCAGCAGGCAGGCGACGCTAAGTCTTTGGAAAAACTTGGTTCCCATCGAAAGGTGGTACGCGATTCCCCTGCGACAGGTTCCAGAAAGGGCTTGGATTCAGGTCACTACTTGGTCAGTTGCCGCGCTGGTGGCTGGTTTCATTCATCAGATATTAACCTTGCCATGGCAATTTCCTGCTACACTTGGCACCCTTGCCGTTGCAAACGCGGTGGCATCTACGACCCAATCTGAAATCCCCAGGAGATCACATCTATGAAGAGAAGAGCTTTGGTCATTGCTGGCTGTTTGGCCCTCGCGACGAGCGCAGCCATAGCCCAGGAAGGCGCTGTGCCCACGGGCATTCCGCGCCTGGATCACGTTTTCGTGATCATGATGGAGAACCACGGATACAGTCAGATCCTGAAGAATCCGAACGCGCCGTTCATCAACAAATACGCACAGACGGCGAACCTGGCGACCAACTACTTCGCGGTTGCCCATCCGAGCTTGACGAATTACCTCGAAGTAGTCGGCGGCTCGAATTTTGGCGTACTCAGCGATAACGCGTCCGACTGGCACAATGCGACCTGCATGACCAACCTGGCGACGGGCGTGGCCGACACGGACAATCCGCCATCGGGGCCGATTTGCCCGATCACGGGCAGCGGCACGGACGCAGCGACTCCGGCGATTGACATGACGAACGAGACGCAAGGTCCCCCGGGCGATATCAACATCGACGGAACCGCCTCGTATCCCGCGGTGACGACGACGCTGGGCATCACGATTGCCGAACAACTGGTGACGGCGGGGAAGACCTGGAAGTCGTACCAGGAAAACATATCAGCGAATCCGGACAAGGTGAATTACAGCGATGGCGTTTTCACGAACCTTACGGATTTCACGAAAATCAAGCCGGTTCTGAATCCGCCGCTTACCAACAGCGACATCGTTCAACTGTATGCGGCGAAGCACAACCCGTTCGTGTACTTCCAGGACATTCAACAAGGGAATACTCCGCAGCTCAGCTACTCGCAAATGGCGGATTTTGAAGGCTCGAATGGGTTGTACGCAGACCTGCGGTCGGGCAAAGGTCCCAACTTCTCGTTTATTGCTCCGAACCAGTGCAATGACCAGCACGGACGCGGCAACGCGGGCCCTTTCTGTCTTTACGATCCGAACGATAACGGCGGCCAGGCGGGTTTGAATCCAGCGCTCATTCAACTGGGCGACCATACCGTGCAGAGGATCGTGTCGGCGATCCACAGTTCGCCGGTTTGGACGAACGGCAGCCACACTGCGATCGTGGTGGTTTGGGATGAGAACGACTACAGCGTGTCGCCGATCACGAATCAGGTGGTCACGATTGTGGACACGAACTACGGCGTGCATCCGGTTCAGAGTGGGCAGTTTTATACCCACTTTTCTCTGCTGCGTTCGCTGGAGGGCGGGTTGGGTTTGCCCTGCCTGAACCATGCTTGCGACGCGAGCACGGCGGCGATGGCCGATCTGTTCGCTGCGAAGTAAGACGAGCCGCAGGAACGGATGTTTTGGGCCGGGCGAGGAGCCCGGCTCTTTTTCTGTCCTTCAATTCAGATGTGGGAAGTTTCATTATCGAATCTAGGAGACCCGTCAAGTACAGGGCCCTAGCCTCAATCCCGCGCCAGTGGAAACTTTCCGGGCCAGCCGGTAGTCTAATTCGGTGGGATCGGTGCGCCTGTTTTCTCGAATGAAATTCTCTCGACAGCTATTCGTTGTCTTCTTTGTTTTTTGCGGGCTTGCTTGCGCCACCGCTTTTGCAGCCGAGCCGCCCACGCCGGCAGCGGTCTCTGCGGCGGCGGTGCTTCCCAGCGAGTTTGCGGGCTGGCAGATCAAAGGCGCGGTTGCGAGGAGTGACGATCCCGCGGCCGCCGATGCGGCGAACGCGCCCGTGCTGAAGGAGTACGGGTTCCAGCGGTTGGAGCAGGCGGCCTACACGCGGGACGACGGGCGCCATCTGGCAATCAAGGCGGCGGTGTTTGCCGATGCCAGCGGGGCTTATGGGGCGTTCACCTACTACTACTCTGAAGAAATGGGGCAGGAGACCATTGGCGGGCAGGCGGCTTTTCTGAATAACCGCGTGGTGTTCTATCAGGGCAACGTGCTGGTGGATGCGGTGTTCGACCGAATGAGCGTGATGTCCGCATCGCAAATGCGGCAACTGGCCGGACTGCTGCCGCAGGCCGAGGGCAACAAGGCCAACCCGCCTTCGCTGCCCACGCGGCTTCCGAAGGGGGCCGACAAGAATCTCGAAAAGAATACGACAAAGTACATTCTGGGGCCGGTCGCGCTGGATCGTGTGGGAGCGCCATTGCCTTCCGCGATGGTGGATTTCAAGTCGGGCGCGGAAGTGGTGCTAGGAAAGTATGCGGCGAATGCGGGCGATGCGACGCTGATGCTGATCGAATATCCGACACCGCAGATTGCCGCCGAGCGGTTGCGCCAAATTGACGCCTCGCACCAGATCACGCAGCAGCAGCCGGGGGTGGCGTCGATTGTCGATGTAGGTCCGTTCTTCGACACGCGGACCGGGCCGATCCTGGTGATCGCGGCGGGACCGCTTTCCAAAAGCGAAGCGCGATCGCTGATGTCGTCGATCAGCTACGAAGCCGATGTCACGTGGAACGAAAACACCTATGTGAGCAAGAAGGACAATCTGGCGAATTTTCTGTTCAACGCGATTGTCCTCTGCGGGATTGTGGTCGGATTGGCGCTGGTGGCGGGCGTAGCTTTTGGGGGCTTGCGACTGCTGGTAAAGCGGGTTTTTCCCGACTCCGTGTTTGATCGCCGGGAGAGCATGGAATTCATCGCGCTGCACCTGGAGGACGAGGCCCGTCCGGTGCCTCGGGAGCGGTAAGTAGCTCAATCGAATGTTGTTAGCGCGGGAAAGAAGCGTTTTTGGCGCATTTTGAGCCAGTTTGGCGACTTGTGGACATATCTTGCAAGTTGTTGAAAATAAGACTATTTAAGTCATAAATTTTGCTTGACAGTGCGCTTTTGAGGCTCATAAGATTCCCGCAGAAAGTTCTGATGGATGAAACCTCCGTTGGGACTATTCTCCCTTGAAAGAAAAGGCCGCCCAAGTTGCCGGG